>JAAIGE0100160653.1_pt1 | contig 16546 bp, 10 predicted proteins | sample 6487951 | NCBI WGS metagenome assembly JAAIGE01 (sample SAMN13974128, study PRJNA590717) | phyllosphere metagenome | biome: tomato field; feature: multiple bacterial spot infested tomato fields; material: tomato leaves; isolation source: leaves from tomato fields | host: Solanum lycopersicum ... | reverse complement strand
TGATCCACCGCAAGTACGGCATCCGCGCTCTGGCGTTGCGCTCGCTGGAGCAGATGACCGGCGCGGTGCTGCTCTCGAGCCTGCGCCCGCGTGCGCCCGAGCCGCGCGAGGCGCATTGGCGCCCGGTGATGGACCTGGTGGCCGAACGCAGCACGGTTGCGTATCGCGCCTTCGTCGGCGCGCCGGAGTTCATGCAGTACTTCCGCCTGGCCACGCCGATCGATGTGATCGAGCGCATGACGCTGGGCTCGCGTCCGTCGCGGCGGCTGGGCCAGGACGCGGCCTTGTCCAACCTGCGTGCGATTCCCTGGGTGTTTGCGTGGAGCCAGGCGCGTGCGGTGATTCCCGGCTGGTACGGCGTGGGCAGCGGCCTGCAGGCGGCGGTGGATGCCGGGCATGAAGACACCTTGCGCGAAATGGCGCAGGACTGGCCGTTCTTCCGCACCTTTCTGGACGACATCGCCATGGTGTTGTCCAAGGGCGACCTGAATATCGCCGAGTTGTTCTCGCGCTTGTCCGGCGACCTGCACACGCGGTTTTTCCCGCTGATTCGCGACGAACTTGCCTTGACCAAGGCCTGGGTGAAGGCGCTGCTGCAACAACAGTCGCTGTTGCAGCACGACCCTCGGCTGGCGTTGTCGATCCGTCTGCGCAATCCCTATATCGACCCGATCAGCGTGCTGCAGGTGGATCTGCTGCAACGCTGGCGCGCCACCGATGGCGAAGACGAAGCGCTGCTGCGTGCGCTGGTGGCCTGCGTCAATGGCGTCTCGCAGGGCGTGCAGAACACCGGCTGATTGCATGGCCGGCTGCAGGGGCGGGTAGGGAACAGGCCACCGCAAACCAACGGCAGTCATGCCGTTGGTCGGAGAGCGCGCACAAACGGCAAGCGGACTCTGGCGCAACCGGACAAATCTGTCCGATAATGCCGGCATGATGACGTCCCGCCCCGATGCCGCGCTGCGCCGCCGGCAGATTCTCGATGCCGCCGACGAGGTGTTCAGCGAACACGGCGTCAATGCCCCGCTGGAGCTGGTGGTGGAGCGCGCCGGTCTGGGGCGCGCCACGCTGTATCGCAATTTCCCCGACCGGCTGGCACTGATGACTGCATTGATGGCGCGTGGCCTGGATGGGCTGGAGCGCCTTGCCGCCGACCTTGCCGACCGTCCGGATGGCCTGGCGGTGCTGCTGCACGATGTCGCCGAGCACATCGCCCAGTCTTCGCCGCTGGTGGATTTCTGGCGCTCGATCGAACGCGCGCATCCGGCGGTGGAGGCGGCAGATCGGCGGGCGGTCGGCATCTTCCTGCCGTTCGTCCATCGCGCCCGCGACGCCGGGCTGTGCCGCGCCGATGTCGACGAGGAACAGGTGCTGTTGGTGATCGACATGCTGGGCAGCTGTCTGCGCGGTAACGATGAGGCCGAACGCAAACGGCTTGCGCATCGCTCGGCCGATCTGTTGATGCATGCGCTGGGCATGCGGGTACCCGAAGGCGGCACGCGATGACACCGGCCACACGCGCCCGCATCGGTCGCTGGGCCCTGCGCACTGCGCTGGTGCTGGCCGCCGGATGGGGCGCCCTGGCGATCTACTACGCACTGACCGGCAACGCCCTCGTACGCGCCGGGTGGGTGGCCTCGTGGTGTGCGATGGCGGTGGCAGCGTTGTGGGGGGTACGTCGTGGCCGCGAGAACTGGGCCCTGGTGGGCATCTTCAGTGCCGCGTTCGTGGTGCTGGCGGTGTCGTGGTGGCTGATGCAGCCCAGCCAGGACCGCGACTGGGCCGACGATGTCGCCCAGCGTCTGCAGCCGCAGGTGCACGGCGACATCGTCACCCTGCACAACGTGCGCAACTTCGATTGGCGCAGCGAGACCGACTATGTGCCGCGTTGGGAGACGCGCCAATACGATCTGAACCGCCTGGTCAGCGCAGATCTTGCGCTCTCGTACTGGATGGGCCCGGCGATCGCGCACACGCTGGTGTCGTTCGGCTTCGACGATGGTTCGCACGTGGTGTTCTCGCTGGAAATCCGCAAGGAACGTGGCGAAGCGTTTTCCGCGTTGGGCGGATTCTTTCGCAGTTTCGAAGAAACCCTGGTCGCCGCCGACGAACGCGACATTCTGCGCGTGCGCACCAACGTGCGTGGCGAAGACATGTACCTGTATCGCCTGGCGATTCCCAAGGCCGGGCTGCGCCGCATGTTCATGGGATATGTGGAACTGGCCAACGAACTCGATCGCAAGCCGGCGTTCTACAACACGCTTACCAGCAACTGCACCACCATTGTGTTCGCGCTGGTGCGGCAACTGCAGCCCACACTGCCGCTGGATCATCGCCTGCTGCTGTCCGGCTATGTCGACCAATACGCCTACGACCATCACGGCCTGATGCCCGGTTATCCCTTCGCCACCTTGAAGCAGCGCGGGCATTTCACCGCGCGTGCGATCGCCGCCGACAAGGCCACGGATTTTTCTGCGCGCATCCGTGCCGGCATGCCGCTGGCGCCGGCGCCAGGCACAACTGCGACCACGCCGCGATGAGGCCGCGCATGCCCCGAGCGCGTGCCGCTGCATTCCTGGCGGGAGTGCTGGCAACTATGTGGTTGAGCGGCTGCGCCATGGTGACGGTGCAGTCGCGCAACAGCGGCGACTACATCGCGCAAACGCGTGGCGATGTGCTGAGCACCGGTGAATTGAGTCAGTCCGGCAGCGAAAGCTTGCAGGTTGCCGGCCTGCAACCCAAGGCCTGCCGCGCTGCGCCGCTGCCGTGCCTGCAGCAGCTCACCAGCGAGGCCGGTATCGGCGATGAGCGGCGCTTGGCCACGCAGGCAGAACTGTGGACCGCGCGTGCCATCGCGCTGAGCGGGCGCAACCCCACCACGATGAGCGATGCCGCGGTGGAGGCCTGGTTGGAGGCCGCGCGGCATGCGTATGCGTACCTGTTCTTCACCGCGCGTGCACCCAGTGCGCGGGCGTTCGAGAATCGCCAGTCGCAGGTGCGCGATTACTACAATTACGCCGTGCAGCAGGTGGTGGAGCGCCTGTTCGCACGATCGCAGCAAGCCGGCGAAACCACTCCGGCATCCACCACGGTCGGGCGCTGGCAGCTCGACGTCGATCTGTCCGCCTACCGGCTGCCGGGCGACGGCAATACGCCACGTGCGATCTTTGCCGCCTCGGCGCTGCGCTTCAATGGCCTGCGCAGCACCTACCGGCGCGATGGATTCGGCGCCGAGCTGGTCGCGGAAGTGGACCCGCAAGTGGTTGGCGACCCCGCCGGGCTGGCATTGCAGCAGGCCGTCGCGGCGGGTGCGGCGCCCGATCGCCCGTTACCGACGTTCAGCGAAATGCCGTACGCGCCTGCAACGATCTTGCTGCGTTTCGAGGGCGAGACGCTTGCTGAGGTGTTGCGCAGCCACCTGGTCACCTTGGTGCCGTACGACCCGTATCGCCAGAGCGAAGTGGTGCTGCATGGCCAACGCGTGCCGCTGGCAGGCAACTTCACTGCCGCGTATGGATTGTGGCTGGCCAAATCCGGATTTGCGGAGCAGTCGCTGCGGTCGATGCTGGGCAGCGTACGCGGTATCGATCGTCCGCACCTGTATCTGATGCAGCCCTACGATCCCAACCGACGCGTGCTGCTGATGCTGCACGGTCTGGCCAGCAGCCCGGAGGCCTGGGTCAACGTGGCCAATGAAGTGATGGGCGATGAAACGCTGCGCCAGCGCTACCAGATCTGGCAGGTGTATTACCCGACCAACGCGCCGATGGCGATCAACCGCGCGGAAATCCAGTCACTGGTGGAACGCAGCCTGCAGCACTTCGATCCATCCGGCAGTGCGATCGCGTCGCACGACATGGTGTTGGTCGGGCACAGCATGGGCGGGGTGATCGGGCGGCTGCTGGTGTCGTCCTCTGGCGAGCAATTGTGGGATTCCCTGCTGCAGAACTACCGGCTGGACGGCGAACGCGGCGCGCGCATCCGCGCCAAATTGTGGCCGTTGCTGCACTTTTCGCCGATGCCGCAAGTGGACCGCGCCATCTTCATCGCCGCGCCGCATCGCGGTACGCCGTTGGCCGAGGGCGGGCTGGGGCGGTTTGTGAGCAAGCTGGTCCGTTTGCCGGGCGCGTTGCTGGATCGCTTCGGCGATGTGATGCAGGACCTGGCCAACAGCGAACGCGACGATCCGGGCGGCGCTCCCCGCCGCAAGGGCCGCGCGTTGGTGCCCACCAGCATCGACAACCTGCGCGACACCGATCCGTTCGTGCGTGCCACGATGGATCTGCCGATCTCTCCAAACGTGCAGTACCACACCATCATCGGGCGCGAGAAACCGCAGGTGCCGCTGGCCGATTCCGACGACGGCCTGGTGCCGTATCGCAGCGCGCATCTGGACGGCGCGGCCTCGGAGCTGGTGGTGACCTCCTGGCACAGCGTGCAGGAAACGCCGCAGGCCATTCTGGAAATTCGTCGCATCCTGCATGTGCAGTTGCAGGCAGAGCAGCAGGCCTCGCACGCGCCGGACCGCTAGCCTGCCGGTGGGGCGGCTGCCGTTTCGCGTGCTCCACTGGCGGCACCGGCATGCAGCGTGAAAGCCGCCGGTCTTAGCGCCATGTTGACCGCGACCGTGCTATCAGGCGGGTCTCGTACAGGCTCGAACAGGGAAGAGGCGATGCGCAAGCTGTCGGCGATGTTGTGGGTACCGGTGTTGTTGGTCGGATGCGGGCGTGGCGAAGCTCCAAAGGATGCAACCACTGCTGCCAGTGCCACGGGCGCTGCGCCGATGCAGCCTGCAGGCACCTCCAACGCTGCAGCGGCCGTCGACCAGGCCGCACCGGAATTTCCGGCCATCCCCACCATCGTGGTGCCGGAGATCGTCGGCGTCACTCCCGCGCAACGTGCACTGGAAGCATCGCTGCAGGACATTCTCGACCCGATCGAAGGCGTCAGCGTCGCCCCGGCACGCTGCGGCGATGGCGGTACCCTGATCACCGATGCCGGCATCACCAGCGTCGACGCCAACGGCAACCTGTTGCGCAATGGCGAGGGCGGTCTGTTCGATCTCAAGGCCGACGGCAGTGGCACCGCCAACTTCGAGGGCGGGCTGGTCAACGTCAATGCCGACGGCAGCGGTACCATCAATGCGATCGGCGAAGGCGGGTCCGGTGGGTCGCTCATCGATGTGCAGTCCGATGGTGGCGGCACCTACAACGGCCCGGCCGGCTTGATCAGTCTGGACGGCAAGGGCGCCGGAACCTGGAACAGCGAAAAGAGCGGGCTTGTCGACAATCGCGGCGATGGCAGCGGCACCTGGAACGGGCCACGCGGGCTGGTCACCATCAACGCCGATGGCTCGGGCACCTGGAACGGTCCCGATGGCCTGGTGCAGAACCACGGCGACGGCACCGGCACGGTCGGTACGCCGCCGCGCGAAGTGCGCATGCCGCCACTACCGAAAGTGCCGCCAGCAGGCCGCTTCCCGCCGCTGCAAAAGTTCGCACCGCCCGGCGCACCCTGCGGTTACCTGATCACCTTGAACGACCGCATCCTGTTCGACTTCGATAAGTCCGACATCCGCCCCGACGCGGCGCGCGTGCTCGACACCCTGGGCGCCGCACAGACCAAGGTCACGGCAAAAGACATGCAGGTGCGCGGGCACACCGATGCCAAGGGCAGCGACGATTACAACCAGGCGCTGTCCGAGCGACGCGCCAATGCCGTGCTGGCGGCCTTGCGCGCCCGTGGTGCCGCGCAGTCGGCCAATGCAAAGGGCTATGGCGAATCGCAGCCGGTGGCGCCCAATACTCTCAACGGCCAGGACAATCCGGGCGGGCGGCAGCTCAATCGACGGGTGGAGATCTTCCTGCGTACCTGACGCAGCGTGACGGGCGGGGGGAGCGCTTGACCGCGCGCTGGTGCGGACTGCCTCGCATGCCACCGCAATGCGCGTCGATCGCAGGCTGGCGGGCGGCCGAAGGCAGTCGGCAACACCTGCCGTTGGCGCGTGCGCAACCGTCAGATGATTGAGGTGTGTGTCTGCGCCACCACCTGGCCCCGTGCATCCAGGGTCCATGCATCGCCTCGCCGGCGCGCATGCCCTGCTGTCGGTGGATGCATGCGCCAGGCAGGCAGCGCACAGCGTCGACAATGTTTGCCTCCATACGGCAATGACTGTGCCGACTTGCGCATGCGTTGCGCGCATTTGTCATGTTCGCAACCACGGTCACCAAACTGACATACCGCATCACCACCATGCGCGGCGCCTGCTTGCAGGTGTGATGCAGTTCCGCCTGCGCGGGCTGCCTCGCTTCCCCACATTCGCGGCGGCGCAGCCTTGGCGCGCTGCTGCATTCATCGGATTGGATCATGATCGTTCGTTGCTCGCTGTTGCGTCCTTCGCGGTTGTCGCAGGCGCTGTGTTTGTCGTTGTGCGCCCTGTGCGGCCATGCCGCGGCCCAGGAGACGCAGGCCACCACGCCCGCACAGGGCGACATGGCCACGCTGGACAAGGTCACTGTCGCTGCCACGCGCTATAACGCGACCGACATGCAGATGGCCGCCACCAATACCGTCAACGTGTTGTCGGCCGACGATCTCAAGACCACTGCCGTGCACAACGTCGCCGAAGCGCTGGGCCTGATGCCGGGCGTCAACGTGATCAATACCGGGCAATCGTATTTCGGCGGCATCGACGGGGCCGCGCGCGGCGAAGGCATGTTTTCATCGGTGCGCGGCCTCAATGCCGAATACAACGTCAACCTGATCAACGGCATCAACGTCGCGCAAGGCATGCCGTACAGCCGCGGCGTGCAATTGAGCCTGCTGCCGCCGTCGGGCCTGCAGACCATCGTGTTGAACAAGACCTCCACCGCCGACATGGACGGCGATGCGATCGGCGGCACCATCGATTACCGCACGCCCAGCGCATTCGATTCGCCCGATCGCCAGGGCGGCAGCGTGACCTTGAGTGGACGCCTGGAAAGCCGTGCACGCGACTACGGCGATTCCGGGCTGGGCAGCGGCGCAGCCGGCGACTGGCATGCGCGTTTCGGCGGTGCCGGGCAGTTCGGTGTATCGGTCAGTGCGTATTACGACGAGCGCCATTTCGTGAACAGCGAAGTGGCCTCTGCCTCGGCTGCACGCAACGATGGCGCATGGAAATTCGCACGTGCCGACGCCAGCGGCAATCTGGCCGCAGGCGCCGACCCGCAAGAGGTCCTGCAGAGCACCGGCGTCAATATCGGCTACTCGCAGGGGCAGACCCGACGCTACGGCGGCAACGCGGCCTTCGACTGGCGTGTGGATCCCAGTTTGCATCTGTATGCACGCATGACCTACGCCTTCGCCAAGACCGAGCAGAACACCGGCTACACGCAGTTCGTGCCGGCCAATGTCAGCTTCACGCAAATCGGCAGCAGCGGCGTGTATCAGCCGCAGATCAACCGCGTTGCGGTGCGTTACTGGTACGAAACCAACCCGGAAGAGGCCGACCTTGCCACCGTGCAGTTCGGCGCAGAAAAGCAGCTCGGCCATTGGACGTTCGCGCCCAACATCTTCTACGGCACCGGCAATAACGACCGGCCGGATCACGTGGAAATCTCCGCGCGCAACGACCAGTACAGTTCGACCAACTTTGCCTATGGCGCCAACCGTTTCATCAGCTACGACGGCGACGGTTTCCCGGTTCCCTTGCTCACCCCGGCCATGCAGGCGCAGGCCTCGGACGTGGGTAGCCTGTATGCGCGACGTACCGGGCAGATTTCCAAGCAATACAGCGGCCAGGACAAGGGCGGCGGCAAGTTCGACGTGGCCTATGACTTCGATGCGGGGCTACTCAGCCGCATTGCCTTTGGCGTGAAGTATGTCGACAGCTCGCGCAGCTTCACCGATCGCGATTGGACCAATGCCAAGTACACCGACGGCACCTTGTTGCGCGATACCGGCCTGATCGCGCAGCGCTATGATGCGGTCTATCCAGGCCAATACGCGTTTCCCACCGTGCGCCTGAGCAATGCAGCGCTCAATGACCTGATCGCACGCACGCTCACCCCTGCCAGTTTCGACAGTTGCGGCCAGTTGGCCATCAACAATCTCAACTGCAACACCATGCGCGCGACCGAAGCGGTGAGCGCTGCCTATGCAATGGCCACCTTGCGCGCCGGCAACTGGGAAATCCTGCCGGGCGTGCGCTTCGAACATACCGCCATCACCAACACGTTCTGGGCGCAGCCGGCCGCCATCAACGGTGCCGAGCAGGTCGGCGCATTCGCCAACAACCACACGCGCTACAACGTCGCCTTGCCCAGCGTGTTCGTCAATTACCGGCCCGATGGCGATGGCGCGGTGTATCGCGGCTCGGTGTGGACCAGCTACACGCGCCCGGCCTTCGTGCAGCTGGGCGGCGGCCGCTCCACCGACATCTCCAGCGATGGCCAGACCACCATCACCGAAGGCAACCCGGATCTGAAACCGATCAAGTCGCTCAACGTGGACCTGTCGGGCGAATGGCAGAACGACAGCGGCGGCCACGCCATGCTGGCCGGCTATTACAAGCGCCTCACCGATTACATCTATGAAAGCGGTTCGAACGCCGCCAATGCCGGCGAAAGCGAAAGCGGCAATATCCGCTTCGTGCGTCCTCAAAACGGTGGCGACGGTCGCGTGCTGGGCATGGAAGCGGCCGTGCGGCAAACCTTCCAGGGCCTGCCCGCTCCGCTGGACGGCTTCGGCATCGGTGCCAACATCACCCGCCAGACCACGCGCGTGGACCTGGGAGAAGAAGGCTTCGCACACGAACGTATCCAGAACGCGCCGAACCTGCTCGCCAATGCGGAGCTGTTCTACGAAAAGGGGCCGTGGTCGGTCAACCTGAGCTATCACTACTCCGGCGAATACGTGTCGGTGTACGACTATCTCAACCAGGGCGCAAACTGGGACAACCTGTGGATCAAGCCGATCACCCGCGTGGACCTGCATTTGGGCTATGCACCGAACGATCACCTGCGCGTGGATCTGTCGGTGGCCAACCTCACCAAACAGCACAGCTACTGGGCGCACGTTGGCCATGACACCGATGCGATTTCCGACATCGTCGATTCCGGTATGACCAGCCTGTTGACCGCCAAGTATGTGTTCTGATCGCGCACGATTCGCATCCGACGACCTTCCAGGTGCGCAGCAGGATGCAGATGTCATGACGGACGCGATGCATAGCGCAGGCCGTGCACGCGCCTGCGGTGAAACGGAGCAGTGGGCATTGCAACGCGCGCCGTCGGCCAGCGGTGGGGAGCCGCGATGGGCCGCCCGCGTTGTCGCGAGCGCAGGTGCCGCGATGGGGATCGCGGCACCTGCGCGGCAGGCCAGGCGCAGGCAGTGCGTCGGCATTGCACCGAGGTCTGGCACGCCCCGTAGCACGCCAGTGGCAACCGGCAGCGTGCTGTGCCTGGTACTGACGGCTGCGCTGGCGTTGGGCGGCTGCACCACGTCGATCCCGAGCGTGTCCACCGCGCGCGGCTCCACAGCGCACGGTGGCGATCAAGCGACAGGCACCGCCGGCAAACAGGTGGGCACCGGAGCGCCGGCATCGACGCAGGCCGCGCAACTGGAGCGCGTGGTGGTGGTGTTCCGGCATGGCGTGCGCGCACCGCTGCAAGGCGAGGCCGCCGCCGCGCACTATGCCGACCAACCCTGGCCGCAATGGTCCACGCCCGCCAGCCTGCTCACTCCGCATGGTCGCCAAGGCGTGCGCTTGAGTGGCGAGTACCTGCGTCAGTGGCTGGTGCAGCAGGCGTTGTTGCCGAGCAACGGTTGCCCGGTAACCGGCAGTGTGTCGGTGTGGGCCAATACCGATCAACGCACCATCGATAGCGGCGCACTGCTGGCCGACGCGCTTGCACCCGGCTGCGGCATTCTTGCCGGGCATCGGGAGGCTGGCAGCAACGATCCGCTGTTTCGACCGATCGAGGCCGGCACGGTGCCGTTCGATGCGGCGGCAGCGGTCGCATCGATCCAGCAACAGACCGGAGGCCCTGCCGCCTTGCTGCAAGGCCATGCTGCCGAGCTGCAGGCATTGCAGCAGATTCTGGGCTGCACGCGGACGCCGTGCGAGTTCGCGCAGATGCCTTCGACGCTGGCGCCGTCGGCCAACGGGCGCGGGCTCAAGTTAGGTGGGCCAATTGACCTGACCTCCGGCACCGGCGAGGTGTTGCTGCTGCAATACGCAGAAGGCCTGCCGCTGTCGCAGGTCGGTTGGGGCCGTGCGACGCCCGAGCGCCTGGCCCAGGTCTCACGCCTGCATGCATTGCTGTTCGATATTTACGCACGGCCGCACTACATGGCCTCGCGTTCTGGCGCACCGCTGGCGCGCGAGGTCTTGCAACGCTTCGGTGACGCGCAGGCGCCGAAGGTCTCGGTGTTCGTCGGCAGTGACACGCATATCGCCGCGTTGAGCAGTTTGCTGGGCGTGCACTTTCATCTGCCCGGCTACGGCGCCGACGATCCACCGCCGGGCGGCGCGTTGCTGCTCGGCCTTTGGCGCGAGAGCGACGGCCGCCAGCTCGTGCGCGCCCGTTACCTGGCGCAATCGCTGGATCAACTGCGCACGCTGGTACCGCTGGATCTGGCCCATCCGCCGCTGCAGCAGGAACTGTCGCTGGGCTTGTGCGCTCCGGAGCAACGCATGGCCTGCCCATTGGCGGATTTTGCGATGGCGCTCGAACAGCAGTTACAGCTCGATCGGTAGCAACAGGTTCGCGACCGCTGTTCTGCGGTGGTCCACATGGCATGTGGCTTCGCCCCGTACCCTCACCCCAACCCCTCTCCCGCGGGGAGAGGGGCTTGAGCGGCGTGGTGTCGTTGTCCCTTCTCCCGCAAGGCGGGAGAAGGTGCCCCGTAGGGGCGGATGAGGGTGCGTGCGCAGCCACGTGCTATCTGGCAGGTGAGTGGCTTTGCCCCGTACCCTCAACCCCCCTCCCGCGGGGAGAGGGGCTTGAGCGGCGGTTGGCGTCGTTGTCCCTTCTCCCGCAAGGCGGGAGAAGGTGCCCCGTAGGGGCGGATGAGGGCACGTGCGCAGCCACGTGCTATCCGGCAGGTGAGTGGCTTCGCCCCTTATCCTCACCCCAATCTCTCTCATGCGGGGAAAGAGACTCTATTTCGTCACGCCCGTACGCGTGCGGGACCGCCGTTAGCCGAAGCCTTCGCAACCTGCCACTTCCTGGCGTGGGTAACCCACCGACGACCCCAAAACCGCAACTGGGCCGCATCAGCGGCCCAGTCGTTATGCGTCTACCTAGCTCTCGCAAAAGCGGGGCGATTATTTCAGCTTGGCGGCGGCACGCAGTGCGTCGGCGCGGTCGGTCTTTTCCCACGAGAACGAGGTCGCGCTGTGCTGCGCGCCAGTGCCGTCGGTGTAGGTGAAGTCCTTCGGCTTGCGGCCGAAGTGGCCGTAAGATGCGGTCTGCTGATACATCGGGTGGATCAGGTCGAGCATCTGGATGATGCCGAACGGACGCAGGTCGAAATGCTTGCGGATCAGCTTTTCGATCTGCTCGTCGGCGATCTTGCCGGTGCCGAAGGTGGTGACCGAAATCGAGGTCGGCTCGGCCACGCCGATGGCATAGGAGACCTGCACTTCGCAACGGTCGGCCAGACCGGCGGCCACCACGTTCTTGGCGACATAACGCGCGGCATAGGCAGCCGAACGGTCCACCTTGGACGGATCCTTGCCGGAGAACGCACCACCACCGTGACGCGCCCAGCCGCCGTAGGTGTCGACGATGATCTTGCGGCCGGTCAGGCCGCAATCGCCCACCGGGCCGCCGATCACGAACTTGCCGGTCGGGTTGATGTGGAACTTGGTGCCCTTGTGCAGCCACTTGGCCGGCAGCACCGGCTTGAGGATTTCCTCGCGCACCGCTTCGATCAGGTCCTTCTGCTTCACGCCCGGGTCGTGCTGGGTCGACAGCACCACTGCATCGATCGCCGTCGCCACGCCATCTTCATAGCGCAGGGTGACCTGCGACTTGGCGTCTGGACGCAGCCACGACAGCGCCGAGTTCTTCTTCTTGCGGATCTTGGCCTGCTGCTCGACCAGGCGGTGCGAGAGGTGGATCGCCGCCGGCATAAAGCTGTCGGTTTCGTTGGTGGCATAGCCGAACATCAGGCCCTGGTCGCCCGCACCCTGCTGCTCGGGATTCTTGCGATCCACGCCCTGGTTGATGTCCGGCGACTGCTTGCCGATCAGGTTGAGCACGCCACAGGTCTCGCCGTCGAAGCCGACGTCGGAGCTGTTGTAGCCGATGTCCAGGATGACCTTGCGGGTCAGCGCTTCCAGATCGATCCAGGCACTGGTGGTCACTTCGCCGGCCACGATCGCGTCGACCGCGGATACCGAATCGCGCTTCACGTTCAGCGCGGCATCCAGCGACCGGCGAAAGCCGGTGACGATGATGTCCGCATCGCCGCCCGCGGCCGGATCGGCGCTTTGCGGCGTCACGATCGCGCTGGAATCGGCCGGTTCCTCGGTGGTGCCGGGCGGGACCACGCCGGTTTGCGCCGGGGCGGGATCGGTCTGCGCCGGCGTTCCCGGGGTCTGCGTCGACGGGATATTGGCGGCCTGCGCGCCGACGCTCGTCGGCATGGCGAGCGCCGCGGTCAGCGCCGCAAGCGATACGCCAAGGCCGATCCGATTGCGGCGCATGAGGTTGAAACCCTTGGTCATGCTCATCCCCTCCCAAAGCGGACGATGCCGCTGACACCGGTTGCCACCGGTTTCCCATGATCTGGTCGGAGACGATGCGTTGCCAGCCCTTGGGCGGTCCCGCCTTCCTCTCCCGAACGCCCAGTGCTCTGGTGCGCCCGCCTGCCCCTTGCATGGAACAGGTAACCGGTGTCAGGATCATGAAAGCACGATAAACGCCTGTCAATACTCTCGTTGGAAAGGTGCCCCGGATGCCCATCGCCACGCTGTTGCTGATGCTCCTGCCCGCCGCGCAGACCCCTGCGCCCCGCCCCCTGATCGTCATCGACGAACGCACCGTCCGGCGCGAGGAAAGCCCGCCGCACGGCGCGATCGGCACCAGCACCGCCTTTCGGATCAGCGACGGCGTGCCCGACCGCACCATGGAGTTCCGCAAGCGCATCCTGCATCGCGGCGCCGCGATCGGCGCGCATGTGATCGCGCATGACGAGGTCTATTACGTGCTGTCCGGCCGCGGCGAGGTGGCATCGGGCAGCGCGCGCCGCGCCGTCGGCCCCGGCATGGCCGCCTATCTCTATACCGGCGAGCGGGTCGGCATCCGCCAGACCGGTCGCGAGCCGCTGGCCTTGATCATCGCCTATCCGGTGGTACGCCCGTGAACGGCGTCCTTTGCGCCAACAGGGGGTGACATTGAAACGGACGATCTACACGCTGGCGTTCGTCGTGCTGGGCGTCATCCTCGGCAAGTTCTGCCAATATGGCGCCGTCGCGCTTCTTCAGCCGCGAATGGGCTTCACCACCGCTTCGGCTGTCGGCCTTGCGCCTTTCGTCATGGCGCTCACCGTCCTGAAGTCACGCTATCCCCGGTATTTCGCGTTTCGATCCGGTCGCTGAAACCGCGCAGGTCGGGATGCCCTCTCACGTTCCCGGCTGCATATAGGGCACCCGCGCGAACAGCTCGCGCTCCCAGCGTCGCGGGTCGTTCTCCACCCGCGACGCGGCATCGAAGATCATCGTCGCGCGTGTCTCCAGCGTATAGCGCGGCCATGCGGCCTCGCCGCTCGCGGCAAAGCGGCAGAACGCATCCTGCATCGCCCTGGATGCGGCCCGCGCATCCTCCCCCGTTCCCGTCTGCGACCCCGGCGCATCCAGCGTCCCGAACACCAGCGGGATATCCATGGTGTGAAAGGCACCACGCGCCGGATCGGTGCGCGAGGCGAAATCAACCTGATATACCCAACCGGGCACCCCGGCCCGCGCCCGCGCCTCGGCTTCCTCTACCTGTCCGCGCCAGCTTCGTCCCGCCGTCGTCGCGGCATAGAACACGTCCAGCGGACCATAGGCCGGGTAGCGCGCGCGAAACTGGGCGACGACCCATTCGGGCAGGATGTCCACCTTCAACTCCGGCGCCATCCGCTCGGCCAGATTGTCCCAGTTCAGGCCTCTTACCCTTGGCGAGTCGGGGCCGATAAAGGCGCGCGTCTCGTCATGCGTGTTGCCCAGCATCATCGGCACGCGCGCGCCCAGCGGGTTCGCGTCGGGCCAGAATGGATGGCGGGTCAGCCATGTCATGTCGAGCACCGGCCCCATATACAGGCCGCCGCCCAGCACCGGGTCGGTCGCCGCCAGCCCCTCGACGATCCGCGCGGCCGGCATGGTCAGCAACGGGGACAGGTCGCGCTCGCCCACCCCCAGCCGGGCGAGCAGCGCGCGCGCCCGCGCCGTCGCGTTCATCGGGCCGGACGCCGTCACCTGCTGCCCGCTCATCGTCGCGGCGCGGTGGAACAGGCCCTGCGCCGCTTCCATCCCCATCATCGTGGCGATCTTGGCGCCGCCGCCCGACTGGCCGAACACCATCACCCGCCCCGGATCGCCGCCGAACGCGGCGATGTTCGCGCGCACCCAGCGCAGCGCCAGGATCAGGTCCAGTTGCCCGGCATTGCCGCTGTCAGGAAAGCGCGGGTCGAGCCGTGCGAGATAGGCATAGCCGAACGCGTTCAGCCGGTGATTCACCGTCACCACCACCGCATCGCCGCGTGCCGCGATGTGACGGCCGTCGTTCAACGGATCGGTAACGCTGCCGTTCGAATAGGCGCCGCCATGGATGTAGAGCATCACGGGCTTGCGCGCGCGGGCATCCGCCTCCGCCGTCCAGATGTTGAGGAACAGGCAGTCCTCGTCCTGCGGGCCATAAGGCCCCGTCTGGGGACAGACCGGGCCGAAGGCGTCGGCCGCCACCCGCCGGCCCGGCAATGCTACCGCGACGGGCGCGCGGAACCGCTCCGCCCGGCCGTAGCGGATGCCGCGAAACACCCGCAACCCGCCCTCGTGCGTGCCGATGAAATCGCCCGCGGCGCACCGCACCCCACGCACCTGGCGCGCCACCGCCGTCCCGCCGAGCAGCAGCGCCGCGCCGCCACCCAGGGCCGCGCGGCGCGTCCAGCCGTCAGCGGCGGACATCCAGCCCGCCGGCAAGATAGGCGTCGAGATCGGGCTGGCGGAACAGACCCGCATCGCCCGGCAACGAATGCTTCAACACGGCCAGCGCCAGCCCGGTCGCCGCCGCCTGCCCGATATCGCCACCGCGGCGCAGGCCGTGCAGCACGCCCGCGGCAAAGGCGTCGCCGCCGCCGATGCGGTCGACGATGCCGGCCACCTCCACCTCCGCGGTCTGCGCATGTCCGTCCCGCGCATCGACGCGCGCCGACAGCCGGTGCAGGTCGACATGCTCGACATGACGGGCGGTGGACGCGATCGTCTGCAGATTGGGGAACGCCTCGAACGCGGCCTCGGCCGCGGCGCGGCGCCGATCCTCGCCCTCACCGCCGAAATCGTCCCGCCCGAGCAGCAGCGCGATATCGCGGTGGTTGCCGAACATCAGGTCCGCCTGCTCCACGATCCGGCGCAGGATCGCGCGCGGGTCGCTGTCCCACCGCTCCCACAGCTTGCCGCGCCAGTTGCCGTCGAACGACACCGCGATGCCGCGTTCGCGCGCTGCCGCGGCCGCCGCGATCGCGCTTTCCGCCGGCACGGGGCCCAGCGCCGGCGTGATACCCGACAGGTGCAGCCGGTCGACGCCCGCCAGCATCCTGCCCCAGTCCCAGGCGGAGACGGGCGCCTCGGCAAAGGCGGAATGGGCGCGGTCGTAGATCACCTCCGTCGCGCGCAGGCCGGCGCCCGCGGTGACGAAGTACAACCCCATCCGCTCGCCGCCCGTCTGCACCTGCGACACATCGACGCCGTGGCCGCGCAGCGTGGTGATCGCCGCCCGCCCCAGATCATTGTCCGGCACCCGCGTCGCCAGCCCGACATCATGCCCCAGCCGCGCCAGCTGTGTCGCGACATTGGCCTCCGCCCCCGCCACCCACACGTCCAGCCGCGGCGATTGCATCAGCAGCTCGCGCCCGGGCGGCGACAGGCGCAGCATCACCTCGCCGAAAGCCAAGAACCGACCCATGTCCTTTACCCCTTATCTGGCCAGCCAGCCGCCATCGACCGCCAGGATATGGCCCTGCACATAATCGGACGCGCGGCTTGCCAGAAACACCGCCGCGCCGCCCAGATCGGCCGGGTCACCCCAGCGCGCCGCCGGAATACGGTCGAGGATCGCATTGTTGCGCGCCGCATCCGCCTGAAGGGCTGCGGTATTGTTGGTGGCGATATAGCCGGGCGCGATGGCGTTCACCTGTACGCCATGTTTGGCCCATTCATTCGCCAGCAGCTTGGTCAGCCCGCCGATGCCGGCCTTGGACGCGGTGTAGCTCGGCACGCGGATACCACCCTGGAAGGTCAGCATCGATGCGATGTTGATGATCTTGCCGCCACCTTGCGCGATCATGTGCCGCCCGG
>JAAIGE0101064414.1_pt1 | contig 16556 bp, 23 predicted proteins | sample 6487951 | NCBI WGS metagenome assembly JAAIGE01 (sample SAMN13974128, study PRJNA590717) | phyllosphere metagenome | biome: tomato field; feature: multiple bacterial spot infested tomato fields; material: tomato leaves; isolation source: leaves from tomato fields | host: Solanum lycopersicum ... | reverse complement strand
GGATGCGCGAACAGCACCGGCGGTCTCTACGTCGCCTGGGCGAGGATCCAATCATGAGCAACGTTCTGATCGGCATCATCGGCGTCATTCTCTTCATCGGCCTGGCGCTCGCGGGAGCGCTGATCCTCGGCGACGACTTCAGGACCGCGACGTCGTCCTCGAAGGCGGCGGCGGTTACGCAGACGCTCCAGCAGGTCGCGGCCGCGGCGAACATGTTCCAGCTGAAGAAGGGTCGTCAGCTGATGGCCTCGGAGCATTCGACCGCGATCGATACCCTGGTCGCCGCCAAGTCTCTGAAGGTGGCGGCCGTCAATCCGATGAACGGAGCGGCGATCGCTCTCGTGAACCAGGGAGGGGGGATCGACGCGGTGAGTCCGGGACGGTTCTTCTACACCAACCTCGGGTCGGACACGGTCGCCCGCGACGTGTGCCGTCAGATCGAGGAGACGATGGGCAATCCGGATCCCGATGCCGCGATGGTCGCGATCTCGGATTGGGGCGTCAGGACCTCGGCCAATCGGCGCATGGGATGCCTGCTGTACAGCTTCTACCAGCCTGCGGTGTACCAGGCCTACATACCGTTGAACTGAGGATCCGATGCCTCGGATCGTCGATGCCGGTGAGCGCCTCGGTGGGCTTAGGAACGAGGACGGGATACCGACCTCGGGTGGGCCCAACGACGTCGTCAGGAAGGTCTGGCGTCGTCCCGATTTCGCCGCTGAGGCGTCATCGGGCAGGACGACGCCGCAACGTGCGGCGTTGTTCGAGGCGATCCATCGCAACATCGCCACGAGACCCGCCCCTCTCGCCATCGAGGGCATGCCCGACGACACGTGGCCGATGCTCTGGCGCGCTTCCGTGGCGACGTTGAAGGCGATCTGGCAGGATGGGTTGGGGGACGATCTCGGTTCGATAAGAACCATGCACGACGAGACCGTGATCGGTCTGGCGGGAGGATCCCTCGTCGAGATCGCTCCGTTGGGGACGGGAAGGACCAGGCGCGGGTCGACCAGACCTTCGCATGGTCTCGACCTGCATCCCGCATTCGCCGCCGCCGCGAGATGGCTTCCCAGGATCGGCTGGCCGCAGGAGACGCGTCTGTCGTTCGACGACTGCTACGGCGTCGTGAGGGCTCAGGAGGGAGCCGAGAGCTGGTGGCATCCGGCGGCGATCCAGGGTCGCATCTGGACACGTATCGGCTCCGGCGCACGCCATGCCACCGAGGAGGAGGCGGGAGCGGAGCTCCTGCCGCTCGTCCGACGCATGATGACGGAACGCGAGCGTGACGCCTCTCTCGGGCTGTCGGGAAAGGCGCTGGGTCCCGGCGGAGTTCGGGTGGGACCGCCCAATCCGAGGAGGACGAGGAGATCGGTGTCGCAGGATCTCGTCGCCAATCTCGGTCTCCGCGGCGTGGAGTTCGGAAGGGGCATATCGCAGAAGGAGCGGCAGGAGGTCTGCGATCTCGCCTTCGACGCGTTCTTCGATCTGTGCCAGGTGCTCCGGATGCCCGCCCCGGCCGCATCGCTGTGGGGGCGTGCAGGGATAGCGTTCGGATCGCGCGGTCTGGGTCCCGGCGTGCTCGGGCATTTCGAACCGCAGGCCTTCGTCGTCCACATGGACGGTTGGAACGGCGCGGGCGTGCTGGCGCACGAGATGGGACACGCGGTCGACTGCATGCTCGCCGAGGCGTGTGGTCTGGGCAGGCGTTCGTATCTCTCGGAGGGTGTGGCGGCCGGTTGGAGGGAGCATACGATCGCCCGCATGATGGCGGACGTCATCGATGCGTGCATGAAGGGCAGGGACGGTGCTCCGACGACGTTCCTCCTCGACTCCAGGACCCAGGACGGGAAGTCGGGAGGGAGGTACTGGTCGTCGCCGGTCGAGATGTTCGCGCGCGCGTTCGAGACCTGGGTCCACGACGCGCTCGCCGCCAGAGGGAGGAGGAACGACTTCCTCGTATCGAGGCAGGCCGGAGAGCACGTCACGGGTCTGGAGTGGAGGGTGCTCTGTTCGGTCTACCCCAAGGGAGCCGAGCGTCGCAGGATCGTCTACATGATGGACGAGTTCCTCCGCGCGGCCATGCCGATCGCGGAGGGAAGACTGAGCGGCGAGGTCGCCCTCAGGGATTGATCATCCGTCATGCGTCCAGGTCGACGAAGGTCGGTTCCGGTTCGTCCAATGCCCACGAGAGGGCTCTGATGTGGTCCATGGCGTCCGGACCGGCCCTGTGGGCGATCTCGTGCGGAGCACGGTGCGTCGCGAGCCGCGCGGCACCCTCCTCGTCGAACATCCGCGCCAGTCGGTGCCAGGAGCCGAGATGGAGGAGCGGCTCGATCGCGGCGGCGGCGGCGAGTTCGGCGAGCCAGTGTCCGTCGTATCTGCCGCCGTCGCAGAAGGCGAGCACGCCCATCGGGCATCGCTCGTTGAGGGTCCGCATCACGTCCGTGGGGTCATGACCCTCGTCGAGGCTTGACCGCGAGATGCCGTGGATCGCCTCGCTCGCAGGATTCCACGAGCCTCGCGCATCCCATCCGGGCGTCGGACGGATGAGTCGGCTCCACACCGTCGCGATGCTGCCGGGACCTTCCCACGATGCGACGCCGATCTCGATCGGATGGCTGTTGGATGCCAGCGAGGTGGCCTCGAAGTCGATCGTGGTGATCGGCCACCGGATGGATGGTCTGTTCATGGTGTCGTGCTGCTCCGTGGGTGTCGTGCATCATGGCACGACACCTCTCCGGAATCCATCGAAATGGCCGTTCCGCGGGCGTCAGGAGCCGCGCGATCTGCGCCTCGCCGCCATGACGTGCACGTTGCTGCGCGATAGTCTCAGCATGCGGATCATCCGCTCGGTTGCCGATGTAGGCAAGACTCTTCCGCGTCGATCACGTCCGTCTTCGCGTGGGCGGAAACCCGTCGGCGCCTCGTGCACGGTGTGGCCATCGGCGGATGCGTCCGCCGAATCGGCTGCGGGATGAGGCGTCGGAGGCGTTCCTTGGCCTTCATCGGCCGGTCGTCCTCCCGTCCAGCGGTAACCGAGGCCGCGGACGTTCTGTATCGGATCCGGAAGACCGGCTTCCCTGTACGCCCTCCTGATGTGGCAGACGTAGACCTTGGTCAGTCGTTCATCGCCCTTGGAGTCGAGCATGGACAGGGTCTCGGTGGTCGCGACCGTCCGTCCGCCGCACGACGATAGGAGATCCGCGAGGAGGAGCGGGCCGCCCATCAGCGATTCGGGATGCTTGGGGGGTCTGACGGCCTCGATCCCCAATCGGGTGAGGGCGGCGGTTCTGCGCAGGCACCCTGGGCAGTCCTCCGCCGGGTCGGGCATGTACAGCCGTGGAGCGGATCCGGTCCAGCGGACTCCATGCCCATGTCTCGCCTCCATGGGGATCCGGGACCCGTTCTCGGACGCGGAGGATCTGAGGCGGCTCATGATCACGTTCAGATGATCGCCGGCGTTCGAAGGGTCGCCGCCGATGATGCGGTCCAGGTCCATCGCTGCATGGACGTATCGCCCGGAGGCCGCCATCACGGCGCCGGCTACGTTCGCCTTGGCGCCGGCGGCTATGAGCGACCCTTCATGGTGGAGACCGTCCTGTCGGCTCCACATCCAACCGTCGGACGACAGCGAAGGCGTTCCGAGAGGGCATCCGCAGGTGTGGGATCCTCCTTCGCGTTCGGACAGCAGATCGGAGAGATCCGGACCGCTCGGTGTACCCAGTCTTATCCTGGCCGGTACGGGTGGGCCCATGTACGTGCCGCCCGTGACCGTCCTCTCCTCGGTCCATACGTAGCCAAGACCGAATATGCTCCGCAGCGGAAGCTGTACGCCGTGGTGTCTGCACGAGCGTCGGAGAAGGCACACGAGGGTGGTGATCATTCCGGCGGGATCATCCGAGTCCGATCCCAGACGATCGGCGATGACGTCGCTCGTCAGGACCGTCCCGGTGCCCCGCATGAACGTGCCGAGAAGAGAATGGAGCTGGGACGAACCGCGCATCTCCACTCCGTGGATCGTCGCGCGGCCGGTCGCCGGATCATGGGCGAAAGGGCCCGATCCGATCGGAGCCTCGGGATGGAGATTGTATCCGCAGCCCGGACAGATCGACAGTCTCGGAACGGATCGGACGAGTGGTCGTCCGGTGCCGATCCATCGGTTGCCTTCGCCCCGGATCCTCTCGAAGGGAGTGTCGATGCCGATGGTCGCGATGGCGTTCTTGGCCATGCTCGCCATCACGGCCACGCCCTTGGTGGCATCGGATCCGCGGCTGTCGACGGCGGATGCGACGGCATCGTCGCAAACGGTGCGGCCGCCGGCGTTCATGACGGCGCCGAGGAAGCGGTGGATGCTCAGAGATGCGTCAAGACGGTTTCCGTCGACGTGCATGCCGAGTGTCGCATGGTGGGCGAAGCGTCCGTCGGTCGTGGTCCCGTCCCTGGACGCGCTTCTTCCGCAACGGGGACATAGTCCCCCGTCACCCCATGCCTCGTACATGTGATCCCCGTACCCCGCGTCGAACCGAGCGTCGACGGGGAGTCCCTACAGTGAGGGGAAAACATGGTAAACAGTAAATTATCTCAATGGATGGCGACTCGTCGCACCGTCGCCGAGGTCGACATCGGGGCGTGCGGATGATGCGCACGCCCCGATGTGATCATGCCAGCTTGGCCATCACCATCGCATTGGCCCGGGCGGGTTCGTACCTGCCCTTGAAGCCGCCGACGAGGTGCTTCATCACGACGCCCATGGCCTTGCGGTCGCGCACCACTCCATCGAGTGCCTTCTCGATCTCGGCGTCCAGCTCCTCGTCGGTGAGCTGCTGAGGCAGGTACTTCGAGACCAGTTCGATCTCGTTGTCCTGGTCCGTGGTCGGACGCTTCGCCTTGATCATGGCGTCGCGGGTCTCGCCGGTCTCCTTCTTGTACTTGGTGACGGCGTCGACCAGGTCCTCGTCCGTCATCGGACGCTCCTTGCCGGCCTTGGCGATCCGCTCGACCTTCGAGAGCAGGAACTTCAGGATGCGCATCGTCTCGCCGTCGCCGGCGCGTCGCGCCGCATCGATGTCGGCCTGCAGGCGTGCCAGGTTCGTGTTCGTATCGGCCATGTCAGTCCTCCTTTTCGTCCTCATGGGCGTCATCGTCGCCGTCGTCCTCGGCCTCCTCGACGATCACCGGTTCGCGCAGCGAGTTCCAGTACGCGTCCGACACGACCGGGGCATCGTCCTTCTCGCCATAGGTCGAGAGGATCGCATCCTCGGTCGAACCGTCCGGCCACGTCAGCTCGCAGACGGCGTTGGTCGTGCCCTCGATGTCGTGATCGTGGACATGGAGGACGAAGGGAGCGTCGTTGGCGCGGCGGACCTCCTGGATCAGTCCGCCGTCCATGTAGACCGCGATCTCCGGAACGATCGCGGCGACGCGCTCGGCATCGACGAGGGCCTTCTGGATCGCGGCGGGTTCGCCCGCCGCGATGGCCTCGCGGAGGATCCTCAGTGCATCGGTCGTGGTCATGTCTTTCTCCTCGAATGGGCTCGAAGGAGTCCATCATGCCTCGTAGCCGTTCTCCCTTCTCCAGGACGCGCGTTCCGCTTCTTCGCGGGCCTTCCAGGAGGCGTCGTACCAACCCGGATTCGCCGTCACGAATTCGCGCCATCCGTCCCACCAGCCCGGGCCGAAGGGGATCGGTGCGCGTCCGTCGGCCACCGCCCAGGCGGAGTACTCGCGATGCTGATGTAGCGCGCGCAGCATCGAGATGCCGTCGTAGTGGTTCGGACGCAGGCCGTGCTCGATGGTCAACGCATCGATGTCCCAGACGCCTGCCTCCGCGATTCTCTTCGCCACGGGGCTCTGAGGTCTCTCCCTGCGGCGGATCATGCACCAGACGGCCGGCCCCCAGCGACGGTCCTTCTCCCAGTACGAGAACACCTCCGCGATGTCCCTCCTGGTCATGTCCTCGCCGTCCGCGCATCCCCAGGCGAACACGTCGCTGCAGTCGACGTGCATCGAGGTCGATCTTCGTGCATCCTCGGGCCATTCCCTGCGCCAATGGTACTCGTTGGTGAAGACGACCTCGTTGAGGAGCATCATGGCGAGCGCCGCATCGGTCTGGATCTCGCCGTCGGGATCGTCCTCGTCCGGTTCGGCCCGCAGCTGCCACGAGGCGAAGGCGTGATCGACTCCGGTTCCGTAGGCGAAGCCGATCGATGCCAGTCGATCGCCGAGGGAACGTGCGTCGGGAAGGCCTGCGAGCATGCTCGCGGCCGTACGCTCGCCGTTGCCGTCGAGCGCCTCCATCCGTCTCAGTACGGATGCGAGCTCTGCGGCAAGTCCGGTGGCCAGTGCACGCTGGTCACCCGGATCCTTCCGAGCTTCTTCGGGGGATACTTCCTCGGTCATGCCGCCATCGCCTCGTCCTGGGCGCCCGATCCGAGGAGTTGGTCCCTACGGTCGGTGCCGAGTGCGCGTTCGCACATGATCGCGTGAGCGGTCGAGCGCAGGCCCGGCAGCCGGAAGCGGCATGCGTCGATCCTGTACTCGTGCGTGCGCCCCTCGATCCGCGGTGCATTGGTCCGCAGGTCGGCGAGAGCGCGGACGAGTTCGCGCTTGACGATCCGGACGTCCTCGGACGCCTTCGCGTAGCGGAGGCGCCAGTCGGTGCGCCAGGCGATGTAGGTCGTGCGGTCGGTGATGGTCTCGATGTCGATGGTCATGATGTCGTATCCGTTCGTACGATGGTTCGTCGTAGGGGAGAGACGCTCCGCATCTCTCCCCTCATGCGTCAGGCGGCTTCGGACGCCGTGGAGTCCCTGGAGGCGAGCAGCGCGTCGCGGTGCCTCTTGGCCTCCTCCAGTCGCTTCATGAGGCGGTTCGCCTCACGGCGGCCCATCTCGCGGTCGAACTGGTTCGACGACATCCGGGTGTCGACGTCTTCGGCCGATCTGGCTCCGGAGCGGCGTTCGGCGACGAGGCGCCGCATGTCGCGCTTGACCGCCCTGATGTCGTCGGAGGCGTTCCGGTAGTCCGCCCTCCATTCCGCCCTGAAGGCGATCCAGGTGGTGCGGTCGGTGATGGTCTTGATGTCGATGGTCATGATTGTCGTTTCCGTATGCGTGCGTTCTGCGCGGCCCCGATCGTGCCGGTACGGGACGGGACCGCGCGAGCGGTTCCCGTACCCGGTCCGATCAGGCCGCCATGCGCACGCCCTCCCTTGCCGCGATCGCCTTCAGGATCGCGCGACCGCGCCTGTCGACGTGCTTCCACTTGGATTTGAAGCTCGTGGAGGCGATGTCGCCGAACATCGTCGCGTTGGCGTGGACCTCCAAGAGCGCGGTGACGAGCGGTGTCCGCGCCTGTCCATTGGCCGATTTGACGAGAACGGGGTTGAAGTGGACGCATCCCGGCGTCCACCGGCTGGGATCATGCCGCATGGGCCATCTCCCGGTCCATTGCGGCGATGACCTGACGGCCTCGCTTCTCGAGGTGCTTCGCCTTGATCTTGAAGCCGTCGCTGTCGACGCCGCCGAACATGGCGGCGTTCGAGTGCACCTCGGCGATCGCGGTCAGGAGGAGCGTCACGGCTTCGGGGCGATCGGCGAACTCCTGGATCCCTTCCGCCTTGAGCAGGTGGGCATCCATGTCCATGCCCATGAGACGGGCGGCCACGCGATCGCCTCCGATGGAGAGCCAGAGCTGCTCCGATGCTGCGGCATGGCCTGGGAAGTGACGCCGTCCATCGTCATCGATCTGCAGCACGAGCGGTTTGGCGCAGTCGTGCATGCGGATGTACTGCTCGACGACGTCGAGGGGCAGGAGACGTTTCAGGAGATCAGGGGTATGCGTCCACTGGGGGACGCGCCACCAGTCGGGGAGAGCCGTTCCGTTGGCGATGTGATCGAGCAGTTGCCCGAAATGATCCCAGACGGAGTTGCCGTGCTCGAGGACGGTCTGCGTCGGGGTCTGCCGACATTCCTGCATGGCCGCGACGAGGCGCTCCATGTTCCAGTCGGCGTAGGGGTTGGAGGAAGGGAAGGTTTTGGTGTCTGCCTGCGGCAGTGCGGTCCGACCGTTTAGGTCAATGCGACATGGTCATCGAGGTGGTCCTTCTATTTCTGAGCGGGACGGGTGTCCGTCCCGCTCGATGGTATCGCCTTCCTTAGCGAATTACAAAGGGAGATTTCTCTCCCTCAACTTGATCGCTCATCTTAGTCGAAGGCGATCATGCGAAGGAGAGGATCAGGATCCATCGGATTCGCCTCGGTGCATGATGGCGGCCGTCATGCTGTTGGTGATGCCGAGGCTGTCACCGTTCATGGATATCGAGACGTTCAGGATCTCGCGACCGCTCTTCTCGAGCTTGGCGATGGCCTCGTTGATGTGGGTCTCGAGCCTGTCGGCGATGCTCGCCGTTCCGAGATTGCCGCGTCCGAAGTTCGAGAGAGACGTGACGATCTTGATCTTGGTATCGGTCATGTTGGGTCCTTCTTGTTGCGGATTCAGTGGATCGTCGGTCGGTCTTCGACTTCCTGACGATCGACACGCGGAGCGTCGTCGACGGCGAAGTCCGGAAGCGGCAGGAAGGTGCTCATGATCAGTCGCATGAACCACAGTACCATCGCGATGCCTCCGACTCCTGCAAGCACCACGGCGATGTTTGTGTGGTCCATGAACATTGCGACCACTGAAAGACCGAGGACGCCCATCATGATGATCAACAGACCCATGTCGATCATCCTGTTCACCGGCGATTCGGCATCATAGTCCTCTGCCATCGTCACTCCTTATGCGTTTCGGTATCTTTGAACGCAGTGGCGTTCGTTTCCTTCAATGCACGATTGATGGGTTTCGACTTAAATCTGGCGGGCCCAGCGGGGTTCGAACCCGCGACCTCCCCGGGCATCAACCGGAGCGCTCTTCCATTGAGCTATGGGCTCGCGATGTCATTCGGTCGAGACGATCTTATCGATCAGTCGTCATCGTCCGGATCGGGGTCTGCATCCTCGCCCAGACCCCAGTTGGGCTTGGACATACGTCGTCGGACGTGCCGCCACTGCCCGTCGCCCGATCCGGTCATGACCTCGTCGCGGTCGTCGACTCCATCGGCGGCGGCGAGCGCATCCAGCGCGGCGAACTGATCAGGCGTGACCGGTACGGTTCGGGACCAGTCCATGCTCCAGGTACCGAGGAAGATGCTGATCCTGATCTCGCCGTGCTTCTCCACCGCATGGGTGGACGCGGCCGTCATGGTCCGGTTCTGTCGGTCCTCGTCGAGCGCGTCGTAGTAGGCGCGGACGGCGGGGTTCCGCTCGCACGAGATGGCGCCGTGGACCTGCATCTGCCGGAGCGCCAGGATCGTGCCGTCCGGCTCGATGACGTAGCCGTGCGGCGAGCTGCGCAGCTGATCGGCGCGGTCGGAGGGCGTGTAGAGGTGGTATAGGTCAGACATGCGCCAATCTTTCGGTCTGTAGAAGCATGGTGTCGTCCTGTGTGACGTCAGCGAGGATCCGCTGAACCGTCATGACGGCGTCGCTCGGAGCGATAAGGCCGTCGGACTGGTTGATGGCGCCGCCCTGGGTCTCGTAGACCCAGTCGAAGCGGCCATCACGTTCGATGCCGGCTTCGACTTCCCAGCGCTCTCCGGTCCAGGAGAGGTGGATGCCTCCTTCATCGTTGAGGATCATGTCGGCCTCGACTCCCGATCCCTGCATCTCTTTGATGATCGTCGCGGCCGTCATCAGCGTGATGCGTGTGATCGAGGCCGTATCCTCCCATCCGGACGACTGTCCTTGGACCGACTGGAACCGTTTCGTGATGTGACGGCACTGGTCGCGACTGACGGGACCGATGCCGAGCGCGGTCACGATGGGAGCACCGGTGAAGTGTGGGAGGAGGACGTGTTCGGAGTCCGTGATCACGGCGTGCGGAATGCCGGCATCCGCGCATTCGCGGGCCGCGCGTTCGAGTTGTCCGAGGTTCTTCGCCTGGATGGTGACCTTGGATCCGCCGATGCCGGTGGTCCGGTAGGCGAGGGCCCTTTCGGGGGCCTGGTCCAGACATGCCCAGAGCGCATCGGTGTACGCATGTCCGGCCTGAGCTGCGAGCTTGCCGGGGGGCATCTGGAGATCCGCGCGGATCAGCGCGTAGATGTAGAGCTTCTCTTCATTCGTGTCTGCCTGGGGCAGTGCGGTCGACCCGTTCTGGTCAATGCGACATGTTCATGGCGTTTTCCTCGTTCGTCCTGATGACGGATCACTCCGACCCGTCCATTCTATCCGATGTCGGAAGGAAGGCAATAGCTGATTGCCTTCTTCCTCCATCCCAAGATATCACGGCCTCCAAATTCGTGATTCGATCCCTTGCCGGACCATCACTGTTGAGAGGTTCGTGGCATCAGTCGATGATGCCGATGATCTCGACGTCCAGGCAGCCGGGATCCTCGACGAAGCCGATATGCCGACGGCCCAAAGCGGACTGTCTGTCCGCGGCCTTGATGACGGAGAGTCCCCGCCTGACCTGATCGGCTATGGTCGTACTCCGCCTGCGGGCCAGATCGGTGAGGTATTGATGGAGATCGTCGCTGATCTCCAGATTGAGTCGTTTGGTCATGAAAACTCAATAATTGAAGCGATATTGAGTGTAAAGGAATATCGTCTTTGGCCGGAGGATACTCGTCACGGCACCGTTCCGCCGTCCGATGCGTAGACGTAGCGACCGTCCCTGTAGGTGACGACCCGGCCGGTCGCGCCGTCCAGATCGCGGTTGCATTCCTGGCATCGGTACAAGGAGGTGCTCCTGCCCTTCACCATGGGCATCGGCAGGGTCACGTCGTGTCGGCACTGCGCATCCGCTCTGCGGCCGGCCACCCTTTCGAGATCGTGGATCGCCTTGCCGGTCTCGCCTATCATCCGCCAGGCGGCCGAGTTGTCGGCATCCGTCGGGTCGGATCTTTCGATCTCGCCGGCCAGACGCCGGAGGGAATCGTTCACCGACGCCGAAAGTGCGGCGATGTCGCTCATGTCCTCCCCGGACGTCCAGTCCAGTTCCGACAGGGTCCGGTCGAGCATCGCGAGGCCCTGCTCGTTGAGTCTGCCGGCCGCTTCGACGATCCGCCGGCGTCTGCGCAGGCGCTCGTCGACGATACCCTGCTCCGACCGGACCTTGATCCTGCCCCACATCTCCTTGAGATGCTCGATGCCCGCTCTGGAATCGATGGGGAGCGTGTTCCGGGGGAGTGAGGCATGGAGGATCCGTTTGGCCATGCCCATCTCGATCATGTCTCCCATGGCCGCCCTGTGGATGTCGCGGCGCACCTGTTGGTCGTCCCAACCCTTGCGGGGGTGCTTGGCGCAGATCGCGTCGATCGCCCTGATGGCGCGCTTCACGGGAAGGTAGGTTGCGTTCTGGAAGCCTCGTCGGGACATCTCTCGTTCTCCTGCATGATCTATCCGCGGCCCGATCGATGAGGATGCGGATCGATCCGTCAGCTGGCTGCCGCTGCCATGATCGCGATGTTCTGCAGTCTCTCGCGATGCTCTCTGATCCGCGCGAGCATGGCGCCGCACTGGGACGGATCGTGGGCGTTCACAGCCTCGAGCCGCCTCTCGAGCACGTTGCTCCAGTCGACGGCGATCCGCTCTCCCCGGGCGGCGGCCACGATCTCGGGTTTGGCCGCGACGCAGGCATCGATGTCGGCGAGGACCTTCGGGGTCGTCGCCGGGTCGACTCCGTCCCTCGACGGCATCAAGGAGACGCCGGTCACGATTCCGGTGGCGATCAGGGTCGCCCACAGTGCGACGCTACCGAGCGTTCGGATGTCGCGACGGTCCTTGGGGGTCAGTTCGGTCTGGTTCATGGTGTCGTGTTATCACATTGTCAGGATGCAGGCGATGCATATCGTGCGCATCAGGCTAGACCATGCGGATCGGGTCGATGCCCTTCAGGGCTGCCTGCATCTCTCCAGACCGCCGGGGGCCGCTCTGGCCTGATCGATCAGAGTTGGAACGATGCTCCGTTCGTCGTCGGTCACCCGACCGTCGGACAGCAGTCCGTCGATCCTGGGTCTGATGGGGGTGCACCATTCCGCCACCCATCGGACGTATCTGACGTTGGAGCCGGTCTCCGACGGTTCTCCCATCAGTTCGACGGATGCCACGCCGATGATCAATGCGCCGCATGCGAGGAACAACGGCATCGGACCGTCCCGGAACCGTTGCGTTCCGGATCCGTGTCCCGGATGTCGATCGGACGATTCCACCGGACGTTTCACGCCTCCGGTGTCGTGGGTGCCGTTCATGCCGATGTCCTTTCCGGGAATGCGCGATTGTTCAGCACAGTTCGTATCGATTCCGGAAGGCTTCGTAGGGGCCGTTCTGGAAGCGGATGTACGCCTCCTCGGATTCGTCCTCGTCCTCGTAGGACGATCTGAAGTCGTCGGGGTCGCCGAAGGCCTCGATGATCAGGTCGCAGAACGGTTCTCCGAAGCAGGTGGCGTCGTCGAACTCCGCGTCCATGCCGCGCACATCGCTGGCATCGGCCGCTTCGTCGAGGATCTCCAGCGCCGTCTCTCCTTCGCGGCGTCTCTTGGCGGCGATCGTCGCGCATGCGACGAAGGCCCTTCCCACTGCGTGGTTTCCCATCTTTGTCCTTCCTTCTCGTGCTTTTGGTGTGGCCGCCTGCCGGCGCGTCAGACCAGGCCGTGGCGCCGCAGCAGTGCCGATGCGTCCGGATCGCGGCCCACGAACGCCCGGAAGCTCTCGATGGCCGGGCGGCTCGCGCCCCTGGACAGGACCTCTCCTCTGAAACGGTCGCCGGTGGTGCGGTCGACCGTACCTGCTTCCACGAAGCGGCCGAAGGCGTCGGCGGCGAGCAGTTCGGCCCAGAGGTAGCTGTAGTAGCCCGCCGCATAGCCGCCGGCGAAGATGTGGCCGAACGAGTGCGGCATCCGGTGCCATTCGGGTGGACGAACGACCGCGACCTCGTCGCGCACCCCGTTCTGCACGACCATCGGATCGCGGCCCGCGACGTCCGAGTGCAGGATGATGTCGGTCATGGCGAGTTCGACCTGCCTGAGCAGGAAGAGTCCCGACTGGAACTCGCGCGCGCCGATCATCCGTTCGAACAGTTCGGCGGGCAACGCTTCGCCGGTGTCGTGATGGCCCGACATGCCCGTGAGGACGTCACGATCCCAGGCGAAGTCCTCCATCAGCTGGCTCGGAAGCTCGACGGCGTCCCATTCGTAGCCGTTGATTCCTCCGATGATCGGACGCTCGACCAGACCGAAGACGTGATGCAGGGCGTGCCCCGTCTCGTGCAACAGGGTCGTCACGTCGTCGTGGCTGAGCAGCGCCTGTCCGCCAGCGTCCTTGGGCGCGAAGTTGCATGTGAGGTGCGCCACGGGGAGCGTGCGCTCGCCTTCGACATCCATGAGGGAACGCGCCTGCGCGACCCACGCGCCGCCGCGCTTGCCGGTGCGCGCGTGAAGGTCGAGGTACATGCCGGCGAAGATCGTGCCGTCCTCGTCCGCGACGTCGTAGTAGACGGCGTCGGCATGCCACGTCGGCACGTCCGTACGAGGCATCATGACGATGCCGAACAGATCGCGCAGCAGGGCGGACCAGCCGTCGAGGACCCGGTCGACCGGGAAGTACGCGCGGACGGCCTGTTCGTCGATCGTGTGGCGGGCGCGGCGGAGGCGGTCGGACGCGAAGGCGATGTCCCACGGCTGCAGATCGTCGATGCCGAGTTCATCTGCGGCGAACGACCGCAGCTCCGCGATCTCCTTCTCGCCGTACGGCCTGGCGCGCCGTGCGAGGTCCCGGAGGAACGTCAGCACCTCGTCGCCGCTCGATGCCATCTTGGTGAAGAGCGAACGCTCGACGTAGGACGGGAAGCCGAGCAGCGCGGCGTTCTCGGCGCGCAGCTCGAGCAGTCTCGCGATGCGCGGGCCGTTGTCGAACTCGCCGGCGTTCGGCCCCTGGTCCGAGGCGCGGGTGCCGTTGGCCTTGTACACCCGCGAACGCAGATCCCGGTTCTCGGCGAACGTCATGACGGCGACGACCGACGGCTGCTGCAGGGTGACCAGCCAGCCGTCCAATCCCTTGGCCGAGGCCGCCGCGGCGAACATGGTCATGTCCTGCTCGGAGACGCCCTTCAGGAGATCCGCGTCGACGACGTGCTCGCTCCATGCCTCCGTGGCGTCGAGTACCGCTGCCGAGAAGGCGTTGCCGATCGCCGACATCTCCACGGAGTTCGCCTTGAACCGCGCTCGCGCGTCCGCGTCCAGAGCGACGCCGGAGAGAACGAATCCGCGGAGAGAGCGCGCCACGGCCGTACGGTCCGCATCGCTCCGTCCGGTGAGTTCCGGGGAGGCGGCGAGGTTCGTCTGGATGGCATACAGATCGGCGTTCTGACCCACCTTCGTCCCGTACTCCACGAGCATCGCCTCTCCCTGCCGGTGCGCTTCGCGCAGTTCGGGTGTGTCCGCGACGGCATGGAGGTGCGAGACGATCGCCCAAGCGGCGTCCATCTCCGCATCGATCCGTTCGAGCGGCAGCCACGCCCGTTCGAAATCGGTCGGTCCGGTCGCGATCATGTCCGCGACCACGGCCTCGTGCCGGGCGATCAGATCGCGCACCGCAGGCACGACGTGCTCGGGGGAGACCTCGTCGAAGCGGGGCGTGCACGACTGATCGAGCAGTGGATTCATGGCCGGTCGTTCCTCGTTCTGGTTCTGGGATCGTCGCTTCCGGCGCGGCGATCGTCTTTCATCGCATCCGCCGGATCACCCGGTGACGTCCGTTCCTTCATGTCCGGCTTCGTCCTGCTCGATCAGCGGTCGGACCGTGTAGCCGTTCTCGCCGAGCCAGCGCATCCGTTCGTCGTAGCCCTTGCCGTCGATGGCGGCACGCACGGCATCCGGGGCGACCAGCAGCACGACGCGCTCGTCGTGGTTCGGATCGGGCTCGTACATGAGGACGTCGGTGTCGTCGAAGAGGGACGGGAACGTCTCGACGGCGGACCGGATGATCGAGTCCTTGTCGTTGAACCGCTTCACGAGATCGCCGGGCTTCAGCCTATATCCGCCTCCCCCGAAGAAGCCCTCGTCGTCCTTCTTGTTCAGGTAGAGCGCCTCCTTGCCGTCGATCGGTCTGCTCAGTTCGTGACCATCGGAGGGATGCCTGATCGATCCGCTCCCGATTCTCGTGAATTCGCGGATCGAACCGTCCGGTCGGCGCTCCTGCGTCGCCTTGGTGCGGACGTGGAGCTTCCCGTAGTAGTGCTCCCCTCCGATCGCGAAACGGAAGGACGTGATCGACAGGGTCACGAGTTCATGCATGGCGCATCTCCGGTGTCATGGGCGTTGGGTTCGACGTGCACGCCGGGCGTCAGCCGAGGATTCCCCCGAAGATCGCCTGCAGGGTGCCTGCCGGGTCCTTCTCGGGATCCGGCGGAGGGATGAATCCTGCGGGAAGCAACGTCATGGCCTCCTCCTCGGATGCGATCTCGAACCAGACGCCGACATCGGTCCTGTTCGCCAGATCTCCTGCGAAAGCCGGGGTCCGGGGGTCGCCGTTAACCCAGAGGATGGTTATCCCGTTCTCTCCCTTCCGGGCGGTGGTCACGAAGGCGATTCCGTCGCCTCCCCGTCCGATGATCGGATGACATGGAAGCGCCTTGAGGATGGTTCCGTGCCGGATGGTCTCCGCTCCGATCATTTGGCCTTCGCCTTCTGTTCGGCGGTCCACTCGGCCCGCAGCTTGACCATGCCTTCGACGAATTCGTCCAGGTCGAGGGTGCCGTTCCCGTCGGCATCGAGGATCCTCCAGCTTCTGTTCCTGACGAACACGCCGAGCTTGTGACGCTGTGCGAAGACGCTCATCTCGACCTTCGTCAGACGGCGGTTGCGATCGGCGTCGATCTCCTTGAAGAACGCGCCCAGTTGTCTCGCATCCTCCGCGGTCGCCTTCGGTGCGGGCGTCTGGGCCACGGCCGGGCCTCCGGTCGCGAGGAGAGCGATGCAGAGGGCGATGGATGGGCGCTTCATGTCCTGTTTCCTTCCTGGATGACGTCGTTGGTCGCGTCGGTCCGGTCTAGCCCGGGTGCTTGGCATCGAGATAGCGTACGTTGGTCTCCAGGAGATCACGGTCGCTTCTCGCCCGAAGGGCGATGGTCTCCGACAGTCTCGCCGAGATGCTGTCCACCCCTCGGCGGAAGGAGGCGTCGATCTCATCGACGCGATCGGAAGGCGTCGTCGATCGCGCCTGGGCCCATGAACCCTCGAGCTCATCGAGCTCGGTGGTAGCCGCCTTGTCGGCCTCCAGACGCATCAGGTCCGGAACGGATGCGTTGTTGCCGCCCATCCATTCGTCGGCGAGCCTTCTCGCGTGGGACGACAGCATCGGGACCGGTGAGGGATCTCCGATCTCCTGGCCCGGAAGCCTGCGTTCCACGGGAGCGAATCCGACCGGATCGAGACCGAAGTCCCTGATGACCGATACGATGGTGGGAAGGATCAGCGCGAGCTCCTTGCGGAGGGCGGGCGGATGCACTCCTCCGCG
>JAAIGE0100781730.1_pt1 | contig 16559 bp, 25 predicted proteins | sample 6487951 | NCBI WGS metagenome assembly JAAIGE01 (sample SAMN13974128, study PRJNA590717) | phyllosphere metagenome | biome: tomato field; feature: multiple bacterial spot infested tomato fields; material: tomato leaves; isolation source: leaves from tomato fields | host: Solanum lycopersicum ... | reverse complement strand
GTTCTCCAGCTGGACCGGACACCTCGACATCATCGCCTCGGCGATGAACTCGATGGACATCCGCACGGTGCAGTACGACGGCCGCATGTCCCGCAAGGACAAGACCGCCGCCGAAGCCGCCTTCAAGGCGGGCGATGCCGACGTCATCCTCATGACGACCAAGTCGGGGGGCCGCGCCCTCGACTTCAACGAGGCGGATGCGATCTTCTTCGCCGACCCGTGGTGGAACCCCAAGGTCGAACGCCAGGGGATCGGCCGCGCGACGCGCCGCGGACAGGAGAAGACGATCCGCGTGTACCGCTTCCTCACCGCTTCGCCGGTCGAGAGCCGTATCATGAAGATCCACCACCGCAAGGACCGCCTGTCCGAACTCCTGAAGCCCGGTCAGATCATCGAGACGACCAGCACCATCAGCCTAGAGGACATGGCCGAACTGCTCGAGACCTTCGCGGTCGCCAGCGACGAACTGCGGATGGCGGCATGACCCCCACGGTGCCGTTCGCCCTGCTGATCGGAGAGGGCTGGCGACGCGAAACCGTCGCCGACGCCCTCTCCCGCATACGCAGCGGCGAATACCTGCCTCAGGAGAACGACGGTCACGGCGAACGCATGCTCGCCGGCGGCACGCGCTGCTCCATCTCGGTGGACCGCGCGTGCCACGAACCCGGCAACGACGCCTTCGACCCGGACCGCACCCGCGACTTCACGATCAGCGTGCTCTCCACCATGCTGCTGCGCAGCGACGACGAACACATCGAGCGCATCACCATCGCCGACAGGGCGCTCGATCTCGCCGCGCGCCTGTCCGGGCCGGCGAAGAACGTGATACGCAGCGGCGAGATCAACGCGGTCGCGAGGACCGTGCACGGATCCCCGGCATTCGGCGCCGTCGACAAGTCGCGCGACGGATGGAAGGCCGTCATGCGTGCCGACCACCGGCGCCGCGACCTGCCTCTATGCCTCTGCGTCGACGTCTCGTTCTCGCGCATGACGATCTGGTGCCGCAGCAGGGTCGTCCACGGCGTGAAGGCGCTCGACACCGTCGATCCGCTGGAGCGTCTGCGCATGGAGGCCGAGCTCGGAGACGTCCTCTCGACCATCAGGGCCATGGACACGGCATGACCCGCCTACAGACCATCTCGCGCGGCCGCGTACGGAATCTGCGTCCGTTCGGCACGCTTCTGGCGGGGAGCACAAGACGTCTCCTGCCGGACTTCGTGGAACGCCGCGATTACGGCTTCCAGGACGGCGGATGCGCGATCATGGCGCAGGCCCTCGTGATCTGGTCCGAGGGTCGACTGTCGCCAGGATCGATCGTCCTGGAGACCGATCCGTCCCGCATCCAGCACGTCGTGGCCATGGACGACGATCTGCTTCTCGACAGCGACGGCCTCGCCACGACACGGGACATGATCCTGAAGATGGACCGCATCGAAGCGTGCCCGGGATGCATCCTGGTCGCCGGGTTCGATCCAGCACGCAGTCCGAACATCCCGTGGTGTCCGGACGAGTCCGAACGTCTGGCCGCCGCTCTACGAGGGATGCTGCCCGACGCCGGCGTATCGCCGTGGAGGGACGACGAGTTCCACCAAGGGAACGGTGAAGGAGTAACGAGATCATGAACGACGCAGACCTCGAGAATATGATCAGACTGGTCGTCTACCTGCTCGTACTGGTCGTGATGCCGCTCCTGCTGCTGGTAGTGGCGATCATCGCCTACATCGAACCCTTCGGCATGATGTTCGCCGCTAGGCTGGTCATCTGCATCCTCCTCGTGATCGCCGGAGGATGGATGATCCAGGGTCTCGTTAAGGCCTACCGCGACGGCCGGGCGATCAGGGTGCACGAACGCAGGAACGACGCCCTGCGGTTCGACCCCGTCCACGTGGCCCAACTGCACGTCCACGACATGCTGCCTGCCGTGAAGGATGCGATGACGGCGATCGAGGCTTTCCGGACGATCTCGGGGGACTCCTCCCTCCCCATCGTCGTCGACGCCCAATCCCTGATCGACGGTCGCCTTCCCGCGATCATGCGTCAGCTGGTCTCCTCGAGCGAGGACACCACGCCCGAGGAGAAACAGGCCCTCTCGCGCCGTGCGCTCGTCTCGGTGGTCTCCATCGGAGAGATGGCGACGCGTGCCCGCGCCGCCGTCGTCGCGGAACGCGAACGCCTGCTCTCCATCGAGACGGGATTCGTCGAGACCAAGAGCGCGCCCTATCGGGACGACGGTCTCACTCCCGTCTGATCGATTCCCCCGAGGACGTAGTTCCCGCTTCTCATCCTGCATGCGATTAGAGGTCATGGACATACTCATACGCATCACCGGCGGACATCTAGCCATCCCGCGCACCCTCACGATCGATACCCGGTCACTGACGGAGGGCACGGCACGATCCTGCGAGGAGGATGCGCTCGTGTGCCTCGATGCACCTGCAGGACACCGCGACCCGCGCATCCGCGACGGGAGGACCTTCGTCGTCGAGATGGGAGATCGATCCGCGACGTTCCACGAACCCGACCTCCCCGAGGCCCTATGTTCGCTCCTGCGCGTGTCGACCGACGTGGAAGGCGTCTCGGTACGGTACGGACGCCCCACGAAGAACATCCAAGGAGCCGATGATGGCCGAACGACCCTCTGACGTCCCCGCCGCGATGCGCGAGGCCTTCGCGGATCGCCGCATCGCCGCCGCCTGGAACATGTTCGCCGTCTCCGAAGGCCCCAACCAGACCGCCGCGCTCGGCGGGTTCGTGCGTCTTCTGGAGAAGCGGGGTCTCACCCTGTCGGACATCCCCACCACCGTCGCCGCCCCGAAGGTCGTCGAGAGGGTGGTGGTGGAGAAGCGCGCCGCGCCCTCGTTCTCCGACTTCGCCAGCGGCATGGGCTCCGCATTCGGAGACGTGGCGGTACGCGCCCGCCGGGCGGCGACCGCCGGCGGCGACCCCAGACGCCGCCACGTCCAAGGGCGCGACGTACCCGAAGCCGTCACCGGAACGGTGCGCATCGCCGACACCGAACCGAACCGGACCGGCCTCGTCACGCGGTTCTACGTGGATTCCGTCGACGGGGATCGGATGACGACCTACGGGCCGATCACCGCGATCTCGCAGTCGATCCGCGCGTCCCTGATGCGCGCGGCCGACCCGCAGGCGACCCGTGTGGTCACGATCGGCATACGCAGGCCGAACCACATCATGAAGGACCCGTCGGCGAGGAACGTCGTCTTCATGCACTGAAGCCGACTCCGCGCGACGCCATGAGGGCGGACGAGACGCCCGATACCCCATGGTCATGTCCTGAAGACCTCGGGACATGAGGAAAGACCGCCATGGATTCTAAACGAATCCCACAGACCGCATGCAGCAGGGTTCCGCGCGACATCGTCCGTGGACCGTACCTGAGCGCCCTCATGGCGCTGCGGGACGGTTCGTACGGAGACGTCTCCCGCATCACCATGAGCGAACCCGCCTCCAGGGAGGCGGGCACGAGGGATGCCGCCTGCACTCTCGGCTGGAGACGGGCGGACGCTCCGAAGCGCCTCCAGCTGCGACGCAGCCCCGACCGCTTCACGCTCAGGCTGATCGACGATGCGATCATGACAGACGCGATGCGCATCGTCGTGGAGAACGCCGCCCTGCCGGAACGCCCCGCCGATCCGGAAGCGGCGTCCGAATGGACGATGACGCACTCGGTCCACCTCCTGCAGGTGGTGGTCGATGCCATCGACTGGTCGGAGATGCAGGAGGCCGGCACGGCTCCTGTCGACGTCTTCGGCATCGCCTACCGGGTGGGCGAAGTCGAACGCATCAGGAAGGGCCATCATCGCCCGATGAGCTATCTGCTCACGCACAGCCCGTGGTCATCGGCCGCCTTCGGAGAGGATCACGACGACTGCGCTCCGTTGACCCCGGATGCGGAGCATCATCTCACGAATTCGATTCCGCCGACGGTGACGATCGACCATCTGCAGAGACGGATCACAGACGCGCGCGATCCCCTGCAGATACGCGTCAACAGCGCGGCCTACGGGATCGCGGGAATATCGATACACGACTCCATGGGCGTCATGAGGGAGATCGCGACATGGAAGCGACCTTGAGACCGGACTACGACGACGTCCGCGTCGTCACCCGCCTTCAGACGGATCCGGACGTCGCCCGCATGGTGGCAAGGCGTCTGGGAGCCCTCGTCGAGGATCTCGGGCCTCCGGGATCGTCGTCCCGCGCCGCCCTCGGCAGAATCACCGGCTGCGGCGTGAACCACGACCGCACCCGGTTCGCCGTCGTCCACGAGAGCGTCGTGCTGAAGATCGAGATGCCGCCCGGCGGCCCTCTGCGCGACGGATGGGACGTCGAGCCCGGGACATCGAGACGCGACATGGTTCCGCAGATGAGAATGGCCGCCGAAGTCGCATCCGCCCTGGCGACCAGAGCTGTAGCCCTGTTCCTGTCGGCCGATCCCGACAATCTGAGGACGTCGATGCTGTTCTCCGGCGAGAAGGACGCCAGGGAAGCGGCAGGGGATCTCTCCGCCATCCACTGCCGCGACAACCGCGACACGATCTGGAGCCCCTCGCCATGGTCGCAGGCCGCCGTGGTGAGAGGAGGTCGCATCGTCCGAGAACTCGGCGACCGCATCGAGACGATCATGCCCCGGACGGTCCTCGTCGGCATAGAGGGAAGCATGGACCGGGTCGGACTGCTTCTCCATCCCTCCTCCTTCCGAGCGTCGAAGATGGACGACATGGAGCGTCTGCGTCACATCGCCGATCTACCGGAGGAACGCCGCCGCCTGCTGGAGAACATCGCTTGACCGACCCCCATCCCACCGACGCGATCGACGTCGAGAAGGCGATCGCCGACATGACCAGGGCCATGGTCGAAGGCGGCCACTGGGACGGGCGCGCCGTGCGCGTCCGCCCCGAGCTCGCCGAATGCCTGCACGACGACCGGCGCTTCCTGCTGGAGGCGCTCGCCGAGGACGACGAGACCATCGACGTCTCGGACATCGACGATCTCCACGGCGATCTCACCGGGCGGCACGTGGACGCCGTGGCGGAATGGGCCCGCAACAGGGCCGCGTACTGCATGGGCGTCCTGAAGGGGATCGAACCCGTCGACGGGATGATCCCCGCCTGGCGCGCCGTCCAGTGCATGCCGGACGATCTACGACCGAAACTCGGCGTGCACTGGTCGTGGGACCCCACCTACGGCGGCGGCGCCAGCGTCCACTGGCCGCCCGAGGGCGATCGGGAGAACCTCCCCGAGATCCTGATGGCCGCCATGATCCCCGTCTCCTCGGTCGACTGGGACGTCACGCTGCTCTGCGCGATGGACTACATGAACGGCTGCGACGAACGCGAGCTGCGCCTCCTCGAGGACGCTGACGTCCATCTGGTGTCCATGGAGGTTTCGGCCGAACCGACCATGGTTCCCGATCGCCTGAAGACCGGCTGCACGGCATGACCCTGCCCGCACCCGACCTCGTGATCCCGTTCAGGATCGGCCCCGCCAGATCCGCCCGTATCGCCGATTGGCTGGACGCAAGGTCCGATTTCGACGTCCAGAGACGTCTCGAACGCGGCTTCATAGGCGTCAGAGTAGAAACCTCCTCCTGCCGCAATCTGATCATCCGGACCAATGACGACATCACTGACGAAGACACGATCGATCTGCTGAGGCGGACCCTGCGCCGGACGGCGCACAACAGGATCGCCAAGGACTGCCAGGTCCGCATCCGCAGGGACCTGTGCTGCATCGCGGACCTCGCGCACACCTCATCGGTGAACCACGAACCGTCCGACATGATCGCACGGACCACCACCCCGTTCGGCACTGGAGGCGTTCTCGCGTGGACCAGAACATCCGGACGGAGACGGTACCATCGCATCGTGACCGAGGAATGGTCATGGAATCCGCCGTCGATCCTGTGCGTGCACGGCGACAGGGACGTCACCCTCACCTGCGGGGAAGGCAGCGCCGAGCGGCAGGACGATCCCCTGACTCTCATGCGCTCGCTCGCCAGAGCCAGAGCCCTGATCGACGACCCCGCGAACAACCCCTGGATCCTTCCGACCGATGAGACACCGCGATGAAGAACGAGAGACCCCTGCTCATCCTCGGCGCCGATCCCATGGGAGACGGCGACGATGCCCGCATCGCGTGGATCGGCACGGTGCGCAAGCGCATCGGCACGCTCCTTCCGCATCTCCACCTGCTCGAGCCGATGGAAGCCACCATCGGCGACAGAAGGGCCACGGGCGTCGATCGTCCCGCCTCCGTCTCCTGGCCCCTGCTCGACGGAACGCTCGTGCACACGTGTCCCAGCCAGATCGAGGGATCCTTCGAGACGACCCTGACGATCATGATGCCCGGTGGCAGGACCCGACTGATGATCAACCACGCCTACGACGTTCCGGTCGCCCCGGACGGCGGTTCGACGAAGAGCCTGAAGGCCCTCCTCGACCTGGTACTGCTCTGCCTCGGACCCGACGATGCGATGATCTCCGACCGGTTGTCGGAACGACTGGGCGCGGAATGGCTCCTGTTCGGGATCGCGATGACGGACGAGTTCGCCCGCCTGAAGCGCTGGACCTCGCGGGAACCCGTGTCGGCACGATCAATCGTGCTGGAATCCGCGACTCCTCTGGGCCATGGACGCGTCGAAGCGGTCTGGACCGACCCGGCGCGTCTTCCCCAGGGAGCGGGCGGCATGCTTCCCGGACACGAGGCCCCCGGCTGCGTCGTCGGCGTGACCGTGTCGGGAAGCGACGACACGCGGAACGCAGACATCGATCTACGGCTGCAGGTCGCCGAGATGACGGTGCGATGCCTCGACGTCATGGACCGGCTGAGGGAGGAGGGCCGACTGCGTCGCATCCTGGGCGATGGAGGAAAGACCGAATGACCATCACCACGATCACGACGTCGCCGACGCGTCCCTCCGAGATGCGTCGGCTCGCCGTGATCCTCGAAAGGACCGCCCTCGGCGTTCGACGTTCGGATGCACCCGTGACCGGATCCGCCGACGGGATGAGGACGAGACGGACCCTGATCGCCGGCGGCGACGTACTGCACTGGAACAACGGCGGCGGAGACGTCAGGGTGGACCTGTCGCTCAAGACCGTGTCCCTGATGCTCTCCTTCAGGACGCCGACCAAGGGATCGCTCGACCGGAGTCCGATCCATGCGATTCCCAACGACGACCAGGACCCGCGCATTCCCCTGATCCGCATGCTCGAGGAATCGGCGCGGGTCGTACGCGCGACCCTCGACCCCGCGACCACGATCCGGAACGAACCGGACGGTCATGAGCACGCCGTCCTCCGCCGACTGCGCTGCATCGGCGCGGCCATGCAGGACGTCGACCCGTCCGTACGGCTCGACAAGGGGCTCACGGTGACGGCACCCGGCCCCGTGAACGGTCTGACCGTGCAGGGCGTGGGGCCCGACGCGACGGGCGGCCTCGACTGGCGCGACGTCGCACCTCCGCCCGATTCGGATCACTGGTGGCGCGGAATGCCCGCGGCGATCGCCGTCCTCGACGTCGATCCGCCGGCTCCGCGCGACCGCAAGGCACGCGCGACGTTCGATCGCGACGCATGGACCGTCGCGATCGGTCCCGCCTCGATCGAATGGCACGGCGAGGAGGACCCCGTCGTTCTCATGCGCATGCTGTCGGAGCTGCGGGCATGAACATCCTGCCCCCCATGCCCGCCGACTGGTCGTTCGTACCCGGCCGCACCCACGACGGGAACGCCGTTCCCGGAGCGATGGCCTTCCTCGCCATGACGCAGAACGTGCTCGCCCTCGGAGAGCGCACGTCCGCCACTTCGTGGCGTCTGTTCGGCGCGAGCGTACGACTGCGCTGGGCACGCCACGGCACCAAGGGCACCATCCCCATCGTCGAGATGCGGGACCATACGAAGGGAGAGGACATGTCCAGCGATCCCACCTTCGAGGTATCGGTGCCCTGGACCCTTCATCCCGAGGCATCGACGATCGACCGGGAGGCCCATGGCCGTCTCGTCCGCGACATCATCCGAACCGCGAGCGCGGCCGTCACCCTGCTCGGACTCTCCGGGCCGTCGGGTGACGACCACGCCTCCGATCTGTTCGACGCCCTGCACGGTCTGCTCGGTCCCGGCACCGTCGACGACGCATCGTCGCCCGGCACCTTCGTCCTGTGGCTGGGCACTCCCTGGTCCGATCCGGAGTGCCGACGCCACGACGTCGGCTCGGTCCGGAGACTCACCGACGACCGTCAGGATGCGGAGATCTCCGCGCACTCGCCCAAGGTGGTCGAATGCAGCGTCGCCCATCTGGATCAGGGCCGCCGCACGGCGGTGACCCTCTCGGGATGCTCCTGGGTAGGTCGACGTCACTTCGATGCGGTCGCATCGATGCGCGCCGTCGCATCCATGCCCTCCTTGGCGGAGGCATTCCGGTGAACCGGCCTCTCCACCCGGAGACCATCATCCCGGACCCGCTCAAGGAGTTCCTACGTTGAGGAAGGCCGTCATACCCTTCAGCCACGAGGGCTGGTCGGTCGCCGACGACCGCCTCAACAACCCGTCCGCATGCGCGATCGCGGCCGAACGCCTCGTCATCGTCCGCGACAAGGTTTCGTCCGCACCGCAGAAGCTCGGTGCCGCCGGACCCCGGTGGCGCGACGTCACGATGACCGACGGCGCAGCCGCGATCAGCGGCAGGACCGTCAAGATCCTCGCGAGATCGGATTCCATGATGGACTGGCTGAACGTCATGATGGTCTTCCCTCCCAACACCGGCACCGAACGCCCCGAACTGGGGCGCGGTCTGGCGCTGGCGATGATCGATGCAGCGATCCACGGCATCCGGAGCCTCCTCGACGGAACGCACATCGACGACTCGCGGGAGCAGGACGTCCATGCGGCTCTCAAGGCCCTGCATCCCAAGCTGCTCGGAGACAGATCCATGCTCCAGCACCCCTCTCCCTGGATGCCCCTGGGCGGCTACCACGCCGACCGCATCGGAGACGGTCTGGATCTCGATGATCGGCAGCGTCACGAGATCACGGCGGCCCTACCGCGCCGGTACAGGTGCTTCGCGCATCATTCCGGCGACGACGGGGCGGTCGGAGTGCGCATGTCGCCCATCAGCATCAGGGGCGACGCTCCCTTCGATCCCATCGCGTCCATGCGGGCGCTGTCCACCCTACCCGACCGCTTCAAGGAGGCCTTCTCGGCATGAGCGCCGGCGCACAGCTCCATCTCGCCGACATGTGGCGCAGACCCCTCATGCGGATGGATGACGACGAGCTCCGACCGCACCTGTCCTGGGCGGACATGGCGACCACCACTGCCGTCGGATCGATCGTCGAACGCCGTCTGGTCGTGAGACGCGCGAACGGCCTCATGCCGATCGTCATGGACGTCGCCGGCATGCCGATGGCCGACGGCGACGAGATCAGGGCGTTCAACCGTTCCATGGACATGCTGTCGATGTGGATCGCCGATCCGACGGGCTGCGCGCGCGCCGTCGGGGCGTCTCGCGCCCATGCGAAGGCGGCGGCGACCATCATCGCCTGCGAGAGGCCGGATTCCATCATCGTGTGGGCACAGGCGCCGACCCGGGACTCCGCTCTATGCGGAGCCGCGCTGGAGCAGATCGCATGGGCCTACTTCGAACAGGAATGGATCACATACGGATCCGATGCCTGGAAGAACGCATGCCCGATCGCACCGATGCACGAAGTGATCGGCATCGCCGACGCCGCCTCGGCGCACCTGCGGATCCATCCCGTCGTCTCGCGTCTGGACCGCGACGCCGTCGTCTCCGCGACGGCCGATCCCATGGAGCGGCTGCGGGCCCACGCCCTTCTCAACGGCGGCGCAGCCGCATGACCTCCCCTCTCCTCTCCCTCTTCGGATACTCCACCAGGAACGTCGTCGATCGCGAGGCGCGCGCCCGCACGGCGCTCTCGCTCATCGAGCGCGCGATGCAGGGCGAGGTCGAACGACGGACGGTCGAGGAGGTACCCGTCGTCGGCACCGCGTCCAGGGTCGTGGGATACCAGCACCTCGGACCGAGGGGAGGCAGGGCCATCGTGGTGCGCACGATGATCCATGAAATCGACGCATCCACATCCCTGCTTCTCGCGCGGAACGCGCTGGAGGCCCTCCTCTCCCCCTCGTGGACCCGGAGCGACAGGGAGCACGCGGAGGCCACCGCCACCGCTCTGGCCCTCCTGGCGTCCGAAGCGCATCCGGAAGGGACGATGTACGCGGGCTTCCTCCAGTCGTCCCTGGGTCCGGTCAGATCCGAATACGCCACGAGCGGCGGCCCCGCCGAATGGCGGAGTTCTCCCCTCGAGGGATGCGTCGTCTCCGACACCCTCGAAGGAGTGCTGGTCGATCTTGAGAAGCCCAAGAACCACGGACGTACGCCCGTGGCGGTGACGCTCTCCCAGATCCGGAGCACCCTCAGGAAGGGGCATGCCGAACGCCTCGGCCCCATGGACAGACTGCGCTACGCGCAGCTCGCCCGAAGGACATGAATGCGGTCAGGACGGCGCACGGCGCCGACCCTCTTCTCGGTCGCGAGACGCTCGTCGCGCTGGACATCGGGCTGCGCGCCTGCGCGCCGGGTTCGGCATCCGCGTCCGAGGAGATCGCCGGCCGGCGAGAGAACATGCTGTCCCCGGCCGGCGTCAGGCGCACCGACCTCTGCCACGGCAGCACCGGCGCCACGATCCCGCGCCTGTCGATCATCGTTCCGTCGTCGAGGCGCGTGGTCATCGATCTCATGATCGGATCGGGCGACCTGCTGGACGGCCTGCTTCCCGGCAGGGACGACGCCATGCGGAGCAACGCCGCCGCCGCCATCGGCTTCGCCAGGCACGAGATCGAGGAGTGGCTGCGGACGGGCGACGACGCGGAAGCACACCGCATCGCACGCCTCGCCATGCTGGGCTGCGCTCCCGCAGTCTTCGCCGCGATGACGGATGCAGGACCGCGTCCCGGACAGATCTGCGTCCGGCACGCCACCCCCTGGGGACCCGGAGGAGCCGCCGGATCCTTCGGCGCACCACCGATGCCGGGTCTGTACGGGATCATCGTGAAGACCGCCGGCGACGCGATGCCGCCGCCGGTGTCCTCCATCCAGTTCGAGGAGCATCCCTCGGACCTCAGGGTGACCATCGGTCCGACGGTCGCCCATCTGTCACCGGACCGGATAGACGTCCTCGACGCGATGCGACGGCTGGACGAGGCCGATAGAATGATGAAGGAAAGAGGATGAGCGCGCACGTCCACGTCGAGACGTTCCCCGCCGCATGGCCGCACGACCTGCTGTCGACCTTCAACCTCATCGCCTCGCTGCGCCGGGCCCTCGGGGACATGTCGCCCGACAGCCCGATGGCCGACGACGGGCGGATGCAGGTGCCGGGTCCCCACGACGTGCTGAAGCTCACCAAGTCGCCCGTGGCCCTCGTCGTCGAGACCGCTCTCGTGCGCCTCTCCTACAGGTCAGCGCACGAGAGCGTGCCGGTGGAGTTCGAGGGCATGACCACCTGGCCCTCGGATCTCGGCGAGGCCGCTCCGAACATCCACGCGGTCATCGACCATGCCGAGGAGTACGGACGCCGTGCACTGAGGATGCTGTCCGACATCGATCGCCGGGATCCTCCCGTCGGGCCGTTCGGCGAGTACCAGGCGGGACAGGACGCCGCACTCGCGCTCGCCTGCTACATGCCGAGCGCCTTCATGACCACCAGGACGCTCGTCTCCGCGACGCCGTGGTCCAAGGCGACCGTCCTGTACACGTCCACGTCCCAGATGGACCGGATGCCGTATCTGGGCATGAAACCGGATCACGAGAGGTCGTTGACGCAGCCGATGCAGGAAGGGGGCACCCTCTCCCTCATCAGGGAATGGACCCCGATGACCGTCATCGTCGACGCCGTTCTCAAGAACAAGCCGACCATCGATCTCCATCCGGCGACCAACGACATGACGACGCCGGTCGCCGATCCGGTGCTACGGCTGCGCCTCGCCAACTCGCTCCCGGATCGGCTCAGGAAGGCGATCAGACCCTGACGTCCGCATCACGAACGGAACGACCGTTGCCATCTTCATCAGGATGATGATATCCCCCATGGAATGCGACGCCGGGGGGCGTCGACGTCCAGGGGGAATCCGTTGTCCAACGTGCTCATCGGGATCATCGGGGTGATCCTGTTCATCGGCCTCGCGCTCGCCGGCGCCCTGATCCTGGGCGACGACTTCAGGACCGCTTCGAGCTCGTCGCAGGCCGCAGCGCTCATGTCGCAACTGAAGCAGGCCGCGGACGCCGCCGAGATGCGCCGACTGAAGCTCGGAGTCGCGGCGAACCCGGCGACGGAGACCTCGTTCCTCGTCCCCCGCTTCCTCAAGACGGCCGCATCGAACCCGACGTCCCTAGCCCGCGCCGCGCCGAACGATCCCCGCTGGACGGTCTCGTTCAACAACAACCTGTACGCCGACGGCTTCTACGAGCCGATCTATGCGGCCAAGTACGTACAGGCGGTGGTCGGACCCTTGGGAGACGCCAAGGCCCTCGACGTCTGCCGGACGATCGCAGAGACCTACGGGAACGGCACGGTCGTGGATTCCCGCAACGACAACGACAGCGACCAGCCGATTCCGACGGGGTGCGCCCTCGTGAACTCCGGCCCGGTCTTCGATCTGGTGCCGCAGTACGTCGCCTACGTGCGCGTCGCTCCCAAGGGTCAGCACTACCTCATGCCGTCGGGATTCTGATCGTGCATTGCGCTCGACCGCGCCATGATGGTATCACCGCCGGATCGACGCCGGGGGGCGTCTCGAACGGGGGCGCCGGATGTCGAACGTACTCATCGGGATCATCGGGGTCATCCTGTTCATCGGGCTCGCGCTCGCGGGTGCGCTGATCCTCGGCGACGACTTCCGTTCGTCCAAGAACGAGACCGCCGCCGCAGCGGGCATCCAGACGATCGCGCAGATCGCGGCGGCCGCGAACATGCGCAACCTGAAGCTCGGAGCACCCGTTCCGGCGGGCGCCGCCTCGCAACTCGTTCCCCGCTTCCTGAAGACGGTCCCGAACAATCCGACGGGCGGCTTCCTGCCGGACCTTCACTCCGCCGCCTCCGACTACAACGGCCCGGCCGTCTTCTCGGTGATGGAGATCCGCAACGCCGAGGCCTGCCTCACCATCAACCGCCAGCTCGGTGTCGCCGATACCGTCCCCACGCTCAACGACTATCCGTCGTGGAACGCGGGATGCTACAGGCAGGGTCAGGCCCGCGGCAACAACGCGACCGGCACCTACGTCGGCTATTCAAGGATCTGATCCGTGTCCAACGTCCTGATCGGAATCATCGGCGTGATCCTCTTCATCGGTCTGGCACTCGCCGGTGCACTGATCCTCGGCGACGACTTCGGCACCGCGAGCAACTCCGCCAAGGCCGCCACCGCCATCTCGAACCTGAACCAGGTCGCGCAGGCGGCGGCGATGTACCAGCTGAAGATCGGCAGCCCCTACTCGCAGAACCCCATCGAGGGTCTCGCTCCCCGCTTCCTAAAGATCACGACCCTGAAGCCCGTTCCAGAATTCGGCATCATCGACTTCAGGGGTCAGAACGGATACCCGGCCGGCGGCGGAAATCCGGCCTACAGCGCCGGCATGGGAGCCGGCACGACCCCGAAGAACATCGCGATCTGCAACGAGGTGAACCAGGTCGCCGGGATCGCGCCGGAGGCGGACGGCGGCCCGCCCTTCGCCACCTCGGTCACCCACGACATGGGATGCTTCAGGATCAAGGGCAGCTACGGCGAGATCACGACCGACGGCGGATACCTCGTGATCTTCAAGAGGATCTGAGACCCGCCAGGAGCGGGAGTGATCAGACCACGACGTCACGACCACAAGGAGTGACGAAATGATGATCGATCAGAACGCGACCGGCGGAACGCCCTTCAAGGGCGACCGCCATGCGGCGCTCATGATGGCGAACCTGCGCGGTCTGGGAGCCATCGCGCCCACGACCAACGAGGAGATCCAGGACGAGTACGAGGCCGATGCGCTCACCGCACTCGTCGAAGCGGATCCGATGCTCGAGCCGCGACACACCGCGGCCACCATCGCACGCTCGATGAGCGTACGCGACATGATCGACGGTTCCTGGCCGGAGCACCGCGTCGCGGCGGCCGTCGAACGGATCCTCGTGCTGTCGCCCGAGGACGTGGAGGCACGTCTGAACGCCCCACGGCGCGACTGACCTGCGATGCCGCCCGGCCACGACCGGGCGGCACGCGACCCGGAGGGATCGCGTTGCGCGGGAAAATCCCCGCGCGGATGGGTGGACAAAGGCTCTCGAATCCGAATCGAGAGAGGAAAACCCCATGTCGAACGTGACCACGATCGTCCCGACGACCCTCCAACCGATGACCCTGTCCATCGTCTCCGACATCGCATCCGAACTACTGGCCGGCGACGCATGGCTGCTGGGTGACGACGCGTCGGCCATCGCGACCGTCGCATCCGATCTGGCGGTCCTCACCGGCATCATGGACGCAGGCGTCCGCGACGACGATGAGATCCGTACCGAGGCCACACGCCTCGCACGCATCCTCCAGCGCCGCGCCGCACGCGACTTCGCCGGCGGCCTCGTCGACGCCGACCACGACGCCATGAACGTCGTCCTGCATCCCGACCAGTGGGAGCGGATGCTCGAGGACACGACGCCCATGCCGAGCGGAGCCCACACGATCACGGTGACGGGAATCGAGACAGGGACCGACGATCGGGGTCGCGGCATCGTGCGTCTCGACGCCGCCGTCGCCGCCTGATCCTCCAGACCCCCTCCAAGGAAGCACCCGACATGTACGCATCGACCACCATCGCCAACTCGATCATCGCCCGCGATCCGGGCCGGACCCCGATGGCCATCGTCAAGCTCGTCTATCTGGCGCACGGCTGGTCGCTCGCCAACAGGAAGCCGATCGTCTCCGATCTTCCGGAGTACTGGCAGTGGGGTCCGGTCCACGAAGCGGTCTACTCCCTGCTGCGCCGCTTCGGCAACGGTCCCGTCGATCTGCCGCAGAGCGTGCCCGGCTCGTACCTCTCGCTGCTCGTACCCGAGAAGGACGAGTGGACCTGCACCTTCCTCGACGAACTCGTACGGATCCACAAGGACTTCACCGCCGTGCAGCTGTCGAACTACTGCCACTCCGAGGGAACGCCGTGGGCGGACGCCCGCGCACGCCGCGGCTTCGCGCGCCTGCTGCACACGCCGATCCCGGAGAGCGAGATGCTCCGCTACTTCGGCACCCGGCTCGAGGACTGCCACCGCGAGATCAGGAACGCGGCCTGACGGCCGCTCCGGACGATCCGTCCATCCCCACCAGAACCGAACAGAGGCACGAAACACAATGCGCCGCATCCTGAACACCGGCCCGGTATCGCACGACGTCATGGGCGAAGGCCCCTTCCCGCTGATGCAGGCATCGGTCGCCAGACGTGCGACCATCGTCACCGAGGACGGTCGCGAACGGGCCGTCCGCATCGTCGCCTACGGCGCCTCACGCGGCCTGCTGGGTGCCGCGAATGTCCCGCAGGCCGCCTGATGCCCTACGTCGCTCCCGAACCCTTCAGCGGCCGCCGTGGGACCGATCCCTTCGGCGGCCGCTTCCTTCTCGACCCCACGAAGCGCGAGTTCCTCGACTTCTTCTCGGGGCGGGAGGGCGCGGCCTTCATCCGCATCGGCGAGCACATGTCGTTCGGATCGGGAGACGGCATCTCAATCGACCATTCGACCTGCGCCGAGCGCTTCGCGCTCGTCGGTGAAGCGTCGCTCCGCGGCTTCGTGACCATCGACCGCTCCGCCACCATCGAGCTGTGGACGGATGCGGTCGACGAGGCCTCGATGGACGACGGGACCGTCGACAGGATCGGATCGTGGTCGACGACCGCGATCTCCGATCCCTGCCTCACGCGCATCGCGACGAACGTCAGGCTGCTCGTCCTGAGCCTGGAGAACGGCCAGACGATCATCGAACGGGTCCTCAGGGACGACCGGAAAACGTCGACCCTACGGCCCGCCGCATGACGGAACCGGATACGATCGCGATACCGCACGACGTGAGGAAACCATCATGACCAACTTCGATCCGAAGCGCCTCAGCGACGGCCAGATCCGTACGATCATGGCGGCACGGCACCATCATCCCGACGACCTGCGGATCGTCGACGCCGCGACCCACGAGAAGGGCTACTTCCCGGCCCAGGCGGCAGGCTTCGCACTGATCGCGAAGCTGGAATCCGTCATGGACCTGCTCGACGAAACGCCCAAGTACGTCGAGGATCGCGACGGCATCGGCGCGAACGAGGCATGGTTCGAGATCGAGGACGATGCCCACGCACTCGCCATGACCACCCCTTCGATCCACGCGCTGCGCATCGTCCGGGCACAGGGACGCAACGACGCCGTGCGGACGATGCTCGAGCGCGGAGCGGTCCTGCTTCGCCTCCTCGACCACATCGGCTACGATGCGGTGCGCGCC
>JAAIGE0100364952.1_pt1 | contig 16559 bp, 11 predicted proteins | sample 6487951 | NCBI WGS metagenome assembly JAAIGE01 (sample SAMN13974128, study PRJNA590717) | phyllosphere metagenome | biome: tomato field; feature: multiple bacterial spot infested tomato fields; material: tomato leaves; isolation source: leaves from tomato fields | host: Solanum lycopersicum ... | reverse complement strand
TTACTCCAGCGAACGTCTGGTCCCGACAGTAACTGCCGTTCGCCCCGATCACGACCAGTGATCGGAACATGCTGAAAGGACGATCGTCTGCGCCGCCTTCAGATCTCGGGCCGCGAACCGGCACGTCGGAACTCTGGTGGAGAACGGCCCGTCCGCTTTCGCGCGATCAGGTGGCGTAAGCTGCCGTTCGTTCAGGCTCCCGTGCCGCATACCTGTACAACAGAATAGGGTACAAGGGGCGGCATGTGCCTCACGGATGGCGTTCTGCCTTCAGCACGATCATGAACGGACGCGCGGAGCGCGCGCGGCCCGGCGCTGATCGAATCATCATCGATCTCATGCTCGCACATGCCCCCAGCGGAATGTCCCAGACGGAGTTCAGGTATAATCGTAGCCGCTACATGGAACGTCGTCGGGAGATTGCGCGGGACTGGGCCGGATTGCTACTCGAGGGGCTGCCACCGGCAGTCCAGATACTATCGGGAAGACGACGGTCCCATTCTTGATATGGACAGAGTTTACGCTTCGAAGCAGAGTCTTGTCTTCGCACTCCCTCGATGTTGTAGTTGCCGAACGTGGTAGCTGACGGCACACGTGGCGTATGCTGTTATCTGATAATGAACGTTATCTCCGGACGATGCGTGCAGACAGGTGCACATCGCTGGGCAAAGATCGGCATCAGGGTTGGGCGGCAAGACCTTCCCGGGCAGACGCGACCGATGCAACCGGCCACGAGGCGCAGATAAGCGTCAGTCGGAGAGTTCCCGCGCTGCGTGCTCTCGATTGGTGGGTGGCATTGCAATACATGGAGCCGAGCGTCCTTAGATCGGACAGCATGAAGGAGAGGAATTGAATGTCGACGTTCCGCTTTCTTCACGCCGCCGACATCCACCTCGATAGCCCCCTCCACGGTCTCTCCCGCTACGATGGCGTACCAGCCGAAGAGATCAGGGGTGCCACACGGGCGGCATTCGACAATCTGGTTCGCCGCGCGATCGAAGAGGACGTCGACTTCGTCGTCATAGCTGGCGACCTCTTCGACGGCGACTGGCGCGATATGGGTACCGGACTCTACTTCGCCCGAGCGATGGGGCGCCTGGACCAGGCAGGGATCCCGGTCTTCATCCTCGCCGGCAACCACGATGCTGAATCCGTCGTCTCTCGTAGCGTACCCTGGCCAGCAAACGTTCGGCAGTTCGGAACGAAGCGCGCAGAGACGCACCTCCTGCCTGAGCTTGGCGTAGCCATCCACGGCCGCAGTTTCGCGACGCCGGCCGTCACCGAGAATCTGGTTCTCACCTATCCCGAAGCGCACGAGCGGTTCTTCAACATCGGCGTTCTCCATACTGCGCTTGCAGGGCGTGAGGGGCATGCCGACTACGCACCCTGCAGCCTCGATGATCTGAGGGCCAGCCGGTATGACTATTGGGCGCTTGGACACGTCCACGAGCACGAGGTGGTCTGCGAGCATCCTCATGTCGTTTTCCCTGGCAACACGCAGGGGCGGACAGTTCGCGAGACCGGGCCGAAGGGGCTGTGATCGTGAGCGTCGAGGACGGAAGTATCGTATCTCTCGAGCGAATAGAGGTCGACGTACTTCGTTGGGCCAGCATCGAGATCGACTGCACAGACGCCTCTGCAGGCGAGGCGTCGAACCTGATGCGCGAGGCGCTGTCGTCGACTTGGCGGGGTAGCGATGCTCGCATGCCGCTTATCGTTCGGATCACGCTGGCCGGCGCTACCACGGACGCAGGCGGCTTCATCGACCGCTCTGCATCGCTCCGCGACGATGCCCGAGCCATTGCGGCGGCCATCTCGCCTGACCTCTTTATCGAGAAGGTCAGGACGCGCGTGACCGCTCCCTTGAAAAGCGAAGGTGTCCCCCTGGGGGATGACCTCGCGTTGCTCATAGCCGAAGCCGGCTCCGATCCTGACCTGGCCGCAGCGATTGCAGAGGACCTGGAGCCGTTCCTCGTTGCCGCCAGGACCTCCTTGAGAGAGCCCGAACAGCCTGACCTACGTGCCAAGGCGAACGACGGAGACTGGCCTGGATTGCTGGAAACTGCCGCACTGGCGCTGGGATCGCGCCTGACGAGGAAGAACTGATCATGCGTTTGGCCAGCCTTGCCCTCGAGCGGTACGGACGCTTCCAGGACTGCGAGATGCACTTCCGTCCCGGACAGCCGGATCTTCACGTCATCTACGGCCCTAACGAAGCCGGCAAGACCACGTCACTCGCGGCGGTCTCCGACCTGCTGTTCGGATTCCAGACGCGATCCGCGTACAACTTCCTGTTCGACTACTCGCTGCTCCACATCGGCGCGACGCTCGAGGACGATGGCCGTGTCCTAGCTTGTCGCCGCAAGAAGGGCACGGCGGGCACGCTCATCGATGCGGGCGAGCGGCCGATCGACGAGGGCGCTTTGTTGGCGATGCTGAGAGGGCAGACGAGGGAGACCTTCGGACTGTCCTTCAGCCTCAATCAGGAAGGACTGCGTGCCGGTGGACGGGCGATAGTGGAGGCACGCAACGACGTAGGTCGCGCGCTGTTCGCCGCTGGCTCCGGACTGACCGGCGTGTCCGATGAACTCGCTCTCATCGAGAGCGAAGCAGATGCGATCTGGGGTCCTCGCGCCGCTGCGCGCCGGAGCTTCACGCAGGCACAGCGCGAGCTGGCAGACAGCGTCAGGCTCGCGCGAGACCATACGCTCCGCCCGAAGAACTGGCTCGACGCCAAAGCCGCGGCCGGAGGCGCCCAGGCGGCGCTCGAAGAGGCTCAGCGACGCCGGGACGAGGTGATGACCGAGGTTAGGCGCGCGGAGCGTATCCGACGGATCGCCCCCACCGCACGGTTGCGGGCGGATCGCATCGCGGCGCTTTCAGGACATGGAGATACCGTCGACATCGCTCCTCACAGAGCTGCAGTCGCGGAAGCTGCGATGGCGGACGCTGAGATGGCAGTGCGCGACAGGGCGGCGGCGGAGCAGCTTGTCCGCGAGGCGAATGGACGCATCGCGGCGCTGGCAGCCGACCCAGGCATACTGTCACGCGCGGACGAGATCGACGACCTGGTCACCTCGTCCGGCGCGATCGACAAGGCGAGCCGCGATCTTGATAGACTGACCACTGACCTGAAGGTCGGAGCAGCTCTCGTGGCGCGGCTTCGCGATGAGGTAGGCGGTGGGAATGTGGTGCCGCCGACGAGGATTGCAAGCGCGCGCTTGCGAGAGATGGCGAATTCACAGGCAGGTGATGCATCCGCACTCAAGGAGATCGGGGAGAGCGAGAAGGCCTTGATCGCCCGGCGAGAAGCATTGGCCGTGAGGATCGGCCGGCTCTCGGAGGCAAGCGGACTGCAGCGGATCGTGGACGCGGTGGAGGCCGCGCGTGCTCTGGGGGCAGATGTGGACGCACGTTGCGCGGCTACGCGGCGCAAGGCGGAACGGGCCATAGCAGCTCGCGATCAGGCGCTGTCACGCCTTGCGCCATGGACGGGGAACATCGAATCCCTTCTCGCCATGACGCGAATTCCTCAGTCTGAGATCGATGACGTACGAATTGCGCTAGGGGACCTCACCGCAGAGGTCGCAAGGGAACGTGCGACCGCCGCCCGAGCACGGGATGAAGCAGCTGCGGCATCGCTGCAGATGGAGCAACTGGCATCCGGCGTAGCCGTTTCCCCCGAGGAAATCGCTACGGCTCGCACGGCTCGTGCTGAGCGGTGGCGGCCACTGCGGGAGCACCTTCGTTCCGGCGTGCCTGTGGTAGCCGTCGAGGTAGACGTTGCCTCGTTCGAGGCAGCCGTCGCGCAGGCCGACGAGAGGAGTGACCTCCGGTTCGCTGCCGCTGACGACTCGAGTCGGCTCACTCTTCTCGATCAGAGGCGTGCCACGCTCACGCTTGAGGCTGTTCAGGCGGAAGCTCGCGCATCGGCGGCAAGCGAACGGTTGAAGATGCTTCGTGCCGAATGGGCTTCGCGTCTATCGGCGGCAGGGCATCCCGACCTCGAGCCCGGCCATCTGACCGCCTGGTCGAACGAACGCTCGACTGCGGAAGGCGCCCAGGTCGAGGTCGAGGCCACGGCGGCGGAGGCGGACACCGCACGCTCCCTGCGGCACGTCGCCCGTTCGGCGCTTGTGAATGCACTTGGATCAGCCGAGGGTGCCCCGGTCGGCGATGAGCTCGCACCGCTTCTGGCGTACGCCGAACGCATCCGGAAGGATGGGGAGGAGCGTGAGCAGCAGCGCAGGCTGGATGTGGCCGCGCTCGGGCAGATCGAGGCGGACCTCGGTGACCTGGCCCACCGAAGGAGACGTCTCGAGCAGGCGATCGAGGATCGCGCGGCGGACTGGAGTGCCGCGCTCGTTCAAGCAGGGCTCGTCCTCGACGTTTCCGCAGCCGGGGCCATCCTAGACGTGCTCGACGAGCTGCGCACCGCCCTCGGGGCTCAGGACGAACTGCGAACGAGGATGGAGGGTATCGTACGCGACGCCGCTGCCCATGGTGCACGGGTGGGAACGATGGCCGACGTCCTCGGCATCCATGGGCCGGACGACGCCGCCGGAAAGCTCCGTCTGTTACGGACCCGGCTCGCGACGGCCCGTTCGGTGGATGACGTGATGGGAACGCTGCTGGAGACGGCCGACAGCCGCGCCGCGGAAGTGGCGGAGGCGGAAGCGAGGATCGCCGCCGCCCGGACCACGATTACACCCCTGCTGCAGGACACCGGCTCGCTGGACGAGGCGGGCCTCGCGGCCGCGATCGCACGTTCACGTGAGGCACGAACGCTGCGCGATTCGATCGTGGCGGCAGACGCGACTATCTTGGCAGAAGGAGACGGCTACTCGCTGGAGGAACTGCTTGGCGAGGTCGACGGCGTGGATACCGACGGGCTGGCAGCTCGGTCCGATACGCTCGCAACCATCCTTGCGGACCTTAACGAGAAGGTAGCGTCCGCTGCCACGGCGCAGGGGGATGCGCAGCGGGCGTTCGCGGACCTGGAGCGACAGAGCGAGTCCGCTGTCGATGCTGCCACCGATGCGGAACAGGCCCGAGCCGAACTCGGCGTTCTTGCCGAACAGTACATCCTGAAGCGTGCACAGGCCGTGACGCTGCGCTGGGCTATCGAACGCTACCGGGAGCGCCACCAGGACCCTATGCTGATAAGGGCCAGCGAGATCTTCTCTACCCTTACTATCGGTCGGTATGCAGCATTGCGGATCGACACGGACGGTCCAGTCCCACGATTGCTGGGGCTACGCGACGACGGCCGCACCGTCGTCGAGATCGGCGCCATGAGCGAGGGAACAACGGACCAGTTGTTCCTCGCGCTCAGGCTTGCCGCGATCGAACAGTCCGTGGCTGCCGGGGTCCGGCTTCCTTTCCTCGCCGACGACCTGTTCGTCAATTTCGACGATCAGCGGTCGGAAGCGGGCTTTAAGGTGCTGAGCGAGCTGGCGAGGTCCACCCAGGTCCTGTTCTTCACTCACCATCCTCACCTCGCCGAAATCGCAAGATCGGTAGTGGGGGCGGAAAGGCTTTCCGAATGCTCACTGGTCTAGTAGGACCCGCATAGACCTCCTCGGAGCAACCAGAGCAGTGTCCCGTCACGGCTCTTCCGCAGGATCGATGGCATGGATGCCCTTCTGGAAACTCTGTTCGATCAGCTTCCACGCCGAGCGTCGCCTTTTGTCGCCGAAGTACCGATCACAGGTGCCTAGTTGCGGTTCAGCCCCATCTCACGGCTCTGGAGCTTGTCCTTCCATCGTGCCTCGAGTGCGAGCAGTTCCGCGTCAGTCGCGGCGGAGCCTACCGTCTCGAGGATGGAGACCCGATAGTCGCTGGGCTCGCGGCTTCTGAGCCCCATGTTACCGCCATGCCCGGTCAGGAGATACTGCTGCCATCGGGCGATGAACCCGCCGCTTCCTGATGCCATCCCCACATACTGCTCGCGAGTTCGCGGACAGGTCAGAAGATAGATGCCGCGGGTCGAGCTGAGTGCCGCGATCCATCCAGCCGGAAGCCCGTCGATCTGAGCGAGATTGATGATCAGGGCGTCGAAGCCTGGAAAAGCCTCCTCGCTGAAGACCCGTCGTAGCTCCACGATCGGCTTCCCGGGGCGCGCACCGTCGGTCCGCTGCACCCATTGCCGGTACCCGCTGCCCCAGGCGATCCAGAGGCGGCCGATGTATTCGTCCAATGTCATCAAGGGCGCTAGGCTGTACAGGTTGCAGCTACCGGCCTTCTCGACATCACCCGTTATCGGATGTGGCCGGTCGACTGGAAGCGGCCCGACAAGTTCAGCCTGGTACATGCCGACGAAGAGAGTTTCCGTGCTGCCCGGCGGGCCAACGAATGACGCCCATATCGGTGCTCGCAAGTCTGGTTCGTCACCGAACGCCTGAGTTTCCTGATAGGCGTCGAAGCGCTGGCGGTCATCGCGCCAGAGCGCGTAGATTGACGGGAACCCCGGATAGCGGCCATCCTTGTGCCGAAGGAGGCGTACATCGCGACGAGCGAGTCCCACGCTATCGATCAGGGTCGTGAAGTTCAGCGCTGTCGCGTCGGTCACAAGCCTGATGCCTTCTGCCGGTGATCCTCCAGTGCGCTCATGAACGGAAGCAGGCGAACGACCGTGTCCATCACGGCTGCGAGGGCATGCTTCTGCTCGGCTAGCGGCAGGTTCTGGTTTAAGGCGGGCGTAGACATCGAGAGCGCTGCGGTACCGCCCTTCTGTACCACGCGCATCTCCGCCGGAAGCAGGGGAATCGCCAGGAGGAGGTCGGCGACCTTTCGGCCGGTGAAGCCGAGCTCCACAACCCGTTGGTCGATCTTAACGTGGAAGCCGACGCCTTTCGGAGCCCCGACGCTCTTGAACAACAGCCAGTTCGACTTGCTACCCTTCGGGGTCGGCCTCCGCATCACCAGCGCAGGGTAGTTGATCTGCAGGTGCTCCCAGAACTCCATGTGGAAGCGTGATACCGTCTCGTTCACGACCATCCGGTAGCCCCGGCGACCCTGCGCCACCGCTTCCTCCATGATGCTGCGGCGCCAGGCCGAGCGTGCATCGTCTGATCGCGCATACCAGTCTGACACGTCCTCGTAGGCCACGCCGCTCTGGTAAGCCGACTGCTCCGGCATACCGTCGAGGTAGGCCCGAGGCGCGCAGATGCAGATCACGAACCGATCGAATTTGCCTTCGTTCTGAGCACGCGCCGCTCTCAGATGATAGCGCTCGTCCTGGCGTTGCTGAGCCGGCGCCGAGATTTTGTTCTCGATCAGCACGCCGATGCGCTCTCCTTCAGCCACTACCCGAAGCAGCAGATCTGTTTCGCCATCTGCGTCCGTTACGCTGTGCCACGCGCCGTCGAAGCGTGCGCGTGATATTCCCACCTGGTCGCAGAACCATTCGACGAAGTCGCCGTCGACGTGGAATTCCTCCATCAGAACCAGGTCGATGTCGCGTTCCTGCACGTTTGCGAGGTACGCCCCGAAATCAGGTTTCGTGCTCACCGGACGATACCGCCATGCTGACCGGCCATCATCACCACAGGAGAGGGGCTGTTATCAGGTCTGTTCATGCTGACGGCCGCATTTCATCGATGTCGAACTCGCGCGCGCTGATCTCGCCCGATCCGTTCAGCATGTCGCCCGCAAGAGCCCGTTTGCGCTCGAGCAGGTCGTCCAGCTTCACGTCGAACGTCGTGAAGTCGTCGGCGGCCACCGTAGGATAGTAGACGAAGACGTCGCGGGTCTGCCCGATCCGATACGCGCGGTCCGTTGCCTGATCCTCCTTCGCCGGGTTCCAGGTCCTTGTGAAGTGGATCACGTGGTTGGCGGCCTGCATGTTCACGCCGAACCCGACTGCTACCGGGGAGAGGACGATCACGCCGAAACCCGGTTGCTCCTGGAAGGCGCGTATCCGCTTCTGACGGCTATCCGCTGCGCCGGCAGCGGCGCTCGTATCGCCGTTGATGATGTCGACCGGTATCTCGAACGCCTCCCGGACATAGTGGCGGATCAGACGCTGCACCGCCTTGAACTCGCAGAAGACGATGACCTTCTCGCCGCGGTCGCGCACTGCTGCCAAGGTATCGATCAGCCAGTCCATCTTTGGTGAGCGGGTTCGGTAGCCGGCTATCGGGTCATAGCTGCCGAGTTCCTCGCCGCCGCTCGGCTCCGAGCAGATCAGCCTAAGCCGGTGAAGCAGGCCCAGATGTGCGCCGGCCTTTTCAGGCTGTGTCCTGAACCCTTCGATCGCCGACACGTACAGCGTGCGCTGCGCGGTGCTCATCGCCAGCCGCCGGCTGGCCGGATCCACTAGCTTCGCCTTCAGGTCGGCCGCAACGTCGCACTTCATACGCCGCAGCAGCTGCGGCCCGATGATGGCTCTGAGCTCTTCGACCTTGGTCCGGTCACGGTCGCTCTGCGCTTCGATGGGTCGCCGATAGTCGGCACCGAACTCGTTCAAGGCGCCAAGCAGCCCGGGCTGCACGAAATCGAAGAGGCACCATAGGTCGACGAGGCTGTTCTCCACCGGCGTGCCGGTGCAGGCTATGCGGAAGAAAGCCTGCTGCTTCTTCGCCGCTCTGGTCATCGCAGCGTTCGGATTCTTGATCTTCTGCGCCTCGTCGCAGACCATGATCGACCACCGCTCGCGCGCGAAGGAGAATTCAAGGTCCCTTAGCGTCTCGTAGGTCGTGAGAACAACGTCCGCATCCCCACGCCAGTCGGGTCTGAGGAACCTGACCAAGCCTTCCCGCCGAAGCTGCTCGTCGACGGAGGACCGGTCGACCCGCAGATCCGTGAGGGTCTCACCGTAGGCTGTCAGGAGCTTTAGGGACCCGGGACGCAGGAACTTCTCCGCTTCCTCGCGCCAGTTTTCCAAGAGCGTCAGAGGGGCGACCACAAGGGCCGGGGGCATGGCGGGATCGTCTTCCCGGGCTCTCGCGATAAGAGAGAGGATCTGGAGCGTCTTGCCAAGTCCCATGTCGTCGGCGAGCAGCGCGCCCCGACAGCGCTCAGGTGCTAACGCCAGGAGGTGCTGCATCCAAGAAAGGCCAGCTAGCTGGTGCTCCTTGAGCTTAACTTCGGGACGCAGCGCGGACGGAAGCATCGGCGCTGCTCTGGGCGCCGCTAGCGCGGCGAGTCTCTCCTCCCTGTAGTCGACCTGGTCGATGTTTCCCTTGAGTATGAGGGTAGGCCGCTTCTGGCTTGGTGCCGGACGCGCCGGATCGAATGAGCCTGTTCCGCCATCGATGCTGACCTTCGCGAAGGTAGCCAGAATCGCCGCCGCCTCTGATACCGGCATCGGTGCAGGACAGCCGGGTACCGTCAGGACTGCTGCACCGCTCCGGTGGGCTTCGTCCAGGTCAGCGCGCAGCTGGCTAGCCAGCTCGGAAGTCAGTGGCACGGATGAGGCCTCGCCCGTCTCCGCATCGGTCCAGCCGATCAGCGGAACGAGATTTTCTGGAAACCAGCCCTCGCCGTCAGCCTTCTTCGCGATATGCGGCGAGTAGAAGGCTGTCTCCTGCCCGATCCCTTCCACACGATCGGAGTAGCCTGAGAGATCGTAGATCTGAAGGTGACTGATCAGCGCCGCCGCTTGTCTCTCGAAGGCGTGTCTCAGCGCCTGGCAGTGCAGTGCGCTGTCACCATCGAGCTCGAGCTCGTAGTCGTCCCATGTGCAGAGCTGAAGTCCGCGAGATAGGTGCTCTTCGACACGTTCGACGAACTCGCGCGCATCGACGTCCTCCAGCATGACTTCATGCGTCTCGAGACGATCGCCACAGCCCGATGTGATGAGAAGGCCCAGCGCGCCCTTTCCGTGAGTTTCGGGAACGATGGCGGCAAAGCGGTCGAAGGAGATGCCGGCTTCCTCCCGGGCATTCTCGAACTGCTTCAGGTCCAGCACCTCGGCGGCGTCGGGACCAAGTGCCGCTATCGGATTAAGCAGGAACGCCTGCGCCCGTTCGCCGGCAATCCGACGGCCTGGCAGCCTTTTGATCTCTCGCAGAACAGTCGCAACCTCGGGGGACACGACGACTTGCACAACCCCTTCCGGGGTCACGAGGTCGTAACGTTCTCGAACCTGTCTCGAAGCGTCGAACGCCTTCAGCCAATGGCTTGGCGCGCCCTCGAACCACGGCTCCATCTCGACGAGTCGAAGACGTTCGTCGCGCCTGAGCGCCATCTGGAGTCTGTCCGGTGTAAGTACGACAGTGCGGAACAGGAAGTCGTCGAGCACTGCTCCTACGTCGACCGCATCATGCCGGATGCTGCCCCAAGCTGCCCGCTGCGTGCCCTCGTCACGTTCGTCCGCACCCCTTCGGCCGAAGGCGCCGATTTTGGCGATGAGCCGCCAGGTCTCTGGCGTCAGGAGATGTGGAACTCCGTCGACCATCAGTATCCCGCTTCGAAGCTGTGCGTTGTGCATGGTTCGTCGGTCTGCATCGAGCCAACTCTCGATTGCGATGGCGAAAGACGGGTCGGTGAGCGATCCTCGGCTGATGAGCCGTGGCACGGCCTCGATGCGCTCCGGCATATCAAGCACCGACAGCTCGACGAGACGCTCGGCACTATCAAGCAGCTCATAAAGAAGCGGCCAGCGGAAGAGGTGTCCGTCCTGGACGGCTGCCGCGAAGCCCTCGTCCTCCAGCTGCTCGATTAGCGCGTGGGCCGCTCTTGATCGTGGGAAGGCGGTCGAGAGTGTCGGAACGACTAGGCCGTCGTCTTCAACGCGGAAGGTAGCGGCGGGGCTCACTGACACCTGCGGAACAGGTCTGCGTCGCCAGATCATGATTTGAGGTACCAGGCGCCGCGGCGGTCCGACCATACAAAGCCGCGCGACCGCAGGTGAGATGACGCCGGTCCTAGCTCTGGCGCATAGGCCCAGAGGGATCCGCCCTTGTCACGAAGATCCACCGACTTGATGCCGTGATTGGCGAACAGGTCTAGAAGTCCCGAGGCGTCAGGGACCGTCGTGCCTACCGCGGGCCGCGATGCGACCGGCGTCGGTGGCTGGATCCTCGACGGCGGAAGTGGCGCTGCACGGCCCAGCGCGGATTTAGCAGAGCTTGCCGGCAAGGTAGCGTGCCGGATCAGCTCGGAGATGCGGCGCTCGATCTTCCGTTCCCACCGCTCGCCGCCACCATCCGTGTGTATCATGCGCGCGAGATATGAGGGATGCTTGAGTGCCAGCTTGCTTCCCGAAATCGACGGGCGCTTGAGGTCGAACGGAGCATCTCCGGCATCGAAGGCGAACATAGCGTTCCCCTTCTCGCCGAACTCCACGAAGATGCGACCGCCCATTCGCATGATGAACGCGTTGTTTCGGGCGGAACCGCCGTTGTCCAGGCGCAGTAGACGTCCAGCCATCGCCTTTCGCAAGGCTCGGAAATCCGGAGCCGGGTTTCGGTACGCCGCCTCGCCCAGCGCAAAGTGCATATCGTCGATCTGGTCGACGTAGCCCTTCCAGAATGCAACCCGTCTCTGGTCGTTCAGACGATCCTCCGACAGCAGCGAGAAGAAATTCTCGATTAGCGAGAGCTTCAGCCAAGAGGAGACCATATGGCGAGTCTCCGCCTGTACGCTGTTCCACAGCGTGTCGTTGCGCTCGAGCCACGGATTGCCCCAACGGACGACGGCGATGTCACGCAACAAAGGCTCGACCTCGGTGGATCGGCTACTCGCATAGCGGTCCAGCACCCGGGCCAGAGCACCGTCAGCAAGCAGGTCGTGCGTCGATATCAATTCGACAACTTTCGGCATGACCCGCCGGAGGCTGGCATCGTCGTACGCGATTGCCGCATCGATCTGCGCGTCCACGATCTGACGCATCATCCATGAGGAGTCCCCGGCCGCCAGATCCCGGCGTAGCGGTTCCAGCACACCTTCCCCGTCCTCCAGCAGCGCAGTGCCGTAACGTGCACAGGGCTCCTCGCCGAGCAGATTCGCATGCTCGTCGATCGTAACGAGCCAGTCTGGTGGGCTACCTGATCGCTCTAGCCCAGGCAGGTTGTCGTTGAGATATTCACGTAGGAGCATCCAGTTGCCCCTCCCACCGTCATTTCCACGCGCGGGATCGTAGCGCACGTAGCCGTCGAGCAGTCCGCGCCAGCAGCGTCGGTATGGGCGTCTGGAGTCTCGGAAGCCGTCGACCTGGTGGATGAGGTTCGGGAAGAGCTCTGGATCTTCGATCAACGGAGAGGACTGGTGATCGCGCAAGGTCGTACCCCAGCATACGAGGCGTCCGGCTCGCGCGTCCATTAGTCTGCCCGTCAGGCGGAAGCGGGACACGTGCTCGCGCAGCTTGTCGGTTGCAGCTCCGGACGCGGATCCTGCGCCACCGACGATCGCGCGCAGCTGCCGTATTTCGGTCCTGAGGCTTGCGAGATCTGGTTCGGGTACGTTCCGCAGCGCGGCCTCTCCGACCTCGCGCATCCTTTCGGCAAGGCGGATCGCACGTGGGGTCAGAGCGCGCATGCGCCGAACTCCCCATCATATGAGGAGACGGTGGACGTCTTCGGCTCCTCGACGCCCAGAAACTCCAGCCGAAGTTCGATGCGGCGACTCGCATCGAGCGACTCCCGCGCGGAATTAGAGGAATAGCCGCCGACCAGGAACAGTCTCCTAATCTCCTCCAGTTCGGAACGGGTCATGATCCGCTCACCCGCACCTGGCGGGGACATGAGCGCGCAGAGAACCCGCTGGCTGCGCTGTAGGCTGAGATTGAGGTTGTAGAGGTAGCTACCACGTCGATCGGTGAAGCCCTCGACGACGATCCTCTTGAGCCAGCGACGTCCGGCGGCGTCGCGAGCGATCGCCAGCACTTCCGGGACGAATGCCCGCAGCAGTCGCTCCTGATCGGGCCGCAGTGTGTGGCTCGACGTGTCGAAGCGCGCCCGGTCGCCGAAGTCGATCACCGCGCGGTTGCGGTCCACGCGCACGCCGGGTTGCCGCTCCGCTGCCGTCTGGATGCGTCCTAGAAGCTGCTCGATAGCCTGCTGCCGCTGGCTTTCGAGGCGCTCCTGCTCCGTGATCGTTCGGGTGACTGCGAGCAGTGCCACGCTCATCACGAGGAGGAATAGCACCATCAGTGCCGTCATGAGGTCGGCGAACGAGATCCAGAAGGGCTTCTCGCCTTCCTCCCGACTTCGGCCCGCCATGCTGATCCGCGTTCCGAACATTTAGTTCACGCTACCTGCCGGGCGCCTGTGGGAAGCGCGAACTCCAGTTCCTGGATCGCCTCCCTCAGCAGCCCGGTCGCCTGCGACAGCTCGTGATGAAACTGGCGATTGGCCTCGACTACCGTCCCGCGCATGCCGTCGGCGAACTTCTCGTGCGAGTTGGCGATCACCTGGGCCACCTCGTCCAGGAAGCCGTCTGCCTCGTGCTGTGCAGTCGCCAGCTTCTGGGCTGCACCTTCGATGCGTGCCAGCACGTCCCCTGTGAGCGAAGCCTCACGCGATGCCGCCTCGACCGTCTGCCTTAGACCCTGGAGCATGGTGCCTACCGCGTCTCGCGCGCTTCTGTAGTCGGTCACCACCGAGTCCAGGCTTCGAGCCGCTCCGGCGACGCTGCCGGCAGCGTCGGTCAGGCCCGTGGTCACGGCAGCCATTCGCGAGAAGCCGTCGGCAGCCTCGCGGCCTGACGTCTCGAAGCGCCCGGCTGCGGCGAGCAGGGTCTCGGCGCCGCCGTTCAGTCGCGTGAACGCGCTGGCGGTGGTGGCTTCGATCCGGGCGACCATCTCGCGAACGGCCTCCAGCATTCCGTCGACGTTGGTCGTCAGCGCGCCGACGCTTTCGCCCATGCCGCCGACGTGGCGTGCCGTGTCGGCCGATCGGCGATCGTCCTCGTCCGCCTGACGGCGGGAGCGCTCGTCAGCTTGCCGCTCGACGTTGGTGACCGCGTCGGCCAGACGGCGACCGAGCTCCCCTAGCATCTCATCAAGGCGCGCCCGGGTCTCTTCCTGCGCCGCACCCTGGCCTGAGCGCATCTCGCTCAACGCGGTTTTCAATTCCTCCGTGATCGCCGCCTGATGTGTCTCTGCTGAACTGACGGCCTCGAGCAGCTTCGCCGCCATCGCGTCGGTAGCGCGGGTTCCGGCGCTTTCCATATCGGAGGTGAGCTCCTGAAGCCGGTCAACCGCCGTCTGCATTATCTCGACGGTTCGCTGCTGCATGTCGCCTATGCCAGACAGCTGTCCGCCAAACATGCCTTCGAGGCGATCGCTGAAGCTCGCGAGGACGTCGGTCAGCAGCGACGTCACGGCGGAGGACTGGTCCTGGCTCACCTGACCGACTGCACCTGCGATCTGATCGAGCGGTTCCTTGAGCGCGTCCTTCAGTGCTCCAGCGATCTCGCCTCCGAGCGAGCCTGAACGCTCGTTGGTAGCCGCGATCTGACGATCGGCGAGCTCGGTGAGGATCTCCCTCAGGTCCGAGACGAGGGCGTCCTTGAGAATCCGGGTCTGACTCGCCGACTCCTCGGAGGAGGAGACGAGGCGTGCGAGGTACTCTTCACCGGCACCGGCCTCGTAGGTTGCATCGACGGCGTGGTTCAGCCGTGCGAGCTTCCCGTACAGCCCGTTCAATCTGTACTTCTCGATGACGGTCGCGACCATCGCGAGGAGGATCGCGAACGCGGATACCGCGAAGGCCTCGCTCACGCCATGCAGCAGCGAGGTTAGGCTGTTTCGAACGACGCTTGCATCCTCTGAGATCTGGAAGACCCAGAGCCCCTTGAGCAGACCGAAGAACGTTCCGATGATACCGATGCCGGTGAAAATGCCGGGCAGGTGCTTGAAGAACTCCGCATGCACCCGTCCATCGATGACCGAATGCGGCGACATGTAGATTTCGGCCGGCACGGTGGAGCGTACGGCGATGTCGACCAGCTCGCCGGTCGCCGGATCTATCGCCCTTTGTGTATGCAGAGTCTCGCGGTACTCCTGCCATATGGCCGCCAGACGGACGTCACCGGCGAAGCAACCCGTCAGATCCCGCTCACCTGCTGTACGTGCCGCATCCACCTTCCGGATTACGTCCTCGACAGTGGAGCTCAGAGCGTTCGCCGGAAAGAGGAAGTAGCGCACGAATGCTACCGCGAAGCCGACGAGCGTGAGCGCCACCAGCACCGGCACAATCGGAAAGTCCCACACCGACATCAAACCCCCGTTTCTCGCTGCGGCGCCCCTACGCCGCTTCCAGCACTCGGATGCCGGATCGAAGCATGCTGCTACAATATCGGCGGTGTTTCAAAGACTAACGGACAGCAGGACCTGAGCATTTTATTCGCCAATCCTGTGAAGGCCATGGAAATCGGTCGAGGATTCGGAAAGCATGGCCTTCGAGGGTGCTGAGATGGACGAATCAGGAGGTTGGCCCGCAAGAGTCGCGCGGCGTTTCGGAGCGATGCTCAGCTCCGATGGCAAGCAGGCGGAAAGAAGGGGCATTTCTGCGCATGCTGCGCCGCTGGTTGAACAGGAGGCGTCTTCGGCGGGCGAGGTGCCTAGCCATCAAGGCGTGCACCTGAATGTCAGCGGACGGCTCTGTCAAACCAAAACCACCGGCTGTTCGGAAGAGCCGAGTAGGGTAGGGCAGGGCAGGGGCATACCCTGCCCGCGCAAACCAGCATCGCCGTTCCGCTACTTCAACTCGTCGCCTGAGGTGATCCGGCTGGTAGTACTGATGTACGTGCGCTTTCCGCTCAGCCTGCGGAACGTGGAAGATCTGCTGTTCAAGCGCGGAATCGACATCTGCCATGAAACGGTGTGGCTGTAGTGGAACAGGTTCGGTCCACCGTTTGCCAGCGACATCCGCCGCCAGCGGGTGAACGGCATGCGGGGCTTTCGCCACTGGCGCTGGCACCTGGACGAGATGTAGGTGAAGCTGAATGCCGAGATGATCTACCTGTGGCGGGCTGTCGATCACGAGGGTGAGGTGCTGGAGAGCTACGTCACCAGGACGCGCGACAAGACAGCTGCACTTGCCTTCATGAAGGAGGCGCTGAAGCGCCACGGCTCACCTGATGCGATCACCACTGATGGTCTGCGTAGCTATGGCGCTGCCCTGGACGAACTGGGCTGCCGTGACCGGCAGAAGGTGAGTCGCTGGGCAAACAACCGGGTGGAGAACAGCCACCTGCCGTTCCGACGACGGGAGCGGGCAATGCTGCGGTTCCGGCAGATGAAGACGCTCCAGAAGTTCGCCTCCGTCCATGCCAACATCCACGACCACTTCAATCTGGAGCGCCATCTCACCGACCGCCAGACCTACCGGGAACGACGCTCCGCTGCATTGGCGGAGTGGCAGATGCTTGTCAGCTAGGCTGCCGCTTTCAAAGACCGACGTGCATCATGTGGAGAGCGTTTCGCGTCAGACTGACAGCACCCACAGCGGGCTTGACCGCCATGTTTGAGGGGTGGCTTTGAAAACGAGATGATTTCAGGCTGCGGAGGTGATGGCCGAGATTGAACGGGGCTTCAGCATCATCGTCTGCCTGATGCTCTCGGGATCGGCCAAGGTGCGCGATGGCCGCCCGATCAGATATCCCTGTAT
>JAAIGE0100627025.1_pt1 | contig 16570 bp, 23 predicted proteins | sample 6487951 | NCBI WGS metagenome assembly JAAIGE01 (sample SAMN13974128, study PRJNA590717) | phyllosphere metagenome | biome: tomato field; feature: multiple bacterial spot infested tomato fields; material: tomato leaves; isolation source: leaves from tomato fields | host: Solanum lycopersicum ... | reverse complement strand
GTGTTGAGCTTGGCGGAGCGGTCGGGCGCGCGCGTCGTGCTGGTGGGCGACGTGAAGCAGCTCGGCAGCGTGGAGGCGGGGCGCGCGTTCGGCCAGTTGCAGGACGCCGGCATGAGGACGTTCGCGCTCGACCGGATCGTTCGCCAGGAGAACGAGCTTACCCGCGAGGCCGTGCAGGCGACCATCGCCGGCGACGGCCGGCGCGCGTTGGAGGCGCTGGACCGGGGCGGGGGCAAGGTGACGGAGATCGCGGACGCGGGCGATCGGCGCGCCGCAATGGCGCGCGACTTCGCCCAGCTCACCCCCAGGGAGCGCGACCGCACCCTTGTCATGGACACCACGCGCGACGGGCGCGAGCTGTTGACGCAGGCCATCCGGGCCGAGCTTCGCCGCGACGGCACGATCGGCGAGCACCAGCTCAGCGCCGCGACCTTGGAGAGCCGGGGCCTCACCCGAGAGGAGGCGCGCCAGGCGCGCGGCTATGAGGCGGGCGACGTGGTGACGTTCCGGCGCGGCTATGAGCGCCAGGGCATCGAGAAGGGGGAAGCCTACCGCATCGCCAAGGTGGACGCTGCGGCGAACCGGATCGAGCTGCGCGACCGCGAGGGCCGCGCGATCGACTGGAAACTGGACAAGTGGGGTCGCGGCCAGGCGGAGGCGTTCGCCGAGAGGCAACGGGAGTTCGCGGCCGGAGACCGGGTGCAGTTCACCCGTAACGACCGCGAGGCCGGGCGGATCAACGGCGCGACCGCGACCGTGAAGGCGATCGACGCCGAGACCCGCACCATGACCGTGAAGGACGCGCGCGGGCGCGAGCACGTCATGCAGCTCGACCAGGCCCGCGACCAGCATGTTCGCCACGGCTGGGTAGGCACGGTGCATGGCAGCCAAGGTGCGACGGCCGACCGGTCGATGACGCACCTTGAGAGCTTCCGCGCGAACACGGTGGACGCGAAGACCACCTATGTCGCGATCAGCCGCGCCAAGAAGGGCGCGGCGCTCTACACCGACAGCCGCGAGGGGCTGGCGAATGCGATCGAGACCAGGACCGGGGAGCGCGCCACGGCGCTTGCGGCCGAGCGCATCGCACCCGCGATCAAGCGCCAAGCCGAGAAGCCGGCGCAGAGCAGAAGCATGGGATTGGGATGAGCGAGGCAAACGAACCGGCGGGACCGCCCGCCCGAGAAGTGGCGGAGTTCATGGTTACACTGATACCGCCAGGCCACGGCCGGTTAGCACAGAGCAGAGCCAGCGCACTCATTCGCAAGAGGTTTGGATTGGGCTATGTAGTTAAGAACAAAAATGCAAACTGGGGCATTAGGCCGGACGTGTTGAAGGAGTTCAACGCGCTCACCCGAGCGGAGCCGAATGATTTGGTTTGGATCAAGTCGGAGCAGACATGGCGGAGGCGACGACCAGACGACGCGCCAGGGCGACTTGCTAAGCGGCAGAAGCCAGCGCGGTAGTTTGCGCGAGATCATCACATTTAAGGGGGGGGCATTATGAAGATCAGTTCGGGATCAATGTACGCAGGCGAGTGGACGTTAGGAACAGGCGTAATGAAGCCGTTCCCATCGGGGAAGCCGGTTGACCTCTATAAGAAGATTAGATCGGTTGAGGCTCTTGCCTTTGACCATGACAAAGGAAAGGTTGGTGTAGGTGGCGCTGCTGCCGGAGCTGTCGCAGGCGCTCTACTCGCAGGTCCGCTCGGATTAATGGCGGGATCGCTTCTCGGCGCTAAGGCTGGGAAGAGAGAGGCTTCGGATACCTTCCACGTTAAGGTCACGCTCACCACCGGAAATACCTTTGTTGCGGCTGTATCACCTTTCGAGCTTGAGCGCCTCAATACGCTTGCAGCGCAAACAGCTGGCTAACCGATTGGATGGATGACGAGAGCCTATGACGCACATTCGGATTTTGCACCGCGATCAGGCCGGCAAGGTGTTCGACGGCGGGATCGACTTCGGCCTGGAGGACTTCGCGGGCCAGATGCCCGCGATCGGCGACACGATCCTGAACCCCGGCGTGCCCGTGGGCGAGGACCGACACGACCCTCGCAATCGGGAAATCTGGGCCGTCGTTGGGCGGGTGTTTAACCCGCGCGACAATGGCGAGTATGTCTCACTGATTGTGGAGAGCCGGAGCGGGACGCTGGACGATGAGGCGTTCGCCTAAAACAAGGCCAAAGGAGGGAGCGCATGGCATCGAAACGGACCGAGAAGATTGTTATCGGAGCTGTTGGCGTTTTGGGGGCGGCCGTGCTTGTCAGCAAGGCGCTTGAACCAACCCCGGCCGCGATACCTGCCCCGTCAATCGTCACCTCGACACCCGAGTTCATGCCGGCGTCGCCACGTCCCGAACCGCAAGCGTCCATGCCGAAAAGTCGGCAGATGACGGATGCCGACCGCGCCTATTACGAAGGCGCGCTTGCGAGCCAAGCTAGAGCTTTCGGCGGGTCAGGCCAGACCGATACGACACGCCGCGCCCGTGAGGTTGAAGGGATGACCCAGGCCGCGCGCGACGCGGGTTACGATGAGGCTACCGCCCAGCGACTAGGGAGCGAGGCAGCGTCTCTTTGCAACGGCGACCCGAAATGCCTTCAATAGAGAGCGTCTTTTCCCGCCTACCCAGCCCCATGGGGCCACGCGACACGCATGAAGGAAGTAGAGGCCTACCGCGTTGCCAGAAGGATGTGGTGGCTAGCCAAGATGGACAAGCGAACGCGATCGAGGCCAGGACCGGCGAACGCCCGCGATCGACAGCCAAGCCGGAAGACGGCATCTACCAAGGACGGCCGCGTCATAAGGCTGGGGTGAGGGATCAGAAATCTACCACAGGCTTCTTTTCCGGGAGACCATAAAGGTCCACGTAGGTTAGCAGGGATTCGTCAATTTTACTGCCTCTCATGGTAAGACGCAAAATACCCGACCTAAACGACCATTCTGTTTCAAGATTATCGAAAACAGCGCCCATCTGGTTCTGCCACTTTGACGGCTTATCTGCGGAGGGCTTTCCATATTTAGCAATGAGCGCATCTCTTACTGTCGAATAACCATCACCACCAAAGCGGGCGTCTAGTCGCGAGAGCCTAGTTCTATACATGACAAAAGCCGGAAACATCAGCACACCTGCAACCCGGCTATCACTCATAAAGCAGCGTTTGATATCCGCAGATTCCGCATTGCAGGTTGAGAAAACGCCAAGGTTGTAGCTTTTCCCGGCAGTTATACCCCTAAACTCAAAGAAAGGCACAGAAGGGCTTGTTGTAAGAGTAGGAACTTCGTCGGTGTTGCGTTGGGCTAACTGATCCCAATACCTGTTGCAGGCTTCTGGATTAAGGTCCTGTTCCCAAAGAACAGCGGCATTCCGCTCATAACTAACCTTAGCCCCAAAGCCCTTGGTGTTCATCAGGCGTACGGTGTCCTGCTTGCAAAACCCGGCCTCAAACCCAAAGCTCGTCGTTAGCTTGTCCCTTATAGCGGATGCGTTGGCGTTGGCATTGAGGACAATGTGTATGACTACGGTGCGACCTTCGACAGTAGCCCCTGTCAGCTCTGCATCGTTATATCGAGCAGGTTTCACCGATTTCGCAGTTCGCTGAAGGAGCTTTTGTAGGTCCTTATCAACCGGTGCAATGGCTTCAGCCTGAAGCGCCAAGGACAATAGGATCGACATCGACAAAGACGCTCCACCGGTTAAGAAGCGTCGGCTTTGTGCCGCAAAACGGCTTGCCTGCAAACAGGGGTAGTAGCGGGGCAGAGGCGCATCGACGGGCCGGGCGCGATACGGCTGTGTGCCCATGTATGTTCGTGACCTTCAACAAGGTGGTGCGAGCGTAAAACGCTCGCACCACCCCCAATCAGCCGTGGCTAATTTGAAAGATTACACCGACCAACGTCGCCGCAGCGCTCACCAGTGATGCAATCAGAAGGAGTTTATCCTTCATCTTTGCTGTCCTTACCATGCGCCGAACTTTGGATGCATATCTCTCCACAGGCCAGGCGCGCCAAAACAATGCCCTACTTGGGCGAGGCTCTTACCTAAGACCTGCGGATAAGGTGTCGGAGCATTGCCCCTTCGACCCGCAGCACCCCGTCCGACAACCATGCGGTGCCCGATGAAGGTGAAGCCGATATAAACCGGCACGCCTTCCGTTTCAATCCGGGGGACAAAATCAGGTGTTTACGCCCCCTTCCCGCCTGCTACGGTTTCCCAAGGCCTTGCAGCGGACGTAATCAGGGGGCGAAATGACCGGCACCGTTTACGGCTACGTGCGGGTATCGACAGGACGGCAGGATATGGGCCGCGACGCCCAGCGCCGCGCCCTCGATGCGGCCGGATGCACCGAGATCGTCGAGGAACAGGCGAGCGGGCGGAAGGCCCGCCCCGCTCTTGCCGAGCTGGTCGATAAGCTGGATCAGGGCGACACGGTGACGGTGTTCCGGTTCGACCGCATCAGCCGATCGGTCGCCGACTTTTACGCGATCGGCGAGCGCATCCGCGAGCGCGGCGCGGCGCTTCGCAGTTTGGCGGAGCAGTTCGACACCTCGACCCCGATGGGTCGCGCCATGATGGGGTTTGCCGCGATCTGGGCCGAACTGGAGGCGGATACCACTCGCGAGCGGGTGCAGAACGGCCTTATTGCCGCCCGTGCACGCGGCCAAGTGCTAGGTCGCCGACGCAGCTTTTCGGCAGAGGTGGAGAGCGACATTGCTGCGGCGATAGCCGATGGCGCGCCGGTGAAGCAGCTTGCCTACAAGCATCGCGTCTCCCCCAAGACGATCCGGCGGATCAAAGCGCGCGCGGGAGCGCGAGGGTAATGGCCGATACTCGCACCCCCGCGCAGCGCCGGCGCATCATGCAGTCGGTAGGTACCGCGAACACCGGCCCCGAGCTGGCAGTCAGGAAGCTGCTGCACAATGCGGGCTATCGGTACCGCCTCCATCCCAAGAAGCTGCCGGGGCGACCGGACATTGTTTTTCCGGGTCGTCGCCGTGCGATTTTCGTCCACGGGTGCTTTTGGCACGGCCACGAGTGCCAGAAGGGCCGTGCGCCGAAGTCGAAGCTCGATTATTGGGGGCCGAAGCTGGACGCTAACCGCGAACGCGACGCCCGGAAAGAAGCTGAGTTGCGCGCCCTTGGCTATGAGGTCGCAACGATATGGCAGTGCGAGATCGGGGACGCAGAAGCCTTAGAAACCCGGTTGCGAACCTTTCTTGGCCCGCCCGGAAAAACCGATCGACAGCCGGTCGAATTCGACCTAGGCTCGACTGAAAAAGCAGGAAAGACAGCATGAGGCCGTTAGGAATCGATCTATTTGCCGGTGCAGGCGGCATGAGCTTAGGCTTCGAACAGGCCGGGTTCGATGTTGCCGCGGCCGTCGAGATTGACCCGATCCATTGCGCCGTTCACGCCTTCAACTTCCCGGAAACGCCAGTCATTCCGCGTTCCGTTGCAGGCCTGAAAGCGGCCGAGGTCCGAGCCGTTGCCGGTATCGGCAAGCGGCCGATTGATTGTGTTTTCGGCGGACCTCCATGCCAAGGCTTTTCCATGATCGGAAAGCGAGCTCTCGAGGATCCTCGCAATTCGCTAGTCCGCGAATTTGTGCGGCTGGTGCAGGAGTTCGACGCCCGAACCTTCGTGTTCGAGAATGTGAAGGGGCTTACACTCGGCAGTCAGCGCGCTTTCCTAGAGGAGCTGGTAGTTGCGTTCGACCAAGCCGGTTACCAGGTCCGCTTACCGTGGCAGGTGCTGGACGCCGCCAACTACGGCACGCCGCAACATCGGCATCGCTTGATCCTTATGGGCGCGCAGAAGGGCGAGCCCTTGCCGGATTATCCTCTTCCCTACACCAACGCAGCCGACACACGCCGGCCGATCACCGATCTGCCGTTCGGTCCCACCGCGGCCGATGCGATAGGCGACCTGCCGAACGCCGATAGGTTCGCCGCGCTGATGGAGCACGATGCCACCCGCACTACCGCGTTCGGCAAGCCCAGCGCGTATGCTGCGGAAATGCGCGCTTTGACGAACGACGCATGGCATTTCGGATATGTCCGCGACTGGAACCCGGCCATGCTCACATCGAGTGCCCGCACCTCGCACACAGACATTTCGCGCCGCAGGTTCGGCGAGACGCTGCCCGGGCGAGTCGAGCCCATCAGCCGCTTCTACAAGCTGTCTCCGGCCGGCCTGTCCAACACCTTGCGGGCGGGTACGGACGGCGCGCGGGGCGCGTTCACCAGTCCGCGGCCGATCCACTTCAAGCATCCGAGGTGCATTACCGTTCGAGAAATGGCGAGGTTGCACGGTTTTCCCGACTGGTTCCGGCTTCATTCGACTAAGTGGCATGGAGGCCGGCAGATCGGGAACGCCGTGCCGCCTCCGTTGGCGCGCGCGATCGCGGCACAAATTGTTGAGGCGCTAGGGACCGTTCCGACCCGCCCGGAGCGGACGTTGGCGCTCGGCGACACCACCCTCCTCTATCTCGAAATGGCCGAGGCCGCGGAGCTGTTCGGCGTTCCTGCGCCGAACAGCAAGCGCGACCGCAAGAGCGGTGCGAAGAAGCGGAAGCAGCACGAAATCGAGGAAGCCCGATTGCGGCTTGTCGCCAATGGATGAAGAATCTGAGGTTGATAAGCTTGCAATGGCAATCGGCTCAATGGCACTGCGAAAAACCGTGAACGCTTACAGTCAGATTATCGCTGAGATTTTTGCTCGGAACTTCAAACCGGGCATGACCTCATTTGATTTTGATCGCGAGGACATAGGGACTGTTGCGGAGGAGTTAGGGCTTTCCAGGCCGAAGAACCTTGGAGATGTGGTTTATACCTTCCGCTATCGGCGGCAGCTCCCGAAGGCGATTCTCGATACCCAACCCGCGGGAAGCTACTGGCTCATTTTGGGGGCAGGCGACGCTCGTTATCGCTTCCGGCTCAGCGGCCTTTGCTACATCGAGCCGCGGCCGGGCCTGTTAATCCGCAAGATACCGGACGCCACGCCGGAGATCATTACCCGTTATGCGCTCGGTGACGAGCAGGCGCTGCTCGCCAAGGTTCGCTACAATCGCCGGATCGACATATTTCTAGGTGTGACCGCCTATAGCTTACAGAACCACCTAAGGACTAAAATCCCCAACTACGGTCAGATCGAAATCGACGAGCTTTACGTCGGTATCGACAGCCAGGGCGCGCAGTACGTCATCCCCGTGCAGGCAAAGGGCGGCAACGATAAGCTAGGTGTGATTCAGACCATCCAGGATGTGACGTTCTGCCAAACGCAGCCCCGTTATAAGGACTGTATCCCACGCACCGTGTCGGCGCAGTTTATGACCGATGACGTGATCGCGATGTTCGAGCTGACTTTCGACGGCAACGACGTAGCGATCGCCCGGGAACGGCATTACAAGCTGGTGGCCAACGCTGAGATCGGCGCGGCCGACCTGAACGCTTACAAGATACAGGACTGACCGTGCGGGCGGTCGCTAAGCTAGGAACTATCGGCCTAGCGTTGTCCTCGCCGGCGATGGCCGAACTGGCGACGATGGCGCGCATCACGGACGGCGACACGTTCCGCACGGCTACCGGCGAGCGTATCCGTATCGCCGCGATCGACGCGCCCAAGACGATGCGGAACCGGGCGAGATGCGCGCTGGAAATCGTCCGCGGCCGAGCCGCGAGGGCGCAGCTTCGAGACTTGATCGAGTGGCGGCGCGTCGCGCTGACCCGCACCGGGCGCAGCTATAACCGAACGGTTGCGCTGGTAAGCGTCGATGGTCGCGACATAGGGACGGAGATGGCGCAGCGCGGCGCAGCGCGGCCGTGGCCGCGGTATCGGCCGAAGCCGGATTGGTGCCGCTGAGCGATGGAGTGGAAGCCGCGGCAGTCGCCGCGTTACAGCCTTCCATCGGGACCGCAGAATCGGTCCCCTGCTGTCATGGCGCAGCGAGCGGAGCCGTTCGACAGCCTAGACGACTTTCCGACCCCAAGATGGGCAACCAGGGCGCTACTGGAGGAGGTGCGTGCAGCGGAGAAGCCGGAGCAGTCGACGTGCTGGGAGCCGACGTGCGGGCGGGGCTTCATGGCGGCGACTTTGGCCGAGTATTTCGGTGCGGTTCGCGCCAGCGACATTAGCCCGTTCGGCTATGGCGAGCTGTTGGACTTTCTAACCATTGAAGCCGCGCGCGCGACGGATCGGGATCGCCCGGACTGGATCGTGACCAACCCGCCCTTTCGCCTTGCCGAGGAGTTCGCGCGTCGGGCGCTCGACCTAGCCCGCGTCGGGACGGCTATGCTCGTGCGGACGGGATTTATCGAGGGAGCCGGACGATACCGCCGCCTGTTCGAAACGCGGCCCCCAACCCTTGTCGCACAGTTCGTAGAACGGGTTCCGATACTACGGGGGCGAGTCGACCCGCGAGCTTCGACCGCAACGGGATATTGTTGGCTGGTTTGGGACCGCAAGACCACGGGCGCCACCCGCTTGGAGTGGATACCGCCGTGTCGTAGGCGGTTAGAACAGCCGCACGATTACGACCTTCCCAAAACAATCGTATAGGCGTATACAAATATAGCCCTATACTAGTTGAGGTGTAGCATGAAGGTTCTGGCGATCCTCTCCCAAAAGGGAGGGGTCGGGAAAACGACGCTGGCGACCTGTCTGGCGGTCGCGGCACAGCAGGGCGGCAAGGAGGTGGCGATCATCGACCTTGACCCGCAGGCCACCGCCTCGTTCTGGAAGGACGTGCGGCAGCTCGACACGCCGGCGGTGGCGTCGATCCAGCCTGTCCGGCTCCCGGCGATGCTGAAAGCGTGCGGTGACGCCGGCACCGATCTTGTTGTGATCGACGGGGCGGCGGTTGCGCGCGATGTGGCTTACGAGGCAGCGCGGCACGCCGACTTCATCCTGATACCCACCAAGACCGCCGTATTCGACACCATGAGCATGACGCACACGCTGGACGTGGTGCGGCAGCTCGACCGCCCATTCGCCGTCGTGCTTACCTTTGTGCCGCCGCAGGGGCAGGAAACACGCGATGCGATCCAGGCTGTAGCGGAGCTGGGGGCTGCCGTCTGTCCGGTGACAATCGGCAACCGGAAGGCGTTCTTCCGGGCGCAGGCCGCAGGACAGGCAGTGCAGGAGTTCGAGACGAGCGGACCCGCAGCCGAAGAAATCCGCCGTCTATACGAGTATACAACTATACGGCTATACGAATCGGTGGAGGCAGCGTGATGGCAAAGCCGAACGGATTGCAGGCTGTACTCGACCGGGCAAAGGCGAAGGCCGAGCCGGTGGCAGTGCCGGAGCCACCCGCGCGCCCGCAGCGGGCAGAGACAACAGCCAAGCCCGCCGCAGGCAACCGGCAGGGCACCAAGCTGATCGGTGGGCACTTCCCGCCCGAGGTGAGCACCCAGCTCCGCATTCTCGCGGCCGAGGAGGGGACAACCGTGCAGCGTTTGCTCGGAGAGGCGCTGGACGACCTTTTCGTGAAGAAGGGCCGCAGCAGGGTTTCCCGAAACGTATAGACGTATACACCTATACGAATATACGGTCTAAAAGTGAGTTTTGGGGTTGCGGCTCACCTTTCAGGCAGCCGGCGCGCTGAAATCTACGAGGACCGGCATTTCCGGGATGCCGCCGCGCATCTTCGCACGGCGAACGATGCTGTGCTGGTCAATGAGGTTCTGGGCATCCCGCTTGCCACCCGCCGTTTTCGCAAACCAGTGGAGGGCGACCCGCTCGACCTTCCGGCCGCGCTTGATGGGCGTGAAATCGACATAGAAGGTGCAGAGTTTGTTGATCTCCTCGACCGCAACCTTGAGGCAGTATTTGTTCAGGTCGGCGAAGCGGTCCAGCTTGCCGGCCGGCACGTTCAGGAGGCCGCGCAGCTCCTCGATCGTGAACTCCTCCGCCTGCTTATAGGCCAGCCCGATCCGGCGCTCGATCATTTCGTAGAGGCAAAGGGCGTACTTGGACTCGAAGCAGTACATGACCTGTGTTTTCAGGCGGGCGTATACCTCGCTGTTCCGCAGTATCTCGATCAGCTCCTCGGGGATGCGGTAGTGCAGGAAGCCGTCCTTTTCGAGACTTTCGTCGCTGGGGCCGAGAAGCTGGACCCGCCGCTTAAAGCTCTTGCCATCCTTGCGGATGGTGACGATCGCGACCGTGCCCATGAGCCGGAGCAGCGAGTTCTCGATCCTGTCGTTGCCTTGATGTGTCCCCTTGAGGGCGGACTTGGGGACGCTGTGAATGATGGGCTCGCCAATGCGATCCCAAGCATTGGCGATGAGCAGGTTGTAGATGCGACGGTCAGCCAGAGTGAGAGGGCTCAGCTCGACAATATCGACCAGCTCGCCCGGCTTGACGATTTCGCCGTAAAGCGCCGGATCAAAGGGGTTGCCGTGTCCGCGCTGGGTAAGGGTTCGGGGCTCGCGATCGGCAATAGCAACATTCGGCATCGGCGACCTACGGTGAGTAGCATTGTTCCCAGACCTCACCTTAACGCTAAAAGTGAGTTGTGCAAACCGGTCAGCTCCCCGATGGCGTACCCCAAAACTCACCGTTTCCCGGCCGCCGGCCCGAAAGCTCACCGAAACCGACCCCAACACTCACCGCAGGCTACCCCAAGGCTCACCGGAACCGACCCGAACACTCACGCGAATCGACCCCGACACTCACTGCAAGGCCCCATTTTCGGCAGAAAAACAGGGAGTTCAGAGCCCTGAATCTTGAATCTAAGAAGAATAGTTGAATCAGAATGACGGTGAGTTTTAGGGTAGCCCAGCCCAAGGTGCCTGTGGAATCGGCCGCAGGCCGATACAAGTTTGATGCGTGACGGCGTAGCCGTCACAGGACGCGGCCTACCGGCCGCAGGCTTTGCGATAAAAGCCAAGCCGATCCGACTCTCTTGACCATTAGCAAGGCGGGCAGATCGACGGTGAGGAGCAACCCCAAAACTCACCGTTACGTGTTAAGAATAGGTGTGTCTCAATGACGGGATACAGCGGAGGTGCACATGGGCATTTTCAGCCGGATAGGGGAATGGTTCTCCCGCATCGAATGGGGTGAAGGCGAGGCTTTTACCGACCGCACCAGCGCCGACGACATTCCCCAGGTAAATCCGGCGACCGGCTTGCCGATGATCGGTAGCGGCATTGCCGGAGTCGACGTTCAGGGGAACCCGTTCGGGACCGACCTTCACCGCTGGCATGACGATCAGGCCAGCCGAGCGTTCTCCGACAGCAGTGCGACCCATTGGGATCATGCGTCGAGCAGCAGCAGCTACGATCCCGGCCGGGGCTGGTAGGACGCAAGCGTAACGCTGCGCATCAATCGCTCGCCTTCCAGCCAAGCGACCGCGTGAAAAATCGGCATGGCGGCGATACCTGCCAGCAGAACGCCGGGAAGAACTGCAACCTTAACGAGCAGCAGAGCGGCTAGGAACAGCAGCAGGATACCGCTGACAAAGTCCGACACGGCCGAGTGACGACGGTAGTACCAGCCCCAATCGGGTACGGCTAGGAAGCAGGCGTGCAGCTCTCCCTTGTGCTGCCAGCCCACGACAATTGCACGATCACCGTCGCAGAGCAGCACGGGCTTGCCGAGGTAATGCATGGCGTGACCATCGAGCCGGAAACGCGTTATGCATGGACCACCCGGCAGGGAGGGAGGGGTTATCCCGACCCGCGACACGACGCCCGCGCGCGACACCCAGGGATTAAGCCAGTTCACCGGCCCGGCCCGACGCTGCCGGAGCCTTCGACCTTGGTATCGGCGTTCGTGCCTTGCGTGCTCGATTCCGCTTGCCGTTGCGACAGCGAGGCGGTGGAAGCGAGCCGCAGGTTGATGGATTGCCCGCTGATCCGGCCATCGCCGAACCAGATGCCGCCCGCTTTTGTCCAGGTGAGGCCGCGCGGATCGGCGACGAAATCGCCGGCCGGGCTATGCGTGAAATGGATATTGCCTGAGCCGGTCAGGTCCGTTGAGAACGATCCGCCGACGACTTGCCGCGAAGCGTCATCGAGCGCGGCTTTCAGCGTTGCGGCCGGGATTGCCTGAAAGGCAGCGAGCACCCGCCGTTGCGCTTCGTCGGGATCGGCGAGCCGCGACGTGCCCAGCTCCTTGTCGATCAGCCCGAACACGGTGTTGGTGTAGATCGCCGAAGCCGCCAGCATCTCCATGTAGCGGAGGTGCAGTTCTTCGTCGTAGCGGGGCGGAGCGCGGTGCGCCCGGAAGAACGGAGTATCGAAGCGGGGATCGGTGACGCGATCGTCTATTGCATAGACTTCCCAGCCTTTGCGGGGCTGCATCGCGACGACGATCGGCAAGGTGTAGAGCCGATGGTCGGCATCGAGCGGTGATTCCTTATTGCGCGCGGCTGGCGGGGTTTCACGGTATTCCTTGCGCGTCGGTTCGACCAGCGCCGCAATCGCCTGGTTCATCGGGGGACGACGGCCGTCGCGTGCCTGGAGCAGAATAAGGCCGAGATCGACCGGGAGATCGCGCGCGTTCCAGTCGGCTAGGAACGCATCGGCCATCAGGCCCAGCGCGGGCATTTCATAGGTTTTGCCCGTCTCGAACCCGAGGCTCTTGACTCGCTCCCACAGACTGGACGTGCCCGAGCCGGACGCGGCGCTTTCGGACCCGGAACCCGACATCGACGCGCCGCCCGAATTGCAGCCGGACAGCGTGACGGCGACCAGAGCAGGGGTGAGTAGCACACGCAGGATCATCGCCGTTCCTCCACCATCAGGTTCCGCAGCTCGGCCGTGTCGCGCGCGAGGGTGTCGCTTGACCCGGCGAGCTTCGCTTCCAATTCGGCCGCGCGCTTGCGGAGCCGCGCCAGTTCAGCCGAGCTTTCAGGGTCGCAGGCAGGCCGGGCTTGTCCCGTCGCGGCCGACCAGTCGCGATCAAACCCGGCGTTGAACGCGGCGCGATCAGCGCGGACAACGGCCGTGTCGCGCTCGACCCGCACATCGACATGCTGCTGCCACGACACTGCCAGCCACGTCAGCACGGCCGCCACGGGAGCCGCTACCAGCGCACCCGAGGCGAAGCCGCTCAGCGCCATGACGATCGTCGCCAGAAGAAGGCAGAAGGCAAGAAGGGGCGAGGCTTTGCCTCGCTCAGTTTAGTCCACACCCTACGCACGCGCGCAGCTCCCGAACCGTGGTCGATGCGTGGTCGCTTCGGCCGGATGACGATGCGACCACACCCCCAAGCCCCTGTCAACAGGGGCTATACAGCCGCCCGAAAGGGCGTAGTCTCCCCGCATACGGTAAGGAGGACGGCTTGCCCCGCGTGATGCTGACGGCCCGCGTGACGGACACCCAGGCCGCGGCGCTGAAAAGCTACGCCGCGGACGTGGGATTGCCGGTTTATCAGGCGACCGTTCGCGCGCTGGAGCTGGGCATCGCGGCGCTTGTCGGGGGCAGGGGAGCGGAACCGGCGAAGGCCGACCCGACCCCAACCGCGAGCGTATCGGCCGGCGAGGTGGAGGCGTTGCGCGACGCGGTGGACCGGCTGACCGTGCGCGCCGAGTTGACCGACCGGCTCACCCAGCGGACCCTCTACGCGGCCGGGGCGGCCTATGCCGCAGCGCTGGCGGGACCGGGGCAGGGCGAGGAGCACATGGCGCAGGTCGCGCGCGACGCGGAGCGGATATTCGACCGGCAGCTCGCCAAGGCACGGGAGGGATAGGTGGGCAGGGGAAGCTATCACGGCGGCTCGACCGTCATTGGACCAGGCGGCAGCTACTACCGGAGCGATCGGCAGGACGGCGACGCTCCGAAGAGGGCAGACCCCGAGTTGCAGGCAATCATGGAGGAGCACGACCGCCTTCGCGCCTTGGGTATGAATCCTATGAGCAAGGTGAAGCGTAAGCCCAAGCGGCCAAAGAACCAACGTAGCGAGTAGAAAACGGCCATGCATCCATCGCTTGTGACAAGCCCAGCGCGACGCATCCGCAATCTCGGTCGCTGGTACATAGAACCCCAGGGTTGGTGGTCCGTTCGCGAGCTAGAGTGGATGGACGACGATACCGGCCAGTGGAACGCCGCGATTGGGTGTCGTTGGAACGGCGACCTCAACGATCCTAGCGCGATCGGGCATCCGAACAGCTTCAACAACGCGACTTGGTTCATTTTGCCCGAGCCGTTTCACCAGATGGCTGCGGCGCTGATCGAAGCTGCGGGTAAATCCGGGGACTAAAACTCACCTAAAGGGGGACGCATGGCCGAGACGGCGGAAATCTCAAGCGGGTTCCACGGCGACAAGCTTTACCAGCAGAGGGCGAGGACGGTTTTGCCGATCCTTGTTCGGCAGGCTTGGTCGGGCCAACCCGTCCGCTACGAGTCCTTGGCTCAGGAAGTCGGGATGCCCAACCCGAGGAACTTAAACTATCCGCTCGGTTCCATAGGCAACAGACTGGACGAGCTGAGCGAGGAGTGGGACGACGAGGTTCCGCATATCCAGTCGCTAGTAGTGAACAAGGCAACAGGGTTGCCCGGCCCCGGATTTGACGCGTTCCTTCGTGACCGGGGGCACGAGTGGGAAACCAGCGCGGAGAGGCGCGCGATCATCCGCGAGTATTGGACCAAGGTTTATGAGTATCCCTATTGGGAGGACGTTCTTGAGGAGCTTGAGCTAGAGCCGGCTTCCGATCCCGCCAGCGCGGCAATCGAGGCGGCGAAGGGCTTTGGCGGTGGAGGCGAGGGGGAGGAGCATCGCCGGCTCAAACAGCTCCTATGCGAAAACCCCCACCTGGTCGGCCTTGAGGAAGACGATGACGTGGGGGAGGAGGAGCACGACCTTCCTTCCGGGGATAGCGTGGACGTTGTTTTCGACCATTCGAACCGATTCCACGCTGTAGAGGTGAAGCCCGCGAGCGCGCCGATAGGCGACATTACGCGAGGGCTGTTCCAGTGTGTGAAATATCGTGCCGTCATGCAGGCGCGAGCGCGATACCAGCGTGACCGACGATCATTGTCGGTGTGCCTCGCTTTGGGGGGAGAGCTGCCGAGAAGTCTAATCCCTTTGCGGAATAGCTTGAACGTCGAGGTGCACGAGAACCTGGCAGCGCATCTAACGCCCACCTCCAGGAAGGCGAGAAAAGGCGCATGAAGCAGCGCCGCGCCACTCTGGCGACGAGCTACCTGGAGCACATTCGCATCGCGCTTGACGCTGGCGACCGCGGCGCGCCCTTTCGCACCTTTATCGACAACTGGGCCGCGTTCAGCTCGGAAACCGGTCACCACATCAGCAGCGGCGATCGGCCGAAGTGGTTCAACAATCCTTGCCTCCGAACCCGTCAGGCGATGATCTACGGCTTGGACTTCCGATCGGCCGCGACCGTCCCCTTGCTCGAATATGCCCGGACCAGCCCCGCCGAATATAAGACTAGGCGCACGGCCAAAGACCCGACTGTCAGGCTGATAATCGACCATGTCGTTCCCATCGACATGATCGTGCGGATGATGTTCGACCCGGAGCCGGGCGGGGAGGTGGAGCGGACGGCAGAGGGCATCCGGTCGCATCTCACCCGCTGGTATCGCTTGGGGCTGCTAACCCCGGAGGAGGACGCCAGGCTGAACCGGGCCGGCTACCGATCGGCCATGCCGAAGGGTTGGGACCGCGAGAACGTGTTCGCCCGGTATGACGCGGTTGGAATCCTTGCCGCAGAGCGGCGGCACGATACGGCGCGAGCGGCGTAATGGCGAGCCAGGCCGAGATCCTTTCACGCGGCCAGGCGAGCCGGAACCGGCATTGGGCGGGCGTCAACGCGCGCGCGCAGGTGGCGGCGATCCTGTTCCTGATATGCGCAGGCGTCGGGGCATGGGCGGGCTGGACGACCGCGCCCGACCTCACCCGGCGCGGCGCGGCGCTCTATATGAAGGTGCAGTGGCGCGAGTTGACCGACCCGTTCGGGCGCAACTTGCAGACGCCCGAGGCCCGCGCGCGCGTCGCCATGCGCGACAACGTGCTCGACTCCGACAGCCCCGCCACACGGGGCTTCAAGCGCCTGCTATGGCGCATGGGACTCTTTGCCCTGTTGTGCGGCGTCGCGATCGGCGTGCCACTCTATCGCTGGCGCAGACGCCGTTGGGCGGAGGAGGGCGAGCGGGCAGGGCGCGACCGCACCGTTCGCGGGGCGGAGCGCGTGGACGCGGCGCAGCTCGCGCGCATGGTCGCGATCGGCCCGGCCGAGCGGCCGGTGACGATCGGCGGCGTGCCCGTTCCGGAGGCCGAGGAGGCCCGGCACTTCCTGTTCGCGGGCGCGACCGGCACGGGCAAGACGACCGCGATATGGGCGTTGCTCGACCAGGTGGAGCAGCGCGGCCAGCACGCTTTCGTGCATGACGTGGATGGGGGCTACGTCGCGCGCTACTACCGACCCGAGCGCGGCGACCTGATCCTCAATCCGTTCGACGCCCGTTGCGCCTATTGGAACCCGTTCAGCGACGTGCGTTCGGCATCGGACGCGGACCGGCTGGCGGGGTTCATCGTCGCCAAGCCGTCGGGCAACGCCACCGGAGACGATGTTTGGTATGACCAGGCGCGCATCGTCGTCGCG
>JAAIGE0100547696.1_pt1 | contig 16577 bp, 13 predicted proteins | sample 6487951 | NCBI WGS metagenome assembly JAAIGE01 (sample SAMN13974128, study PRJNA590717) | phyllosphere metagenome | biome: tomato field; feature: multiple bacterial spot infested tomato fields; material: tomato leaves; isolation source: leaves from tomato fields | host: Solanum lycopersicum ... | reverse complement strand
GCGGTTGCGCCCTTCTTCCTTGGCCGCATGACAAGCCAGATCGGCGGCGGTCATCAAGGTAGTGAGGTCGCTGACGCCGTGGCGAATCTCCACCACGCCAAAACTGCAACTGGGCGTCAGCGGTCGCCCGCCTTGATGGCTCCACGGTTGACCGAGCACGCCGTGCATGCGTTCCAGCACGGCCTGCGCCTGCGCCAGGTCGGTATTGGCCAGCAGGATGGCGAACTCATCGCCGCCCAGACGCCCCAGCCAATCGCCAGAGCGCAGCTGCATGGTGATCACATCGGCGAAGTGGCACAGGAACTTGTCGCCGACCGCATGCCCGAAGGTGTCGTTGACCAGCTTGAAATGATCCAGGTCGACAAAGCACAGCGCGTGGCACATCTGCGGCGATTGCGGCAGCTCGATCAGGCGCAGCAGCCGACGTTCGATTTCATGCCGGTTGATCAGCCCGGTCATCGCGTCGTGGCGCGCATGGAAGGCCACTTCGTCGGCCAGCTCGTGCGCGTGCGAGACATCTTCGATCACCGCCAGCACCAGGGTCGGCTCTTCCGGCCCCGGCTCGACCAACGACGCGCTCCAGCGGCCCCACATCACCCCGCCGTCGGCACGCACGAAGCGCAATTCGCCGGACTGCAGCAGCTTGGGCCAATCGAGCATGCCGCGGCTGTCCAGCTTGATGTCTTCCGGATGCATCACCTCGGCCAAGGTGCAGGCCTGCAATTCTTCGGGCCGGTAGAGCAGCACGTTGGCCATCGACGCATTGGCATCCAGCACGTTGCCGCGCAGATCGAACTTGACCATGCCCAGCGCCGCCTGCTGAAACGCGGTACGGAAGCGGCCTTCATGCGACAGCAGATAATCGCGAATGCGCCGCATCGCCAGTACGCAGGTGATCAACACCAGCAGCAAGGTGGCCAGGCTGCAGACCACCATCACATCGTGCAGCAGCCGCGCGCAGCGGGTCAGGTAGGCCAGAAATTCGGACGCGTCGTGACGCATGCGGCCGTCCAGCAGATGCAGTTCATCGCGCAGTGCCTGCAACGCACGCGGGTCGGGCCGGTTGGCGGCCTGCACCGAAGCGGCGCGGTCGGCCAGATTGCTCAGTTGCAGGATGCCGGCGTCGGTGCGCTTCCACAGCGCGATGGCGTCGCCGAGATACGGAAATTGGTGCCCGTAGCGATACAGCCGCACCATTTGCGGCATGTCTTCATGGGCATTACGCCCAGCGGTCAGACCAGCGTAGACCGCGTCCCAATCGATCATCGGCTGTTCGATCGCCACGCGTGCGGCGCGGTCGCCCAGCGGCACTTCCAGCGCGCGGCAGGCGGCCTGCAGATCGGCCGTATCCCCGCTGCCCAGGTAGCGCTCCATCCAGTACACCGATTCTTGCTGGGCGTTGGACCAATGACTTTGGCCAACGATCCAGGCGGTCGCACCGGACTGGACTTCGATCACCAGCGCCGACACCACCGTCATGCAGACGGCGATGCCGATCAACAGCGCCAGAGGAAGCGTCAGCCAGCCACGCACCAGGTGCATGGTCTGCCCACCGCCCTTGCCGCGTACTGCTTGCGCCATCGCCGTCCGTCCTTCGCCGCCCCAATGCGATTCAGGCGCCCACTGGGCGCCTGAAGGCAGTAACGGCCGCAACGGCCGAGTCTGTATGGCTATGCCCGCTTGGCGTGATGCGACCGGGGTTAGCGACGCTGACTAGATCAGCCTGATCGCCGCCGCCTCGAGGCGCCGTGACGCCTTACCTGCTCGCTATGCCCTTGGATGCATAGCGATACTGGGCAACCCGACCGTCTGCAGGATCCCTGCAAGCAGGGCCGGGCAGCCTTACTCGCCGCGCGGCTTCGGCGGACCCTTGCGGTGCGGCGCGCCGGCGCGGTCCATCGGACGGCCCGGGCCGTTCGGGCGACCGGACGGCTTGCCGCCACGCGGGAAGCGCGGCTTGGACGCCGCTGCGGCCGCTTCGCCGTCTTCCAGCTTGCGCATGTTGAGCTGCTGGCCAGACACCCAGACCTTCTTGAGGTGCTGCAGCAGTTCGCGCGGCATGTCGGCCGGCAGATCCAGAATCGAGTAATCGTCCTGGATGTCGATACGACCGATATAGCGGCTTTCCAGCCCGGCTTCGTTGGCGATCGCGCCGACGATATTGGCCGGCTTCACGCCGTGGCTGTGGCCCACTTCGATGCGGTAGCTCTCCATGCCGAACTCCGGCTCGCCACGTGGGGCCGGCTCGCGGCGTGGACGCTCGCCGGCATCGTCACCGCGCGGCGGGCGTGCAGCGCGCTCGCCGTCGGCACGCGGGCCACGTTCGAACTTCGGCTCGAAGCGGGGGCGATCGCCGCGGTCGGCACGCTCATGACGTTCGCGCGGCGCAGTGTCCTCGCGCGCACCGCGCACCGGCGGGGTCAGCAGGAACGGGGCATCGCCCTGCAGCAGCTTGGCCAGCGCGGCGGCGATATCGATCGCCGGCACGTTGTTTTCGGCCTCGTAGCGCTGCAGCAGGTCGCGGTACATGTCGATCTGGCCACCGGCCAGGGTCTCGGTGATGCGGCTCATGAAACGCGCGACGCGGGTGTCGTTGACCGCGTCCACGCTCGGCAGCTGCATCTCTTCGATCGGCTGACGGGTGGCGCGTTCGATGGAGCGCAGCATGCCCTTCTCGCGCGGCGTCACGAACAGGATCGCGTCGCCGTTACGCCCGGCACGGCCAGTGCGACCGATGCGGTGCACGTAGCTTTCGGTGTCGTAGGGAATGTCGTAGTTCAGCACGTGGCTGATGCGCTCCACGTCCAGACCGCGAGCGGCCACGTCGGTGGCCACCAGGATGTCCAGCTTGCCGTCCTTGAGCTGGGCGATGGTCTTCTCGCGTGCGGCCTGCTGCATGTCGCCGTTGATGGCCGCTGCCGCCATGCCGCGCGCCTGCAGCTTCTGCGCCAGCTCTTCGGTGGCCGCCTTGGTGCGCGCGAAGATGATCATGCCGTCGAACGGCTCGACCTCGAGAATGCGGGTCAACGCGTCCAGCTTGTGCAGCCCGCTCACCCACCAGTAGCGCTGGCGGATGTTGGCCGAGGTGGTGGTCTTGGCCGCGATGGTGACTTCGGCCGGGTCCTTCAGATAGGTCTGCGCGATACGGCGGATGGCCGGCGGCATGGTGGCCGAGAACAAGGCCACCTGGCGCTGCTCCGGCAACTTCTTCAGCACCGCTTCGACGTCGTCGATGAAGCCCATGCGCAGCATTTCGTCGGCTTCGTCCAGCACCAGCGTCTTGAGCTGGGACAGATCCAGGGTACCGCGGTCCAGGTGATCGATCACCCGGCCCGGGGTACCGACCACCACATGCACGCCGCGCTTGAGCGCGCTCAGCTGCTGGGCATACGGCTGGCCGCCGTAGACCGGCAGCACGCGGAAGCCGGGAATGGCTTCGGCATATTTCTGGAACGCCTCGGCGACCTGGATGGCCAGTTCGCGGGTCGGGGCCAGCACCAATGCCTGCGGCTTGACCTGGTGGAGATCGGCGTTGGACAGCACCGGCAGCGCGAATGCGGCGGTCTTGCCGGTACCGGTCTGGGCCTGGCCGAGCACATCGCGGCCGGCCAGCAACGCGGGGATGGTGGCAGCCTGGATCGGCGACGGCGACTCGTAGCCGACATTGGCAACGGCCTTCATCACAGCGTCCGAGAGGCCGAGATCTGCAAACAGCAGCGGCGCGGAAGATTCTTGGGTCATGGGTAACTCCGGAGGCGCCGCACGGAGCCGGCAGGCGCAAAGCAGCATAGTGTGCCTCTTCAGCCCCCTTGCTGTCGAAATTTTCGTGACAGTCCATTCAGGTTGTGAGGAATTGTGCTGCTGCGCGAATCATCCCCCGTGTCGTCCCTTGACCTGCCCGACCGGAGCCACGCCCCTGGACACAGACCTGCACACCCGCTTCAGCGCCCTGCTGCAGCAGCATCGCGGCATCGTGCTGAAGGTGGCGGCCAGCTATTGCCGCGGACGCGACGACCGCGACGAACTGGCGCAGGAAATCGCCACGCAACTGTGGCGGGCATTTCCCGGCTACGACCCGGGTCGGCGCTTTTCCACCTGGATGTACCGCATCGCCCTGAACGTGGCGATCAGCGATCTGCGCGGCCGCCGCGCGGCCGGCGAGCCGATCGCGCTGGATGCGGTGATGGAGCGCATCGCCGATCCACAGGCGCACGACCCCGTACGCGCGCAACAGGTGGCCGCGCTGTATGCCTTCATCGCACAGCAACCGCCGCTGGAACGCGCGCTGCTGTTGCTCTATCTGGACGAGCACAGCTATCGCGAAATCGGCGAAGTGCTCGGCATCAGCGAAACCAATGTCGCCACCAAACTCAGCCGACTGAAAACGCGCATTCGCGCCGAGCTGTGAACCCCACCGATCCGCAACCGGAGCAAGACATGGAACTGGACGACATCGCCCTGGCCTGGCGTTCCCTGGAACAACGGCTGGACCAACACGCTGCACTCACCGACCAGGTGCTCGGCGACCTGCGCAGCCACGCAGCGCGCGCGCATCTGCGCCCGTTGTGGCTGAGCCAGTCGGCGCAACTGCTGTGCGCCATCGCAGTGAGTGGCATCGTTGCCCACAGTTGGCTCAGTTTCGCCGAACAGGCCGCTGCCGTCGTCGGCGGCGTGTTGCTGCAGGCGTGGTGCGTTGCGCTGTCAGCGTCTGCGGCCCGTCAACTGTGGCTGTTGTCGCAGTTGGATTTCGCCAGGCCACTGCTGCAGACACAGCGCGCGCTTGCACAGCTGCGGCGCTGGCGCACGCGCGTGGCGCCGTGGCTGGGCGTGGCGTTCTGGGTGCTGTGGGTGGCAGTGGCAGACGCTGCGTGGCGGGTCTTCACCGGCCAGTCGTTGCCGACCGCCTGGCTGCTATGCAACCTGCTGGTCGGTGTCATCGGCGGCATCGGCACCTGGCTGGGCTATCGACGGCTGCAGCGCAGCGGTCACCCCTGGCTGGAACGCCTGGACGCCGCGCATGCCGGCCGCAGCGTCGCCCGCACCGAGACCCTGCTGGAACAGATCGCGCGTTTCCAGCGCGAGTAGGCGGATAATCGCGGCCTCCCTGCCACCGAGCACACCATGCAATACCTGGAATTCGACCTGGACGGCGACTACATCGAACTCAACCAGTTGCTCAAGCTGGCCGGCATTGCCGACAGCGGCGGCCAGGGCAAGGCGATCGTCGCCAGCGGCGCGGTCAGCGTCGACGGCGTGCAGGAGCTGCGCAAGACCGCCAAGATCCGTCCCGGTCAGCTGGTGCAGCTGGACGATGTGGAAATTCGCGTATTGGCATGGAACCCGGACGCCGAGCCTGACGCATGAGGGTGGTGGAGATCGGCCGGCGCAACAACGCACCTTCGGCCGACGATCCAACCCACGACGTCTGTGTTTTTTCGATCGCCATCGACTCGGACCAGCCGTTCTGGCTGGAGCAGTCCATCCGCGGCGGCCATGCCGAGCGAGGCGGCTGCAGCATGCTGGCCTTGCACGAACTGGATGCCTGGCGCGGCGACTGGCGTGCAGAGGTGACCAGGGCCGGTTGCGCCTGGGTGATTCCACTGCTGGAGCAAGCCCTGCATACCGGCGATACGCAGGCGGCCATCGATGCAATCCTGGCGCGGGTGCAAGCGACTGATTGAAGCTCACACCCGCCGGCGACGCTGCATCAAATGCCCAGCAGCGCGCGCACCAGTTTGATGATGCCCCAGAACGACACCACCCAGATGGCGCTGCGCAGGTACGGAATACCCGCGGCATACACCGGCACATACGCCACGCGCGCCCACAGGTAGAGCTGCACAGCGAGTGCTGTTTCTGCGCTGGTGCGCCCGGCCACGCTCACCGCCAGCACGGCGGCCGCGAAGATCGGAAAGGTCTCGAGATAATTGCGAAACGCACGGTCCAACCGCGCCGCCACGCCGGTGAGCGGCTTGGCCTCGCCATCGCGTGCGCTGGCATTCCACTTGGTGCCGCGCTGGGCGGTCATGCTGGCCGAGGCGGCCAGTAATTGCACCAGCCCGAGCACCATCGCCCAGCCCAGCATCTGCAGCTCGATCGTCCGTGGCATACGTTTCTCCCGGCCGATGGAAACATCACTTCACCGCCGTGCGCAGGCTGTAACCGGCCAACCGCCAGGTCTTGTCTTCGTCCAGACGGAACGAGACCAGCTCGCGGACCGGCTGCTGCGCCTTGGCGAAACGGGTCGGGAAGCTGACGTTGACATACAGGCCTTCGGGCACCTGCGCGCCGGGACCGTACTTGACCCGCGTGACCGAGCCCTGCCCGCGCCCCACCACCGCACCCAGCCGCGCGCGTTCGGTGCCGATCTGGCTAACGAAGGCGTCGCGCTTGACCGCGGTCTTGGCCACCTTGGACGCGCCATCCCACAAGGACGCGACTTGGTTGCCGTCCACCATCTGCGCCACGCGCAAGGCGGCCTGGGTCATCTCGATGTTCTGCTTGGTCAGCTGTGCATGCTGCGCCGGGCTGAGCGCCGGCTGCCCTGCGGGCGCTGCAGCGGCCGGTTGCGCCGCCGCCGGGCTGGCGGCGCGACCGGCCGCCTGCGGTTGTTGAGCGAACGCCAGCGCTGGAGCCAGTGCCAACACGATAACCAGACGAGAACGAAGCATGGGACAAGGACCTTGTACGGATCGGGTGGAAAGGGAGAGGCGCCGCCCACCTTTTAGTGGGTAGCGCAGTCTAGAGCGCGTCATGCGCAACACAAGTCTGCGGGTGCAGGTCCGGGGACGGCACTGACGACAACACGCCAAGCGCTGACGCGGGCCTCGGGAACAACGCATTGCTCGAGCGCGCAAGCGGCGAGCAGGGACCTCCGGCCACGGATGCGCGCATCGGAAGTCATCAGGTCTGGCAGCGGCGTTTCATCCTTCTGTCTGGAGTGGCAGGCATGCGCGCATTCCGCACAGGCACGCACCAACCTTGAATTCCCATTGCCGTTGTCAACACGATCTAGACCTCGCTCCCGGGAGCCGGCGGCACGGCCGCCACGCCACGCGGCCGCCACAGACGCCAACTGACCCAGAAGGCACGCGCGATTGCGGCAATCAGCGCCGCCAGACTCAGCCAGGTGGCCAGCGTCGCCGGCCATTGTTCGTGCATGGCCGCAGCGGCCAGACGCAGCAGCTCGGCCACACCGAAGCCAACCAGCACCAACAGGGCCGAAGGTAGATAGGCCAGTAACACACCCTTGGTCTTGCCTCGCATACGCCCCCCGGCTCGGTTGTGATGCAGCGACGATAGGCAGGGCGCAGTGCGATACGCGTGAAGCCCATCACTGCGCTCAACCGTCGGGGTGCGTCGCGGGCGACGGGCCGGCCTGGGCCGCGTCCTGCGCTGGCGCGGAGTCTGGTTCGGCTGCAGGTGTCGCCGCACCTGCGGCATCGCGCTGGGCTTGGTCGTTTTGCGTCTGGCCGGCCTGCGCCTCACCGGTCTGCGTCTCGGACGTCGGGGTGGCCGGCAGCGCCGCGGCATCGGTTTCGGCCAGCGGGCTTTCTTCCGGGCAGGCCGCATCCGGAAAGCCGAAGCGCTGCTTCAAGGCCAGGCCGCAGGCATTGACCGCGTCCAGGTCTGCACCCTCGCCCTTGCACTTCTGGTCGAAGGCGACCAGAAACGCGTCCTTGCGGCGTACGAAGGCATCGCCGCACTTGCGCATCTGGCGGATGCGTTCCAGATCGTCCTGCACGGCGTTGGTGCCGTCCAGCCCGTATTCGCGCAACTCTTCCACGCTGAGCAGGCGCAGGCTGCGGTTGGGCACGGTCATCATCAAGTCGGCCACCGCCACCGCCACGCCGTTGCGCTCCAGGTAATCCTTGACGTTGCCGTAGACCTCGCGCAGTTCGCGATTGAGCTCGGCGCGCGAAGTGGCCTTGGAGCTGATCCGCATCATGCGGTGAATGCCGACCTTGCCGGCGACCAGGCGGTTGTCGCCGGCCGCCAGCACGAACACGCAGGCGCTGTGGCAGATCGAGCCTTCGCGCACCCAGATGGTCCAGTTGGACTCGCCGATGGTATCGCCGGCGCGGATCGCCGCCTCCACCTGCCCGCCACTGGAATCCAGGTCCAGGATGCGATGCGGCAACTTCCACTGCTCCGCGACCGAGGCCAGCCGCCACACCAGCGCCGCAAAACCTGCATTGATCTTGCCGGCGTAGCGCACCCGCACCAGCCCGGTCTCGCGGCACGGCGCCAGCGCCGCTTCCACGCTGGCCCGGTCCAGTGCCGGCAACAGCGTGCCGTCGCCGGCCTCGCGGCTGTAATCGGTCGCGCAGCTGATCCAGGCCTGGCCCGATTCCAGTTCTGCCTGCGGCCAGCCGGCCTCGCCCGCCTGCGTGCGCGGGCGCGGTGGCGGGACCGGGTCGGGCGTATCCACCGACACCATGTGATCGCCATCGCTTGCCTGCCCTGCACCACTCTGCTGCGCAACCGCTGCATCGGCGGAGGTCGCCGACCGATCGCAGGCGGCCAGCAGGAGCAAACAGGCAAGGGACAGACAAACCGATTTCAGCATGATGTGGGGCACGGAACGCGACGGAGATCACCCGCAGTCTATGGCTGAATGGGTCGATGGGTTGACCCGGCCATAAACGCGCGGGCTCGCTGCAACCCTGTCCGAAAACGGCCAGCCGGCGCTGGGGCGAGCGCATAGACTGGCGCCATGCAGACCGCAACGCCCGACCGAACCCAATGCGACCGCGCGCGCCTGGCACGCGATGCACGCTTCGACGGGCTGTTTTTCACCGCCGTGCGCAGCACCGGCATCTATTGCCGCCCGGTGTGTCCGGCGCCGCCGCCGAAGCCGGCCAATGTCAGTTACTACCCCACTGCCGCGGCAGCCAGCGCCGCCGGCTACCGGCCGTGCCTGCGCTGCCGGCCGGAGCTGTCGCCGCAGGCGCAGCAACATCTGGGCGAAGAAAGCGTGCAGCGTGCGCTGGCGATGATTGCCGACGGCGCGCTGCAGGAGCAGCCGGTGCAGACGCTGGCCGATGCGGTGGGCTTGAGCGCGCGCCAACTGCAGCGGCAATTCGTGCAGCAGCTGGGCGCCACGCCGATCCAGGTGCACGGCACGCATCGGCTGCTGCTGGCCAAGCAATTGCTGACCGAAACCGCCCTGCCGGTCACCGAGGTCGCACTCGCGGCCGGCTTCAACAGCCTGCGCCGCTTCAACGCGGCCTTCCTGCACGGCTGCGGCATGCCGCCCTCTGCATTGCGCAAGCAGCGTACCGAGGTCCCCGGCGGCGAACTGACATTGCGCCTGGGCTATCGCCCGCCACTGGATCTGCCGGCGATGCTGGCCTTCTTGCAGCGCCGCGCGATCCCGGGCATCGAGCAGGTCGATGCCAATGGCTACCGGCGCGTCATCGGCCCGCCGGGCAAGGCCAGCGTGATCGAGGTCAGCGCAGCACCGCAGCGCGCGGAACTGCTGCTGCGCATCGGCGCTACCGACCCGCGCCAGATTCCGCAGATCGTGCGGCGCGTGCGCCGGCTATTCGATCTGGATGCAGACCTGCAGGCCGTGCACGCCACGCTCGCGCCGGAACCACTGCTGGCCGAGGCGCTCGCGCGCCGTCCCGGGCTGCGCGTGCCCGGCGGCTGGGACGGCTTCGAAGTGGCGGTGCGTGCGGTGCTGGGCCAGCAGATCAGCGTGGCCGGCGCAGCAACGCTGGCAGCGCGGCTGGTGAACCGTCATGGCGGTCATCATGCCGACATGCCACCCGGACTGGATCGCAGTTTCCCCACGCCCGAACAGCTGGCCGACGCGCCGCTGGAACAACTCGGCCTGCCGCGTGCGCGCGCCGCCACGCTGCGTGCGCTGGCATCGGCCTGCGCGCAAGGCCAGCTGCACTTCGGTGCCGGGCAGCGCCTGCCTGATTTCATCGCCGCCTGCACCGCGCTGCCCGGAATCGGGCCGTGGACCGCGCATTACGTGGCCATGCGTGCGTTGTCGCATCCGGACGCGTTTCCGGCCGGCGACCTGATCCTGCAGCAGGTGCTCGGCGCTCCCGGGCGCCTGAGCGAACGCGCCACCGAGGCCCGTTCGCAGGCGTGGCGACCGTGGCGCGCCTACGCCGTGCTGCACCTGTGGCATCTGGCCAACGACCGCAAGGACACCCGCGCATGAGCACACTGCACTACGACACCTTTCCCTCGCCGATCGGCGCACTGAGCGTGGCCGCCGACGACAGCGGCGTGCACCACATCCTGTTCGCGCAGAACCGCTACGACGCCATCGGCCGTGCGCGCTGGTTGCACAACCCCGATGCGCCGCTGGTGCGCGAAGCACGCGAACAGTTGCTCGATTACCTGCATGGCGGGCGACGCAGTTTCGATCTGCCGCTGGCGCCGGTCGGCACACCGTTTCAGCTGACGGTCTGGCGCACGCTGGCGCAGATTCCGTTCGGGCAGACCTGGAGCTACGCGCAACTTGCGCAGGCGGTCGGCAAGCCGGCCGCGAGCCGCGCGGTGGGCGCTGCCAACGGACGCAATCCGCTGCCGATCGTGCTGCCCTGCCATCGCGTGATCGGCGCCAATGGCACGTTGACCGGCTTCGGCGGCGGCCTGCCGACCAAGCAGGCCCTGTTGCAGTTGGAAGGCTGGTCCCCGCGTGGCGCCGCGCGCGCCGACGATCTGTTTGCACCTGCCTCGGCAGTGCGCACTGGCTGACTTCGCGGCGTCATCGCTGCGCCGTAAACTGACGCCATGATCGACCGACGTTTTGGAGTTGCCGCAGCGGCGCTTGCCTTGCTTGCGGCCTGTAGCAGCCAGCCATCTGCGCGCAGCGCGCCCACGCAGGTGCCGACTGCAGCGCCCAAGACCGCATCGGCCAGCACCCCGCACACACTGCTGCTCATCTCCATCGACGGCCTGCGCGCGGACATGCTCGATCGCGGCATCACGCCGAACCTGTCGCAACTGGCACGCGAAGGCGTACGTGCGCGCTGGATGACGCCCTCGTATCCGTCGCTGACGTTTCCCAATCACTACACCCTGGTCACCGGGCTGCGCCCGGACCACCACGGCATCGTGCACAACAGCATGCGCGACCCGACGCTTGGGGGTTTCTGGTTGAGCAAGTCCGAGGCGGTGGGCGATGCGCGCTGGTGGGGCGGCGAACCGGTGTGGGTGGGCGTGGAAAACAGCGGCCAGCATGCGGCCACCTGGTCGTGGCCAGGCAGCGAGGCGGCGATCAAGGGCGTACGCCCGTCGCAGTGGCGCCATTATCAAAAAGGCGTGCGCCTGGACACGCGCATGGACGCAGTGCGGGGCTGGCTGAAAACCGACGGCGCCCGGCGCAATCGCCTCGTCACGCTCTACTTCGAACATGTGGACGAAGCCGGCCACGACCACGGCCCGGAATCGCGCGAATACGCCGACGCCGTGCGCGCGGTGGATGCGGCCATCGGCCGGCTGCTGACAGGCATGCAACGCGATGGCACGCGTGCGCGCACCAACATCATCGTGGTCTCCGACCATGGCATGGCCGAGGTTGCGCCGGGGCATGCGATCAGCGTGGAAGACATCGCGCCGCCGCGGATCGCCACCGCAATCACCGATGGCCAGGTGATCGGCTTGCAGCCATTGCCTGGGCAACAGGACGCTGCCGAGGCCAGCGTGCTCGGTGCGCACGACCACTACGACTGCTGGCGCAAGGCGGAGCTGCCGGCACGCTGGCAGTACGGCAGCCACCCGCGCATTCCGTCGATCGTGTGCCAGATGCACGAAGGTTGGGATGCACTCTTCCCGGACAAGCTTGCCAAACGCGCGCAGCGGGGCACACGTGGCTCGCATGGCTTCGATCCGGCATTGCCATCGATGCGGGCGGTGTTCCTGGCGCAAGGCCCGGACCTGGCGCAAGGCAAGACACTGCCAGGCTTCGACAACGTGGATGTCTATGCGCTGATGACCCGGCTGCTGGGTATTCCCGCCGCGCCCAACGATGGCAACCCGGCAACCTTGCTGCCAGCCTTGCGCGTGCCGCCGGCAGCCGACGCCAAATAGACGCGACCGGCACCCGCAGCAACGCCGCCCTGCGCGCGCGCAGCATCTACGCCGAAAACGCGCACGCAGGCAAGACGCTGCGCCACGTCGTGGCCGCGCGGCTCATGTCGGCGACAGCACAGGAATGTGGCTCGCTGTAGACACCGCTGCGGCCCAGCAGTGCGACAATGACGCAATGTCTGGTTCCAATTCCCCGCCGCGTCGCTTGCGGCCGCTGTTGTCCAGCGAAGGCTGGCGTCGTCGCGCTGCACTGTGGGGCGGCGCCATTGCGGTGGCGCTGGTGGCGATCGTATTCGCCAAGGCCAGCGACGCGGCCTTTCATCTATTTCAACGCATCACCGCACACTCGATCTGGTGGGCACTGCTGCTGACGCCGGGCATCTTCGCGCTGCTCGCCTGGCTCACCTCCGGTGCGCTGCGGCCTACGCGCGGCAGCGGCATCCCGCAGGTGATAGCCGCGCTGGAGCACCCGGAGCCGGCGTTTCGCGACAGCAACCTCTCGTTGCGCGTGTCGGTTGGCAAGCTCGCGTTGACCACCTTGTCGCTGCTCGGCGGCGCATCGGTGGGACGCGAAGGACCCACCGTGCATGTCGGCGCCAGCCTGATGCATGTGTTCGGGCGCTGGTTCGGTTTTCGCGACCCACGCGAGCTCTCGCATTTCCTGCTCGCCGGCGGCGCCGCCGGTATCGCGGCCGCATTCAATACCCCGCTTGCGGGCGTGGTCTTTGCGATTGAAGAGCTGAGCGGGCGTTTCGAGCACCGCTTTTCCGGCACCCTGCTCACCGCGGTGATCGTCGGTGGGGTGGTGTCGCTGGGCCTGCTGGGCAACTACACCTATTTCGGCAAGGTGGCCGTGGCCTTGCCCTTGGGCCAGGCCTGGCTGGCGATCGCCTTGTGCGGCAGCGTGGCCGGGTTACTCGGCGGCATCTTCGCGCGGATGGTGCTGGCCAGCGTCAGCGGCAAACCGCGCTGGTTGGGCGCGCTGCGCCAACGGCATCCGGTGCTGCTGGCCGCATTGTGCGGCGTTGCACTGGTCGGGCTGGCGCTGGTGTTCGGACAAGGCGCCTTCGGCACCGGCTACGAACAGGCGCGCAGCCTGGTGCAGGGGCATGCGGTGGTCGGCCACGAGTTCGGCATGATGAAACTCATCGCCAACCTGGTCTCGTATCTGGCCGGCATTCCAGGTGGCCTGTTTTCGCCGGCGCTGGCAGTGGGTGCCGGCATCGGCCACAACCTCTCGGTGCTGATGCCCAGCGTGGATCCGCGCACCTTCGTGCTGTTGGGCATGTGCGCCTATCTCACCGGCGTGACCCAGGCGCCGCTGACCTCGGCGGTGATTTCGCTGGAACTCACCGACACCAGCCAGATGCTGCTGCCCATCCTGGCCACCGTGCTGATCGCGCGCGCAGTCTCCGGGCTGGTCTGCAAGACGCCGATCTATCGTGGCCTGGCCGAGCAGTTGCTGGCACCGGGTGGCGCTACCGTGGCACCGACGACTTCCGCGCCTGGTCACTGACGCTGGATGCGGCCGGCCAGCAGTGCGCAGCGCGGCCGGCTGCGACAGCAACGATCCAGTGCCGGGTCGCCTGGTGATCGACCACATGTCCCGGCGTTGATCAGGTGGCGCCGGGCCTAAGCCAGCGCGCACACGTACGCCAGGTCCATGAACGTGCCGGGGAAAGTTGCCGCGAACTGATCGGGCATCGCCTGACCAGCCGGCGCCTTCACGATGCCGGCCGGGCAATGCCGGACAGCGGACATAAAAAAACGCGGCGCAAGCGCCGCGTTCTGGTGTCGCGAAGCTGGCCGGGATCAGCCGGCCTTGGCGACGGTCTTCTTGGCGACGGCCTTCTTGGCCGGGGCCTTGACCACGCCCTTCTTGGCAACCGGGGCAGCTGCACCCACGACAACCTTGCTCACCGCGTGCGAACGCGAATTGCCGTAGCTGGCGTTGTAGCGCTTGCCCTTGGCGGTCTTACGGTCACCCTCGACGAACGTTCGGCCACCGCGCAACCAGCCACGTTTATGCAGTTACAGCCTGTCGAGAAAGCTTTGTTTACCGAAGTTTCTGCACCACTCGGTTTGTCGTTTCAGCATCAGGAAGACGATTTTGTGGATTATAAAGCCCAGCAAACCTTGCTTGCGCACAAGCACTCACAGATTGGTCCAAGCTTAGCGGTAGGCGATATAGACGGCAACGGGCTGGACGATATTTACATTGGGGGACCGGCTCACCGGGGCGGCACTTTCTTTCTGCAACAAGCTACGTCATCTGGCAAAAGTCATTTTTCTCGTAAAGATCGACCGGCGAAAGAACCCGAAGAAACCGGTGTTTTGCTGTTTGACGCCGATAAAGACGGCGACCTCGATTTATATGCCGTTCACGGTAGCACCGAGTTTGGGCAAAACGAAGCCCGCTATCAGGACAGCCTGTATCTAAACGACGGAAAGGGAAATTTTCGGGCCGCTGTTCAATCATTACCCAACACCACGTCAAGCGGATCGTGCATCGTAGCGACGGACTTCGACCACGACGGCGACCTCGATTTGTTTGTCGGGGGGCGCATAAAACCACAGCGATACCCTGAACCGGCCCGGAGCTGCATTCTCCGCAATGACAGCGATAAAGGTACTGTTCGCTTTACCGACGTAACCGATCAGCTAGCGCCTGGGCTTAGTCAGGCCGGATTGATCTGCGCAGCGCTCTGGACAGATGTGGATAACGATTCCTGGCCGGACCTACTGATAGCGGGCGAGTTCATGCCTGTTAGCGTTTTTAAAAATCAGCAAGGTCGCCGGTTGGCAGCTACGTCCATGCCTTCACTGGAAAAAGCGGTCGGATTCTGGAATAGCCTGACGGCGGGTGATTTTGATAACGATGGCGACATGGATTACGTAGCGGGCAATTTGGGCCTGAACAATCGCTTTCAGGCATCCGATTCTCACCCAGTATCAGTTTACGCGGCTGATTATGACAAGAATGGTACGCTTGACCCCATCCTGAGTTTTTTCAACGGCGACACCGAATACCCGATTCACCCGCGTGATGTGCTAACCGATCAGGTTCCGTCGTTGAAAAAGAAAATGACGTCCTACGCTACTTACGGCAAACTAAAATTAGCCGACCTGCTGGACAGCGATCAGCAACAATCAGCCATTCATAAACGGGCAACCTTCACATCATCGGCTTACATCGAGAACCGAAACGGAACGCTTGTCCTGCATACGCTGCCTATAGAGGCTCAATTTTCGCCCGTGTTCGGCACTATTTCTACTGACCTTAACCACGATGGTAACCTGGATCTGCTGCTGATCGGCAACGACTACGCCAACGAAGTTTTGTCGGGTTGGCAAGATGCCGGATTGGGGCTATGTCTGCTAGGCGATGGACGTGGTCACTTTAAACCTCTTTCTCCCGCTCAGTCAGGTTTTGTTGTCGATGGAGACGCCAAAGCACTGGCGACGGTCCTGCTTGCTAACGGAAAACTTTGTCACATCGCCACGCAAAACAACGGTCCCGTTCGCGTTTTTACCCAAACAAACGATCAGACAAGATACCGGCGAGTCAAGCCAACCGAGGTGTTTACCAGTTTAAAAAACAGACGCAGAGTAGAGTTTGATTGGGGGGGCGGCTACCTATCGCAATCCTCACGAGTGGTTTCGAGCGAGCCTAACTAAAAAAGAAAGTGTACTTTTGGGACTCCACCAATCAGGCCTATGGGTTTTAACGTTCTACTTAGTTGCGTGATTGCCACCCTTTTTACCTCGGCTACTCCGCCCGCGTTTGATGTACAGGGGCACCGGGGCTGCCGGGGATTGATGCCTGAAAATACGATTCCGGCCTTTCTCAAAGCGCTGGAACTGGGCGTGACAACGCTGGAGCTGGATGTGGTCATTAGCAAAGACCGACAGGTGGTTGTTTCGCATGAACCCTACTTCAATGCGGCCTACAGCATAACACCGGACGGGAAACCAGTTGATAAGAAAGACCAGAAAAGTCTGCTCATTTATCGAATGAATTATGCCGATGTCAAGCGCTACGACGTCGGTTCAAACGGTAACTCCGCCTATCCCGAACAACAGAAAATCCAGACTTACAAGCCTTTGCTGAGCGAGGTTATTGAGCAGGCAGAAGCCTACAGAAAAGCGCATAATCTACCGGCATTTTCTTACAACATTGAGCTAAAGAGCGTTCCGTCTGAGTACAACGTAAGCCAGCCAGAACCAGCCGCTTTCTGCGACCTTGTTGAATCCGTCATCAGCCAGACCTTACCAGCCGAACGTGTTGTTATTCAAAGCTTTGACTTTGCCATCCTGACCCATTGGAAGCAACAGATCGATGCGGGCAAATACCCTAACGTCCGGCTTTCGGCTTTGGTCGAGAATCTGCGCAGTCCCCAAAGAAACATACAGAAGTTGGGCTTCAAACCGGCTATCTACAGCCCTCACTACAAACTACTGAACCAGCGCCGGATTGCCCAGCTACACGAACAGGGGATCAGTGTTATTCCGTGGACGGT
>JAAIGE0101413852.1_pt1 | contig 16604 bp, 13 predicted proteins | sample 6487951 | NCBI WGS metagenome assembly JAAIGE01 (sample SAMN13974128, study PRJNA590717) | phyllosphere metagenome | biome: tomato field; feature: multiple bacterial spot infested tomato fields; material: tomato leaves; isolation source: leaves from tomato fields | host: Solanum lycopersicum ... | reverse complement strand
CAAACCGTCGCCAACCCTCAGACGAAAGATTTAGCCATTCAGGCCAGCGTACAGCAGGCGATCATCCGCAATCCCGATCAGTTTACCTTACAAAAAGAAGACCTTCAGGAAAATAGAAGAAGTGGAAAAACCGGGCATTTAATCCTTTTTGTGGTAGATGCCTCGGGTTCGATGGCCGCCAGTCGGCGAATGGAAGCCGTTAAAGGAAGCGTGCTGAGTTTATTAACCGATGCCTACCAGCGGCGTGACACGGTGGCCGTGATCGCCTTCCGGGGCGTGGAGGCTCAACTGGTCCTTGAACCGACGCAAAGTGTTGAGCGGGCAGAAACGGCCCTGCGAGCCTTACCCACCGGAGGACGAACCCCCCTGGCTCAGGCCCTGCAGGTAGCTTCCGGCGTATTGAATCAGCGAAAAGAGAATCCCCTGCTCATTGTTTTAAGCGACGGAAAGGCCAACGTGCCCTTACCCGGCGGCGGTGATGCCTGGCAGCAATCCCTGGAGATCGCTCAGTCTTTACAACACGTGCCGACGCTGGTGCTGGATACCGATACCGATTACCTGCGACTCGGCAAAGCCCGTGAACTCGCGGCGGCTCTGCGAGCCGAGTGTCTGACGCTCGAAGAGTTATCCGCCGAGAACCTGACCCGAACCATCATCAAGCAACTCCAATAAGTAATCGATTGAATTCATTAGCCCCGCTTCGCCCCCTTATGTTGGTGGGAACGGCTTCCGACGTAGGAAAAAGCATCATTACGGCGGGATTCTGCCGGATTTTTAAACAGGATGGGTATGCTCCCGCTCCGTTTAAGGCTCAGAATATGTCCCTCAACAGCTACGCCACACCGGAGGGCCACGAGATGGGCCGGGCTCAGGCCGTCCAGGCCGAAGCTGCGGGTATTCCCTGCCATACCGACATGAACCCGGTGTTGCTTAAACCCACGACCGATCAGCGGTCACAGGTGATTCTCAATGGTAAACCCGTGGGTTCGCAGTCGGCGTACGAATATTTCCGGACGACGGACCGCAGCGAATTGTTTGCTTCGGTGACTCGGGCCTTTGATCGGCTGGCCAGTCGTTATTCTCCCATCGTGATGGAAGGAGCGGGAAGCATCTCGGAACTTAACCTGAAACATCGGGATATCACCAACCTCCGCATGGCTCAGCACGCCGGAGCCGCCACTTATCTGGTCGGAGACATTGACCGGGGCGGTTTGTTTGGGTCGGTGTACGGAACCATCGCTCTGTTAACTCCCGAAGAACGGGCCTGCATGAAAGGCATCATCGTCAATAAATTTCGCGGCGACGCCCGGCTTTTCGAAGACGGAAAACGGATGCTCGAAGAACTGACGGGCCTGCCCGTCGTGGGCATATTGCCTTATTTTCGGGACATATTTATCGAGGCTGAAGACTCTGTCTCCCTGGAAGTTAAATCCCGGAATCCGGTTAAAAACAAGATTAACGTCGCCGTCATCCTGTTGCCCCGGCTTTCCAATTTCACGGATTTTGACCGACTGGAAAAAGATCCCCGCGTCCATCTGTTTTATACCCATCGCCCGGCTGACCTGGACCAGTCGGACCTGATCATTCTGCCCGGCAGCAAAAATACCATTGAAGACTTATTATTCCTGAAAAACAACGGCATGGCCGAAGCCATTACCAACGCTCATAAATCAGGGAAAACGGTGATTGGCATCTGCGGTGGGTATCAGATGCTGGGCGAACAGATTGAAGATCCTCAGCACGTGGAATCACCGATTGATTCCATACCGGGGCTGGGCCTGCTGCCCGTCCGAACGGTATTGCAGTCCAGGAAAATCACCCTTCAGCGGCAGTTCCGCTTTCGGGATTCGGGGGAACTTTGTTCGGGTTACGAAATTCACATGGGGGAAACGTACGTAAGGGGCGACGCTCGGCCCCTGACTCACCTGGACTCGGGCGAATACGACGGGTATTACCTCAACGAAACCTGCTGGGGGAGCTACCTCCATGGCATTCTTGATAATCAAAGCGTCGTGGATTCACTGCTTTCCCGGTTTACGGCGGTGGCCCCTACACCCTTCGATTATTCAGCTTATAAGGAAGAACAGTACGAAAAGCTGGCGGAAATGATCCGGACGAATGTGGATATGGAATTGATTTACAGTCATTTAAAAAAGTAACCTATGCTGGAAGGACACGGGGATGATGGATACCGTTTTGAAGGAAACATTCAGGCCGATTTCAGTACCAATGTCTGGTACGGCGGAGAACCGGCGGGTCTGAAAGACTACCTGTTTCATCGCTGGGAAAAAGTGAATCGCTATCCCGAGGTACTGGCTGAAAGTCTGGCCGAACGAATCGCGAACCATCATCGCTTAACTGCTGCCCAGATTTTGGTGAACAGCGGTTCCACCGAAAGCATTTACCTCGTTGCTCAGGCTTTCGCGGGTGCCCGAACCACCATCATTACTCCCGCCTTTGCCGAGTACGAGGATGCCTGCACGCGTTTTCAGCACCGGCTTCGGTTTGTCAACTGGTCTGACAAAGAGGTATTACCCGAAAGCGATCTGGTTTTCCTCTGTAATCCCAACAATCCAACGGGTGCCGTCTTTACCCATCTAGAGCAGTGGCTTCTCCGTTACCCTGCGACTGTTTTTGCCGTAGATGAGGCCTTTATTGACTTCACCACAGCCCTGGAATCGAGCATTAACCTCCTGGATCGGTACGATAATCTTATCATCCTTCGTTCGCTTACCAAAACCTACGCCATTCCCGGCCTTCGGCTCGGGTATGTGGTTGCTTCCCCTTCCCTCATTAATCGCCTGAAAGCGTATAAACAACCCTGGACGGTCAATACGCTGGCTCTGGAAGCGGGGCATTTCATTTTTGAGCATTTCGATACCATTCAGATTCCGCTGTCGCGTTTACTGACGGACAAAGAGGCCTTTACCAGGGAGCTGACGAATCTTCCCTTCCTGGAAATCGAAAAAAGTCAGACTCATTTTTTTCTGGTACAAACGAAAAAGGAGAACGCGGCAACCCTGAAATCCTATTTGCTCCAGAAGCACGGGCTGCTGATTCGTGATGCCAGTAATTTCCGGGATCTGAGTTCCCAGCATTTCCGACTGGCCACGCTTCTTCCCTTACAGAATCAACGTTTACTAGCGGCTCTGAAGGAATGGATTTGAGCATCATCGCTTTACTCATCGGCTACGTACTGGATTTACTCATCGGCGATCCCGACGACTGGCCTCACCCCATCCGGGTTTTTGGTAACGCCATTTATACCGGGGAAAAACGACTCAACGCGGGTAAGCATCGATTCTGGAAAGGCTTAGGCATGAGCCTGATGCTGTGTCTGCTCGTTTTCGCTTTTTTTACCCTCATGAATCAGTTGCTTTCTGGCATTCATATCAGTCTCTGGCTGGTTTTCAATAGCCTGATGGTATGGTACGGACTGGCGAATCATAATTTAATCCGGGAGGGAAAAAACGTTTTCAAAGCTTTGAAAGAAGGCGGAACGGAAGCGGGCCGAAAACAACTTTCGCGGATTGTTGGTCGGGATACGAGTACGTTAAGTCCCCAGCAGATCCGAATTGCGGTGTTGGAAACCATGTCAGAAAACCTGAGTGATGGGGTTATCACCCCCCTGTTTTACTACGCCATTGCGGGTGTTCCGGGGATGATGACCTACAAGATGATTAATACCCTGGACTCCATGATCGGGTATCGCAGTGATCGGTACGAGCAGTTTGGCAAGTTTGCCGCCCGGCTTGATGATGTAGCCAATTTCATTCCAGCCCGATTAACGGCTCTCCTGATGATCCTCGTGACGTTCAGCAAACGGGGAATTTCCTTTGTTTTTCGGTACGGTAATCAGCACAAGAGTCCTAATTCCGGCTATCCGGAAGCGGCTCTGGCGGGAATTCTGGATTGCCGTTTCGGGGGTCCTAACCGATATCAGGGCACACTCGTGGAAAAGCCCTACATCGGAACTAATGACCGGACCATTCGGGATGAAGAAATCAAAGTAGTCAGCCGGATTAACCACCTGAGCTGTTTGCTCATGATTGTCCTCCTGGTTTTCCTCTACGCAGTCAGGCACTAACGTTTGGCAGGGGCGGAGGAACCACCGAAATTCCGGAAGTGGTAGATGAAACTTACCAGAAAGTATCGGGTCAGCACCCGATTTTGCCGCTCCTCCGTGTACAATTCATTGACGATACGGCTTACGCTGCGGTTCTGCTTAAGCAAGTCAAAAACGCGAAGCTGAACTTCGGCCTGCTGGTTTTTGAGAAATTTCTGACTGAGGCTGGCGTTCCAGAGGGTGTACCGCTGAGCGGGCCCGGCCGTGTTTCCGCCGTAACTCTGGTAAGTGGCGTCGGTATTCAGACGCAAATGAAATTTCCATTCGTAGTAAAAACTGGCTGAAACAGAAGTATTTACATAGGATGTATTTCGCTGATTCTGTAAGGAGTAGCGGGCAGACTGATACGTCAGCGTACTGCGTAGGTTGTATCCCAGCCGTTCCTCATACGACGAGTTAAGTTGTAGTTCAGGACTAATGATGAGCGTATGGGCTTGATTGACCTGATTGTTAACCAGCGTCAGACTACGATTATAATTCACTGACGAACCCGTACTGGCCTGTAACTTCAGAAAGGGAAGCTGCCGTCCGTAATTTACATTACCTGACACCTGATAATGGCCGTTTGTGTTGACGGGAAGCGTGGTCTGAACGCCCTGTTCATCAAAACGAACCGATTCAACAATTTTGTTCGTGACCTGGTTAGCATTGAGACTCACAAAGAAATTCTCAAAAGTCGTGGCGTTAAAAGAATTATAATTCAGATTCAGAGCATGGTTAAACTCCTGCCGTAAATCAGGATTACCCAGTCGAATAAGCAGGGGATTCGTATTGTTCGCTACGGGTTGCAACTGGTCAACCGAGGGGGCCTGCGTCTGCCCCTGATAATTAATCCGGAAGAAACGGTCTTTTTTTAAGCGGATATTTACCATCGCCGTGGGTAACAGACTAATAAATTCCTTCGTAATATCCCGGTTCCCGCCTTTGTTTCTGAGCTGAGCCTGTTGTAGATCCACTCCCAGATTAAAAACATTCTGACCCTGGCTACGCTGAAGTAACAGTCCAGCCGCGTGACTGGGAGCATTAGACCGGAAACGGTTGGACAGCGAGTCGTTCCGTTGGTCGTAATTTCCCGTATCGTCGTTCCAGTTGCGTACTTCCCGGTTGGAATAAGCGGGATTATTCTGAAGTCGGTAATGAAACTCGAGTTGATTTTTGTCAGAAAGGGGTTCGCTGTACGAAACATTGACCTGATGGCGGCCCGAACGCGTGGTTTGTTCATTTTGCTGGTTAACCCGCAGGTTGGGCCGCTGACCGAAAAATTCATTCGTAGATTTTGTCAATCCATTGTTCTGCTGTCCGTTCAGAAACAGCGTGTAGTTGACCATCAGGTTCCGCCCTTTTTTCCGAAAGTTCCGATTCAGAAAGGCATTTACTGAACCATTCAGGCCCTGGTTATCGGCCGTATTCTCAGTAGTACTCTCATTGATCGGATTCAAAAATGCCGAACTCGCCGGAAACGTCTGGGATTGTCGGCTGGCCAGAGAGCTGGATTGCTGAAGCGAAAGGCTGGAGTACAGGCGAAAACTGGTCAGCGAGTCCAGGTTATGATTCAATCGAAGATTCAGCGAATGACTGGTGTTCGTCGCATTGGAAAAGCCTGACTCGCGGATCCGGTAAGACGTATCCGGCAGGGCGTAGGTACGGATGCTTTGCTGGTCATTGCGGGAACGGATCTGATTGACCCGATAATTAATTCCCAAATCCGTTTTCGTCCCCCAGCGGTTCTGGTAATTCAGTCCGCCCCCCGCACTGCGATTGATGGAGCTACCCCCTCCCATGCCGCTATTGGTATTGTCAGCCTGGCCAATGATCGACCATTGCTGTGACTCACGAAAGCGATTCAGATTCAGGCGGGCCGAATACCGGGGCTGTTCCCCCCGCTGGTCCGGACCCAGGCTGAGCTCCTGATCACCGAATATGCCTTTTCTGCGGTCTTTTTTGGTCACGATGTTAATGCTTTTGCTGCGGGCTCCATCGTCTACGCCGGACAATTGGGTTTTCTCGGACTTCTCATCAATCAGCTGGATTTTTTCAACCATCTCCACCGGCAGGTTCCGGGTAGCCATTTTCGGGTCCCCGTCGAAAAAGGGATTTCCATCCACCAGAATTTTCGGAACATCCTTACCCTGAGCTTTGATGTTACCATCCTTATCAATGGTAATACCGGGCAATTTGCCCAGCAACTTTTCAATGACGGCACTGGATTCCGTTTTGAACGCCTCAGGATTGTATTCAATGGTATCTTTCTTCACCGTAACGGGCGGAGCCTGCCGACGAATAACGACTTCCGATAACGTACTGGCACGCGGCGTTAACCGAATGGTATCCAGTTGAATAGCAGAAGCCCCTACCTGTAAAAGAGCATCGTAATGCTGATAACCGATGTAGCTGATCACCAGTCGATAGTTTCCTTTCAAAACGGCTGGAAGGACGAAGCTTCCCCGTTCATCACTACGCGTTCCTTTGACCAGTACCGAGTCCGAACGCGTAAACAGGGAAACATTAGCTCCCGACAGGTTCGTATTCATCACTGCATCCTGCACCTGACCCCGCACGATTACCTGTGCATGAGCCCAGGAGCATCCCCCCAAAATCAACCCCAAAATAAAAAGCACCCGCATAACAACGATTAAAATCAAACCCCGCACTTTCTGAAGGAGGCAAAATGAGAAATGGTACTGAGTGAATGGATAACTATGGATTCTTTTGGCTTTAAAACTACCTCATTTCCTAATACATTTTGGAGAAGGTTAGCGTTTGAACATTACTGGATCATTTAACTTATATTCGTTTAAATTTATTTTAATTGCCGGTCCTGAATTGCTGAATCCTCTGCTTCGCTACCCTCTTCTACCGTACGGGTAGGATGCATTATCCTGATACGTATGCTCTACCGCATTGCCTTCTTCAGTTCTTCCAAACAGCTCCTGCAGGAAGCCGAGCTGCTTACCATCCTCGATCAGTTTTCCTCTACCGTTGATTCCTTTGATATCAAGGGAATTTTCATTTATCTCAATGGGAGTATGCTACAGATTGGAGAAGGAGAATCCGAAAATTTCGACTTACTTCTGGAAGCATTAAAATCAGATCCCCGCCAGACTTATCTTACTGTACTTTCGAAAAAAGACATTAAAAAGCGTAGTTTCCATCAGAAGTATCTATTTTACAAAACCCTTGATTCCAGAAATTTCTCCGGATTAAGCGAAATCATTACTACTATTTTCCCACCCCACACCTCTCACGATTCATCCAGAGACATCATTAAAATCATTACTGAATTTTTTCGAAATAATTACAGGAATTGACCTTTTAAAACAGGCAGGAAAATTCCAGAGGATCCGTTCGTTTCAGCGTTCGAACTTTATGTGTCTTCGTATTTGACATAACATTTATCAATTAATCATACTATTAACACACTTAGTTAGGTGAATTTAATCAAAATATTAACGATACTACCTTAAGTATACTATCTGAAATAAATAAGATTTATTCACGAGTTATCGGCTTTCTTATACGATACACTTCTTCTTATCACTGCCTCCGTACTTCTGTTTGGTTAACAGACAAAAATCAGGATTTTATAAACGATTTTGTTTTTTAGCTATTAACTCAGTAGTATTGAAAACTTTTAACCCATTACCACCTAAAATCTGTATCCTCTGTGCATAGTAAACTTTCTTCCCAACTGCGTTTTCAGCAATTCTTTTCTCCGTATTTTGCCTGTTTACCGGCCTTTTCAGTACCAACGTGAATGCATTAATTTCCCGGCATTAGATTTTTAAATCATTGAAAATCTATGTATTCTGATCTTCAGCAAGATCAGTACTTTTTCTTTTACCTACACCAGACCTAAAATGAATCATCTTTACACCTTTCTCCTGGTGCTGTCTTCGTATGCAGCATTAGGCCAGTTAAGTATTGGTACGCCCACCCCCGATCCGAGTGCTCAACTTGAAATCAATTCTGTCGACAAAGGTTTATTAATTCCCAGAGTAACCCTGGCGAATCGCCCCGGTAGTCCCGGAAAAGCCCCCGCCGTAGCCGGTTTACTGGTGTATCAGACCGATCAGGACCCCGGTTTTTATGCCTATACTAAAAACGGCTGGGAAAAAATGATTCACTCATCCGAAGCTCGAACGTCCAGTTATTTTTCCGGAACCAGAGTTAAGTCCGAAAGTATCGCTCTGGAAGCAAAAACCTTTGGCTGTACTCCCGTATCTTTTGACTCACTGACTTATTCGTCAGATATTCATCTGGATCCTTCTAAATCTACGGTTACCCTAACGAAAGCGGGAACCTACCAAATTACTTATTCCGTTACGCCCAGTTCCAGTACAACCCATTACTTCACTCACCTTATCATTAATAATTCCATCATCAGTCATTTGTCAACCATGGGGCAAACTTCAAGGCCAAATACCAGCGGAAATCATATCGTCAAACTCTCCGGTAATACCACCCTTCAGCTGGCTTTAGGCAGTGGACTGGTTCCTTTTAGTGGCTCTGTTCATTTTATGAATGGTTTTCATATCGCTTCTCTTACCATCGTAAAAATTGATTAGTATTTCATAATTGAATAAAGATTTGTTTTTTGTTTATCTTCAATTCATGATGATTAACTAATTAGCCTTTTACTTTAAGTAAATGTTAAATAAATATTATTAAACTTTATTTAAACATTACTTTACTTTGTAAATAATTAGTACGTTTCCTCTGATAATCATTAGTGTATCTAATATATTTAGTGTCTTTACTTAGGTAAAGACACTTTTTTGCTAACCTGAAAACGAGTTTCCACCGCCCGGAATGAAAGAATTAGTGTGGTCTTTAGGCCTGTTTATGGCCCTAGGCAATGCCTCTGCCCAAGTAACCTCTTACCCTTCTCAAAACGTTTGTACGCAATACGTAAGAACAGTTGCCAGTGGTTATATTAAACTGGCGGATTTTGAGATTTTTGACCAGAATCAGAATCCCATTTACCTTACCCTCCGTTACAATAAAAACGAGTACATCTGGTACGTGCAGTTACCTACCGTCGGATATTGCATTAGCCCGAAAGACAGAGCTGTTTTCACCTTTGAGGGAGGCCAGCAATACGCTGCAAAGATGCTGGAGAATGTTAACTGTAAGGGGAGTGTTACGTACGATCTGGCCGACAGAGATAATCAGGCTTTGTTAAGGGCTTTTTTAACCAAAAAGCTAACCCTGTTTCGCTTTACCTCTGATTATAAAAACTTGGTTTCAATCATACCTCCGTCCACTGGCACTATCATTTCAGAAGTTTTTGGGTGCATGAAGTTATAATTCTGCTGATTCATTTCTTCCAACTAACGAATCTTACCCCCATGAATGAAAAAAATGTTTTTACCAATGAGGATTACCTTGAACTTGACCAGTTCATCGAAAGTCTTGAACAGGGTTTTCCGCATACGGATGAAACGATCCGATCCGGACTTTCCTTACGGGCAAAACTGGAAAGCATCACCCATCCCAGCCTTTCCACGGATACGCTGACGGATACGCTTTATCAGGCGTATAAACAACTGAAGAAGAACCCCGGGGGTAAGGAAGCGGTTCGGATGGAGTCTCCTCAATTACAGTCTTTTATGGAAAACGTCCGGCTGTATTTAGTCAGTTTTCCACGTTCATTACCTGAATAAATGCATTCAAAGGCGTATTTCGCAAAAAATTTGATTCCATTTCTACGGGATACTACTCCATTATCTGGCTGCGTACCGCATAACTCCCGGATTTCCATCCTGCTCAGGGGAAGCCAACCTGTTTTCCTGGTTGATCTGTTAGATACTGATTATCAAATACTTAATTTAAAATACCTTTTCTGAACTTCGTGGGAGTAGTCCCGGTGTATTTCCGAAATTGTTTACAAAGATGGCTTTCGTCGATGAAGCCAAATTCATCCACGACCTCTTTTAAAGTACTCTGACTATACAAGAGCCTGGTCTCAATGAGTTTGATTTTGTGTTTAATAATGTATTGCTTAATGGGCTCTCCCGTCTGATTTTTGAATAACAAACTAATGTACGAAGGAGCATAATGAAAGACTTCGGCCAGGTGCTCAATCGTTAGTTTTTCGGGGGTGTAAATGTGCTGTTTGATGTATAATAAAATGGCCTCGACGGAATCTTTCAGCAAAGGCTTAACGGGAGCATCCCTGATCAGATTTCGAGCCAGCAGGACCAGTATGCTTCGCATCAGGTTATCCCGAATGATCTCGTAATACGGCAGATCGTCCTGGGTGAATTCCGTTTCCAGGACGTACAATAACTGGTGTAATTTCTGCTTCTCAACTTTATCGACCACAAGGGTTCCTCTGCTTTTCGAAGACGTCGCAAGTAAAGCCCTGATGATGGGCTGCCAGGGCCGGTCTTTGTCCTGCGGATACTCTTTGTGAATGGATTCGTTGAAGCGAACGAAGCTGAACTCGGTTAGCTCCTCTATCTCGAAGTGGTGAAAGTCTTCCGGTCCCAGCAGGAAGACGTCTCCTTCTGCGTAGGGAAAGACGTTGTCGTTAATGCGATGTACGCCTCGTCCTTTCAGGATGAAGATAATCTCAAAATACGTGTGTTTGTGAACCGAGTGCGTCCAGATGCTGGCTTCAAAATGATAGATACTGAAAGGAGCGTGTAGGGTATACCGTTTCATAGTCGGACAAATACTACTAAAAGTACCGATATCTAATGGTTTTTTACAAGGAACTACGCAGCAAAGGCGGGTACTTTTGTCGAAGCAATGTATCTTCAGTTTTGCCCAACTCCTAGCCTGATGCGTATTAAGTTCACAAAAACCCTGGTTTTAATCGCTGTCATTCCCTTATTTTCCGTAACAGCCCGGGAAGAATGGACGTCCCTGCTGGACAAAGACCTTTCTCAATGGGAAAGTTATCTGAGCTATGCTCACCAACCGGGTTATAATGGAAAAATACCAAAGGATGCCTCAGGAAAAGAGCTGGCTCCCATTGGATATAACAAAGATACTACCCATGTATTCAACGTCCGGGATGAAGCCGGGGGGCCGGTCCTGCGGGTAAGCGGCGAAATCTACGGTTGTCTGATCAGTCGGCAGGCCTACGATAACTATCACCTCAAATTGCAGGTGAAATGGGGCCAGCAGAAGCACGCTCCCCGGAAGAACCTGCTCCGGGATACGGGCATTTTGTATCATTCGAACGGTCAGGCGGGAGCAGAATACTGGCGAACCTGGATGCTATCGCAGGAATTTCAGATTATGGAAGGACACATGGGTGACTACTGGTGTCAGGCCAACTCTGCGATTGATATTCGTTCTTTTCAATCCGAAGGAGTCATGAGTCGCGTCGCGGATGAAAAGCAACCCTTCGCTACCCTGAAATCCGGAGCGGATTATTACTGCATGCGGTCGGCAAATTACGAAAGCCCCGAAGGCGAATGGACGACGCTGGAACTCATCTGTTTTGAAGGTAAAAGTCTGCACATCGTCAATGGCCACGTGGTGATGATTCTCCAGAATTCAAGGTATATTAAAAACACGGGTGAAGAAGTTCCCATGGTGAAAGGAAAAATACAGTTGCAGAGCGAAGCCGCCGAGGCCTTCTACCGAAACATCCAGATCAGGAAGCTGGACCGGATGCCCAAAGCCTATGAGAAGTTATTTTAATCATGGAGTTTTCAGCGTTAATCAATAGATTGCTGCCTTGTTGAATACGCTGTATTGAAAAGCAGGGGGGGTATTTGTCCGAAATCCGGTACCATTCCTATCCCTCTTCGTGCGTACTCCGAACCCGGCGTTCTTACGTTATGAACACCACCGTTCCGATTATTGAAGAACAAAACCTGATACATATCACTAACCTGAACCGGACGCTAGTCCCATTGACTTTAACACGTAAACTGATGAAAAACACGCGTCGCCAATTCATTACCAGTTCCCTTACGCTGGCTGCCGGTACGGCCATGGCCTCCCCGATGGCGGTTGAAAAAGCAAAGTATCCGCTGGTTCACCATGTCTTTTTCTGGCTGAAAAATCCGGGATCTGTGGCTGACCGGGATAAAATCGTGGCGGGACTGAAAACCCTGCGAAAAATCGAAGCCATCAAGGAATTACGAATTGGCATTGTGGCGAATACTGAAAAAAGAGATGTAGTGGATCAAAGCTGGGCCGTATCTGAGCTGATGTTCTTCGAGAATGAAAAAGATCAGGCTAGTTATCAGTCGCATCCCATTCATCAGCAGTTCATCAAAGATTGCAGTGCTCTCTGGGATAAAGTAGTGGTTTACGACGCGATGGATGTTTAGACCCGCCTCCCTTAAAAGAAGAAGGCTCCGGGCAGTACTGCCCGGAGCCTTCTTCTTTTAAGGACTCACTCACTTATTCACTTACCAGAGTAACTACGCTATGGGCGGGTATGGATACTTCCGGAGCAGAAATGCCGGAGACGGCCATATTCTGGGATTCAGAAGTTGTGTAACTTTTTGAAAATTTCAGCGACGCTGGTTTTTCCAGATTCAGCGTAACCGCTTCGTTCGAAGGATTGATCGCCACCATCACTACTTTCCCATCTTTGTTCTTATACGCCGAGACCAGAAATTCATTCGGATTCGCCTCCGTAGATGCCATGATTCGCGTCGCCTGTGGACGGATGAAACGACTGTACTGACCCAGAGCCCAGAGCATTTTTGAATCAGAATACTTGCCGTGTTCCTTATTTCGATCCACGTAAACCAGTCCGTCTTTGTAGTCATAACAGCTCAGGGCCAGCCACCAGTGCCAGGCTGAAGCCTGAGCGTTAACGAGGTCATTATGAATCACCCGGGCGATGTACAGGGCCGGATTGATACCCAGATCCCGCCCCTGAGCGTTGATTTCTCCTTCATTATCGCCCAGAATACAGTATTCTGACATCCAGTAACGCAGGCCGGGTTTGAGAGCCGCCGCCAGTTTCTGTCGTTTCTCAACGGCCTTCGCGTACGGAGAGGTCGTGAAATAGCTGTGACCTCCGATGGCAGGAACCAGATTCGGCAGATTCCCCAGGTAATTAGCCGAACCTTTCGTGAAGAACTCTGCAATCTGATTTTGCTGGCCTTTCCGGTTATGCTCCGAATAGAGGTATTCAATCTGTCCGGCTTCCGCAATGGAAATCTGCGTGGGAAGTTTGGCCTTCATCAGGGCTTTACTGAGCGAACGGGTAATACCCGCGATTTCGGTGTTGAAAAAGGGAGTACCCTCCTGCCCACCGTCGCTCCAGTCCCACTGGGGTTCATTCACCGGGCTTATGTATTGAAAGCGAACGCCCGTTTTCTTTTGAACACCCTTAATGGTTTCAGTGAGAAAACTCGCGAATTTGTCGAAGTTGGCGGGGTCCAGATTCGGCTGTTTATTCGTAGCGAAACCTTTGTGATTTTTGGTTAGCTGAACCGGAGGACTGTTCGTAAAAGCCAGAAACGACGGGACACCGCGTTTTTTGGCCGCTTCCAGAAACCAGAGTTGTCCCTGCTGCTTGTTCCAGTTATAGGTACCATCCGCATTCAGGAAGCCCTCGGCCCGTCGCCATTCATCCCGAATGCCACTTTCCTGGCCCTGCTCGGCGGTGCCGGCTCCAATGTTAAATCGCCAGAGCGACAGCCCAATCCCTTTCGGCTGACCCGACGCCGAGGTTTCCATGGAAAACAGCAGGTCGGCAATGGCTTCTTTCTGTTCGGCAGGCCAGTTTCCCACAAACTGTCCGGCCCAGGCATCGGAAGCTCCAAAGTGTTCGATGACCTGATACGTTTGCTCAGGCTTGATCTGAACCCGAACCGAGCGGGGCTGCTGACCAAACGCAAGGCTGCTGCCCAGCAGAAAGAAACCAAGGATAGGGATAGAAATACGTTTCATTCGGTAAAGAGAAGAAATAGGATGAAAAAAATCCCGGTGAAGAACCCTTCACCGGGACGAAGATTAATACCCAGGATTTTGCTCCAGTTTATTGTTGGAAGCCTGGATTTCTGCTCTGGGGATGGGCAGCCAATATTGCTTATCGGTGAAAGCCCGACCCGTTAAGGCTACTTTTCTGTTGTACGTATAATTCGTACCACTTCTGTTGATATCAATTCCGTAGGCCGGTACATTCTCTACCGTCGGAGCCGTTTTCCAGCGACGTACGTCGTAGAAGCGGTGTTCCTCGAATGCTAATTCAATCCGGCGTTCGTTCTGGATGCGTGTTCGCATCTGAGCCTGGGTAAGTCCCGTGGGCAACACGGGCATTCCCACACCCGTACGCTGACGAACGGCATTGATGGCGGCGTAAACCGAGGCATCAGGACCCGTAGCTTCGTTTTGAGCTTCGGCGTAATTCAGCAGAATTTCGGCGTACCGGAAGTAAATCCAGGTTTGCGTTCCGGCGACATCCCAGGGGTTATCAATCGGCAGGTTATCGTTCATGAATTTCTTCAAGTAATAACCCGTTTTTGACGTATTCCAGTTGGATGGACCATCCTTGCTGTCTTTACCACCGGGCGTAAACGTCTGAATGGTGCTGTTCCGGTAGGGAGCCTCGTTGTACAAAATCGTAGCGTAGAAGCGAGGATCACGGTTGGCGTACGGACGACTGGGGTTATAACTCGTATTAGCATCCGTAATGCGGCTTCCATCCATCATTTCGTAGTCATCCACCAGGTTTTGTAAGGGTACGTTACCACCCCAGGCGTTATAACTGTTCGGGCCATTGGCAATTTCCAGACACACGTGGCGAGCCCCCTGAGCGTACACCCGGCTGAAGATAATCTCCGGGTTATCGTTCGTTAAAAACAGGTTACCGTACCCGCCGGTGTACAGACTGTACTTACCCAGATCCATTACCGCTTTGGCAGCCGCAGCAGCCGAAGCCCAGCTGGCGGCATTTTCGTATAAAGGACTGGCTCCGTATAAAAGCAGGCGTGACTTCAGAGCCAGGGCTGCTCCTTTCGTTGCCCGACCCAAAGCCCAGCTTCCGCCGTTGGCCATGGGTAAATCCGCAGCGGCGGCATCCAGTTCGGCTACGGCATAGTCCAGTCCGGCTTTGATGGATGAGCGATTGAATAATTCCTGACTGGTCAGGTCATCAGTAATCTGGAAAACTTTGTCTCCTACTAGAACTACCTTGCCGTAGTTACGTATCAGGTCATGGTAACGGAAGGCCCGGATGAAGCGAAGCTCCGCCCGGATCTGACGTTTGCGACCCGCCGACATGGGCAGCTGATCGATGTTCGCCAGAGCGTAATTGATTTCCCGGATGCTGCGGTAACTCCGGCTCCAGAACGTTCCGGCGATGCCGGTGTTTTCGGGGGCAATCTGTCCCCGCTGGATAACCCAGGTGTTGTCGTCGTTGTTGTAGATCGACTCATCCGTCAGGGATGACCACATGGCATACTCGAAGCCCCGGCCAAATCCCGGAGGCGTTCCTTCGGCTTCTTTATCCGTCAGACGAACGCCCATATAGCGGTTCAGAACGTAGGCTTCAAACAGAACCGAATCCGATAAGATCGCCGCATCCGATACCCGGTCCGTAGGAACAATATTCAGAAAATCCTGCTTACAAGAGCTTACCATCGACCCCAGGGCCAGTAATCCCGCTAACAGTTTCGTTGCTTTTATATTTTTCATGATCAATGTCAATTAAAACTTAATGTTAACGCCCAGATTCACAATTCGCTGTTGTGGGTAGAACTGTCCACTGCGGTTATCACCTTCCGGATCATAATCCTTCACTTTCGTGAGCGTGAAGAGGTTAAAGGCACTGGCGTACACGCGAAGCGATGAAATCTTGATTTTCGACAATACGTCCTGTGGTAAGGTATATCCAAACTCCACATTTTTCAGACGTACGAACGAGGCATCATTGAACCAGAACGTGCTGGGGTATAAGCCACCGTTGATCGAAGAAGAAGCCCGGGCATCGGCACGGGGATAGCTTCCGTCGGGATTGGTGGGGCTCCAGCGGTTATCCGCCCAGCTGCTGTAGAAGTTACCCACCTGACCTGACTCGGGTAATACGAACTGACGAACCATTGTCTGACCCGAGAAAACCATCGACAAATCAAACGCTTTATATCCACCGTTCAGTACCAGACCAAACGTTAACAGAGGTACGTTACCGTATTTCGTACGAACCTGGTCGTCAGCTGTGATTTTGCCATCGCCGTTGTAATCTTCAATGATTAAATCTCCCAGCTGCGTTCCTGGTAACTTAGGATAACGGTCGAGGTCTTCCTGCGTGCGGAAAATGCCGCGGTAGTTATACAGTAACTCCGTGTTCAGAGGACCGCCCGTCTGACGCTGATAGGCCAGCAATCCGGGAGCTTCATCCATGTTCACAATTTTACTCTTCGCATAGGTAGCGTTACCGGAAATGCTGTACCGGAAGGGACCCGAGTGGCTATATGTTAAAGAGCCTTCTACCCCGCTGCTGTTCACCTGACCAATGTTTTCATCTGGGACCAGCTTGTCCGAACCATAGGGGTTT
>JAAIGE0100872230.1_pt1 | contig 16633 bp, 17 predicted proteins | sample 6487951 | NCBI WGS metagenome assembly JAAIGE01 (sample SAMN13974128, study PRJNA590717) | phyllosphere metagenome | biome: tomato field; feature: multiple bacterial spot infested tomato fields; material: tomato leaves; isolation source: leaves from tomato fields | host: Solanum lycopersicum ... | reverse complement strand
TGGCTTTGTTTGAAAAAGAACTCGGTCTGAAAACCGTATTGATGGGCTTTGGTCTGGATTCGGATTCCATTCACTCGCCCAACGAGCACTATGGTTTGTTCAACTTCTATAAGGGAATTGAAACCATTCCTTTGTTCTTCAAACATTTCACGGCTTTATCCTGATCATTCATTCAAAAACCGGAGCTTCTCACTGAACGCTCCGGTTTTTTCATACCGCCATGCGTTCGATCTTTACCCTTTTGGGGCTAGGCTTCCTGCTAATTTCCGGAGTTCAGGCTCAAACCAAAACGGAATTTCTGCCCAAGGGCCATTTATTTGAACCGATCGTTCTCGATCCGCTGGAAGCTAAAACCAGTGCCTCCCTGTTACGGCGTACGGAAGAAGGGGTAAGTAAGGATGGGCTTTTCGCTCCCTTTTCCATCGGCTTTCAGAAAGGCTTTTTTCGCTGGAGTCGGGACGAACGTCGGGCTTCCGAACTGGCTCTGGACGTCGTAGCCAATACCCAGTTTGAAATGTTTCACGATAGTCAGGAAGACAAATTCCGACGCTATCTGTTCAACGTCGATTTTCGCGTAGGGCTGCTTTACAATTTGAAACGGGGGAATGCCAGCTGGCGATTCCGGGTGTATCACCTCTCGTCGCATTTAGGGGACGATTATCTAGTGCGAAATCAGATCAACTATTTCTTGCCCAATGCCGTCAATTACGAACAGGTGGATGTTCTGTACGCGTATCAGTGGATGAGTGTACGCTTGTACGGAGGCCTGGGCGTCGGACTGCGACCTGCTTCGGAGCGGAAGCGGTTGTATACGCAAATCGGTACCGTCTGGAAGCAGCCCAATCGGGAAAAGCTTCGCTGGTGGGCGGGCGTGGATATTCGGATGATCGAACAAACGAACTTTCACCCGGGTGTAACCGCGGCCGTGGGAATTGAATTAGGAGCGATCGAACGAAATCCACTAAGTCTGGCTGTACAAGCTTTTCACGGTCCTCTGCCTTACAGCACGTTTGAACAAAATATCAACAACTGGATAGGTGTAGGGTTCTTTCTGAATCCGTTTTAGTCGTTAGTTGCTGTATTCAAAGTTTATCCCGCATTTTTACCCCGCATGGCATACGGGGCTAATCCTATTGAACCCCTTCGGGGTTGGTAGCCTACCAAATCCGAAGGGGTTCAATAACCATGGGTACCACCTATGGAATACTATCAACTACTCCAATTCCAGCACAAATCCCTGCCAGGGCGTAGGTCCTTCTTTGCCTTCCAAAAGCGGACTCTCGCTCAGATGAATTTCATAGTTGCTTTCGGGAATCTGAATACTCTTCTCCCAGTAATTTTTCATAAAATTAATCACCTCCGTGAAGAGCTGTTGCGTATGGCCTTCGTCCGTAGTAGAATGGTACGGATCGATAATCTGAATATTCCGTTCATGACCGGGATCGCCGGACAGACTTTTATAGGTAAAAATCAAGTGCGTACCTGAGCCTTGGGTATCAACTGGCGTGCAGGCCGTGAATTCGTAACGGGGCATAGTAAATAGATAGGTTAAGAGACGCCAGTTACTGGCTCAATGTTTACATAATGATCTAATTTTTTGAGTTCGTAGTCGATTCCATTGACCGTAATGGTCTGAAAGGGAGGACCTGGCTCGACGAGTGGATCGAGTTGGGCCTGTAATTCATTAAAACGGGCATCCAAGGCTTCGGCTACCTCTGGCTTTTTGCCTTCCGGCGTTAAAATTTTTTCCTGAAGGCCTAAGATTTCTTCGACCATATTTTGCAGGCTTGCCATACGAAAAGATAAATAAGGTGATACGTTTCGTTCTGACGTAATCGAGTAAAACCCTGTGCCTACAAATCTGAATTCCTACTCAAGGTTAGAGGTTTTCCTTATCGGAGAACGAATACGAAAAGGTCTAAAAACAAAACATCCCGAAAGCCTAAACTTCCGGGATGCGTACTGAATGTCGATACTTACGGGAATGAATCCGTCGACTACTTGGGGAATTTCATTTTGTAATCCACTCGTACTTCCCCTTTCGTAATGTTGGAAAGTTTCTTCTTAAGCAGGGTACGCTTCAGCGGAGGCAGGTGATCGGTGAACAGGATGCCTTCAATGTGATCGTACTCGTGCTGGATGATCCGGGCGGCAATCCCGTCGTACTCGTCAATGTGCTCGTTCCAGTCCAGATCGTAATACTTAATCTTGACCCGCTCCGGGCGACTCACGTCCGAACGAATACCCGGAATGGATAAACAGCCTTCTTCGTACGCCCATTCTTCGCCATCTTCTTCCAGAATTTCGGGATTGATGAACGCCTTTTTAAAACCTACCAGACTCGGATCAAAATCTTCACTGTCTTCCTCTTCTCCGTCGATGATCGGCGTACCGTCTACGACGAACAAACGCAGGCTCATGCCAACCTGCGGGGCCGCCAGTCCGACGCCCGAGGCTTTGTACATCGTTTCAAACATATTATCGACCAGTGCTTGCAGGTCGAGGTCTGTATCTTTTGGAATGTCGATGGCTTCCTTCCGTAATACCGGATCACCGTAGGCGACGATGGGTAAAATCATAATCTCTGAAAAGTAATCCGCTTACGTTCGCGGTTTGTTGAGAATGAAAATACAAAATTCGTGAAAGCTGGCGGCTTTTCCGAACGCCAGCGTCATTATCCCGTCCGTTGACTTTTTTCTGTTAGTGTTTGCCGTCCGTATCCACCCTTCGACTTAGCTGATACCTACTGCCTTTTCGTCTGGCTGCGTGTATGAACAGTTCATCACACTGTATTGTCAATTCATCCCAACACCGCTGGTACGACAGGTCATGGACGAGCTAATTTTCCATCGTATTTAATCGTTCAACCAATTGTATTCAAGCCAATCATGAAAACCAGTGCTATACTTTTCGTCCTGTTGAGTGGAATCGTTACATCGTGCGGATGGGTGAGTGCCGCGAAAGAAACCGCAGACGGTTACCAGCAGATGACCCAGGCCGCCCGGAACGTCAGTGAAGGTACGGAAGCGATTAACAAAAAAGTAGAAGAACGCCGGGCCAAAGGAGACACCCTGGCCCTGCCGTTTCGAACTTTAGCCCAGTTTATGCCTACGGAAGTAGCAGGATACGAAACAGATGGCGAACCCTCGGGCCAAACAACCAACAACGAAGGCTTTTCATTTTCTTCCTACGAACTAAAATACAAAAAGGGCGAGGAATCAGAAGTGAAGATCGAGCTGGCCGACTACAATGCCTCGGCGGCTTTGCTAAGCATGGCTACGGTGGCGATGTCCTCAGGAATGGAGATCGAAAACGAAAATCAGATTACCAAAAGCTGGGCAACGGGCATGGAGTCTGTGAGAGGCTACGAAGAATTTTACAAAAAAGGCAAACAGGCCAAAGTAACGATCAGTGTGGGCGAACGCTTCTTGGTACAGGTTTCCGCGACGAATCAGGAAAATACGGATTTTGTCAAAGACGTAGCTCGGTCTTTGAAATTGAAAGAATTGACGCAGTACTAGCGTTAGCTAGGAGTGACCGGTGTTAGGGAAAGATCTTCTGATTAGGCGACGGACTTTGAAGAGCAGAAGCCATTCCATAGCATCTTTTACTTTTGAATTTTTATTCTCCATTGTATAATCTATGAATCGTCGGAAGGCCTTAAGCCATCTTTCGCTAAGCTCCGTTGCTTTATTGGGCGGCTGGGGCTTCACTAAAACCCTAGTAAAAGCTTCGCCCAGCCAGGAACGGCTCTTTCCTTGGGTTATTCAGAAAGGATCCGTTTTTACGGAAGGGAAACTGCAATCGCTAAACGTAGGCATTACGGAAGAAGGGTTAGTACACCTAAGTCCGCTGGAACTTCGGGGAACACAGGTGATTGACGCCAGTCACCATATAGTCAGTCCAGGTTTTGTTGACATACTGGCCGATGGACCGAAAAACCTGACGAACGATTACCACGTCTTCGAACGCTTCAAGCTAACCGATGGCGTAACCACCACCTTGCAGCTACACGGCGGACGGGAAAATCCGGAAGAATACCACCGCTTTTTTGACCCTAAACCGCATTATACCAACTATGGCGTAGGCATTTACGTGATGGGCATCCGGCTTGCCGCGGATTTACCGCACCGACTCAAGCACGTAGAAAAAATGCTGGCGGAAGGAGCCTTAAGCGTATCGCATAGTCTGGAATATCAGCCTACACCTTACGAGGAAGTGAAGGCGTATGCCCAACTCGCCAGGCAGTATGAACGTCCGATGTTTTTGCACCTGCGGTATTCGGATAAAGAGCACGAACTGGAGGGTGTAAAAGAAGCCATTCGCCTGGCCCGAGAAACGGGCGTCCGGATGCATATCGATCACCTGCACTCCACGGGCGGGACCTTTCATATGGCTGAAGCTCTGGATTTGATTCACGAGGCCCGGCAGTCGGGATTGGACATTACTACCTGCGTATATCCCTATAGTTACTGGGCCACGTACTTGCATTCCAAACGCTTTGACGACGGGTGGCAAGAGCGGTACAACTTAGCGTATGACGATCTGCGACTGGTGGGTACTCGGGAACGAATCAGCAAAAAATCGTTTCAATATTACCGCCAGCATCCCGGCTATCTGGTAGCCGTACCCGAGGGAGCTATGCCCTTTGAGACGACGATTGATCTGGCCTTGCAAACGGATTTCTGTATGATTGGATCGGATGGGGGAATTGCTTCGCTGGAAGCGGCCAACTCGCACCCGCGTGGAGCCGGCTGTTTTGCCACGGCTCTGCAACACGCTCAGGCAATTGGTATGCCGCTGGAAAAGATGTTACCGAAGCTGACGAGTATGCCCGCAGATTTGATTCGTCCGGCCGTACAGAATCGGGGTGAAATCAAAGAAGGAGCCATAGCCGATCTAACAATTTTTAATCCCAAAACCGTACAGGGCTTGGCTACCGTTGAAAATCCTAACACCGATTCGGCAGGGATTAAAGCCGTCATTTTAAACGGAAAAGTAGCGTATCAGGAGGGAAAGATTCTGGCCGAAAATGGCCTGCCCATTCGAAATTCAGGGCGGAGAGCTTGATCTAATTTTGAATTCGTGAATGATAGAATGGATGATTTTCTATAATGGTTACTCACCCAATCGATCATTCACGAATTCGATCATTGCATTACACCGTGAATCCTGAGAGTTTTACGAACTCCTGTACGCGAGCATCTACCTCTTCTTGGGAAAGGCCGAGCAGCCGTTCGGTACCAAATTTCTCTACGCAAAAGGAAGCCAGGGCTGAACCGTAAATGATCGCCCGTTTCATGTTCTCAAAGCTGGTATCATTAGTAGCGGCGAGGTAGCCGATGAAACCACCCGCGAAGGTATCGCCCGCTCCGGTGGGATCGAAGACTTCTTCCAGTGGCAGAGCCGGAGCAAAAAAGATATCATCTCCCTGGAACAACAGGGCTCCATGTTCGCCTTTTTTGATGATCAGCGTACTGGGTCCCATCGCCATGATAATTTTCGCGGCTTTGCGTAAGCTGTATTCACCGGAAAGCTGACGAGCTTCTTCGTCGTTGATACTCAGTACGTCGATGCGTTGGATAACCTTTTTAAGATCATCCATCGCCACGTTCATCCAGAAATTCATAGTATCGAGTACCACGAGCTTCGGACGATTTTTGAGACGATCCAATACCGTCATTTGTACCTGAGGGGTTAGGTTGCCCAGCATCAGGTATTCGCAATCCTGGTACGATTCGGGAATAATGGGATCAAAGTCAGCCAATACGTTCAGTTCGGTCACCAGCGTATCACGGGTGTTCATATCGTTGTGATACTTGCCCGACCAGAAAAAGGATTTTTCTCCCGCCTTCACTTGCAAACCTTCCGTATCAACGCCCTGATTTTGCAGCAGTTGGATGTATTCCTGGGGGAAATCATCGCCGACTACGGCTACAATATTGATGGGTTTCGTAAAGTAAGACGCCGCCAGGGAAATGAACGTACAGGCTCCGCCAATGATTTTATCCGTTTTGCCGAAAGGGGATTCAATGGCATCGAAAGCCACCGTACCGATTGCTAAAAGACTCATGTATTGATGTTTACAGTTTATTCGGTGTGCTGTTTCTGATAAAAAATTGAAAACAGGTATCCTGAAAATCAGGCAAAAATACGGAATGATACGCACATCCACGAAAAAAGCCCCGACTCCAATCGGGGCTTTTCAAACCTTGGAAAGGTTTCAGCAGGTGTGAAGAAACGGCTAAAGGGCCGAATCCTGAACCGTGCTGGTCTTATTTTTTCTTCGCGGGAGCGTTAAGCGAAACGATCCACTTAGCAATTTTCATGGCATCTTCCTTGGGAACCTGCGTCATCGGAGCCATTGGAGGATAACCGGGCCAGTTCGAAGGCTTCGGTTTGTAGATCAATTCAACGATTTGTTCCGGCTTGTATTTCTTCTTGGCCACATCCGTGTACGCCGGACCTACCAGGCGTTCGTTTACTTTGTGGCAGGTAAGGCAGATGTTTTTCTCAAGCAGGGCTTTGATTTCAGCCGGAGGATCAGTTTTACTTTGTGCAGAGGCGTCGGTACCTACGAATAAGGCGGCCACCAGACCCAGCAGGGGAAGAAGCGTTTTGTTCATAGTAAGCTATAAAAAATTAAAGAAAATGCTCGTTTTGTTTAATCGTTAGAACGCAAAAGTACGTAAAATTATACGGACGCTTTGTTAATAATTGCAAAAGAATCGACGGTAATAACTCGCTTTTCTAAGGATTGTTACCGGCTTCTACCGCTTTTCGTACGCTACCATGACGAGCTAGTAAATCCTCCGCCTTTTCGCGGGTAGTATCGAGTTCAGCCATAACCATCTGAATAGCCCGATTGACGAGCTTGTAGTTAGACAATTGCATATCCACCATCCGGTTACCCTTCACCCGACCCAGTTGAATCATGGTACTCGTCGAGATCATATTCAGAATGAGTTTCTGAGCCGTACCCGATTTCATTCGCGTACTGCCCGTTACAAACTCAGGGCCTACCACTGCTTCTACCGGATATTCCACGGCCGCGGCCAGAGGACTACCGGCATTACAAACGACGCAACCCGTCAGAATGCCTCGTTCGCGGGCAGCCTTTACGCCACCAATAACGTAGGGCGTTGTTCCCGACGCGGCGATACCTACGAGTGAATCCAGTTCGTTGATTTCGTATTCCTGCAAATCTTTCCAGGCCTGTTCGGCATTGTCTTCGGCATTTTCAACGGCTTTCCGAATGGCGGTATCTCCTCCGGCAATCAGTCCGACGACCAGGCCAAAAGGTACACCGTAAGTCGGGGGACATTCCGAAGCATCGAGGATACCCAGACGGCCACTGGTGCCCGCACCGATGTAGAAGAGCCGTCCGCCCTGCTTCATCCGGGCCACAATCTCTGTAACTAGGGCTTCAATCTGCGGGAGGGCTTTTTCAACGGCCAGCGGTACCGTTTTATCTTCATTGTTAATGCCTTCCAGTAGCTGCCGGACGGTCATTTCTTCCAGATGATTGTAATGAGAGGAGGATTCGGTTGTAAGCATAAGGTATGGATAAATACGAAGGCGTATAGAAAAAGAGTCCCTAAAGGTAACGAGTTTTCGGCGGTATGCCGTCGGACGAACGGCTTTTCAGTAGCAGTCCTAACCAAAGAAAAGTCCCGACACGACGCCGGGACTTTTCTCTTCTGTAACGGAATAAAATTATTTAAACCAGTAGCCAAAGCGAATGACCAGCGGGCTACCACTGGACGAATACGTATTGGGATTGGAGTTGTAATTGGCATGGTACAGAAGCGTGATCTGGAAACCAGGTTCGCCTGCCGGCACGCCATAACCGCCACCTATCAGAAAGCCAGTGTCATATTCGTATCCCGTGATTTTAGCTTGAGAGTTTTTGAGGGACAGTACTTTATACTGCTCGGCCTCACCCCACAGGAACAAACCTGGTACCACGTTCTCCAGGAAACTCAGGTGTTGCTGAATAAAAACTCGTCCGCCCAGCAGGCTTGCCTTTTGACGACCCTGGCGTCCCGCAGAGTTAATGTAACCATCCGGTTGACTGGAATAGCTGTAGGTAATTCCCAAGCCCGTGGTGGTCGTTGGCGTAACCCGGATTCCGGCCATGGGGGAAATATCAAAGCTGAAGAAGCTGCTTCCACCGAAGAAACTCAGCGATGGCGTCGTAATATTCAACCCATATCGCAGCTTATCCTTAAAGGGACGGGCTTTCCAGGGCATTTCCTGTTCACGCTGGTAATTCTCATCAAGGGGCTGCTGCTGAATGATGACGGGCCGCTCGGCGGGCCGGGGAATGGAATCATACTGGGCAGAAGCAAAGGGGGTGACCGCCAGAATAAATAAACAGGTGGCCAGTACAGATCGAATCATGGATGTTATGTTCATGGACAACGTAAAGAAGTCGTGTTAACAAAGAACCGGACGGGCCTGAATTTGGTTATCTCTCTGGCACCAACGTCTGCCTCTTTGCTAACATTTCCCAAAGTAACGGTCTTCGCCGCAAATTCTTGTACAACGGGTTAAATCCAGTACTGGAATAGCTCTTTTTTAGCGACGTTTAGGGCCAAATGCGAGCATCCTGAAAACATTGGAATCCACCATCTCTTCCAACCCCGAAGCGGGTTATCTTTGTCGAATGAATTCAATTGAAACGCTGGGTCGCCCGTCGGTCGAAACCCTCGATCCGAAGCAATACATCCTCATCAAAGGAGCACGTGTCAATAATCTTAAAAATATAGACGTTTCCATTCCCCGTAACAAGCTGATTGTCATTACTGGATTATCGGGTAGCGGGAAATCATCGTTGGCATTTGATACGCTCTTTGCGGAAGGTCAGCGGATGTACGTGGAAAGTCTGAGCAGTTACGCCCGGCAGTTCTTGGGTCGGATGGAGAAACCGGAAGTAGACTGGATCAAAGGCGTATCACCCGCCATCGCCATTGAGCAGAAAGTGAGTACGAAAAACCCCCGCTCGACGGTGGGTACTACTACCGAAATTTACGATTACCTCAAATTACTCTTCGCTCGTATTGGCCGGACGTACTCACCCGTATCGGGTCAGGAAGTACGAAAAGATACCGTAACGGACGTCGTAGACTATATTCTTTCGCTGGAAGAAAACGCCCGCGTACTGATCACCACACCGCTTATTCGTAAAAACAACCGGAGTCTGGCCGAAGAGTTGACCATTCTGGTACAGAAAGGCTTTACGCGGATTGTGGCCGAAGACGAAACCATTCAGATTGAGGAAGCACTGGAAGATGCCGCAACGAGTCAGCGGATTACTGATCTGCCACTGCATATTCTGATTGACCGTCTGGCGGTAAAGAAAGAAGACGAGGAAACGCAGTTTCGTCTAGGGGATTCCGTGCAAACGGCTTTCTTCGAAGGCGAAGGTTCCTGTTTTGTACAGGTATTAGGAGGTGAGCGGCGGCAGTTTTCTGACCGTTTCGAACTCGATGGGATCGCGTTTGAAGAACCCAGCGTCAACCTGTTCAGCTTTAATAATCCGTACGGAGCCTGCAAACGCTGCGAAGGATTTGGTACTATTCTGGGGATTGACCCCGATCTGGTATTCCCCGACCGTAACCTGTCCGTCTTCGAAGGAGCCATTGCTCCCTGGCGTACGGAAAAAATGGGCGAGTGGCTCACGCCGCTGTTACGCAATGGCATCCGCTTTGATTTCCCCATTCACCGGGCGTACAAAGAGCTGAGTCAGGCCGAAAAGGACTTACTCTGGAAAGGGAACAAGTACTTTGGCGGTCTGGATGATTTCTTCAAAATGCTGGAAGGCGAATCGTATAAGATTCAATATCGGGTTCTGTTGAGCCGATACCGGGGTCGTACGGTATGTCCGGAATGCCGGGGTTCGCGACTGCGGAAGGACGCCGGATACGTAAAAATTAACGGTAAATCCATCGTTGATATCGTCTTACGACCCATCTCCGAAATCGCTCAGCTCTTCCGCGAAATGGAACTGCCGGAGTATCAGGAGAAAGTAGCCCGCCGGATTCTGACGGAAATTCAGAACCGACTGGATTATATGGAACGGGTAGGGTTGGGATACCTAACGCTCAATCGATTAACGAATACCCTGTCGGGCGGAGAATTCCAGCGGATTAAACTGGCGACTTCTTTGGGTAGTGCTCTGGTAGGGTCGATGTATATTCTGGACGAACCTAGTATCGGACTCCATCCCCGTGATACGCAGCGACTGATTTCAGTACTCAAATCCTTACGGGATTTGGGCAATACAGTGATCGTAGTAGAACACGAGGAAGAAGTCATGAAGGCCGCCGATGAGATTATTGACATTGGCCCCGAAGCCGGTACGGGCGGGGGACAGGTTGTTTTCCACGGCGACTGGAATACCATTGAAGATTTACGCCTGGAAGGGCCACGCGAAGCGACGAATCAGTCGCATACGCTGGCTTTCCTGACGGGACAGGACGTGATTCAAACGCCTAAATTCCGCCGTCGGCCTTCGGGGTGGCTGGAACTGAAAGGAGCCCGGGAAAACAACCTGCGGGATGTAAATGTCCGTTTTCCGCTCGGTACGCTGACAGTGATTACGGGCGTGAGTGGCTCCGGAAAATCTACGCTGATCCGGAAGATTCTGTATCCAGCCCTGGGTAAGATGTTAGGAACGTATTCGGACGAATCGGGTAAGTATACCGAACTGGTTGGCGATCTGAAAGGATTGTCAGCGGTGGAAATGGTCGATCAGAATCCGATCGGAAAATCCAGCCGTTCGAACCCGGTTACGTACGTAAAAGCCTACGATCACATTCGTCAGTTGATGAGTGACCAGCAACTAGCCAAAGCCCGTACCTACAAGCCGAGTCATTTTTCCTTTAACGTGGATGGCGGTCGTTGCGAGACGTGTCAGGGCGAAGGGCAGGTGAAGATTGAAATGCAATTCATGGCCGACATTTACCTGACCTGCGAGTCCTGCGGCGGCAAACGCTTCAAGCAGGAAATTCTGGAGGTCAAGTACAAGGATAAAGATGTGGCTGAAATTCTGGATATGACCGTTGACGAAGCCGTCACTTTCTTCCGGGATGAACCCAAGATTTATGAAAAGCTGATGCCTTTACAGGAAGTAGGCTTGGGTTACGTAACCCTGGGTCAATCGTCCAATTCACTTTCGGGTGGAGAAGCTCAGCGGGTAAAGCTGGCGAGCTTCCTGGGAAAAGGCAATCCGAACGCCGGAAAAACGCTCTTCATTTTTGACGAACCTACCACGGGACTACACTTCCATGACATTCGCAAGCTGTTAAAATCCATCAATGCCTTGGTAGAGCAGGGCGATTCGGTGATCATTATCGAGCACAATACGGAAGTCATCAAGTGTGCCGATTACATCATCGATATTGGACCAGACGGGGGCGAGGCCGGTGGGCAGATCACCTTTACGGGAACGCCGGAAGAGATGATACAGCTGGAAGATGAAAATTATACGGCTCAGTTTTTGAAGGAAAAAATGGCCGAGTAAGCAGATAAGTGATTGCAGTATAAGGGGTCCGTTCAGCGACGGGCCCTTTTTGCTTTTGGCCCAGCTTGTTTTGGGCTGAGTGACAGAGCTGATCGGAAAGAAAATACTTGATTTTTCTGGAAAATAGGGAGTAAGCCTTTGAATTTCAGTAATAAACCCGCTATATTTGCACTCCCTTTTTCAGCTATGATGCCCAAAAGTATCTGAAAATCAAGAGGAAACATTCAAAGATAATTAATCGTGGACCAGTTAAGCTACAAAACTGTTTCAGCCAATCCAGCGACCGTAACTAAGGAGTGGGTCATTGTTGACGCTGAAAACGCGATCTTGGGTCGTCTGACCAGCCAGATCGCCGCTATCCTGCGGGGTAAGCACAAAACCAACTACACGCCTCATATCGATTGTGGGGATAACGTGATCGTAATCAACGCCGACAAGATTCGTCTGACGGGTAACAAAATGACTGACAAGCAGTACGTGCGTCACACGGGTCACCCCGGTGGACAGCGTTTTGCTACGCCTCGGGAAGTTTTGGAAAAAATTCCTGCTCGGGTTATCGAATATGCCGTAAAAGGTATGTTGCCGAAAACGCGTCTGGGTCGTCGCCTGTTTACGAACCTGCACGTGTATGCTGGCCCTAACCATCCGCACGAAGCTCAACAACCGAAGAAAATCGAATTGTAATCTTTCGTTGCTCGTGAATGGTTCGTGGGGGTTCAGTACAGATGTACACTGAGGTTCCAGAAACTAGGTTACGATTAACGGTAAATGAATACCAAACCAATGGCAGAAGTAATTAATACGCTCGGCCGCCGGAAAACTGCCGTAGCTCGCGTTTATTTGACGCCGGGTAACGGTACGATCACGGTAAACGGCCGCGATTTCAAGGAGTACTTCCCTTCTGAAGTTCTCCAAATTGTTGTAAACCAGCCTTTTACTACTACCAACACCCTGGGTGCTTATGACATTAAAGCAAACCTGGATGGCGGTGGAGTAGCCGGTCAAGCCGAAGCTCTTCGCATGGGTATCTCTCGTGCGTTGGATCAGGTGAACCCTGAATTCCACACGGCTCTGAAGAAAGTTGGCTTCCTGACGCGTGATGATCGTATGGTGGAACGTAAGAAACCAGGTCGTCGCAAAGCTCGTCGTCGCTTCCAGTTCAGCAAGCGTTAATTTTCTCAGTCTGCCGTTTTCAGTTTCCAGTGTATGAATTTTCCAGAACTGTAAACTGAAAACCGACAACTGAAAACTCATTTGCCTCTGATTCAGGCTTGCAGTGTCCGACGCCGAATCATGCTTTTTTTACATCCTTTTTGACTTAACAACAAAATGGCACAAGTAAGCTATAAAGAACTCCTCGATGCCGGTGTACACTTTGGTCACTTGACCCGTAAGTGGGACCCGAAGATGGCTCCTTACATCTTCATGGAGAAAAACGGCATCCACATTATCGATTTGAACAAAACGGTAACCCTTCTCGATGAAGCGTCTACCGCTCTCAAATCAATCGTTCGTTCAGGCCGCAAAATCATGTTCGTTGCTACGAAAAAGCAGGCTCAGGAGATCGTTTCGGAAGAAGCTCGTCGCCTGAAAATGCCTTACGTAACCGACCGTTGGTTGGGTGGTATGCTGACTAACTTCGCGACGATTCGCAAGTCGTTGAAGAAAATGACTCAACTTGAGAAAATGCTTAAGGATGAGACGACGTCAGCGAACCTGAACAAAAAAGAAAAACTGGTCCTTACTCGCGAAAAAGATAAATTGGAGCGTGTACTTGGTGGTATCGCTGACCTGACTCGTCTGCCCGCAGCTCTGTTTGTGATTGACGTGAAGCGTGAGCATATCGCCGTGGCTGAAGCTCAGCGTTTAGGTATTCCGGTATTCGCCATGTGCGATACCAACTCTAACCCCGAACTGGTTGATTTCCCGATTCCTGCCAATGACGATGCTTACAAATCGATTAGCCTGATTACGCTGGCGATTGGTAAGGCCATCGAAGAAGGTCTGATGGAGCGTAAGCAAGATAAAGACGATGCTCGCGTTCAGGAAGAAGAAGAAGCCAAACGGGCCGTTGATTCAGGTGCTGACGTAGCTGAAGCTCCTGCGGCAACGACGGAGGAAGAAGCCTAATCTTAGGTTAGATCTTTGATCCCTGTGAATAGCCCGGAGCTTTAGCTTTGGGCTATTCCGTTTAGAATTTCTAATAAGTTTGATAGGTTTGATAAGGTTTGAAGGTTTGAAATTACGTTTTCAAACCTTCAAACCTTCAAACTTGAAACTATTCAGAAACTTCTTAACAAAAGCTTAATTTCATAATCTGGGACAATCGTCCCTACTTCACGGTAAAAACAAACTCACTACAATGGCTGCAATTACCGCTGCTGACGTGAATAAACTCCGCCAAATGACTGGTGCGGGGATGATGGATTGCAAAAAGGCTCTGTCTGAAGCCGATGGCGATTTCGAAAAAGCGATTGAAATTCTTCGTAAAGCGGGCCAGAAAGTGGCTGCGAAACGTGCTGATAACGCTACTTCTGAAGGACTCATCCTGGTTAAACTGAGCGAAGACGGTACCAATGGTAAACTGGTTGCTCTGGCTTGCGAAACGGAACCCGTTTCTAAAGTAGAAGACTTCCGGAACCTGGCTAATGCCATCATCGAAACAGCCGTTGAGAAAAATCCTGCTACGATCGAAGAATTATCAGCTTACACCTTAGCGGATGGTCGTACGATCCAGGAAACGATTACGGAACTGGTTGGTAAAATCGGTGAGAAAATCGTTATCGGTGCTTACGAAAACGTAAATGCTGAACAAGTAGTTAGCTACATTCACTCAAACGGTAAATTAGGCGTACTGCTGGCTTTCAATAACGTTCAGGGTGCTGAAGTACAGGAAGTAGGCAAAGACATCGCCATGCAAATTGCTGCGATGAAACCCGTAGCCGTAAGCAAAGACGAAGTAGATCCTACGCTGGCTGAGAAAGAACTGGAAATCGGTCGCGAGCAAGCTCGTGCCGAAGGAAAACCCGAAGCCATCCTCGATCGGATCGCTCAGGGTCGTCTGGAGAAATTCTACAAAGAAAACACGCTGCTTTCGCAGGAGTTTGTAAAAGATAGCTCAATCACGATTGCCCAGTTACTGGAAAAAACGCAAAAAGGATTGACCGTAAAAGAATTCAAGCGTATTGCTTTAGCTTAATTCTTAGCGTATCGTTTTAACGGCTTACGGGGTGATCCGTAAGCCGTTTTTTTATATAGTTTTTGGAGTAATCATAAGTATTTGTAAGCATAAACGTGGGCTTATTTAAGAATTATAAATATTTTTGCTCATATCCTATCTAATGTTTTCCTAATCCATGGTATCTAAAAAAGTAATCTATCTTCTACTACTAAGCTCGTTTTCTTTCCTCGTTCAAGCCCAAACAGAGCCTATTCCCGTAAAAAAAGACACGACATACTGGCGAAAGAAAAAAGAATTCGGCCTGAATTTTAACCAGGGTTCGTTTAGTAATAACTGGCAGGGCGGGGGCGTCAATAACCTGGGTTTAGGAGCTTTTTTTAATGCCAAAGCCGAATACCGCAAAGAGCGGGATAGCTGGGTGAATGATTTTCAGAGCCAGTTTGGCTTTCAGAAAATCAAGAATCAGGAGTTCCGAAAGAGCATTGATCATTTGTTTTTTGACTCAAAATACGGCCGGAAATTAGGGCAGGATACCATTTGGGCTTTTGTCGCTAACCTCAACGTACTGACCCAGTTTGCCAATGGTTTTGACTTCAATTACGCTTACGCCAATCAAACGTATCCACACATATCAGGTCTGATTACGCCTTTCTTTTTAACGGAAGCGATTGGTATTGAGTGGCGACCCACTTCATACTTTAATCTGAACTTCCTGCCCGGTTCCGTACGCCACACCATTCTGGCCGATAAAGATTTGTACCGGGAAATTGATGCTCGCAATGCTACGGAAGTAGAAGCAGGCGGTACACCTTACGATTTTAAAAACTACGGCGTCAAGCGAGGGAACCGGGCTTTAACGGAAGTAGCCCTGATGCAGCTGGTAGCTAACTTTGATAAAGACATTTTCAAAAACGTAAACCTGAAGTTCCGTTACCAGGCCTTTGCCAGCTTCAAAGATCTGGCGGCAATCGATAACCGACTGGATGCAAAGATTACGGCTAAGATCAACCGCTTCCTCAATTTTAACTTCGATCTGATTGCCCTATACGATCAGGATCAGGTTACCAAAATTCAATATGCTCAATCCATGGGATTAGGATTTTTGTATACCTTTAAGTAATCTTCTGGTAATCTCCTCAGTTATCGTTTTGCACCTTAAAACCTTACCGTCATGCTAAAGGAATTTAGAGAATTTATTGCCAAAGGAAATGTGCTGGACCTAGCCATCGGGGTAGTCATTGGAGCGGCCTTTGGAAAAATTACTACAGCTTTGGTAAATGATATTCTGATGCCACCCATCGGCTTATTGTTAGCGGGAGTTGACTTAAAGGATGCCAAATGGGTATTGAAAGCAGCCAATGAAGCGGCCAAGCAACCCGAGGTAGCTATTACTTACGGTTCTTTTCTGCAGGTGGTGATTGAATTCATGATTATCGCCTGGGTGTTATTTTTAGTAGTAAAAGCAGCCAACCATACGGGTTTGATGCGGAAAAAGGAGGAGTAAGTGGATTGACTACTACTAGAAAAATAGTCTGATCTTCGGGTCAGACTATTTTTTTGGTAGTAAGGCAATTCTTTTCGAATGTGATCCGGCTACTCATCATGTGAAATACAGGATTCAGCCCTTAAATTCGCCTCAATAGATCGTATACAGACATCATGGCAAAAAAGATTGTGGTTTTGGGCGGCGGCGAAAGTGGCGTAGGTGCCGCTTTACTCGCTCAGGCTAAAGGGTACGACGTTTTTCTATCCGATAAAAGTGAACTCGGTGAAGCGTATCGCAACCAACTACTTGAACACGGCATTCCATTCGAGGAAAAACAACATACGGAAACTCGGATTTTTGAGGCGGATGAGATCATCAAAAGCCCGGGTATTCCTGATCATATTCCTTTAATCAAAAGCCTGCGGGAAAAGCAAATTCC
>JAAIGE0100196191.1_pt1 | contig 16660 bp, 18 predicted proteins | sample 6487951 | NCBI WGS metagenome assembly JAAIGE01 (sample SAMN13974128, study PRJNA590717) | phyllosphere metagenome | biome: tomato field; feature: multiple bacterial spot infested tomato fields; material: tomato leaves; isolation source: leaves from tomato fields | host: Solanum lycopersicum ... | reverse complement strand
GCGTGCATCGGGCAACCCTTTACCGGGCGCTGCGCGGCCAGGAAACCAGCCAGGCCGAGGCCCGCCGGCGCGGCGCGTTTGTTGAGGACGCATTGACCGAGGCCGACGCGCTGGCCGCCGGCGACCAGGAGGGCATGAAGGAATGAGAAACGGACACTATCCCCTGCCCCCGCTTCGGCCGGAGCTGCAAGCCGCGCTCGATGAGATGAGCGCCAAGGGCGATTACTTCGCCTATGCCGTGTGCCGCACTTGGGACGGCCAGGCGTGGGAAGTGAACACCAGGCAAGGCGGCATGTGCTTTGCGCTCGATGGTCGCTACCTCGACCACGACGAGGCGATGGCCGCCGGCGCGGCCTGGCTGCTGGAACAGCTCGACCGCGAGCCGACCGACGATGAGGCAGCCTATCGGGCGCTATGGGAAAGCATGGGGAAATGATGAAAAACACCTTTACTCATTCGCTCATTATGTTATGATGCAATGAGTAAATTATCATTTGCATGACCACCAGGAGAGCGCATGAAAGTCATTGCCGTGCTGAACCAGAAGGGCGGTTCAGGAAAGACCACCATCGCCACGCACCTAGCCCGCGCCCTGCAACTCGACGGCGCGGACGTGTTGCTTGTCGATTCCGACCCCCAGGGCAGCGCCCGCGATTGGGCCGCCGTGCGGGAAGATCAACCGCTAACCGTGGTCGGCATCGACCGACCAACCATTGACCGGGATGTGAAGAACGTGGCCCGCAAGGTGGATTTCGTCGTGATCGACGGAGCGCCCCAGGCGGCCGACCTGGCCGTGTCGGCCATCAAGGCGGCCGACTTCGTGCTGATTCCGGTGCAGCCATCGCCCTACGACATTTGGGCCACGGCCGACCTTGTGGAGCTGGTCAAGCAGCGTATCGAAGTCACGGACGGGAAGCTGCAAGCGGCTTTCGTGGTATCCAGGGCGATCAAGGGCACCCGCATTGGCGGCGAGGTTGCCGACGCGCTGGCCGGCTACGCGCTTCCCATCCTTGATGCCCGCATCACGCAGCGCGTGAGCTATCCCGGCACGGCGGCCGCCGGCACGACCGTTCTTGAATCCGAGCCGGACGGCGATGCAGCGGCCGAGGTTCGCGCTCTGGCCGCCGAGATCAAACAGAAACTCAATTGAGCTTTTGAGGAAATGAAAAAATGAGCAAGCCCACAACCGCACTCACCGCCGGCCGCCCGAGCGCACGCACCGACAAGGCGCGGGCCGCGACCCTTGCCAGCCTGGCCGACGACGCCGGCGGCATGAAGCGCGTCAATTTCGAGCTACCCGCCGAACAGCACGCGAAGCTGAAAATCTACGCCACGAAGCAGGGCAAGAGCATCAAAGATGTGCTGTCCGAGTATGTCGCCAGTCTGCCGGATTGACGTTCAAAAGCATATTTACTCATTTGAATTTTAGCGGCTAAAGGGGCGGCACCATGAACAACGAGCGCGGGAAGGGGCCGCAGCAGATCGGCGAGGCCCTGGGCGACCTGGACAAATCACTTGCGAGGTTGAAGGCCGCGCACGACGCGCAGCGCCAGAAGCGCATCGAGGCGGCCGCCAGGCCGGGCGAATCCTGGGAGCAGGCCGCCGCCAGACTGCGCGAGGAAGAAGCTAGGGCCGAGCGTGAGCGCAGTTCCGGCTCCGTTAAATCGCCCCCCCCCGCATCGAGCATCCGCAAGCCGCCGAGGGGAGACGAACAGCCAGACTTCTTTGTCCCGACGCTCTATGACGTGGGCACAAAGGATTCCCGCAGCATCATGGACGTGGCCGTGTTCCGTCTTTCCAAGAAGGACCGGCGAGCGGGCGAGGTCATTAACTACACCCTGCCCGATGGTCATGTCACCGTGTCGGCAGGCGCGGCCGGCATGGCTTCGGTGTGGGATTACGACTTGGTGTTAATGGCCGTGTCCCACCTCACAGAGTCAATGAACCGCTACAGGGAAGGGAAGGGAGCGAAGCCTGGCCGCGTGTTCCGGCCGCACGTTGCGGACGTGTTGAAGTTCTGCCGACGAGCGGACGGCGGCAAACAGAAAGACGACCTGGTGGAAACCTGCATCCGGCTCAACACCACGCACGTTGCGGTTCAGCGCACCAGGAAGGCCAAGAACGGCCGCACGGTGACGGTATCCGAGGGCGAGGCCCTGATTAGCCGCTACAAGGTCATCAAGAGCGAGAGCGGCAAGCCCGAATACATCGAGATCGAGCTGGCCGATTGGATGTACCGCGAGATCACGGAGGGCAAGAACCCGGACGTGCTGACCGTTCATCCCGACTACTTCCTGATAGACCCAGGCATTGGCCGTTTCGTCTATCGCCTGGCTCGCCGCGCAGCGGGCAAGAGCGCCGCAAAGTGGGCCTTCCAGACGATCTACGACCGCAGCGGCAGCGCAGGCAAGTTCAAGGAGTTCTGCCGCATCTTGCGCAACATCATCCAGGCCAACGACTTGCCGGAGTACGAGCTGCGCGAGGAAGCCGGGCAGGGCGGCCCGCTGCTGGTGATGACCCACCGCGACCATGCCGATGCAGAGCTGCCACCGCCTGCCGGTGTGTAATGTACGGAGGGAGAGGGCCAAGAGTCCGTCAAAAGTTTAGCTAAACCCCGCTTTGATCGGTTCCGACCCTCTCGCCTGTGGATAGCCCGTACTTTGCACACCGAAACCCGTACATTACCCACCCGCTTCCGTACTTTGCACACCGAAAGCCGTACATTACCCACCGGGCACATGCGCAACCCATTGATTCATATGAGAAAAACCGCAATTTTCCCGGCTAAAACTCTTTAAAACATATAAAAACTCTTAAAACCCGCCTGGCTTGTGCATAAGTCGCAGCCAGATCGACCCGCCCAAGCGTCCTACGGACGCGCCTACCCTCCGGTCGCTTCGCTCCCTTCGCCCCGCCGCTTCGCGTCGGCCTGCGCCTTCGGCGGGGAACCCCTCCGGGGTTCCCCCGGCTTCGCCGGCTCCCCCTCCGGCAATCGTGCTGGCCTACGGCCAGACTGTTTGCCAAGGGCGCGGCACGCCGCGCCGGTGGCAACTCCACCGCCTGCGCCCTCATCCGGCGCCGTGCACGCTGAAAGGCCGCAAAAAGCGGTTTAGCAGGGAAAAGCGGCTTGCCGAGGCCGTGCCTCACATCGACCGACAGCGCGGGCGGAAAGGCCGCAGGTTGAACGCCAAGAGAAAAGCCGACAGCCAGGCGACCGAGCTGGCCAGCATCGCCATTCCCGACGAGGACGGCCCGGAACCACACCCAGGCCGCGCAGGAGCGCCCAGGAAGCCCGAAACCGGGCGAGGGTAAGGATAGGTGCCGCCGACCCCGGAAAACGCCACCACGGCCCGCACAGGGCCAAATTTCGACCCCGACGCGCTCCTGGCCGGGCTGGCCCAGGCCCGGCGCGTAGTATTTCGCCGCAGGGCTTGTAAATTGTAGTATGTAGTAGTATCATACAACCTACTACAACGCTACATTTCATACAGGAGCAACCGCTATGGCAGTCACGAAAGAGCAGATTTTTTCCGCCGCCGACGAGCTGGCCGCCAGCGGTCAGCGCCCGACGCTTGAGGCCATCCGCCAGATCACCGGCGGCAGCTATACGACGATCAGCCCGGCCCTGAACGAATGGAAGGCCCGCCAGGTCACGGCGGCCGCGCCCCTGCGCGAGCCTGCGCCCCAGGCCGTCGCCGACCGCCTGGCCGAGCTGGGCAGCGACCTATGGACAATCGCCCTCGACCTGGCGAACGCCCGGCTTGCCGTTGAGCGGGAAGGGTTGGAAAAGGCCCGCGCCGAGCTGGAAGCCGACAGGGCCGAGGCGACCGAGCTTGCCGACCGCCTGGCCGCCCAGATCGATGACCTGCAATCTCGCCTGGCCTCCATCGAGGCCGCCGAAGCGGCCGCACGAGGCGAAGCCGACGAGCTGCGCGGCCAACTGGCCGCCGCCCAGGAACAGGCGCACACGGCCGAGGCCCGCGCCCAGGAGATCGAGCGCCGCGCCGGCGAGCTGCGCACGGAACTGGACAGAGCGCACCAGGACGCCGACCAGGCACGCGAGGCGCTGGCCGAACAGCAGAAGGCCAGCCAGGCCGCCGCCGCTCAACTCGACCAGGTGCGCGGCGAGCTGGCGAAGGTGCAGGCCAAGGCCCAGGCCGACCAGGAAGCGCAGCAGGAACAGCGCAAGCAGGCGGCCGCCGAGGCGCACCGCATGGCCGAACGCCTCACCGCCGCCCAGGCCGAGCGCGACCAGGCCACGAAGGCGGCCGCACAGGCCCGCGAGGAAGCCGCCCGCCTGGCCGGGCAGCTCGACACGCTCAAAGAACAATCGGCCGCGCTGCTGGCCCGCATCACGCCGCCGCCGGCGGCCGAGGCGAAGCCGACAAGGAAGAAGCCCGGTAGCGGCGAGTGATCGGCCCCTCAAGTGTCAAGATCAGCCGCCGCAGCGCGAACGGGCAGGGAACAAGTGAAGAAAAGGCCGGGAACGCTTGCGCGTTTTCCGGCCCGATATTGACACTTGAGGGGCGGCCGACTTTAGCCGCCAAAATCATTTACTCAAAAGAGTAAAAAATCAAACGCTCTTTTACTCTTTTCTGCGCTGCTGGCGAAATGCGGCCAGGTCGATCACGTCCGCCGTGCGCCTGGCGGCTGCCTGCATCGGCGTGGGCGATTTGACCCCGGCCGGTGCCGGGCTGGCCTTCGGCCGGAACTGCCGCCACAGCTCCGCGAAGAACGACCAGGCGAAGATGAAGGGCAGCAGCGGCAGCACCAGGACGAAGCCGACCAGGCGGGCCAGGCCGAGGCCGACAGGTCGTAGGAACGCCAGCGGCCGCCGCAGCAGATCGAGCAGCAGGCCGCCGACCAGCCACACCGGCGCGGCCAGGACGAACACCGCAGCGAACAGGGCAGGGAACAGCCGGCGCAGGAACCACGCCAGTGCGATGACGCCGAGAACCGCCGCGATGATGCCCGCCATACATCACCCCTTAGCTATGGTAGGGGTTCGCATCGAACCGCCCGGCATATTCGGCATCGGCAAGGTAGTTCAGCCGGTCGAGCAGGTAGGGCCGTTCGCCGCGCACCAGGACAATCGGATGCTCCGGCCCCAGGCGCATGACCTCATCCGGCGTCAGCAGCTCGCGGCCGGTGAATTGCTGGCTGGTGCCGGTGCTCTTGCCCCGGTTCATCGAGCCGCCGCCGCCCGATAGGCCGCTACCGCTGTTCTTGCCGGTGTTTTCCGTCTCAAACTCAATCGTGGCTTTGCCCAGGCTGTCGCTGATGTATTTGGCCGTGTCGTAATCGTCCGTGCCAAAGAACGACTTGGCGCTGTTCGCCAGGAAGGTTTGCCACTTCGGATAGGTGCCCTTGAGCTGCGACAGGTCTTGAATGAACACCCAGAAGGCCAGGCCGTAGCCGCGCAGCAGTGAAACGGCATCCTCAATCTGTTTCATGTAGCCGAGCTGGCCGAACTCATCGAGCAAGAAGGCGACACGGTGCGCGGGCTGCACGTTGCTGGACGTGATGGCCGCAATTACCGAGCTGATGAACAAGCGCAGGAAGCGGGCATTAGGCCCGATGCGATTGGCGGGCATGACAAGATAAACCGTCATGGCCGTGGCTTTGATTTCCGACAGATCGAAGTCGGAGCGCGACAGCGCGGCCGACACTCGCGGGTCATCGAGAAACGCCGTATTCCGGCGGGCCGTCGAAAGCACGGAACCGCGCTCTTTGTCTGCCATGCCCATGAGCGTATTTGCCGCTCTGGCCGGGATGCCGAAGGCCGCCGTATCGTCATACGTCATTTCTGCCAGCATGACGGAGAAATCATCTTCCCCGGCCGTCAGCAGCCGCCGAAGCTCGCCCAGGTTCCGGCGCTCTTTGTCGTCCAGGCCGGCAACGTGCAGCATCAAGCCCTGCAAGAAATTCTTGGCGCTTTCATCGAAATGCACGGCATCGCCCTTGCTTTCGGCGATCACCAGGGCGTCGGCCAGGATGGCCGATTCACTCACGCAATCCGGGTTCCACACGTCGAGCCTGTCCAGCACGTTGAATGCCGCGCCACCGTCACCATTGACGGCGAAAGGATCGACAACATGGACAGCCTGGCCGAGCGCCCGGCGGGCGCGTGCCGTCACGGCCGCGTTTTCGCCCTTCACGTCCAGCACAAGGGCCGAGCCGGGATAGTCCAGCAGGTTCGGAATCACCGCGCCAATGCCTTTGCCGGAGCCGGTCGGGGCCACGGTCACGACATGGCCGGTAAAGCGGAAACGCTGATCGAGGCCGGCGGGCGCATCCGATACCCGGCCAAGGGCGAAGCCGCCCGGCTTGCCAGGCGCGACCAGGTGGCCGCCCTGGCGGATTTCATCGACCGTTCCCCAACGGGCCGAGCCGTGCGAACCCAGCGGATGCGTGCTGCTGTTATCGACCGCCGCGACCGCCGCACCGGCGCCCGCAACTGGCCCGGACGGTTGCACCTGGCCGCGCAGGTTTTCAATCGTTGCGCCGAGGATGCGCAGCCGCTTTCCTGTCGGAGACTCCGCGCCGACCAGGCCCGCGAGCCAGCCGAACACCCGGCCCGCGTTCAGATACGTTGCCACTGTTCCGGCGACCGTCGCGGCGAGGATGAACCAGCCCGGAATGAACGGCGCGAACACGAACAGAAGCAACATGCCGACCGATGGAACGAGGAAGGCCAGGCCAACGGCCGTGCCGACCGTCACAGGGTTCTGCCGCCGCTTGTGCGCCAGCCACGCGCCGACAAAGCAGACCGTGACCAGGTAGAACAACCAGCCGCCGAAAGCTGCCTTGATGCGCTCGCCGAAGCCCCCGAAATAGCCGCCCACGGTCGAGCCGCCGAGCTGTTCCATGCGTTCCGCGCCGCGCTGCTGCACTTGGGCGCGATACTCCGCAAGAATCGTTTCCGCTTGGGCCGTTCCGATGCCCTTGCCGAACTCAACGCCTCGCGTCACGGACTGCTGCACGACATTGACGCCGGCCGTTGCCGCCGCCGCTGGCCGTTCGCCGTCCAGGCCCGCCAGAATCCGGGCGCTGAAATCGTCCAAGCTACCGACCGAGGAAAGGCCCGCATTCTGCAAGAACAAGCCCAGGTCATTGCGATACAAGCTAAGGATGTTTGCCGCGCCTGGCGCGTTCCGGTTCGCCAGTGCAGCGGCTTCCAGCTCTTTCAGCACTGGCAGCAATTCGGCCCACTTGTCGCGGTAGGCTTGCCAGTTCCCGGCGTTCGTCGCCATCGCCAAATCCTGCTGCCCAACGTCCAGGGCTTGCAGGCTGTTTTCCCACTTCTGGAATGCAGCTTCTTGCGCATCACAAATGCGCTTCACCCAGGCATCCGCATCTGCCGCGCCGTAGAACTTCGCGGCCTCTGCCGCCGGGTTGCATTCAGGGAAAACCCGGGCGTGCGCCGTGTTCGCCAACGACAGCACGAACGCCCCGAAAAGCACCGCTATGACAGCGGCCCACAATCTCGAAAATAAATCTTCTGCGTCCATCATTATTCACCTCTATGTCAGGTTGAAATTGACGGCTAGGAACGGTTGCCGCCGTCCTCTCCATCATCGGAAAAAGCCTCATCGCCTGCCGCCTCAAAGCGTGCTTTTGTGGCGTCACCATTCGGCCCGTTGAGCGCACCGACCGCGAGGGTCAAAGCGCCCAAAATCACGGAAGCCGGATAGTCCGACATGCCGGACTTGATGACCAAGCCGCCGAGCTGGATTTTCCGGCGGGCATCTTCTCTCCTGGCGTTCATCCGAAGGCGTCCTAAATCTCGCTCAATCTGCGCTAGGCGTTGCCGCCATCGGGGCAGCTTGCTTGCCTTCGCTTTTGCGAAATTTCGAGGCGATAGCCTCAAACTCCTTCCGCAATGAAGCGTCGTCTATGTCGAGATCACCGAGGCCAGCGGCAAGGGCAATCTTGCCGATGCGTTCAGCGGCCTTGCTTTCCAGTTCGGCCAGTTCGGCCTTGATGCGGTTCAGTTCGGCCAGCTTGTCGGCCTTGCGTTCGGATAACGTCTTGCGTGCCATCGTCATAGCTCCTTTCGAGATTGTGGGTTATGCGCACACGATCTTACCATCGGCGAGGCTAGCGGGGAAGGCACGGCGCTGGTATAGTCATGGAGCGAAAGCGAAATGCGCACTTACGGGTTGCTGCGCAACCCTCATGCGGCCGGGGATACCCCGGCACCCCTTTTTAGCGGCTAAAACGCCAAGGGAAAAAATGGCGATCTACCACTTGAACACGCACACGATAGGACGGGCGGCCGGGCATAGCGCCGTGGCCGCTGCCGCCTATCGTTCCGCGTCGTCGCTGGTAGATGAGCGCACCGGCGAAGTGTTCGATTTCACCCGCAAAGGCGGCGTGTTGTCGTCCGAGATAGTCACGCCCGCAGGCGTGCCGGTTCCCGAGCGTGCCGCCTTGTGGAATGCCGCCGAGACCGCCGAGAAGCGAAAAGATGCGCGAGTGGCCCGAGAGTGGCGGGCGGCCCTGCCGCATGAGCTGAACGAAGCCGACCGTAAAGAGCTGGCAACGCGCATGGGGCAGGCTATCGCAGACCGCTACGGCGTGGCCGTGGATGTGTGCATTCACGCACCAGACAAGGAGGGCGACGACCGGAATTTTCACGTTCATATGCTGGCGACCACGCGCACCATTCAGGCCGATGGAACGCTAGGCGCGAAGGCCGTCATTGAGCTGGCGAACAAAGACAGGCAGAAAGCGGGCATTCCTGGCACAAGCCAGGGCGACATCATCGAGATTCGCCAGCAGTGGGCCGAGCTAACAAACGAGGCGCTAGAGCGGGCCGGAACCAGCGCCCGCGTAGATCATCGCAGCTATGCAGATCAGGGCGTAGAACTCACACCAACCAAGCACATCGGCAGCGATGCCGTGGCGATGGACAGGCGCGGCCTGGAGGCCGACCGCATCGACATTCACAACGCCGACCGGCAGGAGCAGGCGCGGCAGATTGTCGAGCGGCCGGAGATCATCCTAGACAAGCTCACGGCCACGCAAGCGGTATTCACGCGCCGCGATATTGCCGCAGAGCTGAACCGCTACATTGACGATGCCGACCAGTTCCAGGGCTTGCTTGCCAGGCTGGAAAATTCGCCGCTTCTGGTCGAGATGGAACCGGCCAACGGGCGCGATCCGGCGAAGTTCTCCACCCGCGAAATGATCGACACCGAGCGCGGCATGGTGGACAGTGCCGAGCGCCTGGCGAGAACCGGCAGGCATGGCGTTTCCGGCCCGATCACGAACGCCGCGATTGATGGCGCGGGCACCCTATCGGCCGAGCAGCAAAACGCCGTCCGGCACGTTCTCAAGCCGGGCAGCCTGGCCGTGGTCATCGGCGACGCCGGCACGGGCAAATCGTTCTCGATGAAGGTTGCACGCGAGGCATGGCAAGCGCAGGGCTTCAACGTGCGCGGCGCGGCCCTGGCAGGAAAGGCGGCCGACGAATTGCAGGCGGGCAGCGGCATCGAAAGCCGCACGCTCGCCAGCCTTGAATTTGCGTGGAAAAACGGAAAGGACAAGCTCACTTCGCGCGATGTTCTCGTGATCGACGAGGCGGGCATGATCGGCAGCCGCCAGCTTGGCCGCGTGCTGAAAGCCGCCGAGCAGGCCGGGGCAAAAGTCGTCCTGCTGGGCGATGACAAGCAGCTTGCCGCCATCGAGGCCGGCGCGGCGTTTCGTGCCGTCGTGCAGCACGTCGGAGCGGCGGAAATTACCGAGGTGCGCCGGCAGAAACACGCCTGGATGCGCGAGGCCGGCCAGCAGCTTGCGCGCGGTTCCGTGGCCGATGGCCTGGCGGCCTACGCCGAGCGCGGCCACGTCCAAATCCACGGCAGCCGGGAGGCGGCGCGCGACGCCCTGGCGGCGTCCTACGTGGCCGACCAGGGCAAGGGAAGCCAGATCATCCTTGCCCATTCCAATGCGGACGTTCAGGCGCTTAACCAGGCCGTGCGCGATGCCAGGAAGGAGCGCGGAGAGCTGGCCGGTTCCGCCCGGTTCATGACCGAGCGCGGCGGCCGCGAGTTCGCTGCCGGCGACCGCATCGTGTTCCTGAAAAACGACCGCGATCTAGGCGTGAAGAACGGCACCCTTGGCACCGTCGAGCGGGCCGAGGATGGCAGCCTGGCCGTGCGCCTGGACAGCGGCGAAGCGCGCCAGGTGCAGGCGTCCCAATATGCGGCCGTCGATCACGGCTATGCAGTCACGATTCACAAGGCCCAGGGCGTAACGGTTGATCGCGCCTACCTGCTGGCGACCCCCGGCATGGATAGGAGTCTGGCCTATGTCGGCATGACCCGGCACCGCGAGGCCGCGACCCTGTTTGCCGGGGCCGACGACTTCACCGACCGGCGGGCCGGGCGGCTGGTCGATCACGGCGCAGCGCCCTACGAGAACAAGCCGGAGAACCGCCCGAGCTACTTTGCCACTTTGGAGAACGACAAGGGCGAGCGGCACACCATTTGGGGCGTCGATCTTGAGCGCGCCATTGCCGCCAGCGGCGCGCAGCGCGGCGACCGCATCGGCCTGGAGCATGGCGGTTCGGAAACCGTGCGCCTGCCGGACGGCACCACGGCCGAGCGCAACACCTGGCACGTTCGCGGCGCGGCCGAGCTGGCCGCCGGCAAGCTGGCCCAGGTGCTGGGCCGCGAGCGGCCGAAGGAAAGCACGCTGGACTTTGCCGACCGGCGCGGCTTCGACGGCGAAAACGTCATGCGCCGCTGGCTCGAACGCGGCCGGGCCAAGGTGGCCGAGCTGGTCGGGAAGATGCAGCGCGCCATGCGCCGCAGCTTGGAGCGCCACGGCCGCCCCGACCTCATGCCCGCGACCGACATTGCCGGCCGTCCGGCCGTGCAGCGGCCGCAGCAGATCGAGCAGCCGGCAGCGCCGCAGCGGCCGCAGGCCGAGCGCACGGCCCCCGACCCCCTGGCCGGGTTCCGCGCCGGCGTCGAGCGCGCCGAGGCGGCCGGCGGCGGCCTGGCGCTGGACGTGGCGAAGGCACAGCTTGCCGTCGCCCAGGAGTTCCAGGCGGCCGGGAAAGACCCCCGGCACTACTCGGCCGCGATCATGCAGGAAGGCCAGCAGCGGGCCTTTGCGGGCCTAGCGCAGCCGTCCCAGGCCAAGGCCGAGCCGGAGCGCCCGGCGGCCGTCCAGGTCAGCGAGCAAGACCGCAAGCGGGCCGAGATGTACGCGAAGCGAGAGGCCGACCAGTTCAAGGCGCTGGCCGTGAAGCGGCAGGCGGGCTTTGCAGGCTACACCGACCGCAACCCGAGCGCCTGGCGCGAGCTGCCGCCCGAGCTGCGCGAGCGCATCGAGCGGTTCAACGCCATGCCGAAGGAGCGTCAGGCCGTCGAGCTGGACAAGATGCAGCGCGAGCTTGCCGATAGGTATGCACGCGACCCGAAGGAGATCGAGCGCAGCCGCCAGCGGCAGCGCGAGCAGGAACGCGGCAACGGCGGTTTGAGCCGATGACGCGCAATTTTCAACCAACCAGGAGCACGCACCATGAGCACAGAACCGACGAACGACGAGCTGGCCCAGGGCTACGCCAAGCAGATCGAGCAGGCGCAGCAGCGGCGCGAGGCGAAAGACCTTGAGCGGCTGGAACGCCACGGCCAGGCGGCCGCGCAGCAGTCCCAGGCCATCGAGGCCGAGCAGAAGCAAGGCCAGCAGGGCCAGGGCTTCGAGCTGGACGCCGGCCAGAAAGTCGAGCTGAACGAGATCAACGGCCAGCAGGCAAAGACGCTGGCAAAGGAATTAAACCGGGACAACGAGAACGGCGACCAGGTGAAGCAGGCCCGCGCCCGCGAGATCGCCGAACGGTTCAAGGAGAAGGCGGCGCGCGACCGGGAGCAGTCCCGCAGCTTTAGCCGCTGAAAGGCGGCGCCAGGGCGGCGGCAACCGGCCCAGGCGCCTAACCACAACCCCATCCGACAGAGGGATGAAATCATGGCTGACACCAATGTTACCGGCGGCGCCCGCCGCGAGCTAACGAAATACCGCGTGACCTTCGCGGCCGCCGTCATCGGCCTGGCCGGGGCCGGCTGGATGTTCCAGGCGGCCTATGAGCAGCACATCAAGGTTTTGCAGATCGGCGACGACACCGGCCAGCGCCTGCAAATGCGCGGCCTCAACCACGACCAGGAGGGCGCGGAGCATGGGCAGCGTTGAATCCTGGCGGCGCGCTGCCCTGGCGGCCTACGTCCTGGCCGGTGCCGGCCTGGCCTCGGGCGGCTATGCCCTTGCCACCACGCAGGCGAACGTGAACGCCATCGCGGCCGCGCAGAAGCGTCTTGATGACGACGAGTGGAGCAAGCATCAGGCGCACGCCAAGACCGACAGCGCCCGCAGCGCCGCCGGCGAAGGCGTGGCGCTGGACGCCCGCCCCTACCCTGCCGCCGTCGATTGGTCGGCCGTGGCCGGCCAGGTGATGCCGTCCGTTGTCATGGTGGCCGTCATCGAGCGCGCCAAGGGCGACGGCAGCCGTAACCGGGCATGGCTTGTCCCTGGCGTTCAAACCAACCTGGCAACCGAGCTGCTGACCCGTTACCGGGCCTGGCAACACGAATGGGCGAAGGCCGACCAGGAACGCGAATGGGTGACGCTGGGCGCGGGCTTCCTTGTCGGCGACGGCCGCACGGCGCTGACGGCCGCGCACGTCCTGGCCGGCATCGAGGGCGTGCGGGTGAAGCTGGCAAGCGGGGAATGGCGCAGCGCCCGCGTGGCGCGCATCGACCATGTGCGCGACGTGGCCGCGCTGCTGATCGACGGCGAGCCGGGCCAGCCGGTGCGCGTGGCCCCCGCCCTGCCACGCCAAGGCCAGGCCATCGCCGCGATCGGCTCCCCGAAGGGCTTGGACTTCTCCATGAGCGCGGGCATCGTCAGCCGTCACGGCCAGGTCGGCGGCCTGATTGGCGCGGCGGGCATGTTGCAGATCGACGCGCCCATAGCGGGCGGCAACTCCGGCGGCGTTGTCGTCAATGGCCGGGGCGAGGCCGTGGGCCTTGTGAGCCACAGCGCCGGGCCATTCACCCAGGCCGTGCCCATCGGCCGCGCCTTGGCCGTGGCGGGCTTGTAGAGGCAACCAGGAACAGCAAGGGCGGCCAGGTCGCCGCCCTTTTCGCGTCCGGGCCTGCATCGTCGGAACTGGCGATGCAGGCCCGCTCTCCCCTACTCTTCCAGACCGTGCATGGCCCGGGCCCGCGCCGCGACTTCGCGGGCGTGCTCGATATAGGCCGGGTCGGCCGTAGCTTCGGCGTCGGCCAGGAACGCGGCCAAGGCCTCGGCACTGGTCAGGCACTCGGCCGGGTCATAGGGCGTCAGCCCTTCACGGCCGACCGCCGGCGCATCCACCCATTCGCGTTGCCCCGGCGGCAATGGATACTGGCCGGATGCTTCGGCTTCGGCCAGCAGCTCATCGAGCGTGCGGCGCACCTGGTCAGGCGTGATGGCGCGGGCCGGGTCGGCCTTCAATGCGTCATAGGCCGGGCCGGCCTTCTCATGCAGCCAGCTTTCCAGGTTTTTCGGGTCGGTCATCGGCGAGCCTCATCGAGCCAGGCCAGCGTTTCGGCGTCACGGGCGGCCACGCGGGCCACCAGCTCGCGCACCAGGACGGCTAGGCTCATGCCGTGCGCGGCCGCAACGGCGGCGGCTTCGGATTTCACGGCCGCAGGAACGGTGGCGCTGATGGTGGCGGTTTCGTTGCTCATGTCCTTCCCTTCTCTCGAATGCGAGCCGCCAGCGCGGCTAGGCGTTGCGGGTCTCGCGTTTCGCATTCCCAGACTACCAGGGCCGTCCAGCCGGCGGCGGCCAGCTCGGCCAGGTGGCGGGCGTCACGCGCCACGTTCCCATCCAGCTTCCGGTTCCAGTAGTCCGGGCGAGATTTCGGCCGGGCGGCTGCCTCGCAGCCGGGATGCTGATGCCAGAAACACCCATGCACGAACAGCGCAACGCGCCGGCTTGGAAACACCAGGTCAGGAACGCCGGGAAGGCGTCGATCATGGAGCCGGTAGCGCAGGCCTGCGGCGTGGAGGAAGCGCCGCACGATCATTTCCGGCCCCGTGTCGCGGGAACGCACAGCCCGCATGGTGTGGCTGCGCTGTTCCGGCGTCTCGCTCATTGGCGAAATTCGATTTTCAGGCTCGGGTCGGTTTCGACTTCTTCCACGATCTCGTTATAGCGCGTCACCACGTCGCCGACCGCGACGCGCCGGCCTTCGGCCGCGAACTTGCCCAGCTCGTAGAGGTTCAGGGCTACGAACTGTTCAACCTCGAAAACGTCGATGCGTTCGCCCAGGCCGGCATTCTCGGCCAGCCCTTCGGCAACCGTCAGCCCTCGCGCTGTCGTGACGATGATCGGCCGGTGGCCGTTGTCTATGTTGTCGCGGCAACGGCCAATGACCGCTTCGCCGGGCGCCGTGGTGACGTGGATAGCCACATCGCCAATGAAGAAATCGCCGTTGCGGCCTGATTGCGCGTCGGACGTTGAAAAGCTGTTGTGCTCGAAGTTGCCGGCGCCCAGGGCGCAATCGAGCTTGGCCCCGACCAGGTGTTGCAGCACCGCGCCGGCATACTGCATCCCCGGCGTGTTGCGCTGCCGTTCTTCGGCTTGGGCGATCACGTCGCGCACCAGCGTTCGCAGGCTGCGCGAGGCATCAAGGCGAATCTTGAACGGCTTGGCCGAAAAGAACTCATGCACGCGCTCAATCCAGAACGCTTCCACGGCATCGAGATCGACCGCGCCGCTGGCGGCCTGGCCGTTGAGGAACGCCACATACTCGCGCATGTTGCTGATGCTGCCGCGACTGGTGCGCCCGCCTTCAGCGGCTAAAACGCGGGTGATGCCGTGACGGTTCAGCACCGCTTGCACCGCGCCTTTGCCCAGGCCGAGAACCTGGCCGCCGGCGTCGGTCAGCAGCTTGTCGGGATCGAGCGGCAAGCCCATCTTGCGCGCGTGCTGGGTGACGACCAGCGCCACGCACAGCGGGCCTTTGCGGTTGAATTTTCGGTCTTTGTTGAAGTCCCGCAGGGCCGTTAACAAATCCGTCATTACGCTGCCTTCTTCTCGACCGCCAGGGCCGCCGCTAACAGCGGTTCTAGGATGTGTTCGGCCAGGAAGCGCACGACCGGCACGGCCACGCCGTCGCCGGCCAGGTGATAAGCGTCGTTGTAGTTCTTGGGCAGTATGTAGGTGTCCGGCAGCCCCATGAGGCGGGCCGCTTCGCGCGGCGACAGCAGGCGCGAACGAACGCGCTTGCCCTCGATCACCATGATGGTTTGACGGCTCGAACCTCCAACGGGCGTGCGCAGGCAGCCGGCCACGTCATCGAAGCGGATTTCGGCGCGCTGCGCCTTCTCGCCGTTCGGGCCATCGGCGCGGGTGCGCTTGTAGATCGTGCCCACCACTCGGCCGCCGGCCTTCTTGGCCGCCGCGACTTTCGCTAGGTTGTGCGGGTTCATCATGCCCAGCAGCTTCTTGGTTTCGGCGGCCGTGTGCCAGGCGACGCCGTGCGGCTCATCTTCCACCAGGTCGGCAAAGATCGACGTGCGCGCCGGCGGCGCCGGCAGGCGCCACCACACCCAGGAGCTTTGCGAACGCTTCGAGAGCTTGCCGTATGCCTCGACCAGCGCGGACGGATGCCATTCCCCTTCCGGGCCATCGGCGACCAAGGCGCGAGGAATCGGCGAGGACTTGCGCACGCCGATGATGAACAGACGGGGCCGCGACTGCGGGACGAAATGCACCGCATTGATGATGACCGCGCCGAAGCGATAGCCGCCGCCGGCGAGCGCTGCGCAAATGGCGGCGAAGTCCTTGCCGTCGTGCGAGCTGAGGGCGCCAAAGACGTTTTCGAGCACGACCAGGCGCGGTGCCCGGTCTTCCTCGCCCAGCGCCTTGACGAGCTTCCAGAACGGCCAGAACGTGCCGGAGCGTTCGCCCTTGAGTCCGGCGCCGGCGCCGGCCAGGGAAAGGTCTTGGCAAGGGAACGAGGCCCAAGCCAGGTCAGCCGCGCCCGGCAGATCGGCCGTGGTCAGCGCGGCCACGTCGCCGACGCGCAGATGATCGGCGCCCCAGTTCGCGGCGTAGCTGGCCGCCTTCTTCGGGTCGAAGTCATTGGCGAGGAGGCATTGCCAGTCGGGGCCAAGGCCGGCGCGGGCCATGCCTCCACCAGCGAAAAATTCATAAAAACTAGCCATTGGCTCCCCCTGCGCCTTGATGGCGCGATGACGAAGCGAGACGCGCTAGGCGTTCCGTCACGGCTTCGGTAATCCAAGTGTTGCGCGATACGTTGCCTGCCCTGCGCGAGCATTCGGCATCAATAGCTTTCAGTACCTCGGGAGGGAGGCGCAGATTGATGCGCTCCAGCGCACTAGAACGCGAATCTTTACGGGCGGCTTTCATAGGCGCCATTGTGGCGCCATCGTGACTCAAGGCCAAGGTATTTATTGTAAATGTCGCATAAGTCCTAAGTTTTGCGACACGCCCGACCCTCCCCTCTTTCCTGGCGTCATCGTGTTGCAAAAATCAGTCGCAAATAGTTTATTATTTGCGACGATATTTGCAACGAAGGGCGCACCATGAAAGACAAGCCGATGATCGGTTACGCCAGGGTATCGACCGACGACCAGGATTT
>JAAIGE0100881831.1_pt1 | contig 16663 bp, 17 predicted proteins | sample 6487951 | NCBI WGS metagenome assembly JAAIGE01 (sample SAMN13974128, study PRJNA590717) | phyllosphere metagenome | biome: tomato field; feature: multiple bacterial spot infested tomato fields; material: tomato leaves; isolation source: leaves from tomato fields | host: Solanum lycopersicum ... | reverse complement strand
TGCGGCAGCCACGGGCGCAGGGTCTTCCCAGTAGCCGCCTGGATAGGTGTTGGTCACGGACATCGCCATGACGTGTTTCGGGTTTTTGTAGCCCAGCTTGGTCGGTATGCGCAGCTTCAGCGGAAAGCCGTATTTCGGTGGCAATGGCTCGCCGTCGCAGGTCAGCGCGAGCAGCGTCTGCGGATGCAGCGCGGTCGCCATGTCGATGCTGGTGTGATAGTCGTCGGCACATGCGAAGCCGATGTACTTCGCGCTCAGGTCGGCGCCGATGCGCCGCAGAAAATCGCCGAAAGGCACGCCGCCCCACTTTCCGATGGCGCTCCAGCCCTCCACGCAGATGTGGCGGGTGACCTGCTCCTGCTGCGCGAGGGCGCGCAGCGCCGCAAGGGTCCAGGGGCGTTTTTCGGTCACCAGGCCGGCCACTTCGAGCCGGTAGCCTTCCTCTTTCACGATCCGGACTTCGTCTTCGCCGTAGTACGCATTGAAGGGAAACGGCCGGACGATCATGGATTCGGGATAGGTGGGTGCCAACCGGCCGGGGTCGAACAGCCATCCCTGGGCCCGGTCGTTCCAGCGCGAGATGCGCTGGAGCATGGCTTCCACATCCTCGTTGTCGCTGATGCTGCAGCCGGCCAGCAGGGACAGTCCGCCCAGCGTCAGGCTGCCGCGCAGGAAATGGCGGCGCGCGGCGGGCGCCATGCGGCGCTCCAGGAGCTTGCGCGCGTCGGCCACGGCCAGGTCCGCATCGGCATTGGACAAGCTCCGGCGTCTGAAGAGGTTCATGCCGCACTCCCTTGGCGACCGGCGCTCAGCATGGTGAGCAGCGTGCGCGGCACCAGGGCCACCATCACACCGTGCAGGGCAATGAACCCGACAAGCAACCCCATGGCCACGAAATGGATGCGGCGCGAGAACTCGTAGCCCCCTAGCCATTCCCGCAAGACGGGGAACTGCACGGACTTGAACAGCACGAGCCCGGACAGCACCAGGACGAGAAGGTCCAGCATCACGAACAGATAGGCCAGCCGCTGCACGCTGTTGTACTGGCGCGCATCCGTGTGGGCGAGCTTTCCGCGCAGGGCGTCCATGGCATCGCGCAGCACGGCGCGCGGCCAGACCGGAAAGAACCTGCGGGCCAGCCGGCCGCTGGCGAGGTTCATCACCAGATAGAACAGGCCGTTGGCCGCCAGCAGCCACATGGCGGCGAAATGCCACTGCAGTGCACCTCCGAGCCAGCCGCCGAGGGTCAGCGCGTTGGGCAGCGTGAAAGGGAAAAACGGCGCCGCGTTGTAGATGCGCCAACCGCTGGCGATGAGGATCAGCACCGCCAGGGCGTTCAGCCAGTGGCTGATGCGTATCCACAAGGGGTGGATGGGCTGTGGTTTCGCGGATGCCGCCATGAATGCTCCTGAAAGAGGGCCCGGCGATCGGGCCTCGTCCAGTAGTTCGGGCGGAATGCGCCGCGGGTTACAGGCGGGTGAAAAAAATCCTGAAATTCAGGTGGTGTGCCGGCATCGCGGTTTTCTTCAAAGCGGCCAGAATCATGCTCTGGCGCAATATGTACTAGGGCATGTAGCTATAAAATTAATAGCATTGGTTTGCGGGGCGGGAAAAGCAGGGGCCGGATGCCCGTGCGCCGCCAGCCGGAGGGCCGCGGACACCTGGGTCAGCCGCCCGCCTTGCCCAGCAGGGCGTCCTTGAGCTTCCAGTCCGCCGGCCGCTCGCCCAGCCAGATGCCCATCAGGGCATCGAAGAATTCGGGCTCGCGGAACGGCTCGCCCTGCGCCACGCCCTTGACGCTGATCACGGTGCCCGTGCCGGGCAGCCAGTCCACGGTGAAGGTGTCACCGGCCGAGAGCTTCTTGTGCTGGGAAAAGATCTCGCTCATGCGCAGCACGCCGGGCACGAGGCGGGAGAACGAGGCCTTGTCGATGTTGTCTTCCATGCCGCGGGAAAACAGCTTGCCCAGTTCGGCCGATTCGATGTCGCGCAGCATGGTGATCGACAGCCGCTTGGGGCCACGCAGCGCGGCCACTTCCTGCGGCGTGCCGGCCTGGCGTTCCAGGTACAGGCCCGCCGTGTACACCTTGAACACCGCCTTGTAGCGGATGCCCGCGCCATTGAGCACCAGGGGGCTGCCCTGGAGTTTGAATGCGGTGTCGTACTTCACGCCCGCGACGGTCACGACCTGGGCCGAGGCGGTGCCCATCATCAGAAGAAGGCAGGCGAGCGCGGCCGCCAACCACCGTGACAGAAACATCATGGCAACTCCAAAAAAAGAACGATCGTTCGTTTCTGATTGTTGCTGCGTGATCCGGCGCGCACAACAGGGTTTTCAGCAGGGCCGACGGCGCGCCCGGGCTGCGCCATCGGCGGCTCAGGTCCTGGCGATCAGTTGCACGAGCCTTTGCGCCAACCGGGTTTTCATCCAGGAATACGGCGGAAAGAACAGGCGCAGTCCGTTGAGGGGGCCGTTGTGCAGGCACGCCCGTTCATGGGAGAACGCGCGAAAGCCGTAGAACCCGTGTGCGTTGCCCATCCCGGAGTGGTTGACGCCGCCGAACGGCAGCCGGGTGTGCGCGTACTGCTGAACGCACAGGTTCACGCCGAGGCTGCCGGAACTGGTCTGCGCCTGTAGTCGGTCAACGACGGCCCGGTCTCGCGCGAAGAGGTACAGCGCGAGCGGCTTGAAGGCGGCGTTGATGCGGGCGACGACCTCGTCCATGGAGTCGAAGACATGCATCGGCAGCACGGGCCCGAAGATTTCTTCCGACGCGATGCGTGCATCCTCTGGAACGCCGCCCAGCAGCGTGGGGGCGACGTAGCGCATCCGGGCGTCGTGTTCGCCACCGTCCAGCCGCGTCGCCCCCTTGGCGACGGCATCCTCGATCAGCGCGGCCATGCGCTCGGCATGGCGCACGGTGACCATGCGGCCCAGGTGCGCGCTGCGGGCCACTTCGGTGACATTCCGGCCATACCGCTCGGCCATGACGCCGCGCCAGCACGCGACGAAGCGCGCCTCGGCACTCCGATGCACGTACACATGGTCGGGCGCGACGCAGGTCTGCCCGGCGTTGGTGAGCTTTCCCCAGGCCAGCATGCGCACTGCCGCTTCGACGTCGGCGCTCGCATCGACGATGGCCGGGGACTTTCCGCCCAGCTCCAGCGTCACGGAGGCCAGATGGAGGGCGGCAGCGGCCATCACCTTCTTGCCGACCTGCGGCGAGCCGGTGAAGAAGATGTGGTCGAACGGCAGTGCCAGCAAGCGCTCCGACGTGCTCACGGCCCCTGGCACGACGGCCACTTCGGCCGGATCGAAGACTTCCGCGATCACTTCCTGGACGAGGGCGTTGACGTGGGGCGTGAATTCGGACGGCTTGAGGATCGCGGTGTTTCCCGCGGCCACCGCCGATACCAGGGGGCCCAGCACGGTATTGAGCGGGTAGTTCCACGGCCCGATGATCAGGCAGCGCCCGCGCGGCTGGTACTGCACGCGCGCGCGGGTCCCCAGCGTGGTCAGCGTGGCGCCGACGCGCTGCAGGCGCATCCATCTCCGGACATGGCCGATGGCATGGCGGGCCTCGTCGAGCACGGGCAGCAGTTCGGTCAGCTCCACTTCCACCTGCGGCTTTCCCAGGTCGGCGTGGAAGGCCGCGTACCAGCGCTCGCGGCGCGAAAGGACGGCGCGGCTGAGCCGGCGCAGCTTGTCGCGGCGTTGCGAGGCCGTCGAGCTGCGCAGCGCCAGCGCGGTGGCCGCCTGCGCATCGAACAGGGCGCGGATGGCCGCGGCATCCGCATCGGCCGGTGCGGTCACCATGGCCGAAGCTCCGCGTCCAGCGGCGGGACATCGCGGCGCAGGATCCGCACGACCAGGCGCTTGGGCAGCGCATTGGCGAGCCAGACCAGGGCGGCCATCGGCCGGGGAAAGGCATAGTCCATGCAGCGCCCCTGAAGGGCCCGAAGCAGGTGATCGACCGCGCGGTCTTCCGACATCTGCAACGGCGCGGGCATGCCATCGCCGGCGGTCGCCTCGGTCGCGATGAATCCCGGATAGACGGAGACGAAGCGGATGCCGAACTCCGCAAACTCCACCCGGCAGGTGTCGATCAGCAGCTTCAGGGCGGCTTTGGCGGCGCAGTACGGTCCCTGCAGCGGCACCCCCAGGAGGCCTGCGAGCGAGTTGGTGGCGACCACCACGCCGCCGCGCTGCCGGCGCATGGCATCCAGCACCGGAAACAGCACGTTGACCGCGACGTCGTAGTTCGACCGCATGTACCCGAGCACTTCGCCCGCGTGCATGCGGCGCATGTCGATGGCGGGCGCGCCGCCGGCGTTGAGCACCAACAGGTCGATGCGGCCGTGCGCTGCCAACGCGCCCTGCACGGCGCGCAGGGCGGCGGCGGGGTCCTGGGCATCCGCCACCTGCACGCTGCAGCGGCCTCCCTGCCCGGCGATCTCGGCGGACAGCTGCCTCAAACGGTCTTCGCGCCGGGCCATGGCCACCACCTGGGCGCCCAGGCCCGCCAGGCGCAGCGCCAGCGTGCGGCCGATGCCGGAGGAGGCGCCGACGATCAGCACGACCTTGTCCTTGTATTCCATGGGGTGTTGTCCTTCGATGCGGGGCGCCGGGCCGTTCACGGCGGCCCGCACGCGTGCGTGGAGTGCGGCCAAGGCCGTCAGTAGCCTTTGGTCTCTTCGGGGAGCAGTCCCTGGCGAACCCGCAGGCGCGCCCGGTGTTCGTCCTTCATGAGGCGGCGGTTGGCCACGTACCGCACCACCCATGGGAGGGGCCGCACCTGGCCGCCTCCGGCGGCGGCGAGCAGATAGGCCTTGGCGCACTTTTCGAACAGCTCCGCATTGAGGGCCAGCCGCGCACCGGTCGTGCCCAGCACGAGCGGCTGTCCCTGCACCAGCAGTGCGTTGCCCCCGAGGCGCAGTGCCTGGTCGACCGCGGCGAGCGACGGCGCTGGCGCCATGCGGCCGAGGTGGCGCACCTGTTCGTCGAACACGCCCGGCATGGCCCCGCCGAAATCGGCCAGGCCCGTGCCGAACGTGCCGCCGCCGGAGGCCACCGCGCACACATCGCCGCGCGACGCGAAGACATACGCATGCAGGCTCGGCCCTGGAGCCGAAGACGCCGGGTCGAGCCAGTGAAGGCGCTGCGGCGCCGCATCGCCCACTGGGCCGAACCACATGGCATCGGCCCCGGGAATGCGCAGCGACAACGCTGCCACCGGCCCTTGCAGCAGATGCTTTTGCATCAGGCGTTCCCGCAGCTGGAGCCACAGCTCTTTCAGGACTCCGTCCATGTGCGGCGTCCTCATACCAGTGCGAACACGTCGTCGAAGCGGTTCAGCGCGTCGTCGATCACTTCGTCGGTATCGGCCAGGCTCGTGTAGACGCGGCTTCCGGCCAGGGTGATGAGGCCGTGCGCCGTGTAGGCCGCGCCCATCTCCTCCATCATGTGCTTGCGCTGCCTGGCTTCGTTCCTGACCTTGAACAGCTTCCACAGGCTGCTGGTGTCCAGCAGCAGGACGCCCGAGGTCTGCAGGTGCACGATGGAGCCCATGTTGTAGGTCACGTAGGGCAGGTTGCGGCGGCGGATGATCTCCTCCAGGCCCCGGCGCAAGCGGTCGCCGGCCTGGCCTGCCACCACGGCGGCGTTGGTTCGCTCGGCTTCCTGCAGCGCGTAGTACCCGGCCACGCAGGACAGCGGGTTGGCGGTCAGCGTGCCGCCGACGAAGGCGCGGCGCGACGTGGTGCCGATGCCGCCGACCAGCGACATCATGATGTCCCTCTTGCCGCCGATGGCTCCGGCCATCGGGTATCCCCCGGTGAGGCATTTGCCGAGGACCGTGATGTCCGGCGTGACGCCGAAGTAGGCCTGGGCGCCGCCCATGCCGATGCGAAAGCCCGTCACCACCTCGTCGAAAATCAGCAGCGTGTCGAACTCGTCGCACAGCTTGCGGACCTGTTCGTTGTAGTTCTTGTGGACGGGCCGCGTGCCGCTTTCAGGGCCCAGGGGCTCGAGCAGCACGGCCGCCGTGCCGCCGCGCAGCCGGTTGAGCTGCAATTGGCGGCGCAGCGCCTCCAGGTCGTTGGGCGCGCACTCCTGGGTGTGGTCCGTCGCGCCGCGGGGAATGCCGGTGGCCTCCATGCGGCCGGTGTTGGGCAGGCGCATGCCGTACACCAGCTGGTCGCTCCAGCCGTGGTAGGCGCCGCCGATCTTGATGATCCGTTTTTTCTTGGTGTAGGTCCGCGCCAGCCGCACCGCACCCATCACCGCCTCCGTGCCCGACCCCAGGAGCCGCAGCATGTCCACCCCCGGCATGTGCTTGCAGACCAGCTCGGCGAGCTTCACCTCGTATTCGTGAAGCAGACCGGTGACGGGGCCGCATGCGTCGAGGAGCGCATGGACCTTCTGCCGGACGACCGGGTGGTTGCTGCCCAGCAGCGTCGGGCCGCCGGCCTGCAGGAAGTCGATATAGCGGTTGCCGTCGACGTCGGTCAGATGCGCCCCTTCGGCGTGGGAAATCGCCAGGGCAAAGGGATGGTTGAAGGCCAGGTTGTGCTGGATTCCGCCGGGTATCACGCCCTTGGCCCGCTCGGCCAGCCGCTTGGAGCCCGCGCATTTGGTTTCGAACCAGCGCAGGACGTTGGGCATGGCATCCGGCCGGATGGGCCGCATGGGCTGCGCCACCAGTTCGGAAAACCGCCGATAGAGCGACGGGGTGTCGGGCCAGGACGAGATGGCGGTGGGCGGCATGGCGGCAGCTCCGGCGGCGGCGTGGATGGTTGCGAGGTTGCTCATGGGAAGTGCTCGAGGGGGAAAACGTTCAGGCGATGGAGCGGGCGTTCAAGGCCTCGCGCGTGCGCTGCAGGGCGTGCTCCATGGAAGGAGAGGCCGTGGCGGCGCGCTGGCCGATGCGCTGATCGAGAAGCGAGCGGGCCAGGGCTTCGAGGTCGTCCACGGCCTGCATGGCCGCGTCGCTGTCGTGCCCGCAGCACAGGATGCCGTGGTTGTGCATCAGATAGGCGTTGACGTCGCCACGGACCTTGCGGCTGAACTTCCAGGCCAGCCAGCCGCTGCCCGAGGGCGCATAGCCCACCACGGGAAGGCGGGCTCCCAGCGTGGCGCGCCACGGCGGGGGAACGGCGATTTCCTCGCCGAGCAGCGCCAGTGCGCTGGCCACGGGCTGGTGCGTGTGGATGCTGCAACCCGATTCGGGGCGCGCGCGCAGCACGCCGGCGTGAAGGCTGCTCTCCACGGACGGCGTGCCTGCGCCGTCGACCTGCCGCAGGTCGGACAGGCGCAGGACGCAGACGTCCGCAGGCGCCATCGCGTGGTAGTCGATGGCCGACGGGGTGACGGCCACGAGGTCGGCATCGATGCGCAGCATGATGTTTCCGCCGGTGCCTGCAAAGTAGCCGCGGCGCGAGAGCTCAAGGCAAAGGTCCACCACATGCCGGCGTTGGGATTCGTGTTTCATGGGCACTCGCTCTCAGGAAAGGGCCGGCGCATTCAGGCGGTGGTACAGCGGCGACAGGCGCGCGTGGACCTCCTTGAACGTGCCGAATTTCTCGTCGTACAGGTTTCGCAGCGACGAGGCGGGCTCGTATACCCGGCGGATCTGCCGCAGCTGGTTCAAATCGGAGAAGGACAGGGCGCCGATGCCCACGCCGGCGATGAAGGTGGCGCCGATCGCATTGGCCTGGATCGGACTGACGGGTTGCCGGATGGGCTGGCCCGAGACGTCCGCCATGATCTGGCACCAGACCTCGCTTTGCGCACCGCCTCCCACGGCCGTGATCACGCCCGGGCTGCGCCCGAGCAGCCTGGAAAACGGCTCCAGCATCCATCGCGTGTTCAACGCAACGCCCTCCAGAAAGGCGCGAAAGATGTCTTCGCGGGAGTGCTCCAGCGACATGTTGAGGAGCCCGGCCCGCAGCCGCGGGTTGTCCACGGGCGTGCGCTCGCCGTACAGCCATGGGGTGTAGATCAGGCCCCTGGCGCCCGGCGGAACGCGTGCCGCGATGCGGTTGAGCGCTTCGTAGACTTCGGGATGCTCTTCGTCGCTGGCCAGTTCATCGGGGTGGTACAGGATGCGGTCGCGCAGGAACGACAGGTTGGCGCCGGCGGTGGACTGCAGCGCCATGGCGAGGTAGCGGCCGGACACCGCGCAGGGCACGGCCGCGATCTTGCGGAAGATGTCGGTCTTCATGAACGGCACGTGCGCACCCAGCCAGGAAGAGGTCCCGAGGTACAGGTGCGTTTCGAAGTCGTCGACGGCCGCCCCGACCGCGACGGCGGAGTTGTCGACCGCGCCGGCCACCACCACCGTGCCCGGGTCCAGGCCGAGCGCTTCGGCCACCTCGGGAAGCAAGGTGCCGATCACATCGGTGGATTGGACGATCTCGGGCAGCTTCTCTGCATCCACGCCCAGCATGCGCAGCAGCCGCGCGTCATAGCGCACGTGGTGCGGGTCGCGGTTGTCCGTGACCCACGCGGTGAGGATGGAGTCCTGCGTGGCGCACAGGCGGCCGCACAGGCGCAGGTTCAGGTAGTCCAGCGCGTTCAGGAACTTGTGCGTCTGCTCGTAGACGGCGGGGCATTCGTCGCGCACGTAGGCGATGTGTCCGGCGCTGTCGCGGCCCGTGGTCGACGGGGCGCCACCGGTCAGGCGCAACCACTGCCACAGTTTCAAGGGGCCGTAGCCCTCGATGCTGCCGAACCGGCCGCGCGTGCGCCGGGCGATGGCGGGCGCGCCGCGGGCATCCAGCCAGCTGATGGCGCGCCCGATGGGGCGGCCGGCCCGGTCCACGCAGACGGTGACTTCCGTCTGCGTGGAGCAGCACACCGCGACCACGCGCTGGCGCCGCGGTGCATCCGCGCCCAGCAATTCGCCCGCGGCCTCCATCAAGGCCTGCCACCAATGGGCGGGGTCCTGTTCGGCCGTCACGCCGTGCACCTCCAGGGAGACGGGCCTGAAGGCCCAGGCGTGCACGGTTCCGTCCAGCGTGACCAGGGCGCATTTGCAGCCCGACGTGCCGAGGTCGATGGCGAGTACCAGGCGTTGGGCAAGACTCATCGAGGCCTCAGAACTTGCGCGAGACGGCCAGCACGAGCCGGTTGCCGTCCACTGCCCGGATCTTGTCGCCGTCGACCACCTGGAACAGCTCGCGTGTTCGGGTCTTGGGCATGACGTATTCGGCGCTCCAGTCGAAGCCCCAACGCTTGTGCATCAAGCCGATCGAATAGTCGCTGGCTTTGGCTTCCTTGAAGTTCTTGATGCGCTGTATTCCGGCGTGCAGTTTCAGCGTGGTCTTGTCGTCGAGGGGGATCTTGTAGTCGAGGTCGGCCAGCCAGCTGCCGCGCGAATCGCGGTCGCCGCGCGCATAGCAGTCCAGCGCCTTGGCGGGATCGGCCGACAGGGCCAGCATCTGGCCGCAGACGCCGCCGGTGCTGGCGCCGCGGTAGTTTTTGGACAGCACCGTCAGGATGCGGGCATCGAGCGCGCCCCACCCCAGCTCGAGCACGGCGTAGGTGGAGTTGTACTTCGTCGTCCGAAAGTCGGTGGGCGTGCCGGTGCTGGCGTCGAAGCCCTGGGGGGCATCGAACTTGGCCCCGGGAAAGAGCTCGCTGGCCAGGCCCACGCCGTAGTGCCAGCCGTCCGGATCGCCAAAGCGCCAGCCGGTGGCCAGAAGCACGTTGTACCCGTCGCTGCCCGTATAGACCTTGTTGCTGATGGTGGACAGCTGTGCCAGCGCGATCAAGCCGCTTTCGTGGGCGAACTGCACGGCCAGTTGCGCCCCGGGGCGGTTCAGCGAATCGGACAGGCCGCGCGTGCGCTGGTCGCTGAGCAGCTTGACTTCGGTCTCCACGGCGTAGCTGGCGGTTTCGTCCGCCTGGGCAGGCGCGGCGATGCTGCCAAGCAGCGCGCCGGTGGAGACCAGGAAGAGCAATGGGCTTTTGTTCATGCGGGATCCTTTCGCTGGTGGGGGGATGAACGGGAGGGGATCAGGGTTTGCACACGGGGGCGGCCGGAAGGGCCGCCACGCGCTGCAGCTGCTCGGTCTGCCCCAGGATCTCGGTGCCCAGGAAGGCGCGGATGTGCAGCTCTCCCGACTTGACCCGCAGCGCGCCCTTGTATTTCTTGCCATCGCGCGGGTCGTAGACCCATCCATCGCGCCAGGCATCGTTCTGGTAGTGCTCCAGCCGGGCGATCTGCACACCGCAGGTGTCCTTGGCCTGGCCGGCGTCCTTGTCCCAGACGATGTGGCCGCAAAGGGCCGTGGCCGCATCGGCACACGGCTTGAACTCCACGACCGCATCTTTTTCCGCCCCCATCCACAGGCCTTTCGCCTCGTCGGGGCCGGCGGCCCATGCGGGCGGAACCAGCGTGGCCAGCACGAAGGCTGCGCGAAGGAGGGGAGTGAATGGGGTCATCACAGTGACTTGGTTGTTTGGTAATGATGGCTAGTTTATAGCTATGACTACTATTTTGAAAAGAGAGATTGATCTGTGAAAACCCTAATAGGGTCGGCGGCTTCAGCGTGGGTGCAGTGCGCTGGGGCGATCGCCCGTCCACCGCTTGAATGCACGGCGAAAGGCGCGCAAGTCGTCAAAGCCCGTGGCGGATGCGACTTCATGGATCGGCAACGCCGCGCGTCGCAGCAATGCCAGGGCGTGATCGCGGCGCACCTGGTCATGCAGCGCGCGCCAGGACACGCCCAAGGCGTCGAAGCGCCTGCGCAGCGTGCGTTCCCCGAGGTTCAGGTGGCGTGCCAGGCCCGCCATGGACGGCGCGTTGTCCAGGTTGCCGCGCAGCCACGTCAATGCGCTTTCGTGAAGATCGTTCCGGTCGCCGGGGCATTCGAGCAGGGCGGCCAGATGTCCGCGCAGGGCGTCGCAGGCATAGGGATCCCATCCAGAGAGTTCCTGGGCGAGCCAATGCGACGCGGTCCACATGCGGTGCGCGGGGCGGTTGAATTGGACGTCGCAGCCGAAGACATGCCGATGCACATGGGCGTGCGCAGGCGCGGGCCAGGCCAGTTCCACCCGCTCGGGCGTGAAGTGCCCACCCACCAGCGCCCGCATCACGGTCAGGATGGCCGCGAAGGCCTCCTCGACCAGCAAAGGCTCGAGTTCCGGGTCGTGGTGGCGGGCCTGTGCCAGGACCCCCAGCAGGCCGTCCTGGCGTTCGAGCCGGAGAGACACCAGTGCGCCCGCCTCGCTCTGGTGCGCTGCGCAGAATGCGATGGCCTGGCCCAGTGTCCGGCACGTCAGCATGGCCAGGCCGGGCAGGCCCCATGACATCGGTGTCTGTGCCTGTCCGGCCAGCAGGCCCAGCGAAGGCGCGTCCATCTGTGCCTGCACCCGCTTGCACAGCGCCCGTGTCTGGCGGTAGGACACCCGCAAGACGGGATCTCTCAGATCCTCCGGGCCGAAGCCCAAGCCGAGGCACAGGCGCTCCGGTGACAGGTGGTGCGCCTGTGCGACGCGCAGCAATGCCCGGATGAGCATCGGAGGCACATTGGCACGGTCGTCGAGCGCCACGCCGGACAGCGTCATGGCATGCCGGCCGAAACGGCCCCACGCTTGTCCATTGCGAACACCGCATTCCTTGCCCTGCCCGATACGCTGGGCCCATCGAATGGAGGTTGTGGATGCGAACTGCTTTGGTGACGGGAGGCTCGGGCTACGTGGCCAGCCATGTGGTGAAGTTGCTGCTGGAAAACGGCTGGACCGTGCATGCGAGCGTGCGCGATCCGGGCAACGCACACAAGCTGAGCGCCTTGCTCGGGTTGCAAGCGCGTTTCCCTGGCCGGTTGCGGCTGTTCGCCGCGGACCTGCTGCGCGAGGGGGCGTTTGACGAGGCCATGCGCGGCTGCGACACGGTGTTCCATGTCGCCTCCCCGTTCTTCCTGCCCGAGCAGATCAGCAACCCGCGCGTGCAATTGCTGGAGCCTGCGCTGGCGGGCACGCGCAACGTGCTGGGCGCGGTCAACCGCTGTGACTCGGTGGGCAAGGTCGTTCTGACGTCGACCGTGGGAGCGATGTTCGGCGACTACGCCGATGTGCTGCAGATGAAGGGGCACGTACTGACGGAAGACCAGTTCAACCGCACCAGTACCCTGGAAAACAACCCGTACCACTACTCGAAGGTGGTCGCCGAACAGGAGGCCTGGCGCATTGCCGATGGACAGCATCGCTAGCGCATGGTGGCGATCAACCCGGGCCTGGTTCTGGGCCCGGCGTTGACGCCCGACTCGCAGTCGGGAAGCCTTTTTCTGCTGGACGAACTGATGCGGGGGGTGTTTTTCTACGGGGTGCCGGACTTCAGCACCTGGCCGCGGCTTTGAACGACGGGGCCCACGGCCGCTACATCGTCGCGGAGCGTGAAATGACGCGGTTCGTCGAGATGTCGCGCATCGTGCGGCGCGTGCACGATCGGCCCTGGTTGCTGCCCCGGCATCAGTTGCCCAATGCGCTGGTGCGCTTGATCGGGCCCCTGTTCGGCCTGTCGCAGTCCTACATCCGCAATCATCTCGGCATCCGCTTCACGCTCGACAACCAGCGCAGCAAGGACGAGCTGGCTTTGCGCTATCGCCCGATCGACGAAACGCTCGAGGCGCATTCCAGCGCGTGGCAGTCATGGCGCAAGGCGGTCAGAACCTGATCCGGCCGGTCAGGATCTGCCACCACATGCACCAGTCGCCCATGAAGCTCATGAGGGGGTAGCGAAAGGTGGCGGGGCGGTTGTGCTCGAAGAAAAAATGCCCGACCCAGGCGAACGCGTAGCCCTGGAGCAGTGCGAGCCCCAGCAGCCACCCGTTCTGGCGCCACAAGGCGGCGGCCAGAAGCACCAGGGCGATGCTGCTGCCGGCGAAATGCAGGCGGCGAGAGACCGGGTGCGAATGCTCGCTGAGGTAGAACGGGTAGAACTCCCGGAAGGTTCGGTATGGTGGCTGTGAAGACATGCGGGCTCCTCTGCGTGATCGCTAGACGGAAAAGGCGTGGCGCTGGGCGACGGAGCGCCAGCACAACGCCAGGGCCGCCACGGCGCCAAAGGCGGCGCTGACCACCGGCACGGCATGCGCCTCGTCCCCCTGGACGAAAAACGAGGCGATCAGCGGTCCGAACGCGATGCCAAAGATCTGGGCTGCAGGAACGAGGGACGCCACGCGCCCGCTGGCGTCGGCATCGAAGGCGAACCGCATCTGGAACGGTGTGATGAACAGCCAGGTGAATGCGAACAGGCCGCACAGCACGGCGAACGCCGTGGTGGCACCCGTGCCGGCATAGAAGATGCCGATCGCCACGCCGCACAGCAAGGTCGATCCTGCAAGCAGGGCCTTGGTGGCGTGCAGCGAGCGCACCAGCATCGAGCCGCAGAGCCCGCCCACGACCTGGACGCCCAGGCAAGCCGCAATCAGTGTCTGCGCCGCGGTGGCGGAAAAGCCCACACGGATGCCCAGGGGCTCGACGTAGGCCCAAAGCGCGCCCAACGTCGACAACTGCAGGAACACGGTGACGAGCGGCGTGGCCTTATTCCAGCTCCAGGCAAAGGCGCCGGTGGGCGGTGTGGGCAACGGCTGCAGGTTGCGCGGCAATGCAAACGCCAAAAGCACGGGCACCACCAGCAGCGAGGCGAGCAGCGCAAAGGCGCCGCCCCAGCCTTGGGTGGGGATGATCACATGGGCCAGCAGCAACCCGACGAATGCCTGGGCCAGGGTCTGGAGCACGAAGAAGAGGCCTGCGATGCGGTCGGGGCTGGCGCTGCGCACGATCACTGCCGTGGTGCCCCACACCAGGACGCCTTCCGCCAGTCCGGCCGCGGCGCGGTACGCAACGAAGCCCATGTCGCCGACCGCGTACAGCGTGCCTGCGTTCAGCGCGGCTGCGGCCGCGGCGGCGATGGCGGTGGCCAGGCGAAGATGCACCAACGGCAACGCGAGCTCGCCGAGCAGGGCGCCCAGCCCCAGGGCCACGATCTCGGCCATTGCCACCAGTCCCAGTCCTTCCAGGCTGACTTGCCTGGCCTCCAGCAACTCTCCCAGCAAAATCGGCTGCAATCCGAGGACCAGCAGAGCCAGCGAACCCACCAGGAGGGCGGTCATTAACGCGGAAGCATGGATTTCTTTGCGCTGTGTCACGATGCCGTCCTTGGTGGTAGTGATGACTATGATATTGTCATGCGGCCCAGTTGTTCCATTTTTTATATGGGGAGAATCCCGAACACCATGAAGAAAGCCGCTTTGCCCAGGATCCGCCGCGTTCAGCCCGATCTCGCCACCAAGGTGCAGCCCGCACAACAGCGCGCCACCGATACGTTCGAGCGCATCCTCGAAGCGACCGCCCTGACGCTGGACGAGGTCGGCATCGAGCGGCTGTCGACCAATCTGGTTTGCGAACGCGCCGGAATGACGCCACCCGCGCTGTACCGCTACTTTCCCAACAAGTACGCGTTACTGTCGGAGTTGGGGCAGCGGCTGATGGTGCGCCAGAACGTGTGCGTGGAGCGCTGGATCCAGCCAGGCGTTTTCCTCCAAGGTGCGCCGTGCCTGGAGCAGGCGCTGGCAGGCCTCTTGCTGGATACGTACGAGGTCACGCGCAGCACCCCGGCAGGTGTCTGGATCATGCGAGCGATGCGTGCTGTGCCGGCACTGCAGCAGGTGAGGCTGGCGTCCCATGCGGAGGTCACCGAGGCGCAAGTGCGGCTGCTGGTCGAAGTGCTGCCGGATGCGAATCCCGCGGAGCTGAGGCTGGCCAGTCGCATCGTGGTGGAAATGCTCTATTCGGCGGTCGAGATGCTGTTCGACGAAACCATGGATCCTCAGGCCGTGGCGCGCGTCGTCGGCAGGATGATGGCCAGCGAGCTCGATCGCCTGGCCCCTGTGGCCAAGCACTCCCGCTGAGAGCCGCGCAGCCGGCGGGCCTCGGTGCTGCCTCTCGGGCTTTTGCTGCACCGATGGAATGGGCGGCCGATGGATTCCGGAGGCCGCCGGACGTGATGTCGGGGCCGGCGACTGCCGCAGGCGCTTTGCTACACTTTCCCCATGTTCATTCACCACGTGTTCATTACAGGTTGCAGCGACCGGGGAGCCTGGCCCTGGCGCAAGCCATCCGCATCGAACGCCTGATGGCACCTGGGGCAATCCCAGCTGCACCCGTGGCCCTGACGGGCCGAACGCAATGAACTGCGGCGCCCACCGTCCTTGTCCTGGCGCTGCCCGATTGGGAAATTCCCGTGATTACAGAACTTGAATTCAAAAGCCTGGCCAGCGAAGGCTACAACCGCATTCCGCTCATCGCGGAGGCCTTCGCCGACCTGGAAACGCCGCTGTCCCTCTACCTGAAGCTGGCCTACAGCAAGGACGGTGGCAAATACAGCTTCCTGCTCGAATCGGTCGTGGGAGGCGAGCGGTTCGGCCGCTACAGCTTCATCGGCCTGCCGGCGCGCACCTTGCTGCGGGCCAGCGGCTTCGGGGCCGACGCCAGGACCGAGGTGGTCACCGATGGGCAGGTGGTCGAGACCGCCCCCGGCAACCCGCTGGACTTCATCGAGGCTTACCAGAAACGGTTCAAGGTGGCGCTGCGTCCTGGCCTGCCACGGTTTTGCGGCGGCCTGGCGGGGTACTTCGGCTATGACGCGGTGCGCTACGTCGAAAAGAAGCTCGAAACCACCTGCCCTCCCGACACCATGGGCATGCCCGACATCCTGCTGCTGCAGTGCGAGGAACTGGCCGTCATCGACAACCTCTCGGGCAAGCTCTACCTCATCGTCTATGCCGACCCCGGGCAGCCCGAGGCCTATTCCAAGGGCAAGCAACGCCTTCGGGGCCTGAAGGAGCAGCTCAAGTACTCGGTGGCGGCGCCGGTCGTCAAGCCGACGGAAAGCCACCCGCCCCAGCGCGACTTCGCCAAGGCCGATTACCTGGCGGCGGTGGATCGCGCCAAGGAGCTGATCGCCGCCGGGGACTTCATGCAGGTGCAGGTGGGCCAGCGCATCCACAAGCGCTATACCGAATCGCCGCTTTCCCTGTATCGCGCGCTGCGGTCGCTGAACCCCTCGCCCTACATGTTTTACTACCACATGGGCGACTTCCACATCGTTTCGGCTTCGCCCGAAATCCTGGTGCGGCAAGAGAGCACCCCGGAAGGCCAGAAGGTCACGATCCGGCCGCTGGCCGGCACGCGCCCGCGCGGCAACACACCGGAGCATGACAAGGCCACGGAGGTCGAGCTGGTCAACGACCCCAAGGAGCGTGCCGAGCACGTGATGCTGATCGACCTTGCGCGCAACGACATCGGGCGCATCGCCAAGACCGGCACGGTGAAGGTGACGGAGGCGTTCGCCGTGGAGCGCTACAGCCACGTGATGCACATCGTGAGCAACGTCGAAGGGCTGCTCAACGACGGCATGACCAACATGGATGTGCTGAAGGCGACCTTTCCGGCCGGCACGCTCACCGGGGCGCCCAAGGTACATGCGATGGAACTGATCGACCGGCTGGAGCCTGTCAAGCGCGGCCTGTATGGCGGTGCCTGCGGCTATTTGAGCTATGCCGGCGACATGGACGTGGCCATCGCCATCCGCACCGGCATCGTGAAGGACGGCATGCTCTATGTGCAGGCGGCGGCCGGGGTGGTGGCCGACTC
>JAAIGE0100639592.1_pt1 | contig 16671 bp, 14 predicted proteins | sample 6487951 | NCBI WGS metagenome assembly JAAIGE01 (sample SAMN13974128, study PRJNA590717) | phyllosphere metagenome | biome: tomato field; feature: multiple bacterial spot infested tomato fields; material: tomato leaves; isolation source: leaves from tomato fields | host: Solanum lycopersicum ... | reverse complement strand
GGCGACGACACCCCCGCCGAGGTCGATGCGCTGCGCAACCGGCACCGCGAGATCCATGTCGTCGGCAGCGTCGGACTCGTGCAGACGCTGCTCGACACCGCGGTGTTCGACGAGCTGCGGATGTGGGTGCATCCGGTCGTGCTCGGCGAGGGGAGGAAGGTCTTCCCCGACGGTGCGACGCCGCGGAGCCTCGCACTGATCGAGCCGCCGCTCGTCGGCGATCACGGCGTGGTGCAGCTGCGGTACGCACCCGCAGGCCCGGTCGAGACCGGAGACATGGACGAACGCGCCTGAGCCGCGTTCGCGACGGAGGTCAGAAGATCATCGGGCGATCGTCGTCGTCCTCGCCGTCGAGGTCGAGGTCGATGACGACGGGCACGTGGTCGCTGGGGATTTCTCCCTTGCGCTCCTCGCGGTGGATGGATGCCCCGACCACCCCGTCCGCGAGGGCCGGTGAGCCCAGGATGAAGTCGATGCGGAGGCCCTCGTTGCGAGGGAAGCGGAGCTGCTTGTAGTCCCAGTAGGTGTAGCCGGTCGGGACGAGCGGACGGACGGTGTCGACGAGCCCGGCGTCGAGCAGCGACTGGAACGCTGCGCGCTCCTCGGGCGAGACGTGGGTCGTCGCGCCCTCGACCACCGTCGGGTCGCCGTTGTCGGCATCCGTCGGGGCGATGTTGAAGTCGCCGACCAGGGCGAGGGGCAGGCCCGGTTGCGCGGCGAGCGTGTGCTGGGTGTAGGCGCGCAGCGCCTCGAGCCAGTGCAGCTTGTAGGTGAAGTGCGGGTCGTCGAGGCCGCGCCCGTTGGGGACGTACAGGCTCCACACCTTGACGCCCCCGATGGTGGCGCCGATCGCCCGCGCCTCCTGCGGGGCATCCAGACCCTCGTGGCCCTTCAAGAACCCGGGCATGTCGGGGAAGGCGTACTCGACCTCGGTGATCGGCTCACGGCTGGCGATCGCGACGCCGTTCCACTGATTCAGCCCGTGCGCCTCGACGTGGTACCCGGCCGCTTCGAACGCCTCGTACGGGAACTGCTCGGGCTTGCACTTGATCTCCTGCATCGCGAGCACATCGATGTTCTCGCGCACGGCGAAGTCGACAGTGCGCACGACCCGTGCGCGGATCGAGTTGACGTTCCAGGTGGCAAGGCGCATGGGTGCAAGCCTATTTGCGAGCGCGGACACAGCAGAGCGCCCCGTCCGGATCCCTCGGACGGGGCGCTCCAGGTCACGATCAGGCGCGTCGTGCGCGGCCGTAGATCGCGACGACCAGCAGGATGATCGCGCCGTACACGATGTCCTGCACGCTCGACCCCAGGTTGAAGACCACCACGAGTGTCGAGACTTGCCCGAGCACCAGCGCGCCGGCGAACGTCCCGACGACGGATCCGCTGCCGCCGAAGATCGACGCCCCTCCCACGACGACCGCCGCGACGGATGCCAGGAGGTACGGCGACCCCATCATCGCCTCCGCCTGCTGGTAGTAGCCGACGATGACGATGCCCGCGAACGCCGCCAGCGCTCCGCTGGCCATGTAGCCCCGGATCCGGATCCACGCCACGGGCTGGCCGGCCAGGCGAGCGGTGTCCTCGGAGGATCCGACAAGGTAGAGGGAGCGGCCCCACCCCGTCGTGCTGAGGACCAGTTGCAGCACGATCATCAGACCCACCGCGAGCGGGAGCACCGCGGCGAAGGAGACGCCGAGGACGGTGATCTTCGCCGACGTGATGGCGGTGACGAAATCGGGGACGACGGTGAGCTCGGCGAGGCTGAAGTTCAGCAGCACCACGCCGAACAGGAGTCCGTTCATGGCGATCGTCGTCACGATGGGCGTCAGACCGATGCGAGCGACGACGACGCCGTTGACGAAGCCGATCACCGTGCCGGCCAGCAGCGCTGCGATGAATGCGCCGACCGGTCCGAGCGCGGCGTTCCACGTGAGGAAGGCGAGCGCGGAGAACGCGATCGTGTTCGGGACGGAGAGATCGATGCCGCCTTGGATCACCGCGAGCGTCTGTCCGAACGACGCGATGGCGAGGATGGCCGCGAACGTCGCGGTGCTGATGAAGCCCTCGATCGTGAACAGTGAGGGTCGGATCGCACCCCCGATGACGAACAGTGCGATGAACGCGAGGAACACCCAGGCGCTTGTGGGCACCGCGGACAGGCGGGCGAGTGGGCTGCGCGTCCGCGGTGCGTCGACGACGGCGGTCATGGCCGTCCTCCCTTCGAGAGAGCGCTGCGTGCGGCGATGACGCGCACGAGCACGGGGATGGCCACGACGGCGAAGATGATGAGGGCGTTCACGACGTACTGCCAATACGAGTTGACGCCGGCGAAGAACAGCAGGTTGCCGACGAGCCCCAGGGTGCACGCTGCGACGACGGTGCCGAGGACGCTGCCTCGGCCGCCGGCGAAGCTCGCCCCGGAGAGCGCGACCGCGGCGATCGACGTCAAGAGGTAGGGGTCGCCGCTTCGAGGATCGCCGGTGACGGTGGAGCCGGCGAGCAGCATCGCTCCGAATGAGACGAGGATGCCCGAGAAGACGAACGTGCCGAGGATCGTGGCCCGCGAGTTCAACCCGGCGGCCTGCACGGCATCCCGGTTGGAGCCCACGCCGTAGATCTGACGGCCGAATCCCGTGCGCTGGAGGACGAACCACACGGCGACGGCGATGAGGAGGAGCCAGACGACCGACATCGGGACGAACGGGATCAGCTCGCCGCTCGTGATGAGGAAGACGGACTGGTCGAGTGCGCCGCCCGGTCGGTCGAGGATGGTCCGGGCGATCGCTCCGATGATGAACGCGCTCGCCAGGGTGACCGCGATCGCCGGCAGCCGCCCGAAGGCGACGAGGAAGCCGTTGAACAGGCCGCACGCAGCTCCGGTCGCGATGCCGACGAGGAGGGCCGCCCACCCCGGCAGGTTCGCCAGCTGCGTCGCGAAGACGACGTTGCACAGGCTCGCGATCGCGCCGATGGAGATGTCGATTCCGCCGATGAGGACGATCAGCAGCTGTCCGAGGGCGATGACGGCCAGCGGAACGACGAGGTTCGCGGCCGTCTGCAGCTGGAAGCGGGTCAACAGCCCGGGATTGATGGCGAGGTAGATCGCGATGAAGGCGACGAAGGCCACCACCGGTGGGAGTGCCCCTTCGTGCAGCGACCGCCGGGTCCACTGCGGGAGCCGTTCGGGCGCCCGCGAACGGGTGGGGGTGAAGATGGTTCCGGTCATTCCGAGGACCTCATTCCGACAGCTGCGCCGACGACGGCGTCGGCGGTGATCTCGGAGCCTTCGAGCTCCTGGGTGACGGTGCCGCGGTACAGCACGGCGACCCGGTGGCACATGTGGACCAGTTCCTCGACCTCGGTCGAGAACCAGACGATGCCCACGCCCTGACGCGCGAGCGCCACCATCGCGGCGTACAGCTCCTGCTTGGCCCGGACGTCGATGCCCCGCGTCGGGTCGTGAAGGATGAGGAGCGTGCGGTCGCGATCCAGCCACCGTCCGAAGACGAGCTTCTGCTGGTTGCCGCCGGAGAGGTTGCCGGCGGTCTCGAGCGGACCACGAGTCCGGACGCTGAGCGAGTCGAGGACGGCTCGGATCCAGCCGCGGTCACGTGCGAGCAGGGCCCGGCCACCGAGACCGAACGCGCGGGTCCAGGGCGCCTCGAGGTTCTCCCCGACGCCGAGCTCGAGCGCGAGCCCTTCCCGCTTCCGGTCTTCCGGCACGTAGCCGACGCCGGCTTTGACGGCGCGGAGAGGCGTCAGGGATCGGATGTCCCGACCCCCGATCCGCCAGGTGTCGGCGGACGCGGGCGCAGCGCCGAACAGTGCCCGCAGGAGCTCCGTCTGGCCGTGCCCCTGCAAGCCGCCGATGCCCAGGATCTCGCCCGCCCGCACCCGAAGAGTGACATCGGAGAGCCGCGCGGACCGGAGACCCACGACCGTGAGCACATCCTCGGCGTCGCTCTCGACCGGAGAGACGTCGGGGAACTGTTTCGCGGCGGCGCGACCCGCCATCATCGAGATGAGCTCGTCATCGGTCCAGCCGCCCTTCTCGAACGTGCCGACGGCGGTCCCGTCGCGGAGGACCGTGCCGCGATCCGCGATCTCCCGGATCTCACGGAGCCGGTGCGACACGTAGATGACCGCGCCGCCGCGAGCGGTGATCTCGCGGATCCGGTCGAAGAGCCACTCCACGCCGGGAGGCGTGAGCGCGCTCGACGCCTCGTCGAGGATCAACAGCTTCGGCTCGGCGGCGATGGCTCTCGCGATTTCGACGAGTTGACGGTCGGCGAGCAGCAGCGTCCCCACGCGAGCCTGCGGGTCGATGTGCGTCAGTCCGAGCCTGGACAGGAGCGCTGTCGCCCCCGCCACCGCTGTGCGGGGCGCGAAGGGCCGTGCACTCGGAAGATCGGGGAGCGCCAGGTTCTCGGCGACGGTCCACTCGGGCACGAGCGCGATCTCCTGGTAGGCGCAAGCGATCCCCAGGGCGCGGGAGCGCGCGATGCTCCCGCCCCGAAGCGCCTCGCCGTCGATGAGCACGTCGCCGGTCGTGGCTGCGACAGCGCCCGACAGGATCTTCGACACGGTGCTCTTGCCTGCCCCGTTCTCACCGACGAGGGCATGGACCTCGCCCGGGCGGCACTCGAAGCTCACGTCGGCGACGGCGCGCACCGGGCCGTACGACTTGTGGAGGTCGCGGGCCACCAGGAGTGGGGCGACCTCCGCGGAGGCCGCCGTAGGGGCGACCTCCGCGGGAAGTGCGGTCTGCTCGTTCATTCGATGCTGTCCGCGTCGTCAGTTCTGGTAGAAGGCGAGGACCTCGTCGAGCGTGAGGTCGAGCCCGGGGAAGTCGTAGCCGAGCTGGAAGTTGTCGGGCATGTCGGGCAAGCAGAAGTCCTCGGCGTTGTCGGCGGTGATCTCCAGCGGCGCGTAGAACTGCTCCTTCTCGATGTCCTCGCCTTCGAGGAGCAGCACCGCCTGCTCGAGGCCCTTCGCATAGATCGCGGGCTGGCCGAAGATCATGTTGCCCACGAGTCCCTCGGGGGCGTACTCGACCAGCGCGCACGCTTCGCCGTTGTAGCCCGAGCCACCCACGACCGGGACGAACGGGATGCCGGCGTCCGCGAACGCGGCCGGCACTCCCTGGCCGCCGGTGAGGAAGGAGTAGACGCCGCCGACTCCCGGCTCGGACTGGAGGATCTGCGACATGGCCTGCTGCGCGTCCGCCTCGTTCCAGCCGTTCGTGCCCTGCGCGACGATGCTCGCACCGCCTCCTGTCAGGACTTCCTCGACGGCGGGCATGGAGGAATCGTTGAGGGGGACCCCGGCCAGGCCCTCCAGCACGGCGACCTCCTTGTCATCGCCGAGCTGCTCGAGCAGCCACTCCGCGCCGATGGTCCCGGCGTTGGCCCAGTCCGTCGACACCGTGTAGACGTAGTCGTTCGAGTAGGGCCCGCCGTTCGCGATGACGGGGATGTCTGCGGCCTGTGCCTGAGCGATGGCGGCGTCCGCGCCGGTCGCCGATGCAGGATCGAACAGGATGGCGTCGACGCCCTCGGCGATGAGATTCTGGATGGCCGCGTTCTGCTGGGCGGCGTCGTTGTCGTTCGTGCGGACGATCTTGACCTCGACCTTGTCCTTGTACTCCGGTCGCTCGGCGAGTGCCTGCAGTGCGGCGAGACCCATCTCCCGCCAGGCCTGGCCGCCGAGAGGCTGCTGGAAGCCGATGACGAACTTCTCGTTCGAGGTGCCGTCCCCGCCGGCATTGCCCGCGGAGTTGCCCGTGTCGGCGGGCGCGGAGGTGCAGGCGCTCAGTGCGAGTGCGGTGGCGCCGACGGCCGCGAACAGCATGGTCGAGCGCCGGATGGTGGCAGTGCGTCGTTGCATGTGATCTCTCCCTTGAAATCGGATTGCGAGCCTCGTTCGGGGCTGATCCCTCGGCGTCTTCGCCATCCCCGGACCGTTCCGAGAATTCGAGTTGACGAATCGAGAACGAGGTCGTTACCGTGTGGATGGTAGCGCTGCCAGTAGCGCTAACACAATGCAAAGATGCAAGAACATCCCGAAGGGCCGCGACGATGCGGCAGTGAGGAGAACGAGCCGTGATCGCGAGAAGCGTGACCCGGGAGCGTTTCGCTCCCGACGTCGAGATCCGGGTGCGCTCGCACCGGATCGGCGTCATCGGTGCGGGCATGATCGTCGCCGATGTGCACCTCGAGGCCTACCGGCTGGCGGGCTTCCCGGTGCACGCCATCGCCTCGCGGACGCCCGAGAACGCTCGTGCGGTCGCCGAGCGGTACGGCATCGCGACGGTGCATGACACCCCGCGAGACCTCATCGAGGACGCGGATGTGGAGATCGTCGACATCGCCTTCCCCCCCGACCAGCAGCCGGCGCTGATCCGCCATGCGCTGGCACAGCCCCACGTCAAGGCGGTCCTCGCGCAGAAGCCGCTGAGTCTGGACCTCGACGAGGCGCTCGCCCTCCGGGACGAGGCTGCCGCCGCCGGGAAGATCCTCTCGGTAAACCAGAACATGCGGTACGACCAGTCCATCCGGGTGCTCTCGCAGATCCTCGAACGGGGCGAGCTCGGAGATCCGGTGTTCGCCTCCATCGACATGCGGGCCATCCCGCACTGGCAGAGCTTCCTCGAGGGATACGACCGTCTCACGATCGCGAACATGAGCGTCCACCACTTGGATGCCCTGCGGTTCCTCTTCGGGGACCCGGAGCAGATCTACACGGCCGCTCGATCGGACCCGCGCACAGGGTTCGACCACCGAGACGGCGTCGTGGTCTCGACCCTCACGTTCCCGAGCGGCGTGCTCGCCGTCTCGGTCGAGGACGTCTGGTCCGGTCCGCGCGAAGAAGGTTTCGAATCGGACATCTGGATCCGGTGGCGGGTGGAGGGCACCCGGGGTGTGGCGCAGGGGACGATCGGCTGGCCCACGGGAGAGCCGTCGACCCTGACGTACGCGTCCGCCCTCACCACCGACGGCGCGTGGGTGACCCCCGAGTGGGACACGCACTGGTTCCCGCACGCCTTCATCGGCGTCATGGAGCAGGTGCAGTACGCCGTCGAGATCGGCACGGAGTCCGAGCTCACCGTCGCCGACAACGTCCGCACCATGGCCCTCGTCGAAGCGGCGTACCGCTCGCTCGATGAACAGCGACCCGTCCGACTCGACGAATTCGACCTCAGCTCACCCGACGCCGCGGAACGCCGCGGCTGAATCCCGAACCCCGACGCACGTCACGCAAAGGAGCACGACCATGATCCAGATCGGCATCTTCAGCGGGTACTTCCCGTACGACCTCGAGACCACGGCGCGGAAGATCCGCGACCTCGGCTTCAACACGGTGCAGCTCGACCTGCATTTCAAGGACATCGATCTGTCGGCCGGGCAGATCACGGCAGAGAAGGCGAAGCGGGTCCGGGACACCTTCCGCGACCACGACCTCCCGATCTGCGCGATCTCGGGCTACACGAACATCGTCCACCCGGACCCCGATCATCGACGGAAGAACGTCGAGTACCTGAAGGAGATCATCCGCAACGCGCGGAGCTTCGGCACCCCGTACGTCATCAGCGAGTCGGGCACCTTCAACCCGGACAGCGAGTGGGACAGCGACCCGCACAACCGCTCCGAGGACGCGTACGACCAGGTCCGCAGCGTCCTCTCGGAGCTCGCGCAGGAGGCGTACGACCACGGCGCGACCTTCCTGCTCGAGACCTACGTCAACAACGTCATCGGCTCGGTGCGCGAGACCGTGCGGGTGTTCAACGACATCCGCACTCCGGGTCTGGAACTGCTCATGGACCCGACCAACTACTTCGACGCGCACAACATCGACGACATGGACTTGGTGCTCAACGAGGTCTTCGACACCCTGGGGGACCGGGTGCGGATCGCGCACGCGAAGGACGTCGCCCGCGCGGGCGCGGACAAGAGCGAGAAGCACGCCGACATCGGCGACGATGACGCCCTCGCGTCGCACACGTTCCGCGGCGTCGGTGAGATCGAGCTGCCGGCGGCGGGTCTCGGTGCGCTGAACTACGACCTGTACGTCCAGCGTCTCGCCGAGCGGAACCCGAACGTCCCGCTCATCATCGAGCACCTCGACGAGTCGGACGTCCCGCGCGCCAAGCAGTTCATCACCGAGGTCCTGAAGCGGCACGGGGTCTGAGCGGATGACCTCGAGCACCTCACCCGGCCGTCGGTCGGCGATCGTCACCGGTGCCGGCGGCGCCCTCGGGCGCGGGATCGCGCTTCGTCTCGGCGCGGACGGCTACGCCGTCGGCGTGGTCGGCCGCGACCGGCAGACCCTCGATGAGACGGCGCGAGAGCTGGCCGCCGCCGGTATCGAGCACGAGGTGCTCGAGGTCGACCTGCGCGACGCCGCGGCGATCACCGCCGCGGTGGACGCCGCGGAGCAGCGGCTCGGCCCGCTGCACGCGATGATCAACAACGCAGCGATCTACCCTGCGACGCCGTTCCTCGAGATCCCGCTCGCGGAGTACGAGGACGTCGTCCGGGTCAATCAGACCGCCTACTTCGTCGGGGCGCAGGCCGCCGCGAAGAAGATGGCGCCTCGAGGAACGGGGTCGATCGTCAGCATCGGGTCGATCACCTTCCACGGCGGCTGGGCGAACCTCGCGAGCTACGTGTCCACGAAGGGTGCGACGGTCGGACTGACGCGCGCCCTCGCCCGTGAGCTCGGACCCGCCGGCATCCGTGTCAACGCTGTCTCGCCGGGCGCCTTCCCGACGAAGGCGGAGGAGATCAACGGGGATGCCGAGGCGTACAGCGCCTCGGTCATCGAGAAGCAATCGATCAAGCGCCGTGGGACCGCCGCGGAGCTGGCCGCGGTGGTGTCGTTCCTCGTGAGCGACGACGCCGCATTCGTGACCGGGCAGACGATCAACGTCGACGGTGGATGGGTGATGGAGTGAGCGACAACGATCCGACGCGGGGACTGCCCCGACTGTCGCACCATGAGCTGGCCCGCCGTACCGGCGATCTCGCCGCCATCGCGGGCGTCCGCGAAGTCGTCCTGGCCAACGGCCCGGAGGCGGGCGTGCGAGCGCTGCAGCTCCGCAATGCCAGCGGGCTCGAGGTCGAGATCCTCATCGACCGCGCATTCGACATCGGCGATGTGCGTCTGGCCGGCGTCCCCATCTCATGGCGGTCCGGGAATCAGTACCGGCACCCGGCGCTCCACGAGGTGGAGTCGGAGGACGGGCTGTCGTGGCTGCGCACGCTCGACGGGTTCCTCGTGAGCGGTGGCCTCGACCACACCCTCTTCGGGGGCGAGTACGACGCGACCCACTACAACTACCCGCCGAAGGAGACCGTCCGTCACGGGCTCCACGGTCGCCTGAGCTCGCTCCCGGCGCGGCTGCTGTCCGTCGAGGAGGACTGGAACGAGGACGGCGGTGAGCTGCGCGTCACCGGTGAGGTGGTGCAGGCGACCGCATTCGGCGAGCACCTGCGTCTGCGCCGGACCGTGGCCATCGGCATCCACGGCACCTCGATCGGCATCGATGACACGGTCGAGAACCTCGGATTCGAGCGGACACCGCACATGTTCCTCTACCACCTCAACGTCGGCTGGCCGGTCGTGGACGAGGGGACTCGGTTCCTCGGCCGCGTCGAGGGGCACCGGTGGTCGTCGGACTCGACGGCCGACCAGGGTGTCCCGTACGACGTGCTGCCGGAGCCGCAGCGCGGGTTCGTGGAGCAGGTGTGGGAGCACGATCTCACCCCGGGAGCCGACGGCCTGCACCGCGTCGGCTTCGTCCGCGCGGACGGCGCGCTCGGCGTCGAAGTCGCTTGGGATGCCACGACGATGCCCGCGTTCTTCGAATGGCAGAACCTGCGCGACGGCCAGTACGCGGTCGGGCTCGAGCCGTCCAGCCACCATGTCGCCGGTGAACAGGCGGCCCGGGACGACGGATCGATGACGTGGCTCGAGCACGGCGAGACGCGTGAGTATCGCACGGAGATCACGATCCTCCGCGGTTCGGCTGAGGTCGCCGCAGCCGAGGCGCGCATCCAGGGCGGTGCGCGATGACCGGGGGCGTGCTGAGCGGCATCCGCGTCGTCGACTGCTCGATTGCGATGGCCGGTCCGTTCGCCGCGCAGCGCCTCGGGGATCTCGGAGCGGACGTGGTGAAGGTCGAGCCGATCACGGGGGAGTGGCAGCGACACGCATCGGCGGGAGGCGCCAACGGCAACCGCATCAACGTCTCGTTCCTGTCCCTCAACCGCAACAAGCGTTCGCTCGCGCTGAACCTGAAAGACGACGACGGCCGGGCCGTCATCCATCGACTCGTGGCCGAGTCGGACGTCTTCCTGCAGAACTACCGGCCCGGCGTCGCAGCTCGCCTGGGGGTCGATTACGAGACGCTGAGTGCCATCAACCCGTCCCTCGTCTACGTGTCGATCTCGGGGTACGGCGAGGACGGACCCTACCGGGATCGGCCAGGTCAGGACTTGCTGCTGCAGGCGATGTCGGGCGCCATGCTGTCGACGGGCGCCGCGGGGCAACCGCCCCAACCCGCCGGTCAGTACATCGCCGACGCCGTCACCGCCTCGACGGCGTTCGAGGCTGTGCTCGCCGCGCTCCTGCACCGCGAGCGGACGGGCGAGGGGCAGTTGGTCACGGTCAACATGCTCGACGCCCTCACGACCCTGCAGATGCAGGAGCTGTCCGTCTTCACGGTGGGCGGGGTCCCGCAGGAGCGCAGCGCGCAACCGCACGCACACGTCTACATCCGATCGCCGTACGGCACCTTCCGAACCTCGGACGGCTGGATGGTGATCGCGTTCCCGCCTCTCGACGTGCTGAGCGCGATCATCGACGATCCGGCTCTCGCGGGCCTCGACGATGAGAAGGCCGGATGGGAGATGCGCGACGAGCTCTTCGCCCGGACCGCCGAGCGCATCGCCACCAGGCCGACGGCGCACTGGATGGAGCAGTTCGACAGGGCCGGGGTGTGGGCAGGGCCGGTGTACTCGTACCAGGACCTGGTCGACGACCCGCAGATCGCCCACAACGGCACCTTCATCGAGTACGACCACCCCACTGAAGGGCGGGTGAAGACGCCCGGCTTCCCCTACCGGTTCGCCAAGACCCCTCCCTCGATCCAGCGCGGAGCGCCACAGACGGGCGAGCACTCCCGCGAAGTGCTGACCGCGATCGGCTACGAGGGTGACGACGTCGACCGTCTCGTGCGGTCGGGTGTGGTCGGGCAGCTCGACGAGCCGCGAGGCGCGACGAGCCACTCCGACGGTGGCAAGCACCGATGACCGCCTACCGCGGTCTCACCTGGGACCACCCGCGAGGACGCCGCGCGCTCGAGCAGACGGCCGAGCAGTGGCGCGCGCGCGGCGTCGACATCACGTGGGACGCGCAGCCGCTCGAGGGGTTCGAGGGGCATCCCATCGACGACCTCGCCGCACGCTACGACCTGATCGTCCTCGATCACCCCCACCTCGGTGACGCGGTCGCGTCGGGATCGCTGCAGCCCCTGGGGCATCTGCTCACGGGTGAGCAGTTCATCGGTCCATCGATCGACTCCTACACGCTGCACGACGAGGTGTGGGCGCTGCCCCTGGATGCCGCGACCCAGGTCTCGGCCAGGGACGCGGCCCGCGTCGACACGGCGCCGCGGACCTGGGATGACGTGGCGGACCTCGCTCGCGGCGGCGGTGTTGCGCTGTCGCTCGCCGGCCCCCACGCACTGCTCAGCCTGTTCTCCGTCGCGTCGGCGCTCGGGAGGGCGCCGAGGGACGTGCCCGGGCTCCCTTGGCTCGACCATGACGTCGTCGCCGAGGCATTCGAGGTGCTGGCGAAGGTGCACCGCTCGACGGAGCCCGACACCGAGGAGCTCAATCCGATCGCCATGCTCGCCCGCATCGCCGACCGGTCCGATCCGCTGTCGTACGTCCCCCTCGTCTACGGGTACGTCACCTTCTCCGGCGGATCGGCACCCGTCAGCTTCGGGGACGCCCCGCGCATGACGGCGCACGGTGTTCCCGGCTCGATCATCGGGGGCACGGGGGTGGCGGTCAGCGCCCGCACCGCGATCGATGCGCCGTTGGCGGGGTACCTCCGGTGGCTCATCTCGGACGACACCCAGCGCCGCATCATCCCCGTCCGTTCAGGCCAGCCGGCGTCGCGCGCCGCCTGGACCGACCCACTCGTGGACGCTGCGGCATCCGGCTTCTATTCGCGCACCATCGCGACGATCGAGCATTCGAGCGTGCGACCCCGTGCGGTTGGATTCCCTGCGGCGCAGCACCGTGCCTCGGCAGCGGTGCGTGACGCGCTCGCCGGCCGGACGTCGGTGGAAACGCTGCAGGAGCGGCTCCGCAGCGAGAGTCACGTCGTGGACATCGAAAGGACCCCCTCATGAGCGTCACCGACCTCGGCATCGACACCGTGTCCGTCTCGTTGGAGGGGGCCGTGCTCGAGATCACCCTCAATCGCCCCGAGAAGCTGAACGCGGTCACCCCGGAGATGTCGTACGCCCTCGAGGCCATCGCCCACGCGGCCAACGACGACGATCGCGTCCGGGTGGTCATCCTGACCGGCGCCGGGGAGCGCGCGTTCTGCGCGGGCAGCGACATCCGGACGCTCGACGGGTATGCGACCCCGTGGGAGTTCCGCAACCGAACTGACTACTGCGACGCGCTGCGAGAGCTCCGAAAGCCCGTCATCGCGGCCGTCAACGGGTATGCGTTCGGCGGCGGGCTCGAGACCGCGCTGACGTGCGACATCCGACTCGCCGCGGAGACCGCCGTCTTCGGCGCCCCGGAGATCAAGCTCGGGTGGATCGGCGGGGGCGGCATGAGCGCCTTTCTCGCCGCGTCCGCCGGTCCGAGCAACGCAGCGGTCATGCTGCTCACGGGCGACCCGATCGACGCGACGACCGCACTCCGATGGGGGCTCGTCAGCGAGGTGGTCGCGCCGGCCGATCTGCTGCCCCGGGCTCGCGCGCTCGCCGCCGTCATCGCGTCGCGCCCGCCGTTGGCCGCGCAGACGGCCAAGGCCAACCTCCGAGCGGCGTACAACATGCCGCAGGATGCCGCGATCGCCTACGAGCGCGATCTGCAGACCGTCACCTTCGCCACCGCCGACGCCGCGGAGGGCCGTCGCGCCTTCGCAGAGAAGCGACCCGGCGTCTTCACCGGCCGCTGAACACACGAGGAATCATGACCGTCTCCACCCATCTCGCCGACGTCGCAGACTCGCTCCCGACCGACCACGAGCACGCCCTGCTCATCGGACGCGTGTGGGACCCCGCCGCCCAGGGTCCGTCGCCGGTCCTCGTCACCGCCGGCGACGTCCGCGACCTCTCCGGAACGTTCGCCACCGTCAGTGAGATCACCGCGCTCGATGACCCTGCCGCATCCGTGCGAGCGGTAGACGCACCGGTGATCGGTCGGACCGCCGACGTCCTCGCAGCGTCGGCGGCAGCGGCATCCGACGTGCTGCGATTCCTGTCGCCCGTCGATCTGCACTGCGTGAAGGCTGCCGGCGTCACCTTCGCGGTCTCGATGATCGAACGTGTCATCGAGGAGAAGGCGAGGGGGGATGCCGCCGCGGCCGACGGCCTGCGCGACACGATCGTCGAGCTCCTCGGTGGGGACCTGCGAAGCATCGTCCCGGGCTCGCGGGCGGCTGAGGACCTGAAGGCCTACCTCGTCGGACGAGGGTTGTGGAGCCAGTACCTCGAGGTCGGCATCGGGCCCGACGCGGAGATCTTCACGAAGACGCCGGTCCTCGCCTCGGTCGGCACCGGCGTCCAGGTGGGCGTGCACCGATCCTCGACCTGGAACAACCCCGAGCCGGAGGTCGTCCTCATCGTCGCTCCCGACGGGCGAGTGGTCGGCGCCGCCCTCGGCAATGACGTGAACCTGCGCGACATCGAAGGCCGGAGCGCCCTCCTGCTTCCGAAGGCGAAGGACAACAACGCCTCGGGGTCGCTCGGACCGTTCATCCGATTGTTCGACGAGGGCTTCGGCATCGACGACGTGCGCACGGCGCGGGTGGAGGTGACCGTCGACGGCCTCGACGGGTTCCGGCTGCAGGCCGAGAGCGACATGACGCAGATCAGCCGGGACCCCCTCGACCTCGCGCGCCAGCTCGTCGGCCCGCATCACCAGTACCCCGACGGCGCCGCCCTCTATCTGGGGACGCTCTTCGCGCCCGTCCAGGACCGAGACGAACCGGGCCGCGGGTTCACGCATCATCCGGGCGACATCGTCCGGATCAGTTCGCCCCGGCTCGGTACCCTGGTCAACGAGGTGGCCTACAGCGACGAGTGCGCGCCGTGGACCTTCGGCATCGCGCAGCTCATGGTGAATCTCCACCGGCGGGGGCTGCTGCGGTGACCGACGAGAGGATCATCACGACGACCGGACGACCCACGCGCCGCTCGACGCAGAGCGTCACGCTGAACGAGGTCGCCATGCACGCGGGGGTCTCCCCCCAGACGGTCAGTCGCGCGATCCGCCGCCCCGACCTCGTGTCGCAGGACACCCTCGAGCGGGTGCTCGCGTCGATCTCGGCGACCGGGTACGTGCCGAACCTCGCAGCCAGCAACCTCGCGTCCAATCGCAGCTACACCGTCGCCGCCATCATCCCGGCGATCAACGCATCCGTCTTCGCCGACGCGCTGCAGGGTCTCGACGAGGTCCTCGCCGAGCAGGGCTACCACCTCTTCATCGGCTCGACCGAGTACGACCCGACGACGGAGGAGGCGCTCATCCGCGCCTTCCTCGGGAGGCGCCCGGACGGGATTTTCATCGTCGGCACGGTGCACACGCCGGCCGCGCGGGATCTGCTGGCCCGTGCGCGGGTACCCATCGTCGAGACATGGAACTGGACGGACGACCCGATCGACGGCCTCGTCGGGTTCTCGAACGCCGACGCCGTCCGCGCCGTCGTCGAGTACGCGCACGAGCAGGGGTATCGGCATCCCACCTTCGCGGGTCGCTTCGCAGACGGCGACTCCCGTGCGATCGATCGGCGTGACGCGTTCACCTCCGTCGCGTCGCACCTGTACCCCGGGGAGACGCCCAGAGTCCTCGATTCCGGCGACCTCGGGGTCAGCATGGACGCCGGCAAATGGCTGCTCGACCAGGCGCTCACCCGCCATCCGGAGACGGATGTCCTCATCTGCGCGAGCGACGTCTTCGCAGCCGGCGCCGTGTTGGAGTGCCAACGGCGCGGCATTCGGGTGCCCGAGGACTTCGGCATCACCGGGTTCGGCGGGTTCGAGATCGCTCGCCACCTCGTCCCCACCCTCACCACCGTCGCCATCCCGAACCGACGGATCGGCACCGTCGCGGGCGAGATGCTGCTCGCCCGCATGGCCGACGGCTCGACGCCCGCGCCGCGCATCGATCTCGGATTCGAGATCGTGGCGGGGGAGAGCACGCGAACTCGAACGGAAGACGCATGATCACCACCACCGACCCGCGCACAGGACGTGAAATCGACACGGCGCTGCAGCCGACGAGCGAGGAGGACGTCGCTGTCGCAACCCGCGCGGCGGCGGCCGCGGCAGCCGACCTCGCCGACCATCCGCGCGACTGGCGGGCGGACCTGCTCGACCGGATCGCCGACGCGCTCGACGCCGACCGCACCGGTCTCGTCGCAACGGCGGACCGCGAGACGGGCCTGGGCGATGCGCGCCTGAGCGGGGAGCTCACCCGCAGCGTCGTGCAATTCCGCATGTTCGCGGATGCGGTGCGAGAGGGGTCCTACCTCGAAGCCATCATCGACCACGCGGCCACGACCGAGCTGGGCCCCGCCCCCGACGTCCGACGAATGCTCGTGCCGCTCGGTCCCGTCGCCGTCTTCGGCTCGAGCAACTTCCCGTTCGCATTCTCCGTGGCGGGCGGCGACACCGCGTCTGCGTTGGCGGCCGGCTGTCCCGTCATCGTGAAGGCCCACTCGGCGCACCCGCTGACGTCGGCTCGGTCGTTCGACGCGATCTCGCGGGCGATCGCCGACGCCGGAGCGCCGGAGGGGACGTTCGGCATCGTCTACGGTCAGCGCGCGGGGGCCGCGCTCGTCGCCGATCCGCGGATCACCGCGGTCGGCTTCACGGGCTCGTTGAGCGGCGGGATGGCGCTCCAGCGGATCATCGATGCGCGGGAGCAGCCGATCCCGCTCTTCGGCGAACTGTCGAGTCTCAATCCCCTCTTCATCACACCGGGTGCAGCCGCGGCGCGGGCCGACGCGATCGCAGGTGACCTCTTCGGGTCGGTCACCGGTTCGGCCGGGCAGCTGTGCACGAAGCCGGGCGTCGCCTTCGTCCCGAGCGGACCAGCCGGTGACGACCTCGTCGACGAGCTGGCACGGCGGGTGGCGGAGTCCTCCTCGCAGGTGCTGCTGAACCGCCGCATCCACGACTCGTTCCGTGAGATCCGCGACCGTGTCCTCGCCGCGCCCGGCGCCCGCGAACGCGCCAGAGGTTCGGAGCACGAGGCGGACGGGTTCGCCGTGGCGCCGACGCTCGTCGAGACGACAGCCGGCGACCTGAGCGCCGAGCTCGTCGAAGAGGCCTTCGGCCCGCTGGTCGTGGTCGTGCGCTACCCGGATCCCGACGGGCTCGTCCAGGCCGCATCCGTCGTCCCGAAGTCGCTG
>JAAIGE0100876357.1_pt1 | contig 16676 bp, 12 predicted proteins | sample 6487951 | NCBI WGS metagenome assembly JAAIGE01 (sample SAMN13974128, study PRJNA590717) | phyllosphere metagenome | biome: tomato field; feature: multiple bacterial spot infested tomato fields; material: tomato leaves; isolation source: leaves from tomato fields | host: Solanum lycopersicum ... | reverse complement strand
GGTGATAGAACTTGCCCAGGCTCTTCCGCAGCACTGCCTGCTCCGGCATTAGCTCAGCGAGTCCACGCGTCGTAAGGCCGTCGATGATGCCGAACTCCTTTTCGCGCAGCCGCTCGTCGAGGCAAAGCGGCTCTTGCGGGTCGAACCCGCCGGCATCGCGGATCAGCGCCGCCGTCGCGGTTGCGCGAAGATAGGGCGAAACGAGCACCGACTCCGGCCGCTCCTTCGCTGGCATCGCGGCAAACCAATGGCCGAGCGCCAGTGCCTGCCGCTCGCCATGCCGGCTCAGCGGCACGTCGACGTCGCGCTGTGCCAGCGCGATCCGCGGCAGGTCCGCAGCATAGGCTGCCTCACGCGCGACATTGCCCGCGCTTTGCCCGTGCCGAACGACCCACAATCGATCGGGCCAGCGCAGCCCCATGCCCGCCGCCTCACGCACGGCGGGCACCGCGCCGGCGCGGCATCATTTGCTGCCGCCGGAAGATCCGCCTCCGCTGTTGCCGCCACCGCCGCTCTTGCTGCCGCCCGAGCGGCCGCCGCCGCCCTTGCCGCCGGTTGTCTTGCTTTTCGCGCCCGATCCGGGATCACCGCCCTTGCTGGTGATCGCGCCGGGGTTACCGCCTGCGCCTTTCTGCGCCATGCTCCCGTCTCCTTTGTTGTCGCTTCAACGTCCTGGCATCGACATCGCCGGCGGGTCGCTGGCCGGGAATGATTCATCGGACGCTTCGTCCACCGCGGACCAGCGCCCGTCCCGATCGCGGATCTCCTCCTGACCGGCGTCGCGCACTTGGCTGAAGCCGTCCGCCTCGCCCGGCATGCGCGTCAGCGCCGCGGGTGCCGCGCGCACCGGCTCGGCCGGGCGTGTCCGCCGCTGCGACCGTCCCGCCGCGAAGCCAAGCACCAGCGCCACCAGCACCCAGGGCAGGGTTGATCCGCTCGCGCCCGCTCCTGCTGCCGCCGGCTCGCGCCACGGCTGCGCCAGCTGCGGAGCTCGCGACGGCTGCGCCTGTTCCTCGGGTCGCGAGGGCTGTACCGGCTCCGGCTGCCGTGTTTCGGCGAAAGCGACGCCGGAGGTTTCCTCCACGACGATCGCCGGCTGGCCATCCGGCTTGATCTGGTGACGATAGGCGGGGCTGGCGGCGTCGGTCGCCCCTTCCCCGCGCATGCCATTCTCGGCCGCTTCCTGGTGGTTCCCGGAATCCGCCATTCCGTAAACACGAGTGTTGGGATCTGCCATCAGTGCTGGTCCTTTCGACGACGACGTCGGCGCAGCAGATAGAGCAGGAAGCCTGCCCCGCCGCCGACCACGACGTAGAGGAACGCCTCACCATGGTCCCAGGATGCGAGGCTCATGCGAATGATGAGTCCGATCAGCGCGACGCAGACGCCCGCAATGATCCAGACGAGCGGGCCCGATCCGTCATGCGGGCCGGGACGCGCGGGACCTCCAGCCATTCTCCCTTCCTCCCTCATTCCGCTGCCACCGCGGCGTCAACCAGCGGCTCGACCTTGACGGCATGCAGCCGCGGGATCAGCCGCCGTGCGGTCGCCAGCGCCTGACCCACCACCTGGTCCATGTTGTAGTAACGATAGGTCGCCAGGCGCCCGACAAAGGTCACGTCCCGTTCGGCGATCGCCAGCGCCTCGTATCGTTTGAACAGCGCCTGGTTCTCCTCGCGCGGGATCGGGTAATAGGGATCCCCCTCCGCGCTGGGATATTCATACGTTACGCTGGTCGCCGGCGCGCTGTCGCCGGTCAGATGCTTGTATTCGGTGATACGGGTGTAAGGCACCGCCTCGTCGGGATAGTTCACCACCGCCACCGGCTGGAGCCATTCCTGCTCCAGCGTCTCGTGCCGGAACTGGAGCGAGCGATAGGGCAGTTTGCCGAAGCGATGCCCGAAATATTCGTCGATCGGTCCGGTGAAGACGAGATGGTCGTGCGGATAGGCGTCGCGCGCCGCGCGATACTCGACGCCGAGCAGCAGTTCGATGTTTGGGTGATCGAGCATCGCCTCGAACATGCGGGTGTACCCATCCGCCGGCATCGCTTGGTGCTTGTCGGTGAAATAGCGGTCGTCGGTGTCGGCGCGGGTCGGGACGCGGGCGGTGACCGACTTGTCGAGCTCGCTGGGGTCCAGCCCCCATTGCTTGCGCGTATAGCCGCGAAAGAAGGTCTCGTAGAGCTCGCGCCCGACACGCGAGACGACAACATCGGCCGAGGTGCGGATCGGGTCCACCGGCTCGGCTCGCGCAGCGAGGAACGCCTCGACATCGGCGTCGCTCTCCAGCTCCGCGTCATAGAGCATGTTGAGCGTGGTGCGGTTGATCGGCATCGGCACCAATTGCCCGCGCACATCGGCGAGCACGCGATGCTCATACGGCCGCCACTGGGTGAAGCGCGACAGATAGGCGAAGACATCGTCCGAATTGGTATGGAAGATGTGCGGCCCATATTGATGGATCAGCAGCCCGGCGTCGTTGCGCCGGTCATAGGCATTGCCGCCGACATGAGGGCGGCGATCCACCACCAGAACCTTGAAACCGGATTCGGCCAGTTCCCGCGCCATCACCGCTCCGGCAAAGCCCGCGCCCACTACCATTACGTCATGCTGCGCCACCGATGCCGGCCAACGGGTCGGCGACACCACCGCCTCGATCGTGTCGCGCGTCGCGCGCTCGACGGCGATCAGCGCCGCCATTGACAGCGCCGTGCTCGACCACGAACCGCGGGCGAGCTGGTCGTCCGCCGCCTCGCGCCACGACCCGTCGTCGCGTCCGGCGATCGCCGCTTCGCATGCGGTGATGAAATCTTCCGCCGTATCCGCGATCCGCACCGCCTCCAGCGCGCCGTAGTGGCGCACCACATCGACGATCGCGGTGGAAACGACCGGCAGGCCAGCGGCAAGATATTCGGGCGTCTTGGTCGGGCTGATGAAGCGCGTAGCCTCGTTCAGCGCAAAGGGCATCAGCGCCACGTCCCAGCCGCTCAGATACGCGGGCAGCTCGGCATAGTCCCGACCGCCCAGGAAGTGCAGGTTGCGCCGCTGCGGCAGCGAGGCGGGATCGATCTTCACCACCGGGCCGATCACCACGATCGACCAATCGGCATGCGCATCCGCAAGCGCGGCGAGCAGATCAAGGTCCATCCGCTCGTCCACCACGCCGCAGAAGCCGAGCTTGGGGCCGATGATCCGCGCCTGATCTTCGGGCTCCGCTACGCCGGCGCGCGCCGCGCCGAAATGCGCCACATCGATGCTGGACGGGAAAGCATGGACATTGTCGTGCCGATCTTTCTTCGCCTCATACAGGCTCGATCCGCCGGTGAAGACAACGTCGGCGGCCGCCAGCAACTCGCGTTCGCGATCGAGCAGCCCTGGTGGGGGATTCTTGAACGCTGACAGTTCATCCATGCAATCATAGACGATGCATTCGGCGGCCACATGCGCGGAGAACGGCAGCATCATCGGCGTGTAATACCAGCGCACCGCCACCGGGGGCAGCGCCGCCAACTGCGCATCGAGCAAGCCGCGCAACGCCGCCTCTTCCTCGGCTGGTGAAAGGCCTGCGGGCAACATGGGCGTCAGGACCGTGACGCCATTGGCCTCATCCTCGTCAACCTGCAGCGCCGATGCGGTGCAGCCTTCCGGATGGATCGGCTCTTCCCAGAAGATCACGCGATAGCTCGCCGCGAAGCGGGACATCAGATGCTGGGGGCGCTGGAAGACGAAGCGCCAACGTAAATGACTAAAGCAGATCAAGCTCGCCGACGCAGTTTCGGTGAACTGATGGATCGCTGCGCCAGCAGCCGTCTCCCGTCCCTGCTTCGTCATGGTTACCTCTCGCTTTATTTGAATATCTCAAGTCGCGAGGATCGGACGCGGTTCCGCTAAGTCACTCAATACTGATTTGCATCAAAGCGTTTTCGGAACTTGCGACGCAACGTCTTGGCAGCGTGCGCGCTTGTACTGATTGGCAAAGGGAGAGCGATCGTGCGCGAGATCGAGCGCTGGTGCGGCGTCGAATGCACGGTCAATCGCGTCCGTGACCGTTTTCGTGACCAATTGCACCGGTCCGGCCACCATCACCGGATCGAGGATCTCGATCAGATCGCTGCGCTCGGCTTCGACGCGATCCGCTACCCTTTGTTATGGGAGCGCGTCTCTCCCGACACGCCCGATGCAGCCGACTGGGCGTGGTGCGACGAGCGGCTTGATCAACTCGACCGGCTTGGCCTTCGCGTCATCGCCGGGCTGGTCCATCATGGCAGCGGCCCGCACTATACGAACCTGCTCGATGACAGCTTCGGCTCCGGCCTCGCCCGCCACGCCGCCGCCGCTGCCCAGCGCTATCCTTGGATCAGCGACTGGACGCCGGTCAACGAGCCGGTAACGACGGCGCGTTTCGCCGCGCTTTATGGCCATTGGTATCCGCACGCGTGCGATGAAGCCTCGTTCTGGCGCGCGCTGCTTAATCAGGTTGATGCGACGCGCTTGTCGATGCGGGCGGTCCGCGCGGTGAACCCCGCCGCGCGCCTGATCCAGACTGATGACCTGGGCCGCACCTGGGCTACCACCCCGCTCGCCGATCAGGCCGCGTTCGACAATCAGCGCCGCTGGGCCGGATGGGATCTGCTGTGCGGCCGCGTCGTCGCCGGCCACCCACTTTGGCACCGGCTCTGCGCCATCGGCTTTGGTGAGCGGCTTCGTCTCATCGCCGACGATCCCTGCCCGCCCGACATTATCGGCATCAACCATTATCCAACCAGCGATCGCTTTCTCGATCATCGGGTCCAGCTTTATCCCGACGATGCGCACGGGGCGAATGCGCGCCAGTCCTTCGCCGACGTGCCAGCCGTGCGCACGCTCGATCCCGCCCCCGAACCCTTCGCGGCAGCGCTGCGCGAGGCATGGGATCGCTACACATTGCCGCTCGCGCTGACCGAGGTGCATATCGGCTGTACGCGCGAGGAACAGATGCGCTGGGTCCGCGTCGCCTGGGAGGCCGCGCGCGACGCACAAGCGGCAGGCGCCGATGTGCGCGCCGTGACGGCTTGGTCGGTGCTCGGCAGCCATGATTGGGATCAGCTCGTCACGGCAGAGGGCTGCTACGAACCCGGGCTGTTCGATGTCCGCAGCGACACGCCGCGCTCCACCGCGCTGGCGCGGCATTGGCAAGCGCTCGTCGCGGGTGACGCGCATGATGTCGCCGTCCAGCCCGGATGGTGGCAGCAGGCCAGCCGCCTCTCCTTCGCTCGCACGCCGCGCGTCGCCACCGGGAGCGCGCACCGCGAGCGGAATTTCGGCGCCAGCCGCCCGCTGCTGATTTGCGGCGCCAGCGGCACCTTGGGCCAGGCGCTTGCCCGCGCCTGCGCGGCGCGCGGCATCGCTTATCGTCTCACCGATCGCGCCGCCTGCGATCTGCTTGATCCCGCCTCGGTCGAGGCCGCGCTCGACCGCACCCGACCATGGGCGGTGATCAACGCCACCGGCTGGGTGCGCGTCGACGATGCCGAGGAGGAAGAAGCGGCCTGTCACGCGATCAATGCCGAGGCCGCCGTCCGACTAGCGGAGCGCTGCGCCGCGCGCGAAATCCCGATTGTCGCCATGTCCAGCGACCTCGTCTTCGACGGCACGCTCGGCCGCCCCTATCACGAGGACGATACGCCCGCGCCGCTCAACGCCTACGGTCGCAGTAAGCTCGCCATGGAGCAGGGGATGCTCGCCCATGGCTATCGCCCGCTGGTGATCCGCGCCGCGGCCTTCTTCTCACCCCACGATCCGTACAATTTTGCACACGCCGTCGCGCAGGCGCTCGCCCTCGGCGAGCATTTCCACGCCGCCGACGATCAGATCGTGTCGCCGGCATATGTCCCGGCGCTGGTTGATGCGATCCTCGATCTGGCGATCGATGGCGAGACCGGCACCCGCCATCTCGCGCCCGCAACCGCCCGTTCATGGTACGAATTCGCCCGCGAGATCGCTGTGGCGGCCCATCAAAACGCCGAATTGGTCCGGCCTGCGACCGGTCTTCAGCTAGGCTGGCGCGCCCCCCGTCCCGCCAACTCCGCCCTCACCAGTCGCCACTTGCCCCCGCTGTCCGAAGGTATCGCCGAGTTTGCTGCTCAGTATCGCTCAAATGCTATGACCAATCAGCTGACCACGTCTGCCATCAAATCGTAATAGCCACGAACACCGCGCCAGTCTCCCGCTTCCGGTCAGCCGTATCGAACGCTTCATTGATCTGGTCGAGCGTGAAGCGATGAGTAATCATCTTCTTCACGTCGATCCTTCCCTTGGCAATCAGATCAAGCACCATGCCTTGTTCGCGATAGATGTCATGCATCGCGAAACTTGCGCTGGGGATCAGCTGGATCTCGGACATCTGAATCCGCTGCCACTCCAGCGGGATCGCCGTCTCGCCGGCATCAAATCCGCCCACAATCAACACCTTACCCCCACGACGCGCCATCCGGGTCGCCTGCGGCAAAGTCTGCGGCATGGCATCCCCGCCAGCGCACTCGAATACGACATCCGCCCCCCGCCCCCCGGTGAACGCCATCACCCGCGCGACCGCATCCGCTTCGCCCGAATTGACCACTGCATCGGCACCCAACTCCCGCGCCAGGTCGAGTGCGCTTGGCACCAGGTCGCAGATGATCACGTCCGCCCCGCTCGCCTTGGCCAACATCATCTGGCCCAGCCCGATCGGCCCCGCGCCGATCACCGCCACCTTGTCGTTGATGCCTAGCCCCGACAAATGCTGCGCGTGAAGGCAGACCGAGAACGTGTCGATCAGTGACGCTTCTTCGAAACTCACATGATCGGGCAGCGGATAGAATTTCTCCGCCGGGCCCACGACATATTCGGCATAGGCGCGCGACACATATTGGGTCCGCACATCGTATAAATGCTCGCAGATATTGTACCGCTGCGCCCGGCAATATTCACATACGCCGTCTCCCATAACTGTCTCGATGACGACGCGGTCGCCCGGCTTTACATGGGTGACGTCCTCGCCAACGGCGACCACCTCGCCGGCGAGTTCATGCCCCATGATGTGGCATTCCAGCTCCGGTTCGTGTTTCTTCCAGTGACGCAGGTCCGTCCCGCAGATCCCCGCTACGCGGACACGTGCGAGCACGAAATGCGGTGCGGGTATAATCGGCCGTTCGACGTCCTTTACCTCGAACGTGCCTTCGGCGGTTTTGAGCGCGGCCTTCATCGTGGCTCAGCTCGTCTTCTGGATGCGCGGCTCAATGCGCAGGTTCACCACGTCGCTTGCCGGCGAGCGAGTCAGGATAAAGAGGATCGCTTCGGCGATCTCCTCCGCTTGCAGCATCTCGTGTCTGGCCACCGCGATGCGCTTCTCCTCGTCGCTGCATTCCTGCATGTCGCTCTCCACCGATCCCGGCTGAACGACGCTCACCTTGATGTTCTTGTCCGCGATTTCCTTGCGCAACGTTTCGGCGAACGCCTGCACGCCCGCCTTGGTCGCAGCATAGACGCTTTCACCCGCCGCCTTGATCTCGGTGCTGATCGATCCGACGAACAGCAGATGCCCCCCGCCCTGACGCTCCATCCGCGCAATCGCGGCCTTGGCGCAGGCGAGATAGCCGGTGAGATTGGTCTCGATTACCAGCCGCCAATCGTCGTCCGGCATCTCGTGAATTGGCTCTGCGCCCAACGCGGCGCAGGCCACCAGTATGTCGATGCCGTCAAGCTGCTCGTCGACGGCGGCGAAGACCGCGTCGATACCCTTGCTTGTCGAGGCATCGGCGGTGATCCCGAACACCGTACCCCCGCCGCGCCGCGCCCCTGCGAGCGCCTCATCCAACGGCTGCTGGTGGCGACCGAATGTCAGCACGCGCGCGCCCACGCCCGCCAGCCGCTCCAGCGTCGCGCGTCCGATGCCTGTCGTGCCGCCGGTCACCAGAATACGCTTGCCGGCAAGGTCGGTATGCTTGATTCCCATGATCGCTCCGCCATCTATTCCCAGGTGATCACGACACGCCCGTTGGCGGGCACATGATAATCGATCCGATCGTCGGACTGCGCCCACGGGCGAAGCGTGTCCCCGCCAATGGTCGTCACGACTGTCTTGGTCAGCTTGCGCCGCTTCAGCCGAACGAAGCGCAGATTGGCAACGCAGGTCTCTTCACCATCAAGCGTGATCGTCAACGCGCGATCCCCGGTGCGCTCGATACCTCGCACCAGATAGTCGCAGTAGAGGCGAAACGGCGCGCCTTCCACATGGTGGAAGGCGCGTGAGGCGAAGATGAACGCCGCGCCCGCGCCATAGACTTCCTGCCCTACCTGCCCTGCTTGCTGCCCATCGGGGTACAAGTCCTCGAGGGGGAAGGAGAGCTTTGAGTCGACATACCCATTCGACTCGCGCTGCTTGTCGGCAATCGCCTCCGGCGGCAGCGCGTCCGGATAATAAAACCAGGCGCGGGACAGGGCATATTTGCCATACTCGCTGACCAACATGCGTGCTTCGGGCTCAAGGTCGGGCCCGCCATCCGTGAGATAGTGTTCGAACGCGACGAAACTGTCGAAACATTCGTACATCGCCATATACGGCGCGTCCTGCAAACAGGTGACCGCAAGGAACGTCTCGTAAGCGGCGGCGTGGCCGATATCGCTGTTCCAGATCACCGCATTGTGGAGGAAGCTGGCGAGATAAACGTAGCTTTGCTCCAGATAAACGTCGCGATTGGTGATCCGCCACAGCCGCATGCAGGCCGCCGCGCCCCACGCGGTGAGGTTCGCCTGATAATTGACGTTGAAGCGCAGCCCGATCGCCGTCTCGATCGCCGCCGTCGCTTCATCAAGGAAGCGCTTGTCATCGGTTAATTCGAACGCCTGAAGCATGACCCAGGCGTAGATGCCGCCAACATCGGTTTGTCCGCGGCCATCTGCCGGCGCAGTATCCTCGATCACTGTGAAGTCAGTGACATTGTACTGGACCGGCCATTTATATGCGAAATGCTGTGCGGCTCGGATGGCATAGTCGAGCGATCCCATGAAGATCGCCCGCGCTTCGTCGTCTCCGTCCAAGGACAACCGTGCCAGGTTCAGCAGGGGATGGTACAGATACCAGCTGTCGACTGCATCGGCGTCCTTGTCCTTACCGACGTTGGGCAAATAGCGCCTTAAGGTCCGGAGCTTGGGATCGTAGAACTTGCGCAATCCCTTCTTCAGTATCACTTCGAGCGGATGCGGTTCGCCGCGCCACTTTCCCCAGTCATGCAGCGCCGCGATTACCGACATCTGTACCATGATGTCAGGATATTCGGCGTTGGTGTACGGATGGACGTAGGTGTTGCCGTAATGTCGGACAGTGGCCGCGGGCGCCTCGGCGAGATCGCGCGCGGCACGCTCGGCCCGATCCACCCAGTCGCGGTACTCGACGGGGGGCAGATCCAGCATCTTGTACGCCGTGCCGAGCATCTGGACGAACTGCCGCGCTGATTCCCGCTCGTGCGGCGGCGCCTCGTGCCGAAACACGAGGATCACGTCCGAGATCGTCATCGGTTTGCCCGCGGGCAGCGCCACCTTTGCAGTCTCGGCATCACGCGACGGCGTCGGCATGAGATAGCCGAGTTCTGGCCAAGCCCCGCCGACGACGCCATCCGGCGTAGTGCCTGTCGCCTGGAAATAGTCGTTCAGCGCAGTCAGATTTTGCAAGTAGAGGACGTTGCCGAACGCCGGTTCGTCGATCCGGAAGTACAGCACGCCGGCATTATGGCCGCGCTGCGCCGCCTCCACATTTCCAGCGGCGGTAAGCGGGTCGTCATCAGTGCCGAGCGGGTAGAGATCGCGCGGCGCGAAGGGCAGGGTCATCGTTGCGGCGGGGGTCAGTTCGATCGTGATCCGCAGCCGCTCCAGTGCCTCTTTGCTGTTGAGCAAGGTGATACGGTGCGTGCCCGTTGCGCTGGTCACTTCGACCCGCGCCGCCTCGCCCGGGGCACAACGCAGCGCCTTGCATTGGAACGGCGCAGCCACGAAGGCCACACGGATGGCCAACCCGCCCTGCCCTGGCCGCCGTACGATCGCGAACACGGAATCATGCGCCGCCCGCACCTCCACCTCGAGCTCGCCGGTGTAGAAGCGCGCGATGGCCTTTCCGCCTTCCGTTAGCGCGTCACGCAGCGCAAGCAGGTAGGGGCTGACTGGTGCAGACGATCTGGTCATCAGTGACGCTGCCATGCTCCGCCTCCCTTCTGCTGTGCCGGACTAAGCGGCAGGGCCGGACATGGTTCCGCGTATTAACTTGGTTCAATAAGATCGCGGCGAGTCGCAAATAAAAGGTCGCGGCTATGCCGAGCGTTGCGCATGACTTCGCCCTCTCGCGATCCGTCATGCCTTGCTGTCGTCCAGGAGAAGGTCAGCGGTGCCCGGGTTCGAAGAATTCGTCGTGGTGAGGCAGAATAGATCGCACCATTGCAATCGTCTTCGGCTTTGACCGAGCTTCCGGTGTCGCTCTTACGTATTTCGATAATAACCATCCAAATTGGCTATTTTACTGCAGCTTAATCCAGCGCCGGCACTGAACACCGTCAATCGATATCGCTTTATCGCCGGTGAGGACACAGCAGTGCGGCACTTTTCTGCCGAAAACATGAGCCGAGGCGCAACGCCCGTCGCTGTCGCAGCAACGGCGAGAAGAGACGCGCATGATGTCTCAAGAACCACCCTCGACAGCCTCGACGGTGCCAGCAGAGAAGATCTTGAGATCGTGCTTAGCAGAGCACGAGTGGGCATCCTGCATCGTGACTTCGACCGCCGCGTGTTGCTGGTCAACGACGCATATTGCGCGATCGTGGGGCGAACGCCTGCGGAACTTGCCGGTCTGCCATTCGAGCACTTCACCCATCCGGATGACGTTGAGCGATCAAGCAAACGCTACCTCGAGCAGTTGCTGAAGGTCGAGCCGTTCGAGATCGAGAAGCGCTATATTCGCCCTGACGGTACCATCACGTGGTGCGCCGTCCACGTGTCGTTCGTGGTGGACGCGGACGGGCGGCCGAAATCAACCATCACCATAGCTTCGGACATCACCGCCCGGCACGAAGCCGAAGCAGAGCTGCGCGAAAGCGAAGAGCATTACCGCCACACCGTTGAACTCGCCCCTCAAATCACGTGGATCGCTGATCCGGAGGGACACATTCTTGAGGTAAGCTCGCGCTGGTCAGAGGTGACCGGGGTGACACAGGACGATGCATTGGGCCACCGATGGTTGGATGCCCTCCATCCGGACGACGTGTTCGAAACTCGATCGGCCTGGGCGCAAACGATCGCAAGTGGTCAGCCCATCGAGGTCACCTATCGGCTGCTGAGCAAAAGCGGTTCGTACCGCTGGTTTCGAGCGCAAGCGAGCGCCCGAACAGACGCGAATGGCAAAGTGATCCGCTGGTATGGAACCCTTGAGGACATCCACGAGCGCCGAATGGCGGAACAAGCGTTGCGCGACAGCGAGGAGCGCTTCCGCTTGGCCGCTCAGGCAGCGGGCCTGGGCATCTGGGATTATGACGCCAAGCACGCACGGCGCGAGTGGTCAGCGGAGTTCAAGGCCATGCTCGGCTTGGCGAGTGACGCGACGCCAAGTGTCGAGACGGCAATGGCTCTTGTCGTGCGCGAAGATCGCCACCTGTTGCAGGCCTTGGTCGATGCGGCTCAGGCGGGGGATTGTAGTGCGCGGTTCGATGTGACGTTGCGCATCTGCCGTGCAGATAACGGTGCCGAACGCTGGATGCGGACGAATGGCTGGAGGATCCACGCTCCGTCCGGCAGCCTTGATCGCGTCCTGGTGACCATCCGGGACGTAACGGAGGAACGCACAGCGGAGGAGCGGATCCGCTGGACAGCGACGCATGATGCCCTGACCCGCATCCCTAATCGCGCTTATTTCGCGGACCGGCTGGAACAAGCGCTCGCGCAGATCCCAGCAGGCGAAGATCTGGCGCTGGTGCTCCTCGACGTCGACCATCTCAAGGAAGTTAATGACACGATCGGGCATGACGCAGGCGACAAGCTTCTAAAAACCTTTGCGGCGCGACTAAAGCAGACGTTCGAACCCGATGTGATCGTTGGACGCTTGGGCGGCGACGAATTCGCGGTGCTTCTGGCCGGGATGAGCCGTGAACAAGTTCGTCAACGCATACATTCGGCGCTGAACTCGCTTCGCATGCCGTTCGCTCATGATGGCTACACCTACGATACTCAAGCCACAGCGGGCGCCTCCTTCTACCCAGGCGATGGCGTGACGGCAGACGAACTTCTCAAATCCGCCGATATTGCCTTGTACGTCGGCAAAAATCAGCGACGCGGCGAATTATCGCTCTTTGCTCCATCGATGCGGGCCGAGGTGCAGCGACGCGCATCGATGCTCAACGTCGCCCGAGTCGCGGTGCGAGACGATCTGGTGATGCCGTTCTATCAGCCCAAAGTCTCGCTCGCGACACGGAAGATCATCGGCTTCGAAGCGCTGCTGCGCTGGCACGACCACACACTTGGTGTTCAGGGCCCCGAGACGATCGCGTCCGCATTTGACGATTTTGGGCTCGCCATCGCTCTAAGCGATCGGATGCTTGAACGGATCGCCAAGGACATGCGTACGTGGCTTGATGACGGGATCGATATCGGGCGTGTAGCGATCAATCTTTCGCCAGCGGAGTTCCGGCACGATGGATTGATGGACCGCATCATGAAGCCATTCGCGCAGCAGGGTGTCCCGTTTCACCTCATAGAACTGGAAATCACCGAAACTGTGTTGCTCGGCCGAGACACGGAACGATTGGAGGCAACACTCGCCGCCTTTCATCACCACGGATTTCGAATTGCGCTTGATGATTTCGGAACCGGCTTTGCCTCGCTTACCCACCTGAAGGTATTTCCGGTCGACGTCATAAAGATAGACAAGAGTTTTGTCAGCAACTTACGTCCCGGTTCAGAAGATGCTGCGATCGTGGACGCGGTTATCACCCTTGCACAGCGTTTGGATATGGAGGTGGTCGCTGAAGGGATTGAGCAAGCGGAACAAGCAGATTACTTGACTAAGCGCGGCTGTGACTATGGGCAAGGATATTTGTTTGGACATGCTGCACCCGCCGACGCGGTTGCAGCCATGTTGGCAATTTGAAGGCGCGCGCAGCGGCGTGCGTTTATGGCGTGGCGCCGCGCCCGGTCGCAGTCCAATAAATACCACCAAATAGATGTGATAGATATTGTGTGTTGCCATACATCGCGCCCTCGTGGCCCAGGGTCGTTACGAACACGCGACCTTTCCCATAGTGCTGATACCAGGCGATCGGATGATCCTTGCCCATGGGATACGAAACCTGCCCCGGCCAGATCTTGGTCGGATCATAGCTTGATTCATCCACGCCCAGAACAGTGTTGACCCGGATCTTGTACGGATTGGTAGTGGTGTAGAATTCATCGCTCCAGATCCAGCGATCCGGCAGGCTGAAGGTGGCAGGGAAACCTTTGTCTAGCACCGTCACCACGCCGGTCTGTAGCATCGGATGAACACCAACCGTGCGCCCGACCAGCTTCTCGTACCACGGCCAATCGCCGGGCGCCGAAATGGCTGCGCGATGCACCACCATCACGTTGCCGCCCGCGTTCATAAACGCCTCGAACCCACGACGCGCCGCGGGCTTCAGCTCCTCGACCGGCGTGTTGAGCAGCATCACCGCCGCATAGCCGCTCAGGTCCCGCTCCAGCGCGCCGGGATCGTGGGTCCATTCGAGATCGAACGAATGCAGCTTGGCGAGCCGCTCGATCCCCTCGCGGGCGATCGGGATATATTCGTAATGGTACTTGCTTGGCATCGCGAGGACGAGCAGCTTGAATTGGGGATCGGCCACAGCGGCTGAGGGAATGACCGCGGCGACCGCCGCTAGGAACAGACGCTTTCTCATTCTCTCCTCCCCTACACTACCGCTTCGAGTAGCTGGCGAGCTTCACCCGCAGCACTTGCGGCGCAGCCGTAAAGTTCAGCCCCCAGTCCACCTGGTCACCATTCCACACCCGCTCGAACACCCAACGGCCATCCTTGTCATAGTGGCCCTCCTCGATGCGATCGTAGATCAGATTGGCGTCGCGGGTGTCCGCCAAGTCGAAATCAACCCGCGCACGGAAGCCCGTGACTAGATATTCATCCGGCGCTAGCTCGGCGATGGCAACGCCGCCGGACGGCTCGGGATTGCCCTTGGGCGGCGCCATACCGAAATCGGGCCGACCGAAGGTAGCGGTTGCCACGTACCGGCTAAGTTTCATCACTTGCTTGTGCTGATCGGTCGAATCATTGGGTTCAGCCGCGCCCCAGGTTTTGCCCGCGAAGGCAAGCTTCGCCCATTGTCGCGCGATCGGCCGAAATAGCGCGTAGTTCGCGGCAAACGGCGCGATTGCCTCCACGTTTAGCTTGGGCGTCAGCGGCAGCGTGGACAGATAGCGGTTGCCGTCGACGCCGAACGGCGCCCAGCCGATCGCGCCGCGCCCCACCGCCTCGAAGAAGTAACGAGCATATTCCTTCGAGTGGCCCGTTTCGGGCACCATCAGCGGATTGTCGGGCCGATCGTAAGCGTCAAGGAAGCCGAGATAGGCTTTGTGATCGGGATTGTAGATGTCAGGCGCCAGCACGTCGAGGTGTGGCGCGGCGGCCTTGTACACGTCGATCACGGTGTTGGCGGGGCCGCCGCTCGCGTAGCTTTTCGGCTCCTGATATTTGAACGGATCGCCGGGCAGCGCGGCGTTGACGTACATCGGGATCGGCTTAACCGCCTTCCCCGCCGCCGCGATCTGATCGATGTAGCGCGCGACGTGCCAGGCGTGGAAGTACAGTTCCGCATCGCGGCCGAAGACAGTGTTCCAGTCGCCCGGCTGCTTGTTCATCTGCTTCAGCAGCGCCGTAGGGACCGGTCCGGCAAAGGCGACGTTTGCCTCCAGAGAATGGTCACGCGCAAGGCCGTAGGAGCCTGGTTCATTCTGCACCTGCACCATCACCACGGTATTTTGCGGATCGGCCTGCTTCAGGTGGCGGATGAAAGCGGTGAAGGCGCGGCTGTCCGCCGCCAGCGTCTCACGGCCGAAGGGCGAGAGGGCATAATGGTTGGTACCGTCAGGCTTGCGCATGCGCGGAAAGCGCTTGTTGTTCAGCTTGACCCATCCGGGCGTATATTGCGGGTTGGTGTTCTTCCAGGTGCCGAACCACAGCAGGACGAGGCGCACGTCGCGCTCGCGCGCTTGGGCGAGCAGCAGATCCAGATAGGAGAAGTCGAAGACCCCTTCCTTCGGTTCGATCTGTTCCCAGGCGATCGGCACTTCGACCATGTTGACGTGAAGCGCCTCCATGGTCGGCCACACCTTCGCCATCGCGGCGGGCCAGGCGCTGCTATTGTTGACCTGCGCCCCCAGCATCAGGAACGGTTCGCCATCGACGAACAGCGCATGGCGCCCGTTCTTGCTGACGATGCGCGGGGTCTCGCTCTCCTGGGCCGCTGCCGGCGCTACCAGCGCCAGCGTGGCAGCGATCGCCAGTCCGATGATCCTCATCACCCTCCCCTTTCGTTATATCTCAGAGCGTTACTCGACGAACGGCTCCACCCTGTTATGGCGCCCGCACAGGAATGCGTCAGACACCAGCGTCAGCGGCGTGACGTCCACGTCGCTCGCTCCACTGGCGATGAGGTCGGCAAAGCGGGCATAGAGCGCGGCATACTCGTCATGCGGGCCAGCGTTGGGCGACGTCGGCGCGCCACCGGGCAGCGAGAGTTCGTCGCCGCCCTTCGACAGCGTCATGGTGCCGGCGTCGGTTTCGACCATGATGTCCCAGCTTTGCGGCCCTTCCTGGCGGAAGTCCAAGTCCATCGCGACCGGCACGCCGGCGGTGTCGCGCAGGGACACGCGCGCCGCGATCGGGGCGGCGAGGTTGGCGGGTACGTCGAGATCGGCCTCCTCCACCATCAGCGGGCGCGGCAGGATGTGGGTGATGATCGAGAGGGCGTTGATGGCGGGATCGAACACGCCGAAGCCGCCGGGCTGCCAGATCCATTGCTGCTCCGGATGCCAGACGCGCACGTCCTCGCGCCAAGTCACGGTCACCGAGCGGATCTCGCGGTCGGCGAGCCAAAGGCGGGCGGGCTCGACGCCGGGAGCGAAGCGTGAATGCCAGCTGGTAAAAAGGCTTACGCGCTTTTCTTCCGCAGCGGTGCGAAGAACCGCGACCTCGGCGAGGGTCGAGGCGGGCGGCTTCTCGAGGAAGACGTGCCAGCCTTGCGCGATCGCCTGTAGCGCCACCGCGCGCCGGACTTGCGGCGGCGTGCAGATCGCGACTGCGTCGACGGCGATACCGCTGTCGATCAGCGCCGCCATGTCGGAAAAATGTGGCGTCCCTTCAACACCTTTGCCGTCTTTGCTGACTGTCGCTGCGAGGTCGAAGGCGGGGCTGGCCTGCGCCACGGGAAGGTGCTGGTCGTGGGCGATCTTGCCGAAGCCGACCATGGCAAGTCGGATAGTCATAGCTGGTGCACCGTGATGATCTCTGGCGACGCAATCTCGAGGCGGTTGCGCAGCGGCAGGGCAAAGGGATCGGCCGTGATTTCAAACACATCGCCCGCCTGCGTCCGAACGCCGTCGCTGAACGAGAGGGTCGCGGTGCCGAAGAAATGG
>JAAIGE0100386587.1_pt1 | contig 16678 bp, 19 predicted proteins | sample 6487951 | NCBI WGS metagenome assembly JAAIGE01 (sample SAMN13974128, study PRJNA590717) | phyllosphere metagenome | biome: tomato field; feature: multiple bacterial spot infested tomato fields; material: tomato leaves; isolation source: leaves from tomato fields | host: Solanum lycopersicum ... | reverse complement strand
TCAAGATCGCGGTCAGCGGCTGCCCGCGCAATTGCGCCGAGGCGACGATCAAGGACTTCGGCATCGTCTGCGTCGATTCCGGCTACGAACTGCACGTCGGCGGCAACGGCGGGATCAAGGTCCGCGCCACCGACCTGCTCTGCAAGGTCGCGACCGAGGCCGAGGCGATCGAGATGTGCGCCGCCTTTATCCAGCTCTACCGCGAAGAGGCACGGTATCTGGAACGCACCGCGCCGTGGATCGAGCGGGTCGGCCTTGCCCATATCCAGTCGCGGTTGCTCCCCGACGCCGACGTCCGCGCCGATTACGCCCGGCGCTTCTGGTTCTCGCAGCAATTTTGTCAGGACGACCCCTGGGCCGCGCGCGTCGCCGGGGCCGAACGCGAAATCCATGCGCCGATGGCGCGCTTCCAGCCGGCAGGAGAAATGGCATGATTGGCGACTGGCTCGACATCGGCTGGGTCGACGAAATCCCCTTGCGCGGCAGCCGCACGGTGCAGGTCGAGGGCGGCGACGACATCGCGGTGTTCCGCACCGGCGACGACAAGGTGTTCGCGCTGCTCGACCGCTGCCCGCACAAGCATGGCCGGTTGTCGCAGGGCATCGTCCATGGCGGCGCGGTGGCCTGTCCGCTGCACAACTGGCGGATCAGCCTGTCGACTGGCGAGGCGCTGGGCCGCAAGGTGCTGGCCTACACCGTATACAGCGGCACCCGGGACACGACCAGTCGGCTCAAGCGCTTGCTCGAGCAGGCCGGTCTGAAGGTGGCGGTACTGCGTGCTTCGGTGGATACGGCCCGGCGAGAGGATTGGATCCTCGACCAGGTCGACCGTGGCGTCGACGTGCTGATCACCAACCCGGAGCTGGTGAAGACAGGTCTGGATCTGCTGGACTTCCCGACCATCGTCTTCCTGCAGACGGGCTACAACGTCTACACCCTGCAGCAGGCAGCGCGCCGGTCGTGGCGGATCGGTCAGAAGCAGGCGGTACGGGTGCTGTTCTTCGGCTATGCCGGCAGCTCGCAGATCACCTGCCTGCAGCTGATGGCCAAGAAGATCGCGGTGGCTCAGAGCACGTCGGGAGACGTTCCAGAGTCTGGGCTCGATGCGTTGAACCAGGACGGTGATTCGGTCGAGATGGCGTTGGCCAGGCAATTGGTCAACGGGTGAGATTAGCCCCCTCTCAGGAGGGGGCACCTTGTCAGAAATCCAACCGTGACCGGCCTGTCACGGTTGACTAGAGGCCCATCTTTTGGGAAAGTGGACATGAGGACTGCAAACGCGCATTTCCGGGCTTGGCTGTCCAGTATTGGCCCCCCGGACTTTCGGCAGCAGTGAAACTGGTACTCACTGACGTAGGGACAACTGATAGGCCTATTGGCTGATGATTCGGTTGGATTCTGAACCAAAGGACACGGAAACGTAGTTCCGAAGCTAAAGAATCGCTGCGACTATGCCTCGAAATTCTTGAAAAGCGCCTTAGGGCGCTTTTTTTTGTGCTCAAAAAGACCTCTGGATGGTGCCTACCAACACGCCTCTAGGGGTTCGTCTTGGAGTCCAAGTGACGACCGAGTACATACTTCCCAACTGCCTGTCATGGATCGGCTCCAAGACCAGAGTGCCCTCGATCGCTCGGAGCATAGTGACCCTTTTCTTGTGCGCCATTGCGTGACTGCGATCGTGATAGAGCTCAGCACCTAGCACGATGAGGCTAGCAATGAACGCTGGTACGTCATCGATACAAAGACATCCGTGCCTGAAAAGATCGTTCTGCTTGCCTTCCCATATATGACGCACGCCGAAACCGCTCGGTGCTGATCCTCTTAGCGCTCTGTGCTCCCCCATACGCAGGTACACAAATGCCTCTTGGAGCTGCAAGGGAGCGATGGCGGGAATCACCCCGAACACCTGGCCACCCGCAGGATGATCTATCAGGTGGTTCTTCTTCCATGTCTGGTCTACTGGCACAACAACCTCTGCTGACTGCGCACACGATGTTAGCTACCAGTGCCGCCAAGTGAAAGCGACCATCCTTCATCAGCCCAAGCCGTCGAAGCTAGTGTTCGTTTAAGGTATACCTCAAGCGCTACATCTTTCAGCACGGTTCTAGCCGTAGCGAAAAGTAGCCAAACAAACCCAAACGACTACAGACATATTTCGATACTCCAAACGACTACAGGAGCCCCGCCATGTTCGTTCGCGCCTCGACAGACGATCAGGACGCCACCCGCGCACGGGAGGCCTTGAGCGCCTTCCACGGAGCACGGCGCCCGGATCGCCGCCACCTACGTCGAGAACGCCTCAGGCACACTGCTGGAGCGTCGCGAACTGCTTCGCCTGCTGGCTGATGCCGAGCCGGGGGACGTGCTGCTGTTGGAAGCGCTAGACAGGCTGTCCCGCCCAAGGCAAAGGCGGCGGGAGTCTACAAAGGGCGGCCGAGGGATGAGCAGTTACACGCGCGGATTAGCGAATGCTTGGCCGGGGGGATGTCTGTGCGGGGGACGGCCAGGCTGCTGGGGTGGTCGACCAGCACCGTCAACAGATGTCGCTCGACAAAAGCGAATGTTCAATTCGGATGCTAGGCTCCAATCCAGGGCGCGGTACCCGTCTAGTGAATGGATATGAAACCAACCAATGAGCAAAAGCTGATCATTTTGATGCTGGCCGATATTGCCGAAAAGCTGGGAGCGGATACCCATTTCGATCTTAAGCTAGTCGCAAAGGCCATTGGGTACGATTCAGCCTGGATGCTTCCTTTTGAATACAGCATGTCATTCGAAAATGAAGATCTACCGGTAGAGGTAAAAGACGTCATCAACGTCTTGGACATGTTCGACTTCATCGAGCGTGGAGTCGAAGGCCTGAGCCCTGACGATCAAGCAGAAATCAGGGTTGTTCCAAATGGTCACAATGTGGTGTTTCGCGGCTTTGATGGGAACAACGAGACGACCCATTACGGAATCGCTGGCCACCTCGTCAATGATCTGAAGCGATTCAGTCGCTTCTATGGCAGAGACCTCAATAGCGATCGCCTCTTCTCCATGTATATGGCCGCATGCTGGAGGCCTATGTGCCTATCCGTCGCAACGTCGTAATGCGTGAGATGAGGAAGGATGGAAAACTCGCAGTAGTCGCAGAGTCAGTGCATCCCGAGCGCCGATATGTTCAGGACCTGCTTGACTACAGCAACTGCTATCTCCTGCCTTAGGCAATAGTCGATAACCAGCCCCTAAGAGGCTGGCCACGGAGCGGTATCAGACCTGGGCACTACTAATGATCGCAACGGCGGGCAATGTATTGGGTTCAGTCGTGAACTGGTGGCTTGGCCGCTCGGTTGAGCGCTATGGTCGTGGTTCGCTGTTGTTCAGCTGGGTGCCTATCATCGGCGATCCGATTACCGTGGTAGCGGGGATTCTGCATGAGCCCTTCTGGTGCTTTCTGGTGCTCATCACATTGGCCAAAGCCGCTCGTTATCTGGTGCTCATCCGACTGACGCTGGGATGGCTGGGGTGACAGAACACGACCGAGACAAGGGCCTGGATCTAATCAAGTGGCTCGCGATCTTTACCATGGTGTTGGATCATCTACGCTATCTCTGGCCTAACGCTGAATGGCTGTTCATCCTAGGCCGCTTGGCCTTTCCGCTGTTCTGTCTGGGTATCGCTGCGAACATCGCGCGCTCGCCGGCTGGCGAGCTCTATACCGAACGCAACGCGCGCTATCTCATCAGGATGACGGTGTTCGCCGTCTTTTCCGAGCTTCCTTATCGACTGCTGTCTGACGACAGCGGCACGCTCAACGTCATGTACTCGCTGATGCTGGGATTGCTGATTGTCTGGGGAGTCCACCATCGCGGTCGCGACGGACTGTTGCTGGTATTGGTTAGCGTCAGTGTGGCGGTGCTCATTCGCGAACGGCTGATGTATGGCGTCTTTGGCGCACTGCTACCTGCGGCCCTGCTGCTTGCCATACGCCGGCCAGGCCTGCTGTGGCTCCTTCCTGCCGCGCTCTGCGTGCTAGCCAACGGTCGCAATCGCTGGGTGGAGGAATGGGATTTGCCAGTATTCGCCGCGCTTACTCTGCTGGTAGCTTTCGTCGCCCCTGGACTCGGGCTTTGGCTGCTAAGTCGCTCCTACGACTTCAAGATCTGGCCAGTGCGTCGGTGGAGCTACTGGTTTTACCCAGGGCATTTGACCGCTCTGTACCTGATAGACCTGGTGGCTTGACCCCTTCCCAGATCTACTCTCTATCACCTCTTGCAGAAGGGACCGACACAGCTATCTCGGTCGGTTCATGCTGACATTTCTACTATGATGTAGCGTTGTATCGCCTAGAATTCGTCAGCGCTGATTTATGATGGGAATCCAACGCCACGCGCTTCCGCTCTACGCCTTATTATGCGTCTCCCGTTTGCAGCACCTATAGATGCTAAAAAGCCGAGGCTTCAGGTTGGCTTCGGTCAGCATGCCGTAAGAAGGTCAGAATGAATGCCGTCCGGTCTTCCTCGGAAATACACGAAATAGCGCCGCCATGGGCCTGCATCAAGGAACGGGCAATCGACAGCCCTAGTCCTGCGTTCCCGGCCCCCTCTCGACGCGCCGGGTCAGCCCGATAGAACCGGTCAAAGATTCGGTTCAGATGCTCAGGTGCTATTACAGGGCCTGGGTTCTCAACTCGCACCTCCACCCGTTCATCGTAGTCCTGGATGATTACTTCGATAGTTTCCCCTGGCGGGGTGTAACGCAAGGCATTGGACAGCAGGTTCGACACGACCCGATCTATCATCACGCTGTCTGCGAAGATCAAGGCGCTTCCTGACGCCCGCAACTGAATACCCTTGTCCTCCGCGAGAAACTCGTAATAGCCGAACAGCTTGCTAATTACTTTCTCTAGGTGGAGTTCTACCGGTTCAGGCACGACCAACCCGTTGTCGGACTTGGCCAGGAACAGCATGCCATCGATGATTCCCGATAGACGATTGAGCTCTTCCAGATTGGAAGTCAGGTTCTCCTCGTACACGTCCGAATCCCGCTTCTTGGCAAGGATCACCTCGGTATGCGTCCGCAAATTGCTGATCGGGGTGCGAAGCTCGTGCGCGATGTCGGCAGAGAAATTCGAGAGACGCATAAACGAATCATCCAGGCGACCGAGCATGGAATTGAAGGCGGTAATGAGCTCTCGCAACTCATCGGGCACTGGCTCCAAAGGAATACGTTGCTTTAAAGATCCTGCGGACATCGAGGCAGCTGTCTGAGTCACCTGGGCCACCGGACGCAGCCCGTTCTTGGCAACCAGCCAACCAAGTGCGGCGCTCAGCACGGTGCTGGCTATCAGAACACCCCAGAACCAGCGCTCCAGCATGGCAAAGAAGTGCATATGTGTCGTTACGTCCAAGACCAGCCACGCGGTCAGCGGAGAGCTGCTATCTGGCACCGAGAGTGGCGCCCTTAAAGCCCTGAACATATGTCCATCGCTTTTCCACTCCCACACGCCGTCGTGCTCGATCGCCTGCGCAAGGGACGGCGCTGATGATTGGGGAGGCTCTGCGAAAAAGAGGCTTCCGTCAGCCTTCAGAAAGACCGCACTGAGGTCGGAATGTGCTCCTAGGAGGGTATGCCAGCGAATCTTGAGCTGGTCCGAATTTGCGCCAGGCTCCTTAGCAATCTGGGCGATCGCTTCCAACTTTTCTTCCAGCGCTTGAGCATCCAGAGTGCGGAAGTGATGACGGCTCAGCTCGTTGAAAGCAATTGCTACGATAATGAGGACAGCAGAGACCGCTACTACGAATAACAGGCTCAAACGGAAGGTGAGTGAGCTTGGCCTCATCCTTCGTCCTGCGCCTCCAGCATGTAGCCCATTCCTCGGTAAGTGTGGAGCAGTTTCACCTCGAAGTTATCGTCAATCTTGGCCCTTAACCGCCGAATCGCTACCTCGATTACATTGGTGTCGCTGTCAAAATTCATGTCCCATACCTGGGAGGCAATCAGGGACTTAGAAAGGACCTCACCTCGCCGACGCATAAGCAACTCCAGCAAGGCAAACTCTTTGGCCGTAAGGTCGATTCGATTGCCGCCTCGCGCGGCTCGGCGTTTGAGTAGGTCAACCTGAAGGTCTCCGATTTGAAGATTCGTTTGAACCGGCAAGTTACTGCTGCTGCGCCGCAATAGCGTTCTGACCCGTGCGAGCAGCTCGGAAAAGGCAAACGGCTTGACCAGGTAATCATCAGCACCTAATTCAAGACCCTTGACTCGATCATCTACCCCATCCCGTGCCGTCAAAAACAACACCGGTACGGACTGACCTGCGGAGCGAAGGCGTTTGACGACCTCCCAGCCATCGAGTCCCGGCATCATCACATCAAGAATCAACAGGTCATAGGCTACAGCTTGCACCTGATCGATGGCATCGGTTCCAGTTATAACGCGATCCACCGTGAAGCCAGCCTCTCGGAGGCCCTGCTGCAGATAGATCCCGGTCTTGGGTTCGTCTTCTGCTACCAGTAGTTTCATACTCCAACCTCAGCGGCGCGATCTCGGTCTGGTGGAAATGCAGGCTCGGACAGGCTTACATTCCTGCTTCCATCTCAGGAGATAGGGTGCCAAGCCAGGCAACCAGACCCAGCACCAGAACAGCGGAGCCAAGCTCTAGCGCCATGCTGTAGCGGATGGACCGTGCTGCGCGAGTGTAGTCGCCCTGGTGCACAGCCTGCTCCAATGCCGGACTAAGGAAAAATCGGTTGGCCGAGGCCAACCCTATCATCCCGGTAAAGAGGACCAACTTACCGAGCAGTAGAGCGCCATAGGTGCTTTTCGTCAGGCTACTGATATGAGGTCCAACGATGAATAGATAATTCACCACACCCGTGAAGACGATCAGCGCCACAATCACTGCCCCAGCTCGCTCGAAGCTACTAAGCGTGCGTGACAGGATTTGAATTGACTCAAAGGTTTCTACTTTGCTGGGCCGTAGCATAAGAGCGAAAGCCACCAGTGCACCGAACCAGCCACTGGAGGCCAACAGGTGAAGGATGTCTGCACTAAAGTGCAAGAAGCGGCGGGAGCCTTCATCCATAGCACCGTGCCCGGCCCACGCTAACGTGGCCAGCGCAACGCCTGCCAGCAGCGACACCACCAATAGGCTCGCCATTGGCCAACGAGGGTTAAAGGCAATAGCCACAGCAACGGCCAAAAGTGCGACCATACGGATGAGCCAGGCGGTGCCGAGCTCCGTCTCGGCGACCATCATCTCCACGTGCGGCATGGCCTCCTTCCATTCCGCCGCCCCACTCATAGCCTTGGCCATTTGCACAATTGATACGGCCGAGAGCAAGAGGCCCACTAGCGCGGTTGCAGCCAGCAATGGCAGGAACGGCAATACCATGCCCGAGCGGCGTTCAGCGCCACGTAAGCTATAGAGGCCAAAGAGCGCCAGCCCGAACAGCATCATCAAATCGACATACAGGGCAAAGCGAAGTCCGACGCTGAACGGATCTTCCATGGTTATTTGACCTTGAACGTCACGCTACCGGTGATGGGGTGTGTGTCAGATGACACTGCCCGCCAATCGACCTTGTAAGTACCGGCCGTCAAAGGCGACGCAGGCGCGATGACCATAGTCTTGGGATCAGCACCGCCCGAAACCGCCGCTTTGATCGCCATCGGTGAATGCTCCATGCCGGGCATCGCTGTCATGACCAACTTCGCGCCGGAAAACTGGGTGACCAGATTTTCAGAGAAATGTAGTTCTATCTTCGCCGGCGCTGCGCCTTCACTGCCTTCGGCAGGCGTCGAAGACACCAGCTTCGGATGGGCTTGAGCCAGGGCACTGAGCAGCATTCCAGCGGCAAAGAACATTACGAAAGGTGCACGATTGAACATGCGAACTCCTACAGCCAAAGGGCCGTTCGTTGGGATGAAATCTAAAATTGTTAGGAATGAAACTTGAAGCCTAGTTAGAACCACATACGCACGCCCAGCACCAGACGGGCTTCGCTGCGATCTTCACCCTCCTCTCGGGCAAAATCAGCGGTATTGCCATAGGAGCGGTTCCAGGTAACACCGACGTACGGAGCGAACTCCCGGTAAATTTCGTACCTCAAGCGCACTCCAACTTCAGTCTCGGACAGGCCAGAGCCAATCCCGCGCTTAGGATCGTTGTGCCCATAGAAGTTGGCTTCAGCTGTGGGCTGTAATATTAGGCGGTTAGTCAGCAAAATGTCGTAATCGCCTTCCAACCTCAAGGCGGTTTGACCACCCTCTCCAAGGAAGGCAGTCGCTTCGGCTTCGAAGTTGTACAAGGCTAAACCTTGGAGACCAAACGCAGCCCAGGTCTGCGGTGAACCAGGCTTGAAGTCCTGCCGAACGCCGCCGACCACATCCCACCATGGACCAATCGAGTGTCCCCATAGCGCTTGTAATTCGGCAGATTCGGTTTTGCCGTTGGTACGCTCGCCCTCGGAGCGAATCCACAGCCGGTCGATGTCACCGCCGACCCAGCCGTTAACATCCCAGTTCAGGACACTGCCATTATTAGCGTCCTGCCATTCGAGCTGATCGAACAACAGGAAGTAGTTGAGCGCATCATCATGGACGGTATGACCTTTAGCACTTTGATACACCGCAGCCCGGTTGGCATCAGTGACGGGCGGGATAGGGGTGCGGCTTTGGGTGAGAGCTTCTGGCTTGCTAGGAGCCATGGTAGTCATTCCGGAGTCCATACCTTGCATGTTGGAATGATCCATCCCCTGCATCTGGCTGTGGTCCATCCTCTGCATCTGGGAATGATCCATCCCCTGCATCTGGCTGTGGGCCATCCCCTGCATTTGGGAATGATCCATCCCCTGCATCTGGCTGTGGTCCATCCCCTGCATTTGGGAATGATCCATCCCCTGCATCTGGCTGTGGTCCATCCCCTGCATCTTGGAATGATCCATCCCCTGCATCTGGCTGTGGTCCATGCCAGAACTGCCCGCCTCTGCAGCTAGGGCAATAGCCGGGGCGATGCTGAAGCTGGTGATGGCAAGCAGCGAACAAACTTGGAGTCGATTTATAGCGGTCACTGGCTTCACTCCTCTACCCGCACTTCGCGGAACATACCCATCTCCATGTGGTACAGCAGATGGCAGTGATAGGCCCATCGCCCAAGGGCATCGGCAGTCACGCGATAGCTGCGTTTGGAGCCTGGAGGCATATCGATGGTGTGCTTGCGTACCAGAAAGTTGCCCTCCTCGTCCTCTAAATCACTCCACATTCCGTGCAGATGAATTGGGTGCGTCATCATCGTATCGTTCACAAGCACGATCCTTACGCGCTCCCCGTATTTCAGAACCAGAGGGTGAGCTTCAGAGAACTTGATGCCGTCGAACGACCAAGCGAATTTCTCCATGTGTCCTGTCAGATGTAGCTCAATGGTGCGGCTTGGCTCGCGGCCATCAGGGTCTTCGAAAGCACTCCTAAGGTCAGCGTAGGTGAGCACCTTGCGCCCGTTGTTACGCAGGCCCAGGCCGGGGTCACTTAATTTGGCAGTAGGGGTCATCGCCTGCATGTCGACCAGCGGGTTGCTCTGCTCGCTCGCAGGATGGCCTTGCATCGTCATGCCGGCCATTCCAGCCATTGAGCTATGATCCATCCCTGGCATAGCGCTATGGTCCATGCCCTGCATGGTGGACATCTTGCTTTGGTCCATAGCCGACATGGGGTCGCCTCCCATGCTGCTCATGGCCTGCATACCGTCGCCGGAGCCTGAATCCATGCCGCTCATACTGCTATGGTCCATGGCGCCCATGCTACCGTGATCCATACCGCCCATACCCATATCGTCCATTGTGACGAGTGGTCGAGGATCGAGCGGCGGGACTTGGGCAACCAAGCCATCTCTTACGGCCAAGGTGCCACGGGCATAACCGGTACGATCCATGGATTGAGCGAAGAGTGTGTATGCGTCGGCAGTGGGCTCGACTATTACATCGTAGGTTTCGGCCACGGCGATGCGAAGCTCATCGACCTGAACTGGTTTAACGTACAAACCATCCGAAGCTACTACGGTCATTTTCAGGCCGGGGATACGGATATCGAAGTAGGTCATGGCGGAACCGTTGATGAATCGCAGACGCAGCTTTTCACCAGGACGGAACAAGCCGGTCCAATTCATATCGGGCGCTTGGCCATTAAGTAGGTAGGTGTAGGTCGCCCCGCTTACATCCGCAAGGTCCGTAGGGTTCATCTTCATCTCGGCCCACATCTTGCGATCCGCAAGAGTAGCGGCCCAGCCCTTATCAGCAACGTCATTGACGAAGTCGCCAACCGTGCGCTTGTGGAAGTTGTAGTAGTCGGACTGCTTTTTCAGCGTACGCATCAGCGAAGCCGGATCTTCATCTGTCCAGTCCGTCAGCATCACCACATGCTCACGGTCATACTTGAAAGGTTCTGGCTCCTTTGCCTCGATGACTAAGGGGCCGTACACCCCCAGCTGCTCCTGAAAGCCCGAGTGACTGTGATACCAGTACGTCCCGTTCTGTTGGACTTTGAACTGGTAAACGTACACACCGCCTGGCTCGATGCCCGCGAAGCTCAGTCCTGGTACGCCGTCCATATTGGGCGGCAAGATGATTCCGTGCCAATGTATGGACGTGGTCGTATCCAGTCTATTACGCACTCGTAGGGTGACCGTGTCACCCTCTTTCCAACGCAGCAAAGGCCCGGGTAAGCCTCCGTTAATCGCCATCGCCGTGCGACGTTTGCCAGTGATGTTTACCGGCATCTCACCAATTGACAGGTCGAACTCTTTACCAGAAAGCGTGCTGAGCGCGGGTAAGGCAGATGCCGCCCAGCCGGACGTACGCCATAAACCTAGTCCACCGAGCATGCCGGCAGCCGCAAGACCTTTCACGAAGGTACGTCGAGAACTTCTTGATTCCATACACGCGGGTCCAGAGGGCAAGGACGGCACTGAGGCCGTGCGAAGGAGGTAGTGAACGGGACAATGTCACAACTTCGTCAGCGGTACGATTACATTTTTGTAAGCATAGGAGATGCCGCGCCGTTAGCAAGATTCTTCAATTTTTGAAATTTTTGCCGCTACAGAGGCCGTCTCTGTTTCGGCCATTTTGCTAAGCGTTGTCTGTCGCGAATCCATCATTCGGGTGAGCATGCGGCCTGCGCCACCTTCCGAGAACGCAACAGTGGAGAAGGAAAAAACGAAGGTAAGTAGTGCAGGCTTGACCAGATTCATAATGGAGTACCTTGAGCTATACGCGCGGTATAACATGCCCTTGGGTATGAAGACCAATACAAACCCAAGAAGCTAACGCAGTGATGAACGCAAAACTACAATTTCGCAAACTTCCAGATCATCAACTATGCTTCCAACAATCTTCATCTCTTTGCTTCCAGGCAAGAAGCTGAAGCTGTTAAGCATGTAGCCCATGGAGGCGTCACTGCCATCGGAAACTAGGAAAAAATGCGCGTGCATTTAGAACAGACGCTGACATCCCAAATCTTTATCTTGACAACTAAGCGCACTGTAGAAATATGAAATATTTTGCATTATACCGAATCATAAGAACGACCAGTAATTACTGGAAATCGATCACTAGTCGACTAGCCTCTAAGTATCTTCCAAACTAAAACAGCGCACCGCAAAATGCGCAAATTTATCTACACCAAAATCAAAATAAACACCATATCTTCAGCTCATATCATCTTTAAAATAGATATCGACAAAGGCCGAGCCTCCTGACTTAAAGTCAACCTCCAACCCGACCAAATGCCCCGCTTGTTTATTCCCAGCACAGCAACAATGGTAGCTACCGGATAGCAATCTTATTATTCTTCCGCAAAGCAAAAGCATCAAAATTAAAAAGCCATAAAATTTACATTTCTTTAACGTCAAAGTCTCTGCCACTAGAGATCAGCGATTCAAACTGAAAACGTTACGCAATGAAAATTATACAAAATATCAGCAGCATCTCTAGATCATTATAAATCTGTACAGGCCGCGCGAGAGAATCTAGAAAATGACAAAATTGTAATGATATAGTCAGCTTCTTGAAAGGTTAACTATCGAAAAATAAGCCCTCAATAAGAAAAGACACGTCAGCTCATACCTGCCGAACCTTCTAGGAGAACCACCTTGCCCTCCCCTATAAAACCCCTATTGCTTTCCTCTTTATTTTTTTCACCACTGGCAGGCGCTGCTCTAGAAGAAAAAAACAGTCAAGGCTTTTTTGAAGACAGCTCTTTCTCCATTGTAAATCGCAACTATTATTTCAATAGAGACTTTAAAAAAGGCCAAGCGAATTCCGCAGGGAATGGTTATTCCGAAACGTGGGCGCATGGCCTGCTAGGATTTTTCAAATCAGGATACACACAGGGTACTGTGGGTGTAGGGATAGATGCAGTCGGTCTCCTTGGTTTGCGCTTAGATAGTGGCAAAGGTCGATCTGGAATAGGCGGCAGTGTCAACTTGCTTCCAGTAGACGATAACGGCAGTCCAACCGATGAATATTCAAAACTGCTTGGTGCTATAAAAGTAAAACTCCTAGAAACCGAGTTCAAATTTGGCGATGTGTTTCCAAGCACTCCCGTAGTACATTATGGGGGTTCTCGGCTTCTGCCAGAAAGCTTCAAAGGCATAACCCTCACAAACAGCAGGCTTGAAGCCTTAACAATTCAAGGTGGACGCTTACACGCGATGAGCCAGCCCCAAGAGAGCGAAACGGGTAGCGATTTCGTCACATTCTACGGCGGCCAAGTGAGCTCATCATACTTGTCGTACTTAGGCGGCGACTACAAGATCAACGAGTATCTCACCAGCAGCCTTTACACAAGCAAGCTCGACGACGCCTGGCGTCAATACTATTTTGGATCCATAGCAAGCTACCCTATCAATGATAGCTTAGCCATGACAGCGGGCTTCAATTATTACCGATCGATTGATGATGGAAAAAAACTTCTAGGAGAATTTACCACCAATATATGGAGTGTCAGCGGGGGGATTGTGGCTGGAGCACATTCCCTAACTCTTAGCTACCAACGCAACAATAGCGACAATGACTTTGACTACCTGAGACAGTCCGACTCTATCTATCTAAATAACTCAATCCAGTACAGTGACTTCAACTCCCCAGAAGAGCAGTCCGTACTACTGCGCTATGATATAAACCTTGCTCAATACGGCATTCCCGGATTAACCCTAATGACCCGCTACGGCAAGGGCTGGAATGCTGACTACTCTAACGCAAACCCAGTTTATATGCGCCGCGACGAAGGCGGGCTACCCCTGACGGACCAGCGCCGCTGGGAACGTGATATAGAAGCACGTTATGTAGTGCAAAGCGGCCCTGCAAAAGATTTGTCAATTCGACTGAGGCAGGCCACAACCCGCGCGAGCCAGTTTGAGTCAGACTTAGATGAAGTCAGAATAATAACCGAATACCCTCTTTCCATACTCTAAATAAGCAGCTGTTCTACGTACATCTTTTGTTCCTTTGGTTGGGATGTACGTCTTAGGGCGCCGAATGGCGCCCTTTTTTTTATCGCCATGGGCGCCATAGTCACACAGGGAAAGTAAATAACTAGCCTACCCTGACCGGCAAGGATCACATAGCAATATAAGTGTCGCCTTTCTAAAGCCTTTCTTGCCGATAACTCATAGTGACACACAGCGAAAGGCTTTCTTACCCTAGGCCTAAATCCTTACCAATCTAACATACACTGCGTACCGTAGACCGAATGACATTACTATTCGTGTACATCCTAGAGCATCCGCACTGTATGAGCCTTCTTGCTACCACAAGCCGAACCTCAAGCGAACCAAACTGCTTGATCGTGTGTCGGCCTTACTGCGCTGGATAGTCGCTTACGACTACCTGTTCTCCGGTTTTTTTCACCCCCACGATCTGATAAGCATTTCTACGATTCCCGTATTCCATACCCGGCGATCCCATGGGCATGCCCGGCGCGGCTACGCCTGCGAGGTCCTCTCGTTTCGCTAGCTCATTGATTTGCTCCACCGGAACATGGCCTTCTACGAATTTTCCGTTTACCACTCCGGTATGGCACGACATCAATTTCTCAGGTACTCCCAGCTTGGCCTTTAGCGGACTCATGTTGGCTTCCAAATGGTCGTTCACCGTAAAGCCGTGATCTCGAAGATAGGCAATCCATTTGGAGCAGCAACCGCAGTTGGGGTCTCGATACACATCAATCAGCTCACCAGCATCAGCTTGCGCTAACGAGGCAGTAGCCAGCGTAGCGAGAACGGCTAGACGCTGCATAGCTGAGGTAAGGCCTTTAATCTTCATAATTTTTTAGTCACCTGATTAGTTATTACTGGCGAGGACCGGCCCGTAGTGATTTCCTGCTCGCTAGCTCGTCCTGTTGCATTGCAGCAGGAACATGGACTGGTTATTGGAAGAGACCTCTGTGCATTTGACCAAAGACTGCGGCCTAGATCGTTGCACTGAGCACCGCTGCTATGCCACTTGGTGGTCCGGGCATGCATTGGCAACAGCCCAAGATTCGACACAATCCGTCTCTTCTACTTTGGCTGATTGCCACAGGCGCTACCAGAACAGCATCCCCCGGATGTTTGGGCGCGTTGTGCAGGCTTAACGGCCGCCACCTGCGGCGCGCTATCGCAGCACGGTGTGACAACGCTAATAACGCGTGCGGATACAGGAGTTGCAATTGGCACCGTCCGCTCGGAATCCGCCTGCCAGGCTTTCAAGGCCTCACGAATAACCTGCCGAGCCGAGTGCAGGAAAAGCGCAGCGATAGCCAAGCCGACCAAGACGTCCGGCCAGAGGCTGCCACTCACAGCCACAAGTACGGCAGCCACTACCACGCTTGCATTGGCCACCAGGTCATTCCGTGAGCAAATCCAGGTCGACCTCATGTTCAGATCGTCCGCTCTATGGCTGTACAGGAGATAGAAGCAGTAGGTGTTGGCTAGGAGTGCGGCTAGGCCAACGATGCCCATCCAGTCGGCCAGCGGCGCCTCCTGCAGAATCAGCTTACGCACTGCGTCTGCGATCACCACCAAGCCGAACAGCAACATGAAGCCACCTTTCACGAGCGCCGCGCCAGCCCGGGCTCGTTCGCTACGGTTCAGGACGAACAGCGTCAGGGCATAGACCGAGGCGTCCCCAAACATATCCAGCGAGTCCCCCAGCAGCGCGGTCGAGCCCGCCAACCAACCGGCCGTGAACTCAACCAGGAACATGACGGCGTTGATCGCTAGCACAATGTAGAGGACGCGGCTCTGACGACTCCGTAGCTGAGCGAGTTCGCTAGCTTTGTTTTCACAGCAACTGTCCATGGCACCCTCTCTGCAACACTTAGGATTTGCCTTAGGCTGAGGGTTATAGTCGCTATAAGGTCAACACCATGAACGTCAGCACCTACACCATCGGTCAGTTAGCCAAGGCCACGGACACCAAGACCGTCACCATCCGCTACTACGAAAAGGAAGGCTTACTGCCTAGCTCAACACGTTCAGTGTCAGGCTATCGGCTGTATGGCCCAGTTGAGCGGGATCGGCTGCAATTCATCAGGCGCGCCCGAGCGCTGGGCTTTAGCCTGGACGAAGTGCGCGAGCTACTCGGCCTGGCAGATCGCCAACAATCACCCTGCGATGCCGTGGATAGCTTGGTTGCGGAACACTTGCGGCAGGTACGGTTGAGGCTGGCCGATTTGCAGGCATTGGAGGGCGAACTGCAGCGTCTGTTAGCGTGCTGCCACGGCGGGACGATCTCGGAGTGCAGGATCATCGAAGCGCTTGTCAGCAGTGCCAAATCGCAAAAGGCGGGAACCTCTTGCTAGAAGTCAGTCGAGATCGACCCCACTTCGCAGGAACTTGCATTGTCAGGTCTTAACCGGAAGCGTTATCAACCACCGGCCATGTGTACATCATTCCAAGCAGTTTTGCTGAGTAGAGGCCGCAAGACGTGGCCATAAGCGATGCTATGATCGCTCATGGCCACAGGCTGTCAGTTCGTCGCCTGAACACTGCCTGTTTTGTCTGACTGGCGACCTTCTTTCGCCAACGTCTCATGCATCTCCCGGTGCTGCTTGAGAGCCGCTTGGCTCTCTCGGAAGTCTGCATTTTGCGATATAGAACGCTCGCTGCCATCGGCAGCAAAGCTGATATTTGCAACGACGAGTACGGCGGCAGCCACGGCAGCTTTAACGAAAGTCATGATGTTTTTTCCTTCTAGAGTGTAGCGTGGGTATGAGTATCACTCTAGACGGACTTGGCTGACGCCAGGATGAGCCGCGCATTACAATTCCGTCATCCTGCGCCTGCAGTTTCGCGCCGGCGCAGGACGCTGTGGTAGAGCGCAGGCAAGACCAGCAGTGTCAGGGCGGTGGAGGACAGGATGCCGCCGATCACCACGGTTGCCAGCGGGCGTTGTACCTCCGCGCCGGTGCCCGTCGCCAGCGCCATGGGAATGAAGCCCAACGAGGCCACCAGCGCGGTCATCAGCACCGGCCGCAGGCGGACCAGGGCCCCCTCGCGCACGGCGATGTCCAGCGGCTTGCCCTCCTCCAGCAGGCCACGGATGAAGGAGACCATCACCAAGCCATTGAGCACCGCGACGCCCGACAGCGCGATGAAGCCTACGCCTGCCGAAATCGACAAGGGAATGTCCCGTAGCCACAACGCCAGCACTCCGCCCGT
>JAAIGE0100364696.1_pt1 | contig 16688 bp, 18 predicted proteins | sample 6487951 | NCBI WGS metagenome assembly JAAIGE01 (sample SAMN13974128, study PRJNA590717) | phyllosphere metagenome | biome: tomato field; feature: multiple bacterial spot infested tomato fields; material: tomato leaves; isolation source: leaves from tomato fields | host: Solanum lycopersicum ... | reverse complement strand
TGGTGGCGCGTCACCGCGACGATGCGCCGGAAGGTCACGACCTGCCCCGGCTGGGCGGTCCAGCGCCAAGCCCAGGTCAGGTCGCCCCGCTCCACGGGCTGGCGCTCGACCCCGTCCACCTCCAGCGAGGCCGCCGACGCGATGGCGAGGCTCTGGCCGGACCGCCAGGTGCGCCACGCCTTCAGGTCGAGTTCCGCCCGTTCCGGCGCGAGTTCGAAATCCGTGGGCCCGAACGCGGCCTCGAAGGTGAGGTCGCTGACCCCGCTCTCGATCCGAAGCTCGATCACCTGCATGCCGATCGCACGCGCGTGCAGCGACACCAGCCGCAGGGAGCGCAGGCAGACATCGAGCGGGGCGTTGCAGGTCTGGCGGGCCTCCATGAACAGGGCCCCCCGTCGCATGTCCAGGGTCAGAGCCCGCGAGGACCGGTCCGGGCAGCGCATGAGCGGGCCGTCCGGCAGGAGGATGCGGACCTGCGTCCAGTCGGGGGCCGGCACCAGTTCCGGAACCACGCTGTCGGGCGTCGGCGTGTCGAACAATCCGGCGACGTAGATCCGCGGCGGAACAGCCCGGCAGGCGCCGAGATGGGAAGCCAGCCCGCCCCGCACGCCGAGAAAGCCGTTGCTGAGGGCGAAGCGGGTTTCGAAGGTGCTCTCCCGCAGCAATTCGTATCCGGTCTCGCGCAGCAGCCAGGACGGATCGCCTCCAGCGATCATGTCTTCGGCCAAGGTGTCGGCCACGCTCATGCGGCATCTCCCGAAGACGGCGGCGCGATATGCTCGATGCAGATCTCGTCGAAACTCGTGACCACCCGGTCGGCCCCCGCTGCCCGCAATCCGTCGGCGTCGCCGAGGCGGGCGATGCCGATGGCCGTCATGCCGCCGGCCTTGGCGGCCCGGATGCCCACGGGGGCGTCCTCGGCCACGAAACAGCGGGCCGGGACGACCCGCAATTCGGCGGCGGCCAGCAGAAAGATCTCGGGGTCCGGCTTGCCGTGGCGCAGGGCGCGGCCGCAGATGCGGGCCGCGAACGCGTCGAGCAGCGTCCGGTCCTCGCTCAGCGGCACCGCGCGCATCATGGCCTCCGCGTTCTTCGAGGACGAGGCCGCCGCCAGGGGCCAGCCCCAGCCGGCGAGGGCCCGGACGAAGCGGAGGGCGTCCGGAAAGGCCGTCACGCCCTCGGCCGCAACGATCCGCTCGAGACAGCGCTGTTTCGCATCGGCGTAGGCCGACACGAGGCGCTCGGTATCCGGTAGACCCAGCGCGGCGAGGGCCGCGCGGGCCCCGTCGATCCGGGCCTTTCCGGCGACCTGCGCCTGATACAGGGCGGTGGTGAAGGGCCGGGGATCCGCGACGCCGGCGAGCGCCTCGCGCCAGGCACGTTCATGCGGGGACGCCAGCAGGACGCCGTCGACGTCGAAGATGAAGGCGGGGGCGCTCGGGCGGCGCGTGATCGGTGGAGGCCTCATCCCGTCGCTCCCCCGGCCGAATGGCGCGTCCTGCGGATCAGCCATCTCCCGGTCGCGCCGAAGACCAGAACCGACCTGGCGTCGGCGCGGGAGAGCATCCGGCCGCCGATTGTCAGGAGCGCCAGTGACTTGCGGGCTGGGCCGGCCTCGAGCCTCTCCGGCGACCGATGCGCGTCCGGCAGCCCGCCTGCCGGCGACACCCCGCTCGACGGCATCGGGCCGATCAGGACGCAAAGCCGGTGCTGCGGGCCGGTGCGGCCACATCCGCGCGCGGGACGGACCGCTCGGTGAGCCATGCGACCGCCAGCGCCAGTGCTTCGTCGATCGGTCTGGGTTCATAGCCGAGTTCCCGGCGCGCCTTGCTGTGGTCGAACGCCGTGGAACGCAGCGCAAGGCGCACGCCCTCGCGCACGGCCACCGGACTTCGGTGGGAGATATGATCGGCGAACCACTCGGCAACGATGGCCACCGCCATCGCGAGGCTGCCCGGCAACGCCATGGACGGCATGCGTCGGCCCGTCATCCGCTCCAGCCTGGAGAGGAGCTGCCGCAGCGGTACGTTCTCGCCGCCGAGCACGTAGCGCTGCCCGGCTTGTCCCTTCTCCCCCACCAGACGCAGCCCCTCGGCCACGTCCCGGACATCGACGAGGTTGAGCGTGCAATCGAGGAAGAACGGCGTCTGCCCGGTCAGGAAGAGGGCGAGCATCGCCGCGGGCGGCGTCATGTTCCAGTCGTCCGGTCCGATCGGGACCGTGGGGCTCGCGATCACGACATCGCGGCCCGCCTGCGCGGCGGCGAACGCCGCCTGCTCGGCCAGGCATTTCGATCGTGTATAGGGACCGGCCATCCGGTCCAGGGATGGGAGATCGCCGTCGCGCACCCGCGCAGCATCCCGAAATCCCGTGAGCAGCACCGCCTCGGTCGAGCAATGCACGACCCGTGCGGCAGGCGGCGCTGCGGCCAGCAGGCGTTCCGTGCCCTCGGCGTTCACGCGGGCCAAGGCACCCCGCTCGGGGGCCCACAGGTGCGCGTCGCCGGCCAGATGATAGACGCGCGCGATCCCGACCATCGCGGACGACAGGGCGGCGGCATCGAGAATCGAGCCGCGGCGATACTCGGCGTCAGCCGAAAGGCCACGCGGGTCGCCACAGTCGAGCACGCGCACGCTGCGCCCTGTGGCAATGATCGACTGGACGAGATGGCGGCCAATAAAGCCGCATCCACCCGTAACGAGATCGACGGCGGTCATCGGATTTCTCTGGAATTCGATGCGATGCTGATGTCCCGCTCATTTATTGCGTTGATCTCGATCAATTCCGCCGGTGTATTGGTGCGGAATTGGCGGCCAATACAATGCAGCGATTGGGCGGCCCGGGTCGGGCGAGCTGGAGGCTTAGGCCAGATCTCGAATGTGCCGCATCGCTTCGGGTGTCAGGAGGTGAGCGCCCCATCCCTGCCGCACCATCGCTCCGGCGCAGGCCGGCCGCGCGAGGAGCATGAGCGCCGCACCCACCACCGGCAGGACGCTCAAGGGGTCGAGACGCACCGGCGTCAATTCTTCGCGCGCCTGCGCGAAGGGTCCTGGGCGGCCGACAAGCTGCAGGAGCGACGCGACGAGGTTCCGCCGGCGGGCGCCCCGAAGCGCCGCACCGAGGAGGACTTGCAGGGCGAGCCGCGTGCGCACCCCCGGCCGGCCCATGCGGCCGTGCGCGATGCTGTGACCGGCAGATACGCGGACCAGCAGGTCCGCAAGGTTGAGGCCCGCGAGGCTGGCGGCCATCGGCTCGACGAGGCGCGGGTTGCCGTCGATGTAGAGCGGGCGCTCGCCGCGGTCGTCCGTGAAGTAATCGACGGACAATGCGCCGTGCCAGGACAGATGGGAGCCGATCTTTGCAAGATCGCTGGCGACGTTGGGGCGATGAACGCTTTCTTTGAGCGCCGCGCCGCCGCCTGCTCCCTCGACGAGCCTGCGCGTGGCGTGGAACCCGACGAGCCGCCCCTCCTGGAAGACGGCCTGCGCCTGCTCGAGCGGCGCGGACACCCATGCCTGCACGAGGATCGGCTCGCCCGGGCTCGCCACGTGCGCGAGTTCGGCCGCGGCACGGTCCCGGTCCGCCTCGCAACGGATCAACCAGGTGCTGCGGCTCGCCGTGCCCAGGGCGGCCTTCACGACGAACGGGTAGGCCGCGTGCTGGGCGAGGCTGCGCGGATCGTCGAGCAAATGTGTTGGGGGCTGTTGCAGGCCGAGCTCGGTCAGCAGGCCGCGAAAACCGAGCTTCGTCAGGACGCGCTCGTAGCTTTCGAAGGCCGGAACCGCGAACGCAACCCGCGGGCGCAGTTCGTCGGCCAAGCGGGCGACGAGGTATCCCTGCTCGTGGATGGGCAGGAGGACATCGAATCTCTCCCGCGAGAGCGTCTCGTGGAGGAAGTGTCGAAACCCCTCCGGATCCGTGCCGAGGGGCGGGCAGCGATAGCGGCGGACGACCAAGCGCGAGAACCGCCCGAGGCAGATCCGGGCCGGATCGCAGTAGGCGACCTCGTGCCCGGCGAGCGCCAGGGCCGTGATGGCTTGGCGCGCAGACGTGCTGCTGCCCTCGGTCAGGAGAACGCGCATGCGGTGCTCGTCGCCTCCAGGATGCTCGGCGGCATGCCCGTCGCGCCGAGGCCGTCGATGCCCGTGTCGATGCCTTCAGGGCAGAGCGTCCGTCCGCGCCAGGACGCGCCGATGGCGGAGGCCCGTTATGGTCCGGATACGGGCGCCTCGCCGGGACGAGCAGACGGAGACGGCTGTCGCGGCGGGGGCACGCATGGCCGGTCGCGAAGCCACCGCGGCCCGGGCTCGCGGACGTCCAGAAGACCGCCTGCCGCGCGCCGCACCCGCCCGGCCGCGATGATTCTGCCGCCTGTCGATCATGGGCGGCCGGCCCTCTGCGAACCCACGGTCCGGGCATGCGTCTCGCAGTCGTCCGTGTCCGGCCGTTCCTCGCGCGTGATCGCCCCGTCCTCGATGTGCACGATCCGATCGGCGAAGCGGAAGAGACGCGCGTCGTGCGTCACGACGAGGACGGCCCGCCCGCGCTGCTTCGCCGCCGATGACAGGATGGCCATGATCGCCCGACCGTTTTCCGAGTCGAGAGCGGCCGTCGGCTCATCCGCGAGGATGACGGACGGATCCGCGACCAGCGCCCGCGCGATCGCGACGCGCTGCTGCTCGCCGCCGCTCAGCTCGCGCGGGAACGCGTTCAGCTTGGCGGAGAGGCCGACATCGGCGAGGACCGCGGCGCTCTTCGCGGTCGCCCCGGGGCCGCGCTCGCTGCGGATATCGAGGGCGAGCTGGACGTTCTCCCCCGCGGTGAGCGTGGAGAACAGATGGTAGGATTGGAAGACAAAGCCGATGTGCCGCCGTCGGATGGCCGCCAGCGCCTCCGGCCGGGCGTCGCCGGTCGGGACGCCACAGACCCGCACGGTCCCGCTCGTGGGCGTCAACATGCAGCCCAGGATGGACAGCAGGGTCGTCTTGCCGCTGCCCGAGGGCCCGACCAGGACCGTCAACTCGTGGGCGCGGACGACAAGGTCGAGCGCCCGCACCGCCTCGACGCGCGTCGGCCCCTGCCCGTAGGTCTTGCACACCCGCGCGGCTTCGATCGCGGCGCTCATCGGGTGAGCACGCTCGCGGGATCGACCCGGATGATCCGGACAATGGAGGCGATGCCGGAGGCGACGCACATGAGGAGCGTGAGGGCGAAGGCGACCGCCACCAAGGCGGGCGTAATCACGACCGGGGCGACGCTCGTCGCGGTCAGACGCTCAACCCCGATACTGATTACGGTCGCCACCGAGAGACCGATCAGCGCGTTCACGAGCGCCTGGAAGGCGATGACCCTGTAGATGTATCGGTTGGAGGCACCGATCGCCCGGACCATCGCGAATTCGTAGAGGTGCTCCTTCGTGCTGGAGTAGAGCGTCTGCGCGATGATGACGGTCCCGACGATGATGGAGAGCAGGGCGCCCGCGACGAGAGCCGCGCCGGCCCCCGTCCGGTAGAGCCAGAAATTCAGGGACCGCGCGCGAAACTGTTCCGGCGTGAGCGCCTCCATGCCGGAGACACGCGCCTGCGCCTCCTGCCGGATGCGCGCGATGTCGGCCCCCGGCTTCGCCCGGATGAGGAAGTACGTGACCAGATTGGCCGGTAATCCGACATAGGATCGGGCGCTGCGGAAATCGGTGAAGACGTAGGGCCGCGTCGTGAAGGAGCGCAGGCCGGAGGTGACCGCCCCGACCGTCACCGGGTGCCCGCGAACCTGTGCCGTCTCGCCGCGCGCAGACACGCCCAGCTGGTCTGCGTAGGACCGTTCGAGCGACACGGTGCCGGCGGTCGCGAGATCGTCGAGGCCACCCTCCACGATGTTCCACGGCGCCAGGCCACCGACCGGGTCGGACGCGATGATGAAGATCCCGATCAATCCGCCGTCCGGCGGCAGCCAAGCCGAGAAGCCCGCCACCACCGGGACGGCCTCCGACACCCCGTCGACGGCGCTCAGCTCCTGGCGCATCTCCGCATCGAGAATCGAGATGTCCTCGAAGTACTGCGTTCCTTTCGAGACGATCCAGAGATCGGCTGCGGTGTGATCGACGATCAGCGTCACCATCCGCCCGAAGCCGTAGAACAAGCCCATCTGCACCAGGATGAGGACGACCGAGAGCACGATCCCGGTGACGGCGGCCACGAACCGAAGCCGATCCTGAAGCAGATTCCGGAGCGCCAGCGTCATGACAAGCGGCATTCGCGTGCTCGATATGTGCCATTGTCATGTAAAAATCAGCATAAATTGCCAGTAATGAGATTGATATGGATCAATTGCGGTGCCATGACTCTGTATTCACATTCAACTTGATCTTGATCTGGAGGGCGATATGGGCCGCGCGGGGTGTGTCGCCGGGGCGGCGGCAGCGATGGTCCTGGTCGGCGCCCGCGCTTGCGCAGAAGACGCTTTCGAGGGGCGATACCTGCAGAACCGGCCATGCCGTGGCGACAGGACCGATCCCCCGAGCCTGAGGGTGACGATCACACCGCAGCAGATCACGTACGCGGGCGGAACATGCGCGATAAAGACCAGGCGCGGCGAAGGGAGCAGGCTCATCTTCGGCGTCGCGTGCCGGTTTCGCAGCGGCATCACGATGGGATCGGACATCGTCTTTACGCGCCAGCGGGGCGGCGTCTGGCACATGACCCAGGGGGATGGGGATTTCGAGGCCGACATCTACAGGTGTCCGGACTGAATCCGCGCCGTGGCTGAAGGGAGCCGGACCTGCTGTCGCCGCCGCGTCGAGGCCCCGGCGGTGAGCGCTTCTGCACGACGATCACCGGCGCCTACCTTGTGTGCCGCGGCCCTCTGCAGGGTCACGGTCTCTCGCCCGCCTCAGTCGGGCCATGGGCTGCGTGTGCGTTTCACCTGGTCAGGCGCGCCGACTCGGGTAAGCCGTTTCCGGCCCTGCTCCGACAGGTCACCGAGTGTCTCAGTCGGGTGGTTTTGCGACGGCCTGCTTCTGGGCAAGGGTTTGGAAGACGCAGATGCGGCTGCGGCGGCGACACGCCCGGCTCCCACATCTGCGCGCGCTGCGGTGAACCCCACGGATTGCCCGAAGGCGATTGCCGGCCAATCCCGATCAGGTCGCCGTGAGACGCTTCTCGTTCGCAGCCACGTGCTCACGATAGCGGGCGACAACCACGTCGACCGAACCTCCGGTCATCAAGGTGCCCGAGGCCTCGATGAAAGCGCTGATCTTCTCGCTGACCATTCGGTGCGCCTCAAGCTGACCGTCGGCACCGCCCAAGGCGAGTTTCACAAGCCGAAGTTCGACGACTCTTTGCGCCTCGAGAGCGAGCAGGGTCACGGCATAGGGGTTGTACATCGCGCACTCCGAGCCACGCCGCGCGAGAACCGACGCGACTGCGACAAACGAAAAGGGCGGCCGAAGCGACCGCCCTCGGGTTGATTGCCGGATCGAGGAGGATCGCTCGACCTTCGGTCCGGCGTCTCAGCGCACGCGCGCTCAGCCCTGCTGCGCGATGCCGGAGAAGGTCTTGCCGGCCTCCTCGATGGCGCGCGCCGAGGTCTCGGAGAGGGCTTTGCCGTCCTGAACCATGGATTGCAGCCCCTCACGGACGAGCTCGCTCTGGATCGCGGAGTACTCCTGCACCGATTTGGCGCGAGCCAGCTTGTTCAGGCCGTCGAGGTTGCGCTGCCACTGCTTCTGGCTCAGCGAAAGCCAGATCCGTGACGTGTCCTGGAAGGCCTGGGTGATCACGGTCCCGCAGCGAACGACTGCTTCCATGTTCTGCTTGGACTGCCGAGCCAAGCGCTCGCTGCCCTCGCCCGTGTAGCCGAGGGTGCGGCTGAAGCGATCCGCGGCTTGGCGCGCTTGGTGCGAGGCCGTCTCGACGCCTTTCTGCACGATGTGCTGGGTGTTCTCCGCGGCGCGCTCGTTGAGATCGACGAACTTGTTCACACCGTCGCGAGCGGCGTCGGCGAATTGTGTGGTCTGCTCGGCGGACTTGTCGGCGTTGGCCTTCAGGGTCTCGGCGGCCTTGTCGAACTGCCTGTTGTGCCTGTTTTGGTCAGTGTTTTGATTGGATGTCATTGTAAATTCCTGTCCTATAATCGATTGGCGATGTCTGCTCTGCGAAATTCAGATGCCAATCGGGATGCGGGGATAGTTATTTATCCCTCTTATTGTGCCTCATTTAAATCGTGCGCCGGATCATATAAACAATGTCTGAAATGAAGATTTGATCCAAATAATGATCCGTGATTTTCCAGAACGGAGATACTTAAATGATAAGTCGCTGATTGCGCTGCACAATAAAAGTTTCGGCAGGATGCACTGCGGTCAGGGTGGGTCGCGTGAGACCGCGACGGCGTATTGGGCGCAGGCCGTCCCGTGGTCGCCAACGGCTTGCGAGGCGCTCAGGAGGCCCGGGCTGCCGCGAAGCGGTCGTCAGCGGCACGATCCTCGCGGTCGACGCCGCCGGTCATGGTCAAGCTGTAGTCCGGCCCCGGTCGGGAGAACCGCCCGAGATCGCCCGTCAGCGGAGCCGCCGCGGACTTCGGCGCAGGCGTCGAGCGGGCCTTCGGCGCCTGCCGGCTGACGTTCCGCGGGTCCGTCTCGCGAAGCTCGGCCGCCAGGACGTCGACCCTTGCCGGAGCGATCGTGACCCGCTCCGGATCCCGCCGGCCTCCTCTCCGACGCTCGGCACGAGCTCGCCGTCGCACGCGGTGATCGTGACGAACTTGGCCATGCGGTCGAGCACGGGCGTCCGGTCGTCGGCGGTCCCGCCGGCGGTATCGAGCGCCCTCTCGATCGCAGCCGTGTTCCGCGCGCGGGTCGCCAAGTCGGCCCGGGTGGCCTCGCGCTTGGCCTGCTTCCGGAGCTCCGTGGTGATCGAGGCGTTCGAAAGGTCGCGGACCGGCAGCGGGCTCTGTCCGCTTCGGAGACGCCAACGAAGGACGCCGGATCGGCGAGACGGGCGGGTTTGCGCTCGTCTGCCTGCGAGCGACGACGCATCAAACCGAACATCGCCTCGGCCAAACTGACGGGCTTCAGACCTGGCCGTGATGGAAGCAGGGGTTACGTCTTGTCCGGCTCGGTCGAGGGGCCGGCAACGGTTCCCAGGCCGTTGCCCAGGTCCACTCCCCTGTGAGGCGGTACTCCGCTCGGCAATACGGGGGCGGTTGCGGGCGCCTCCTGCACCTGTGCGAGGCCGGCGTCCACCTCGTGGATGAGGTCTGCAAAGTCGTAGGGCTTGCTGAGCAGGCGTGTGCCCGGCGGCAGCGCCCGCTGAAGATCCGATCCGGCTCCCGAGGTGACAATGATGCCGACAGCGGGCCAACGGTGATGAACGAGGTGGGCAAGGGCAACACCATCACCCACGATGCCGCGCCCCGTCACCAGCATGCTCACCGGGGTCGGTCCTTCGAGCACCGCCAGCGCCTCGGCGGCTGTGCGGACCTCTATGGCCTGAAAGCCAACATCCTCCAGCATGTCGGCCGTGACCATACGGACAAGTTCATCGGCCTCGGCGATGAGGATGGCTAAAGGCCTGCTGTCAGACACAGACATGCTCCGCGTGATCAGGGCGGGAGCGCTCGCTGCTCTCAGGCACTGACGGCCGGGTCCGAAGCCAGTGATTCCCCCTTATGCGCCAATTGTCCGCCGGGCGCGATGACCTTGGTTGTGGCAGCGCGTCACCCGAGGGCGCGCCCTGGTCCGGCCGCCTTCCGCCCAGAGCCGAACTTGCCGGACGGCCGACGAATGGCGTCTGTGGACGCCCCTGCTTTCGGGGCGTCCAACAGCGGGCCGAAGGGCCGACATGGGTCGGCCGCGGACGGACCGCGCGGGGTGGATTTCTGCCGGGCTGCTCCCGGGCGCAGAGACGTTGGAGCGGGCCTTGCCCTCCCGCCTGCTCACGATCCCAAGCAGCCGATCCCACCGGTAAAGATTGGGCATGCGGATGAAGACCAACTCCGCCGGTTCGCTATGGGGCGCCTTCAGCAGACCGCCGTTTGTGGCCGCTTCGAACTGGAGCGTTCCGCTAGGACAAGCCTTACTGGACTGTCAGACACACAGTGCGCTTCCGGGTCGAGCCAAGCCGCTGTCCCATTCGGTCAAGCTGCCGTGCTCAGCTTCGGTATGCTGCCGCGCGCCGCGATCCGATGTGGCTCTCGAAGGTTTCTCTGTTCTGACGTTCGGCAAAGCCGGTCCGGCGAGAGGGCGCTGCATTCGGCGCGTCTGGGGGATCGAGATTTTTCCTGAAGCCGCCTGCCTGAGCGGGCAATTCCGAGGAGACGGTCATGGATGTCACCAGACGGATCTTCGCCGCCGGCGCCGCTACGATCCCGTTCGTCGGCTCGGGCCTGCCTCTCGCCCGGGCTCAGAGCACGGCCCAGGACGCGCCACTCATCGGCAACAACGCGGTGGCCGATCCGATCGAGCTGGCGACGGACGCCTATATCTACGGCTACCCGCTCGTCACCATGGAGATGACCCGGCGCGTGCTCACCAATGTGGCGGCGCCTGAGGGCAAGAACGCCCCGATGGGCCAATTCGCCAATCTGCGCGAATATCCAGACGCGAAGTTCCGGGCCGTCACCGCACCAAACGCGGATACTCTGTACTCCAGCGCCTTCATCGATGTCGGGACAGAGCCCCACCTTCTCAGCATCCCGGAGGAGGACGGCCGATACTATCTCATGCCGATGCTGAGCGCCTGGACGAACGTGTTCGCCGTGCCGGGCAAGCGCACGACGGGAACCGGGCCACAAACCTACTTCATCGCCGGACCCGGCTGGAGCGGCAGCGTGCCGTCCGGCGCCAAGCTGATCCAGGCGCCGACTAACCTGATCTGGATCCTTGGCCGGACCTACTGCACGGGGGCTCCCGAGGATTATAGGGCCGTGCACGCGCTGCAGGACCAGTACCGGCTCATCCCGGCGAGCGCGGCCGGCAAGCCGTACACACCGCCTCCGGGGCGCGTCGATCCGAGCGTCGACACGAAGACGGCGGTGCGCGAGCAGGTCAACCGCATGGATGCGACGACCTACTTCAACATGCTGGCCACCCTCATGAAGGACAACTCGCCGGCGCTCGCCGATGGGGTTCCGGTCGCCAAGATGGCCTCACTCGGCATCGTGCCGGGCCAGCCCTTCGATCCCGCACGCCTGCCGCCTGCCACCCGCGAGGCAATCGCGCAGGCGCCGAAGGAGGCCATTCCTCGCATCATGGGGCACATGAAGACGGCGGGACAGCACGTAAACGGCTGGACCTTCACGACCAACGGCGGCGATTACGGCAAGGATTACCTGCAACGCGCTCTGGTGACGGCGGTCGGGCTCGGCTGCAACTTGCCGCAGGACGCAGTCTACCCGGTCGCCACGGTTGATGCCGCGGGCCGTCGGCTGACCGGCGCCTCGACGTACGTGATGCGTTTCCCGGCCGGCGAGCTGCCGCCCGTCAACGGCTTCTGGTCGCTGACGATGTATGACGCGGACTACTTTTTCGTCGACAACCCGATCAACCGCTATTCATTGAGCCCGCGCGACAGCCTCAAGGCCAACCCGGACGGCTCGGTTGATCTCCTCATCCAGCATGAGAGCCCTGGCGCGCAGCGGGAGGCGAACTGGCTACCTGCCCCGGCCGGGCCTTTCATCCTGATGCTCCGCACCTACTGGCCGAAGGACGTCCTCCTGAACGGCTCCTGGGCGCCGCCGCCGGTCACCCGCAGCTCCAGCGCCACGCTCTAGGCCGCACGGCCGGATCCCTGCCCGAGAGGCAGCGCTCCATAAGATCCAATCCGCGAACGTCCGCCTGCGACGGTGACGCAGTCCGTTGCGACCGCCCCGCCGAAGGCCGGCTCCTCACCCCGAGCCGAAGTCGCTTTACCGCAGGCAAACGTCTCCTTTGAGGACGAGACGAACGCGGTCCTGACGACCGAGATGGGTCGAAACCTGCAGGGCCGCTCAGGGCGAGAGCGGTCCGACCGCTTTCGGACCGCCAGGCAGGGAAGCCGACGTCGGTTCCGCGCCTGCACACGACCCATGGCAGGCCAATGGCAGGCCCGTGACAGGCCCGCTTCGTCGTCACCGCATCGGCCTGATCGCGGGTGAGCACGCTGATGGCCGGTCGATCCGCAGCACCTTCGGTGTCCGCGTGATGGCCGGGGCGACCAAGCTCAATGCCAAATCCGGTTCGTTGCGCTATCCTGCCGCTGACGCGCCGGGGGGAACGCCCTGCTTGGCATAGACGGAAAGAGCCCGCTCATGTTCGATGAATACGGCATTCCACGCGGCGCTGAGTTGAACGAAGTCCCGCTGCCCGCGCTGTATCATTTCGTCTATTGCAGCCGTGCCGCCGACGGCGTCGACGATGCCGAGGTCGGCCGCATCGTCAAGGCGGCCCAGCTCCACAATCTCGCGCATGGCATCACCGGGGTCCTGGTGTTCGGCAGCGGCGTCTTCTTCCAGTGGATCGAGGGGCCGGCTGCCCAGATACACAAGCTGATCGCGCGCCTGCATGGCGATTCGCGCCATTACGATGTCGTTTCGCTGAGCCAGAGCGAGGAAGAGCGAGAGCGTCTCTATCCGGACTGGGAGATGGAGAAGGTCGAAGCCGAGGACATCCGCATGGTCCTGACGGACGCGCTTGAAAGCGCCGAAGACAAGAGCAACATCTCGGCCCTCAAGCGGATTCTCAAGCAACTCGATTCGGGACCGCTCGATTCGCTGGGACGAAGCTGATCGGGCCAGCCCGTAACATCCAGTCCGGCGCCCGATCGGCGTGGTGGGCCAGGACTTCGATGGCCCCCATTCGACCTCGACCGAGCGTCGCAGAGCATCCCGTTCTCCAGGATCGACCGCGTCGCCGTGGCGAACCTCCATTCCAGTCCCTGCGGCTGCGCGGTTGGGCCCGCGAGCCAGTCCGACCACGCAAAGACCCTTCACGGGCAAGGGGGCGCGCGATCGCCTGTCTAAGCCCGAGCCCGACCGTTGTCTCGCCCGCGCGCAAAACTTTGTCTTTCGGCCAAGCCGGGCCGCGTTGTCTTATCCCAGGAAATTTGACTTAGCCTTTACATCCGCGCTGACAACAGTTCTCATGCTGCGCAGCGATCGATAGGCCAGCAAGGCCGCCGACGCTGTGGCGCCGGGGGGGACGATGCAGAATTTCGGTTCGTCCGACCATCTGGGGGGCGACGGTCTCCCGCACGATACCGAACGTGCGACCGAGGCTCGTCGGCTCTATGCGCGCAAGCGTGCCGCCGAGGCCGCACGCGAGCGCTGCCTGGCCCTGGGGCAGGTCGTCCAGACCGAGATCATCCCGCAACTGGTTCTGCGCCATCGCGGTTTGGGGACCGAGGGAGCCATACCCGCCTTCAAACCAGACGCGGGACAGATCGCGGCCTTCACCGATCTCACGCTTGCGACGGACGATGGGGCCGTCATCGAGGCTTTCTCGGCCCTGGTGGCGGCCGGCCACCCTGTCGATCGCCTGTTCCTCGATCTTCTGGCCCCCTCCGCGGCTCTCTTGGGCCGGATGTGGGACGAGGATCTGTGCGACTTCGTCGAGGTCACCACGGGGGTGGCCCGTCTCCAACGGCTCGTCGCGCGTTTCCGAGCCGCGCCGGGGACCGCCTCGCGCGATGATCGGCGTCGTCTGCTCCTGATGGGCGCTCCAGGTGAACAGCACACGTTCGGCGTGCGGATCGTCGAGCAATTCCTGCGTCGGGCAGGCTGGGCCGTGTCGATCGGCCTCTCCTCCAGTCCAGAGGAGATCGCCGCTCTGGTGGCGTCCGAATGGTTCGGCGTCGTCGGTCTGACGCTCAGCAGCGAGACGCGCGTCGACCAGCTCGCCACGGCGATCCGCTCCGTGCGCGATGCGTCGTGCAACCGAGCCATCTGCGTGATGGTCGGAGGACCGATGTTTCTGCAGCAGCCGGACCTCGTCCAACGGGTCGGAGCGGACGCATCCGCGGTGGACGCGGCGACGGCGGTGCTACTCGCGCAACGACTGCTCGATCTTGCGGCCGACGAGGCCGGGACGTCAGGAGCAGACGCGGTTGCGACCGAGTGCGGGGCCTGACACCGGCGCAGGAGAAGCAAGGCTTCATCAGCCTTCCTGCGGCTCTGAGAGGTCAGCCGCGTGCCATCCGGCATCCGGCCGATCGAGCCTCGGAATCGCTCTCAGGGGACGGGCGCGAGGCGGCCGACTGGGGCGGCCCGAAGACGGTCCCTGTGCAGTCTGGCGAAGGGCCAGGGGCCGCTGACTACCCCGGGGCGACGTTGCCGGGCGGCCTGGGAATGGCGGCGTCCGAGAGCCGACGTTCAAGCGGTCGGTCGGTCGGGCGCGTGTCTGCCCCCTCGCGGGGTCAGCCAGGCCGTCACCGGCAGCGGGACGTCTGCGGGCGGGCAAGCCGCTGCCCGGATCCGATCCAGACTCGCGTTGGGCAGGGTGATCCGCCGCCATCTATGATAGACGAGCCGGAGAGTGCGCTGCCCGTCCAGCGTGGAACGTCCTTTTGGAGAGTCGCAGTGGCACGTCCGGACCTTGGTACGAAGCGCATTTGCCCGGTGACGGGCAAGAAGTTCTACGACCTCAACAAGACCCCCGTGATCTCGCCCTACTCGGGCGAGGTCGTCCCCACCTCCGTGTCGCCGTCCTCCGCCCGAGCGGCCGCACCCGTGGTGGCGCGCAAGGAGACGCCGGTCGACGATGAGGAGGAGACGGACGGGCCGGAACTCGTCTCACTGGATGAGGCCGAGGCCGAGGAAGCCGACAAGGACACCGATACCGAGAGCGATGACACGCTCGATATCGAGGACGACGGCGACACGGTCGAGGATGACACCCTCGTGGTCGACGAGGACGACGAGGACACCAGCGACCTGATCGAGGTCAACGACGACGAGGACGATCAGTAGTCGCGCTCAAGCGGATCGCCCGATCCGCCGAACGCTGATCCCTCGCAGGGTCTCGGCGGCCGATCGATCGGGCCGTCGGGCGGCCCATGAGCAGGGCCGATCGCACCGCCATGCGACGGGACGGCTCGTCGCTGTCAGGATCGACCACGGTCGCGGACGCGAAGGCGTGCGCCGCGACGGCCGCAGCCAGATCGAGACTATGGTCCGGCCCGATCGGATGATTCTGCGTCGTCGGTTCCGCGAGGTAGACGTCGATGGCGGCACCGACGTCCTCGATGGCGATGCGCTCGGCGGTTACGAGATCCCAGAGCGTGGCATCGTCCGACATCGGCGACGTCCCATACCGCGCGCGACAGGCCGCAACGACGTGACAGCGAGGACACCCTGATCATCAAGGAGCCCCAAGGGCAAGGCGGTCGCCGGGGGGGCACCCCACGGAACACCGCGGCTCTCGCACAAGGCCGATCCTGCGGCTCCTGCACGGTCTGCTGTCGAGCCCTGGAGATCAAGGCCCTCGACAAGCCCGCGGGGGTCCTGTGCCGCCACAACACCGGCACGGCGTGCGGGATCTACCCCGAGCGCCCGGAGGCCTGCGCCCGCTGGGATTGCCTGTGGCGCAAGATCGGAGCCCTGCCGGATGACCTGAGGCCGGATCGGTCGGGCGTGCTGTTCTCGTTGGAGAGCCGGCCACCCGTCGCAGAGGCTCCCGACGCGGCCTGCATCGTCGGTCGCGCGGTGGACGGGGCGCAAGCCTTCGACCGAGGAGCGGTGGCGGAGGCCTTCGCCATGTTCGTTCGCGAGGGGTCGCTGCCGGTGTGGAAGGCCTCCGACCGGGAGGCCACCCTGGTGAGCCGGGGCGGGGCGGTCCCGGCGCGGTGACATCGGTGGCGAGCGGTCCCGCCCAGGTCGTCGCTTCAGCACCGCAAGCCGATACCCGACTCGGCCCGCGATGCTGATGTTAGGCGGATCTGGTCAGCCGATGCCGAACGGCGCGCGCCGGCTGTGATCCCCACGAAGGACGGCTCAGGCGCCCTTCAGGTTGGCGGCGCTCTCCTTGCCACTGCGCCGGTCGGCTTCGACGTCGTAGGAGATCTTCTGCCCCTCGATCAGGTTGCGCATCCCGGCGCGCTCGACCGCCGAGATGTGGACGAACACGTCCTTGCCGCCGTCGTCGGGCTGGATGAAGCCATAGCCCTTGGTCTCGTTGAACCACTTCACTGTGCCGGTAGCCATAGCGTTAACCCTGGTCGTCGGCGCGCCAACGCGGCACGCCGTGAGCTTCGAACCGGCCGGATCAGCCGACCGTTCCATGCGCGGCACCGATCAGACGGCGTTGAACCGACGACCGCACGAACCGTGACGGCGTTTTCCGGGTTCGCTCCGGCCGCCCATCAACTGGGCTATCATTGCGGCTCAGGGAGGCGCAGGATGCCGGTCGACGGATCGCGTGCCTCGAGCGCCAGCAGCTTGGGGCTGGTGTTCACAACGGGAGCGGGCAGGCGCGAATGGCAGACGTCGTAAGCTTCCCGGCCAGGCGCCATTCGTCCTGTGCGCTCTCGCCGTACCGGGCCTACCGGTTCGCGCCGGATGGGAGCGTCAGGTCGACCATCCCGATTGAGGCCGCCAGCGACGCGGACGCGACGGAACGTGCCCTCTGCCTGAGCGACGGAGACCGCGTCGAACTCTGGTCGCGGGCCCGCTTCATAGCCCATGTGGGACCCCTGGACGGTCCGATCGCGACCTCGATC
>JAAIGE0100358216.1_pt1 | contig 16740 bp, 15 predicted proteins | sample 6487951 | NCBI WGS metagenome assembly JAAIGE01 (sample SAMN13974128, study PRJNA590717) | phyllosphere metagenome | biome: tomato field; feature: multiple bacterial spot infested tomato fields; material: tomato leaves; isolation source: leaves from tomato fields | host: Solanum lycopersicum ... | reverse complement strand
TGGTGGCTATAGCTCAGTTGGTAGAGCACCGCGTTGTGGTCGCGGGGGTCGCGGGTTCAAGTCCCGTTAGCCACCCCACAGACACCCCGATTCGGGAGTGAACATGATCGAGATGGATGCCGAGACTTTCGAGAGCCTCGTCACCGATGAGCTCGATCGCCTTCCTGATGACATGGTCGACGGCCTCGACAACGTCGTATTCGTCGTCGAGGGTCGTCCCGAAGACGGCAGCCTCGACCTCTTCGGACTGTACGACGGGTTCGCCCTCACCGAGCGGGATCGCTACGGTTCCGGCGAGTTGCCCGACCGGATCATCATCTACCGAGATCCGCATCTGCACGCCTGCGACGACCTCGACGCGCTGAAGGATGAAGTGCACACGACGCTCGTCCACGAGATCGCACATTTCTACGGGATCGACGACGAGCGGCTCCACGAACTGGGGTGGGCCTGATGTCTACAGCACTGCCTGACATCGACCACGATCTCGCGAGCCTCGCCGCCTCGAGCGCTCCCTGGCAGACCGTCGTGTGGAACGACCCCGTCAACCTGATGAGCTACGTGTCGCATGTCTTCCGCACCTACTTCGGGTATTCGGCGGAGCGCGCCCAGCAGCTCATGCTCGCCGTACACCACGAGGGCCACGCCGTCGTCGCGGAGGGCCCGCGCGAGACCATGGAGGCGCATGTGCGTGCGATGCACGAGTACGGCCTCTGGGCGACGGTGCGGCAGGCGACCACGTGACCGGGGCCATCACCGCGCGGTTCATCGAGGTCGAGGCGACCTTCTTGATCGAGCTCGTCGAGCAGTACCGCGAACTGGTCGCCGAGGGCACCGCATCCGACCCGGCCGTCGCCCGGCTCACCCCCGCCGCCTATCGCGACGACGACGAGGCGGCCCGCGAGTTCTCGTCCTTCACCCGTGCCGATCTGCTCTCGGGACGCGCCGCAGAGGCCGATCGGGTGCTCGCAGATCTGACGGCCGCCCGGACAGCGCCGGGTGGCGACGTTCTCGTGACCATCGACGACGACGCGACCTCGCCATGGCTTCGGACCCTGACCGGTCTGCGTCTGGTGCTGGCCGCGCGCCTGGGAATCGAGAACGACGCCACGGCGGACGACGACGATCCGCGCTACGGCGCGTACGAATGGCTCGGGTACCGCCTCGAGCTCCTGCTGCAGTCGCTCGGGGACTGATCGCTGAACACCGCCTCAGGCGATGCGGAACACGTGTGTCGCGTTCTCGCGCGGGTTGTGCTGCTTTAGGTGTCGTCGTTCCTGAGTGGCCCATCGATCCCAGTGCGGTCGGTAGGTATCGCCGTCACGCGCGAGCGCACGATCGCGTCGGAACTCCTCGGGCGCTTCGAGCCAGACCCGGATATCCGCCAACGGCACGGCCGCCGGAGTGAGGCATCCGCTGCCCTCGATGACGAGCGCCTCGTTCGGAGCGAGCGAAGCGCGTCGTGCGTAGGCGTCGGCCGCCCAGTCCCACTCTTGCCAGACCGCCTCACGTCCGGCGGCTCGGGGCACCAGAATTCGCGCGCAGGCGTAGGCTGCACCGGCCTCGAGGCCGTCCCACCCGGGGTACAGCCGGTCGAGGGGAACGACGGTCGGTTCGCTCTTCGCGGGCCAACGCCGTACCAGCTCCGCCGCGAACGTCGATTTGCCCGCGCCGCTTCGTCCATCGACGAGCACGACGGATGCCGGTGTCACGTCGCCCAGCACCCGCTCGACGGCCGCGACCAGAGAACGGTCGAGCCGGTTACTTCTTGAAGGCGCGGATGACACGACTGATGGCGCGACCCGCGACCCAGACGAACGGGATCGCGACAGCGACCAGCGTGACGAGATTCGGCTCGAAACGCAGATCGTCGCCCTTGCGGATGTACGCGCCGACGGGCACCGCGTATCCGCCGCCACCGCCACCCGTGCTGCCGTCGCCGTCGTCGCCGGCACCGAAGCCGCTCCATGAGAGCGCGACGGGAATGAGGCGGATGCCGTCGACATCCTGCTGTTCACCGTAGACGCTGGTCACCCCGAGCGAGGCGGTCTGCTTGGCGAGGTCGAGTGCGAGATTGGGCATGTGCCCACCGTACCGCGCGCCGCGCTCGGCGGAAGGGGCTTGTCAATCCTCGTGATCGGGTCGCGGATTCGTCGGCAACGCCCCCACATCACGCCGGGGACCCAGCACGCTGGCCCGGGTGACGGCCCCGCGTCCGAAGCGGGCGCGAGCACCGTCGAGCGCGTCGTCGACGCGGCGCCAGTCCGCATCGTCGTCCCAAAGGGTCAGCCCGCCGCTGCCGCTCGGTTTGAGCTTCTCGGCGCGGACGCCGATGAGACGCACGGGCTGCTCGAGATCGATCGCCTCCAGCAGCGCGATGGCGGCGGAGCCGATGCGCTGCCCGACGTCGGTGGGCAGCGGCAGCGTGTGCGAGCGATTGAGAGTCGAGAAATCGGAGTACCGCAGCTTGATCGACACCGTCGACGCCTCCCAGCCGCCACCGCGCAGCCGCGCTGCGACGCGATCTGCGAGACGGCGGAGTTCGGAGCGGAGCACCACGACGTCGCTCACGTCGTGCGAGAACGTCTCTTCGTGCGAGATGCTCTTCTCGATGCGCTCGGTCTCGACCTCTCGAGCGTCGAGTCCGCGAGAGAGGTGCCAGATGCGCGCGCCCATCGCCGGCCCGAGCGCCCGGTCGAGGACACCCCGGGGCGTCTGGAGGACATCGGCGACGGTTCGGATGCCGCGGTTGGCGAGCGACTCGGCGGCCTTCGGACCGACGCCCCACAGTGCGCCGACAGGTCGGGCGGCGAGGAACGCCTGTGTGTCGCGCTCGGCGACGACCAGCATTCCGTCCGGCTTCGAGATGGTCGACGCCATCTTGGCCACGTGTTTGGTCGCCGCGACGCCGACGCTGCAGGTGAGCCCGGTCTCGGTCTTCACCCTGTCGCGGATCATGTGAGCGATCGTCGCCGGGCTGCCCCACAGGCGGCGTGCGCCCGCAACGTCGAGGAACGCTTCGTCGATCGACAGTGGCTCGACCAGCGGTGTGACCGACCGGAAGATCTCCATCACCTGGCGCGACAGCTGCCCGTAGCGCTCGAATGCGCTGGGCACGACGATCGCTTGCGGGCACAGCTGCAGCGCCCGTGCCACAGGCATGGCCGAGCGCACGCCGTAGCGCCGCGCTTCGTACGACGCGCTCGAGACGACGCCCCGTCGTTCGACGCCGCCGACGATGAGTGGCTTGCCGGCGAGCGAGGGGTCGTCGAGAACAGCGACGCTGGCGTAGAACGCGTCCATGTCGACGTGCAGAATGCGGGTGCCCGTGTCGTCGGCGTCGGCCGGCGACACGATGCGCCCCGATCCGTCGCCGCGTCCCATGCATCCATTCTCGCCGGATCGTCCGACATCCGCCCCCGCCGCACAGAACGCGAAACAGCAGTCTCGCGCCGAGACGGTGGGTTCACCCCAGGGTTTCGGCGCGAAACTGCTGTCTCGCGGTCTGCGATGGGTCGGAGGACTACTGCCCGGCCCGCTCGAGCACGAGTTCCCGCACGCGGGCGGCGTCGGCCTGACCCTTCATCGCCTTCATCACGGCGCCGATGACCGCGCCGGCCGCTTGCACCTTGCCGTCGCGGATCTTCGCGAGCACGTCGGGCTGCGCAGCCAGGGCGTCGTCGATGGCCGCGATCAGGGGGCCGTCGTCAGAGACCACGGCGAGACCGCGGGCGTCGACGACCTCTTGCGGCGACCCCTCCCCCGCGATGACGCCCTCGAGAACCTGTCGGGCGAGCTTGTCGTTGAGGGTCCCCGCATCCACCAGCGACTGCAGCGCGGCGACATCGGATGCCGCGATCAGCGAGGACGGCTCGGCGGACCGCGTGTTCGCGATGCGGGTGATCTCACCCGTCCACCACTTGCGCGCCGACGCCGGAGCCGCACCCGCCGCCACCGTCGCGTCGACCTCGGCGAGCAGGCCGCCGTTCACGACGTCCTGGAACTCGAGATCGGTGAAGCCCCATTCGGCCTTCAGACGCCGGCGTCGAGCAGCCGGCGGTTCGGGGAGCGCAGCGCGCAACTGCTCGATCAGCTCGGCCGACGGCGCCACCGGCAGCAGGTCGGGCTCGGGGAAGTAGCGGTAGTCGTCCGCATCCGACTTCGGGCGGCCCGGCGAGGTGCGTCCGGTGTCCTCGTGCCAGTGGCGGGTCTCCTGCGTGATCGTGCCGCCCTCGGCGAGGATCGCGGCCTGACGCTGGATCTCGTAGCGAACGGCCCGCTCGACCGAGCGCATGGAGTTGACGTTCTTCGTCTCGGTGCGCGTGCCGAGCTTCTCTTGCCCACGCGGGCGCAGCGAAACGTTCGCGTCGCATCGCAGATTGCCGCGCTCGAGACGGGCCTCCGAGATACCGAGCGAGAGCACGACGTCGCGGATGGCCGCGACGTACGCCTTGGCGACTTCGGGCGCGCGGTGCTCGGTGCCGTAGATCGGCTTGGTCACGATCTCGACCAGAGGCACACCCGCGCGGTTGTAGTCCACGAGAGAGTACTCGGCGCCCTGGATGCGGCCCGTCGAGCCGCCCATGTGGGTGAGCTTGCCCGCATCCTCTTCCATGTGAGCGCGCTCGATCGCGACGGTCACGATCGTGCCGTCCGACAGCTCGACGTCGAGCGAACCCTCGAACGCGATCGGCTCGTCGTACTGCGAGATCTGATAGTTCTTGCCCAGGTCGGGGTAGAAATAGTTCTTTCTCGCGAAGCGGCTCGACGGGGCGATCGAGCAGCCCAGCGCCAGCCCGAGGCTGATGGACGAACGGACGGCGGTCTCGTTGACCACCGGCAGCGCACCCGGAAGACCCATGTCGACCGGAGCGACGAGCGTGTTCGGTGCAGCGGCGTGGTTCGACGCGTGGGCGGGGTTCGCCGCAGACGAGAACATCTTGGTCTCGGTGTTCAGCTCGACGTGCACCTCGAAACCGAGGACCGGCTCGAACAGCTCCAGTGCCTTGTCGAAGTCCATCAGTGCGACTTTGGCAGCCATCAGCGTGCCCCTCCCAGGATCGGTGCGCGGTCGAGCAAGGGCCCGCCCCAGCGGTCGACGAGCAGCGCCTCGAGGGCTGCACCCACGCGGTACAGACGCGCGTCCTCACGAGCGGGCGCGATGAACTGGATGCCGACCGGCAGACCGTCTTCGTCGGCGAGACCCGAGGGCACCGAGATGCCCGGGACGCCCGCGAGGTTCACCGGAATTGTGGTGATGTCGTTCAGGTACATCTGCAGCGGGTCGTCGATCTTCTCTCCCAGCCGGAAGGCCGTGGTCGGAGCGGACGGCGTCGCGATGACGTCGACCGCGGCGAAGGCCTCGGCGAAATCGCGCTGGATGAGGGTGCGCACCTTCTGCGCGCTGCCGTAGTACGCGTCGTAGTAGCCCGCGGAAAGGGCGTACGTGCCGAGGATGATGCGGCGCTTGACCTCTGGCCCGAAGCCCGCATCACGCGTGACGGCCATGACGTCTTCGACGGTGCCGCCGGGCACGTCGACGCGCATACCGAAACGCACCGAGTCGAACTTGGCGAGGTTGCTGGATGCCTCGGCCGGCAGGATCAGGTAGTACGCCGCCACCCCGTACTCGAAGTGCGGAGCGCTGATCTCGACGATCTCGGCGCCCTGCGCCTCGAGGAGCTCGAGCGAGGCGCGGAACGACGCCGAGACACCGGGCTGGAATCCGCTGTCGGGCAGTTCGCGGATGACTCCGACCTTCAGTCCCTTCAGCACCTCGCCGCGGGCGCCGTCACGAGCCGCGGCGGCGAACGAGGGCCACTGCTCGGCGAGCGACGTCGAGTCGTGGGGGTCGTGTCCGCCGATCACGTCGTGCAGCAGCGCCGAATCGAGGACGGTCCGCGAGACGGGGCCGACCTGGTCGAGGCTCGACGCGAGTGCAATGGCGCCGTAGCGGCTGACGCCCCCGTAGGTCGGCTTCATGCCGACGGTGCCCGTGACGTGCGCCGGCTGACGGATCGAGCCGCCGGTGTCCGAACCGAGCGCGATCGGTGCCTCGAATGCGGCGACGGCGGCGGCGGACCCACCACCGGAGCCGCCCGGGATGCGGTCGAGATCCCACGGGTTGCGCGTGGGACCGTAGGCCGAATGCTCGGTCGAGGACCCCATCGCGAACTCATCCATGTTGGTCTTGCCCAACGGGACGAGCCCCGCCGCACGCGAACGCGCGACGACGGTCGCATCGTAGGGAGACATGTATCCCTCGAGGATGCGCGAACCGCTGGTCGAGGGCATGTCCGTCGTCACCAGGACGTCTTTGACCGCCAACGGCACACCGGCCAGTTCGCCCAGGCGCTCGCCGGCGGCGCGACGACGGTCGATGTCGGCCGCGACGTCGAGAGCGTGGTCCGAGACGTGCAGGAACGCGTGAACGTCACCGTCGACGGCGGCGATGCGATCGAGGTGGGCGCGCGTCGCCTCGACGCTCGAGACGGTGCCGGCGGCCAGCTCTGCGCTGAGCTCGGCGGCAGTCAGACGGGTCAGATCGCTCACTGCTCCTCCCCCAGGATCGCCGTCACGCGGAAGCGGTCGTCGGTCTTGTCGGGCGCGTTCTGCAGCACCTGCGAGACCGTCAGCATGTCGCCCGGCACGTCTTCGCGGAAGACGTTCTCGAGCGCGATGGGGTGGCTGGTCGCCGGCACGTCCGGGGTCGCGACCTCGGACACCTTAGCGATGTTGTCGACGATCGCATCGAGTTGGCCGGTGAGGCTCTGCACCTCCTCGTCGCTCAGCTGGATCCGGGCGAGGACGCCGAGATGGCGCACGAGATCGGGAGTGATTTCTGACACCCCTCGATTCTAGGTGCGCTCGCTCGTCCGCCCCACGCGTGCAGCCGACGGACGCGGCCCCCCGGGCCTAGAGTGACAGGGTGACGACCTACGACCCGCCACGTCCCTGGATCGCCAGCTACGCCGACGGTGTGCCCGACGACCTCGAGCCGGTCTCCGGATCGCTCGTCGACATCGTCGCCCGCTCGGCGCAAGAGCACCCTACGGCCCCCGCGCTCGAGTTCTTCGGCCGCGAGACCTCGTACCGCAAGCTGCACGACAAGATCGAGCGCGCGTCAGCTTATCTTCGCGATGCAGGCGTCAGACGGGGCGACCGCGTCGCGATCATCCTTCCGAACTGCCCGCAGCACATCGTCGCGTTCTACGCCGTCCTGCGGCTGGGGGCTGTGGTGATCGAGCACAACCCTCTCTACACGGCGCGCGAGATGCGGAAGCAGTTCGAAGACCACGGCGCGAAGGTCGCCATCGTGTGGAGCAAGCTGGTGCCCGTTCTGCGTGAGTTCCCCGACGATCTGGCGTTGCGGGCCATCATCGCCGTGGACATCACCACGGCGATGCCGGTGAAGCTGCGAGCGGCACTGCGGCTGCCGGTCGCCAAGGCACGGGCGTCGCGCGAGGCGCTCCACACCGATGTTCCCCGTGGGCATGTCCGCGGGATGTGGACCGAAGCAGAGCGCTACGAGCCGCTTCCGGCGAGCCATCCCGGGCCCGGCACCGACGAGCTCGCGCTGATCCAGTACACCAGCGGCACGACCGGCAACCCGAAGGGCGCGGCGCTCACGCACCGCAATCTGCTGTCGAACGCTGCGCAGTCGCGCGCGTGGGTGCCGACCGTCGAGCGCGGCGAAGGATGCGTCGTCTACGCGGTGCTGCCGATGTTCCACGCCTACGGGCTGACCCTCTGCCTCACCTTCGCGATGTCGATGGGTGCCCGACTGGTGCTCTTTCCCAGATTCGACCCCGACCTCGTGCTGGCCGCTCACAAGCGGCATCCCGCGACCTTCCTGCCGTTGGTGCCGCCCATCGCCGACCGTCTCTTGTCGGCGGCGAAGAGTCAGGGCGTGTCGCTGGCCGGTACGCAGGTGGCCATCTCGGGCGCCATGGCGTTGCCGCACGAGCTCGTCGTGCCTTTCGAAGCCGAGACGGGTGGCTATCTCGTCGAAGGCTACGGGCTCTCGGAGTGCTCTCCGGTGCTGATGGCGAACCCGGTGGCGGACAACCGTGTGCCGGGGACGGTCGGCCTGCCGCTGCCGGGGACGGAATGCCGTGTTGTCGATCCCGATGATCCGACCGCCGACGTGCCCGCGGGTGAACGCGGCGAGCTGCTCGTTCGGGGCCCGCAGGTCTTCTCAGGGTACTACGGCAAGCCGGAAGAGACCGAGAAGGTCTTCGTCGACGGATGGTTCCGCACGGGCGACATCGTCACGATCGACGAGGGCGGTTTCGTCCGTATCGTCGACCGGATCAAAGAGCTGATCATCACGGGCGGATTCAACGTCGCCCCGACCGAGGTCGAGATCGCCCTTCGTCAGCATCCGCACGTGGCCGATGCCGCCGTGGTCGGCCTGCCGAGCGAACACGCCGGGGAAGAGGTCGTCGCCGCCGTCGTCGCCGCCGACGGTGTGACGGTCGACGAGGCGGCGGTGCGCGAGTTCTGTCGCGGGATTCTCACGCCCTACAAGGTGCCCCGGCGGATCGTCGTCGTCGACGAGCTGCCGAAGTCGATGATCGGGAAGGTGCTGCGTCGTCAGGTGCGGGATCGACTGCTGGGCGGCTGACCGCTTCGCTTTCTCAGGCTCGGAACTCTCCCGGTCTGGGCTGCAGCCACTGCGGGCGGGCATAGCCGGCTTCCCAGGGGAAGCGACCGCCCTTGTCGTCGTAGGTCAGCTGCAGCGCGGGAACCGAGGCGAACGGAGGCCGCTCGTAGAAGCCGTTGGCCGAGAAGACGACTTCGCCGGGGTTGGGCACCGCTTCGACCGTCACCCGATGCGGCCAGTCCGTGAACGCCACGACCTCTCCGACCGTCAGGTCGTGGCCGCCGCGCACACGCGTTGCGACATCGTTGAGCACCGCTCCCGCGTTGCCGTCGCTGAGGCCGAAGACGACGACTTCGGGGTGACCGAGGCCGAAGAGGCCGACCGTGTACGCGAGACTCGGCGATCGTCGGGCTTCGTCGCCGATCACGTACTCGATCGCGACGCCGTGCCGGCGGATCGTGTCGGCTGTGCGCCGGTGCTCCTGGTCGAGCCAGGCGATCTCTTGCGGGGTGAGCTGGAATGTCATGCGAGCCTCCTCGGGGATGTGAGCCCCACGCTAGGGACGGCCTCCGACATCGGGCCGGTCACCTCGGCGGGCCGCTCAGCTCCCCGGTGTTCCCTCACGCACCCGCGGCGTCACCCGTGCCCTGTTCTCGCACAGGGTCGGGCGCCAGCGCGTCCGGCCCCTGCTCGATGAGCAGCCGGAACTGCGCCGCGTCGATGATGCGCACGCCGAGCTGCTCGGCCTTGGCGAGCTTCGACCCGGCTCCCGGGCCTGCCGCGACGAAGTCCGTCTTCTTCGACACCGACGAGCCGGCCTTGCCGCCCGCCGCGAGAATGGCTTCCTGCGCTCCCTCACGGGAGTAGCCCTCGAGGGTGCCCGTCGCCACGACGGTGATGCCCTCGAGCACACCCCCTTCGACGACGGCGGCTCCGGGGCCGGGGTGCCCGGGGATCGACAGGCGCGCCCCCGCCGCCTGCCAGCGATCGACGATCTCGCGGTGCCAGTCGACGGCGAACCAATCGATCAACGAATCCGCGATGATGCCCCCGACACCCTCGACGGCGGCCAGTTCGTCGCGCGAGGCAGAGCGGATCGCGTCGATCGAGCCGAACCATTGCGCGAGGGCACGCGCGGCGACGGGGCCGACATGGCGGATGCTCAGGGCGACGAGGTATCGCCAGAGGTCTTTCGTCTTGGCCTTCTCGAGTTCGGCGAGCAGCTTGCGTGCGGCCTCGGACGGCTGCACCTCGCGATAGTCCTTGCGGATGCCGCGACGCCGCCGCTCGGCCGCGTCGAGTCCCTCGGTGCCCGGCGGGTAGGTCGCGGGGCTCAGCTTCTGGAAGGGCGTGCGGCGTACGACCTCTCCCGTGGCCTCATCGACGCGTGGCTCGCCCGTCTCGGGGTCGCGAACCACGACTTCGATCGGCACGAGCTCGTCGATGGTGAGCTCGAAGAGCCGCGCCTCGGTCACGAGTGGCGGCTCGGACGGAACCTCGGGCTGGGTGAGCGCTGCGGCGGTCACTTCGCCCAACACCTCGATGTCGAGGGCGCCGCGAGAACCGACGTGCTCGACCCTGCCGCGCACCTGAGCCGGGCACGAGCGGGCGTTCGGGCACCGAAGGTCGATGTCGCCGTCCTTCATCGAACGCAGTGGCGTGCCGCACTCGGGGCACTCGGTGGGCATCACGAAGGCACGCTCGGTGCCGTCGCGCAGTTCGACGACCGGGCCGAGCACCTCGGGGATGACGTCGCCGGCCTTGCGCAGCACCACGGTGTCGCCGATCAGCACTCCTTTGGCGCGGACGACATCCTGATTGTGCAGTGTGGCCTGGCGTACGACGCTGCCGGCCACGAGAGCCGGTGCCATCACGGCGAAGGGGGTCGCGCGACCGGTGCGTCCGACCGACACCACGATGTCGAGCAGCTTCGTGTTGACCTGCTCGGGCGGGTATTTGTAGGCGATGGCCCACCGCGGCGCGCGGTTGGTGGCGCCCAGCTCGTCGTGAAGCGCGAGGTCGTCGATCTTGACGACCACGCCGTCTATCTCGTGCTCGACGGCGTGCCGGTTCTCGCCGTGATGCGCGACGTAATCGACGACACCGTCGATGGAGTCGAATGTGCTCGAATGAGGACTGACGGGCAGGCCCCAGGCTCGCAGCAGCTCGTAGACCTCGCTCTGTGCCGCGACCGGAGGAGTCTGCCAGGCGCCGATGCCGTGCACGTAGAGCCGCAGAGCCCGAACTCGTGCTTCGCCCGCTTCTCTCTCGAGGCCGGACTTCTTCTCGAGCTGCTGCCGCAGCCCGCCGCTCGCGGCGTTGCGCGGATTGGCGAACGCGGGGAAGCGGCGTTCCGCGCTCGCCCTCGCCTTCTCTTCGTCGAATCCGCGCCCGCGGGCACGGGCATCGGCGACGACGCGGTCACGCATCTCGGCCTGAAGCGCGTTGAGCGCCGCGAATTCGGCCACCGGGATGAAGATCTCACCGCGCACCTCGACGAGCGAAGGATGCCCCTCACCCGTGAGCCGCTCGGGGATGCCCGCCACGCGGAGCGCGTTGACAGTGACGTCTTCTCCGACCCGGCCGTCACCGCGTGTGGCCGCTGTGGTCAGCACTCCGCGCTCGTAGCGGAGGTTGATCGCCAACCCGTCGATCTTGAGCTCTGTGAGCCACCGCACGGTCGTGCCCGCAGCCGTCTGGGCCTTGCTGCACCACTCGCGCAGCTCGTCGGGTGAGAACACGTTGTCGAGGCTCAGCATGCGCTCGGCGTGCTCGACCGGAGCGAACAGAGACGACTCAGCCGCACCCACGGTCTGCGTCGGCGAGTCCTGCGACTGGAGCTCGGGGTGCCGTCGCTCTATCGCATCGAGCCGACGAAGCCAGGCGTCGTAGGTTGCGTCGTCGACGATCTCGGCGTCACGGCCGTAGTACGCGTCGCGCGCCGCGCCGATGCGATCGATGAGGTCGGCCGCTTCGGCGCGTGCTTCATCGAGATTCAGAGATGGGAGTTCGCCGTCTGCCACCTCGTCAGTCTAGAGAGCGCCTCCGACATCCTTGCGGGGGCTGGTGCATCGCGCTCGATGCTGTATCGGGCCCTGCTGCTCGACGACTCCGCAACGCAGAACCATTCTGAACACGTTCAGAAAACGCTAGGCTCAGCGCATGGACACCATCTCTTCCCGGATCGTGATCGCGGGCGCCAGCGGTTTCGTGGGCCGCGCATTGGTCGCCGCTCTCGAGTCGGACGGGCATGAGATCGTGCGCGTCGGCCGCCACGAGGCCGTGAGATGGGACGATCCCGACGCGGTCACGCGCGCCGTCGACGGCGCGCGTGCGGTCATCAATCTCGCGGGGCGCTCGGTCAACTGCCGGTACACCGACCGAAATCGCGATGAGATCCTCTCGTCGCGGGTGGACAGCACGAAGACGCTTCGCGAGGCGGTGGCCGCGGCATCCGCTCCCCCGCCCGTGTGGCTGAACGCCTCGACGGCCACGATCTACCGCCACACGATGGATCGGCCCAACACCGAATCGGGCGGCGAGCTCGGCTCGGGATTCTCGGTCGACGTCGCGCGGTCGTGGGAGACCGAGTTCTTCTCGGGCGACCTTCCGAGAACCCGGCGCGTTGCGATGCGAATGGCGATCGTGATCGGCGACGGGCCGGCGACGCGTCTGCTGTTCCGGCTCGCGCGTTCCGGCTTCGGCGGAGCGCAGCACGATGGTTGGTGCCCGCCCCACCGCCGCTACCGCGGCATCGGGGCCGATCCTTCGGGCGGCGGCGCCGTCTGGCACCGCACTCGCGGCCGGCAGCGCTTCAGCTGGGTGCATATCGATGATGTCGTGGGCGCGGTGCGCCTGCTGCTCGCGCGGGAAGACGTCGAGGGCGCCGTCAACGTCGCGAGCCCTCACGCCAGCGACAACCGAACGCTCATGCGGACGATTCGCGGCGCGGTCGGGATGCCGGTGGGGCTTGCCTCACGACGCTGGATGCTCGAACTCGCGATGTGGATGCTGCGCACAGAGCCTGAGCTGGTGCTGAAGAGCCGTTGGGTTCACCCCGAACGCCTTCTGGCGGCCGGCTACGAGTTCGCGCATCCCGAGCTGACGGCGGCGATCGTCGACGTGGCGCGATCGATGCGCGGTCAGGCGTCGACGGGGACGGCGGACACGGTGCGGTCAACCGTGAACTGACCGATGACGCGCGTCCCGTCGTAGAGCACGGCGGTCTGGCCGGGAGCCACACCGTCGAAGGGCTCGACGGGCCTAACGCTCACTCCCGCCGCGTCGAGGACGGCTCGCGCGTCGACGGGTTCTGCGTGCGCCCGGATCTGCACCTGGCAGGCGAACTCTCCCGGAGCCGGCGCGACGCCCGCCCACGAGAACCGTTCACCGGCGATCTCGGCCGTCGCGAGCGCCTCTTTCGGGCCGACGACGACCCGGTTGTCGACCGGCCTCACCTCGAGGACGAAACGCGGCTTGCCGTCGGGTGCGGGCACGCCCAGCTGCAATCCGCGTCGCTGACCGACGGTGAAAGCGTGGGCGCCCTCGTGGCGTCCGACGACGGCCCCGGTGCGGTCGACGATCTCACCGGTCTCGGCGCCGACCTTCTCGGCAAGCCAGCCCCGGGTGTCGCCGTCGGGAATGAAGCAGATGTCATGACTGTCGGGCTTCTGCGCGACCGTGAGTCCGCGTTCGGCTGCTTCCGCGCGCACGAGGGCCTTCGTGGGCGTCGCGCCGAGCGGAAAGTACGTGTGCGCCAACTGCTCGGCGGTGAGCACTCCGAGAACGTAGGACTGATCCTTCGCCGCATCCGACGCACGATGAAGCTCTCGTCCCGCGGGGCCGTCGACGAGCAGCGCGTAATGACCGGTGCAGACCGCGTCGAATCCGAGCTCGATGGCCCGTTCGAGCAGCGCCGCGAACTTGATCTTCTCGTTGCACCGCATGCACGGGTTCGGGGTGCGGCCTGCGCGGTACTCCGATACGAAGTCGTCGATCACGTCGTCGCGGAAGCGCTCGGAGAAGTCCCAGACGTAGAAGGGAATCCCGAGTCTGTCCGACGCGCGTCGCGCATCCATCGCGTCCTCGATCGTGCAGCAGCCGCGGCTGCCGGCGCGCAGGGTTCCGCCGGCGCGAGACAGCGCGAGATGCACGCCGACGACATCGTGGCCGGCGTCGACCGCGCGAGCCGCCGCCACCGCGGAATCGACCCCGCCACTCATCGCCGCAAGAACACGCATGGTTCCAGTCTACGGACGCGAACCTGCACGGGCCCCGGCAGCGCGCGCCCCGGCAGCGCGGGCCCGCGCGTGGACATCCGGAAGCGCGGTCAGCACGGCGTCGACATCGTCGGCGGTACTGGTGCGGCCCAGCGTGAACCTCAGCACCGACCGAGCCTCGTCGCTCGATCGCCCCAGCGCCATCACGACATGCGAGGGCTCGGTCACCCCCGCCTGGCAGGCCGATCCGGTCGAGACGGCGATTCGGTGGGTGTCGAAGAGGAACAACATCGTCTCGCCGACCGCGCCCGGGAACAGTACGTGCAGGTTGCCGGGCAGCCGGCGCTCGGCGTCGCCGAGCACCACGGCATCGGGGACGAGCGAGCGGATGCCGTCGGCCAACCGGTCGCGCAGTGCGATCAGTCGCTCACTCTCGACGGTGCGTTCCCGCTCGACGGCCTGCAGCGCGGCGGCGAAGGCGACGGCACCGGCGACGTCCTGCGTTCCGGCCCGTAGACCGCGCTGCTGACCGCCGCCGTGGGCGAGAGCGGTGAGACGCGCGTGTCGCGACACGAACAGCGCGCCGGTGCCGACCGGACCGCCGACCTTGTGCCCCGACACCGAGAGCGCGACGAGTCCCGCGGGGTCGCTGCCTGCACCGCGCCAGGCAGAGACGTCGATGGCGGTGCTGCCGAGCGCGGCGACCGCGTCGAGATGCAGGGGCACGCCCGCCGCTGCGGCGGCCGCCGCGAGGCCGGGCGCGTCGTTCAGCGTTCCCACCTCATTGTTCGCGACCAGCGCGGTGGCGAGCGTCGCGCCGGGGAGCGCCGCAGCGAAGCCACCCGCGTCGATGCGACCGACGGTGTCGAGAGCCACCGAGCGGACCTGGGCCCCCTCGCGCGAGGCGAGCCAGCCCACGGCATCCACCGTCGCATGGTGCTCGCCGTCGGGCAGGACGATCGCGCGCGGCGGCACGCCGGATGCCGGCTCCGAATCCGTCGCCCGAACCGCGGCGAACCAGAGGCCTTTGACGGCGAGGTTGATGGACTCGGTTCCGCCCGATGTGAACACGACCTCGATCGGCTCGCAGCCGATCGCTCCGGCCACGACGTCTCGCGCGTCTTCGAGCAGGCGGCGGGCGTCCTGCCCGGCGGCATGCACCGACGACGCGTTTCCGACCACGTCCTGCGCTGCCAGCCACGCGTCGCGCGCGGCGGGGTGCAACGGCGTCGTCGCCGCGTGATCGAGATAGACGACCATCGCCCGCTGCTCCTCCCCGTCCGCCGCGCCTGCCGCTCGGTGCGGCCCGTTCGGCGTGCGGTCGGTCGCTCATTACTGTAGATCGCATGCCCGCGACCGAGACTCCCCCGGCCTCCGGCCTGCACCGACCCGTCTTCGACGATCTCGGCGTGCGGCTGCACAGCGGCGTCGAGGGCTCCGGCGGCACCATCCGGGTGTGGGCCGAGGCCGCGACCTCGGTGGTCCTGGTCGTCTTCGACGACGAAGACCTCGACTGGGCGATCGACGAGACACCCCTGGCGCCCATCGGCGACGGCGTGTGGGAGGTCGGTTCCGGCGCCCTCCGCGACGGCGTGCGCTATGCCCTGCGCGTCGACGGCCCGCTCGGCTCGGGCAACGCGTTCAACTCACAGAGCCCGCTGCTCGACCCCTACGCGCGCGGCGTCGCCTCGGGCCGGGTCGGCGATCATCGTTCGGTCGTCGTCGCGTCGTCGTTCGATTGGGAGGGCGTGCGCAAACCCCGTGTTCCGCGGGAGCGGACGGTCGTCTACGAGGCGCACGTGAAGGGTCTGACGAAGCGGCATCCCGACATACCGGCATCCCTCCACGGAACGTACGCCGGCCTCGGTCATCCGGTGATGATCGAGTACCTCCGCTCGTTGGGCGTCACCTCTGTCGAGCTGCTCCCGATCCACGCGTTCGAGAGCGAGCCCCGTCTGCTCGCCCTGGGCCTCACCAATTACTGGGGCTACAACTCGCTGTCGTTCTTCGCGCCGCACGCCGCGTACGCCACCGAAGCGGCACGACGAGCTGGACCACGGGCGGTTCTCGACGAGCTCAAGCAGGCCGTGAAGAACCTGCACGAGGCCGGCCTCGAGGTGCTGCTCGACGTCGTCTATAACCACACTGCCGAGCTCGAATTCGGCGGACCGCGCTCGAGTCTGCGCGGCATCGACAACCGTGCCTATTACCGCCAGACCGACGACGGCGCGTATGTCGATGTGACGGGGTGCGGGAACTCGCTGAACACCTCGACGGATGCCGCCGCCCGCCTCGTGCTCGACTCGTTGCGCTTCTGGAGCACCGAGGTGCAGATCGACGGATTCCGCTTCGATCTCGCCGTCACGCTCGGGCGCGACGCCGGCCACGTCTTCCGCGCCGACCACCCGTTGCTGCGCGCGATCGCCGAAGACCCGGTGCTGCGTCACGACAAGCTCATCGCCGAGCCCTGGGACGTGGGACTCGGCGGTTGGCAGACGGGTGCGTTCGGCCCCGGCTGGCAGGAGTGGAACGACCGCTACCGCGACGGCATCCGAAACTTCTGGCTGAGCGACATCGAATACATGCGCCGCGCCGAGTCCTCGCCCGCGGGCGTCGGCGGTCTCGCGACCCGGCTCGCCGGGTCGGCTCCCGTCTTCGACGGCCGGGGGCCCCTGGCCGGTATCAACTTCGTCACCGCGCACGACGGGTTCACCCTGGCCGATCTGGTCTCGTACGAGATCAAGCACAACCTGGCCAACGGCGAGCACGGTCGCGACGCCCGCGGTGTCGACGAAGAGCGTCGGGTCGCCCTGCTCGGCGTAGATGTGCTCGGGCAGGATCCGCATCGTCGAGAGGATCGCGTCGGTCTTCGGCACGGCGGCGCCGGCGAACTGGATCTCGACCGTGTGGTCGTCG
>JAAIGE0100574942.1_pt1 | contig 16741 bp, 11 predicted proteins | sample 6487951 | NCBI WGS metagenome assembly JAAIGE01 (sample SAMN13974128, study PRJNA590717) | phyllosphere metagenome | biome: tomato field; feature: multiple bacterial spot infested tomato fields; material: tomato leaves; isolation source: leaves from tomato fields | host: Solanum lycopersicum ... | reverse complement strand
CACAAATGACGGCACCCTGATCCGCCAGCGGTTGTGCTTTGGCGGCTGTACGATTGTAGACATACAGTTGCTGCGTACTCTGCAAGAGGTTCTCTGCAATGGGGGTACCGAGGTTTCCTAAACCGAGAAAGCCAATGTTCATAGGATTGGTTGTTGAAGAACGAATGAACTCATCAAGCATTCATTCGCTGAAAGGTGCTGGATGAACTAATCAATAAATGGTCCAGAACCCGTACGTTAGCAGATACTTCCCTACCCGCGGCAATTCTTGTATCGTGTATCACGAGGCAAAAAACTCCTTGAGGATTGATGGAGTGGACGGCGACTTTAGGTTTTGAATCCCATTGCGAGCCGATTGAACGGATGATAAAAGTTAAAGGAGAAAAGGAATAGCGACGATCAGAACCAGGAGAAAGACCAGCAGAAGTTTTGCTTTGAGCGAGAACTCCACGTAGTGTTCCTGCTCAACCAGCAGAACATTTAAAGCGTCATTGATCCACTGCATACAGTGCGATGATTTAAACTGAGTTTTAGCCCTAACCCCGTAGGATAAAGATAGTTCCCTCCTGTAAAGATTTAAGAACGCGTGTTCTGAATAGTCATTCCGAGAAGTACACGCATTCCAGCCTCTTTCGTGGGTTAAAACCTTGTATTAGAAAACCGTACCCACAACCTTCAAAACAGTATAGACGGATCAAAATTTATCACTACTGCCCAGAGCATCCGACGGTATCGGCCCGTCCCGGACCAGTCGATTCATGTACTGTCTGGTTCCGTACGGAAGGAGAACTTACCTCTTCTTCGCAAGCCTCAGGTCAGCCGCGTTCTTCTACTTCAAACCATAAATTTGATACTTCAAACCTAGTACACTTCAAACCGAAGCTTCACTGATAATCTTTTTCCGATGCTCTACCCCCCACTCGGCCAGATTGTAGATCACGGGTAACAGATTTTCGCAGTACTCGGAAAGTTCGTATTCTACGGCTATGGGCTGGGTATCCAGCACGGTTCGTTTAATTAGCAAGTTGGTTTCCATTTCTTTTAATTCCCGGCTTAAGACTTTGCCGGAAATGCCTTTCACTTCCCGGAGTAGTTCCGAGTAGCGTTTCTTGCCAAATCCCAGACTGGTAATAATCGAAATCTTCCATTTACCGCCCAGTACGTACAAGGTATCGTGGATGGCCATGATTCGTTTGTTACAGGCCTGATGATCATGGGGTGTAGTAAAACAGGCCTTGCTATCGATGATGGAGTGGTCCATGAATAATTGAGCTGGTTACCTAATTGTCACCATTACTTTTAGTTAGTTGATGACAAAAGTAAACCAAGTGTCGCAGAAATTTGCCCCATCACAAAAAAGTAATGATGATCATGTCTCTCAAAGAAAGCCTCACCTGGCGATACGCAGTCAAAAAATACAACAACCAAAAAGTGTCTGACGAAGCCATTCAAACCATTCTGGATGCTATCAACCTTAGTGCCTCATCTACCGGCATGCAACCGTATCGGGTGATTGTGGTAAAAGATGCGGCCATACGGGAAGAGCTGGCCAAAGATTCCTTCAATGCCCAGATTCTGGAGGCCTCTGATTTACTCGTCTTTGCTGCTTTCGAAAATATAACCCAGTCCATCATTGATGACTACATGGCCCACGTAGCAGCCGTTCGTGAAATGCCCCTTGAACAACTGTCGGGTTTTAAACAAGCCCTGGAAACGCACATGCTGACTCAAACACCTGAAGTCAACTTTAGCTGGGCAGCCCGGCAGGCCTACATCGGACTGGGAACCGGCCTCATCGCCGCGGCTGAATTGAAAATAGATACGACTCCTATGGAAGGATTCAATCACGAAAAACTCGACCAATTGTTGGGCTTATCAGAAAAGGGGTTGAAAAGTGTAGTGCTGCTATCATTAGGCTACCGCGACGCCGAACAGGATTCTTACGCCAACCTGAAAAAAGTGCGATTGCCCCTGGAGGAATTTGCCTTCGTGCACTAGTTAGTCCAGGGCTGGATAGTCCCGAATCAACTTCCTTTAACAACGTATACAAACCCGGTAATCTGCTCCGAAAAACGTTTCGTTTTCGGGCTGGCTACCGGGTTTGAAGCGTTTACACTTCAGATTATCCGTTAGTACTCCCGTATAAAGCAGACTAGCGAGGAATGAATCGGCAAAGGGACTCATATACAGTAATGCGATAGAAGTCATATGACTTGATAAGCCTATTGAGCACGCTAACCGAATTCATTGGGTTTATTTAATCAATGCCATGGGTGTTATTAATATTAATACTATATGATTTTATAAATAAATACTACATGATTTATTCAAGTACTACTATATGATATAATTATCAAATGGTAGTGATTTGTACAACAAAACTGAGTAAAGCAATTCTATAGCATTATCCTCTTTCTAGTTCGTAAACATCACTTTCGTTAGTAAGTATTACTTTGTACTGAATTAACCCATTGAATTATTATTCGAGCCGGTGCATTCTGGCTCGATCACTAAAATTCCACCTTGACACTACTTCTACGAGTTTACATGAGTAAGCTTGGGGGACTTGTAAACCCTATTCAAAAATCTCTTTCTAGTTTATTACAAAAGGTATTACTCCACACTTTTAATTATTCCCGTCAACCTAATTTTCTTACTGAATGATTCAATAACTACCTCTGATTCCCTCCCCTATTGCCTTGTTTAAGGCACTGCTTTATCATTCGAATGGAAAGAAAAGGAACATCGCATTTTCCCTTTTCTCCATCTCCGATAGAAAGTGCCTTGTTCGCACGCAATGAAGCACATCTGTTTGCCGAAGTAACGTTCAGACACGGGTTCACTCGCTTGTCAGTAGGCGTCTTGTGTCTGTTGTACCTGCTCTTGATTCTACTTCTGAATACATTCATGCCCGAATTTCAGCTATCCGCCTGGCTTTTGCAGGGTTTAGTTAACGCTTTTAGCTCCGAAAAGCATCCGTTTTCAGGAGCTGTATGGTGTTTGGCTTCGAAGTGAAATCAATAATTCTTCTGTACTCTCCACAAGCTCAAAACCAGCCTGTGCAGGATAACTATGGCCAGATCTCCGTACCCAAATGCATGATTTACTGGTGTGATCAACGATGATTTCAACGGTCATATAGATGACTCTGTTAGGTTAAAACTTATCTGAAAATCCCTTATTCCAGGCGATTTGATCAGCGTATCAGCATCAGGTTTTTCATCCATTAAACCATTGATTATTTGACAGTTACAGCTGCATAACTCCCATTACACTATGCGAAAAATAGTTGCATTATTACTAGTCGGTCAATTCATCGCCCGACAGGGGCATGCTCAACAGATTATTGTGCAGGCCAAAGCTCAGAGTGAATCGGTTGCTCAAAACTTCAATTTTACCGGTTCACTAGGTGCGTTTACCCTACGGGACGCTCCGGATTACACCCCCATTCAGGATATTGGGGTAAATGGCAATAACCGCATTGCCGTTGTTGATTTCAAAGCGGGCTATACCAACGAAGGGGGCATTTATTACCTGGATGCGGGCAGTACAACCTGGGTCCAGATAGCAGGAGCGGCGGAACGGGTTGACGTAGATTTGAGCAACCGGATCTGGGTAGTTAACAAGCCCGGAGGCCTTTTTAACAGTTCTGGTGGTAACTTTGTTGAAATTGCTGGCATTAATGAGGTAAAGGATGTTGGAGCAAATGCCAATGGTACAGAAGTCTACGTAATGGCAGGAGCCGGAGCTCAAGGGGATTTATACCGCTACGACGGAGGATCGACCTGGACAAAAATAAACAATGTGTTGGGCGTTCGTCTGGACGTTGCCCCGAATGGTCATGTGTGGTACATTACCAATGGGGGGGATCTTTACGAATACAATCCTGCCACCGGAACGACGGCCGGGCCATTCCGAAACACGGCCGACCAACTGTTCAGTGATGTAACGGTTGCCGCCGATGGATCACTTTGGGTAACGGGTAGTGGCGGCTATGGTACGTATCGATTCGACCCCAATACGAACACTTTCGTTGGTGAAGCTAATGCGGCAAATACTACCGTACTATCGCCCGAAAACATGGGCAACAACCGCTATTTCACCGGAGGTATTTCTGCAGGTAGTGACGGTGACTTACCCTTTACGACACCCCAGATTCGGTCGTATGGACAAACGAATGAACTGGCCCGTTTGGCCCAGCGTACGGAAGATGGCACCTGGATTGATGATCTGACAATCCGTACGGATAACTTCACGAATACCGCTCACTTTAATGTAGCAGCGGGTACGTATACGGTTTCACTTCCAGCCCTACCGGCTAATTACGTCATCACCAGCATTCGCACCTCGGGCGGTACCGTCGCGGTTGATCTGGCTACGCGTACGGCTACGGTTACGGTAGGAGCTGGTCAGACGGCTTATTTGGAATACAACATCGCCAATACGCAGTCAACGGTGCTTACGGTTTCCCCTTCCACTCCTTACATTGAAACGTTTGGCTCTTCTGGTGTGCAATCGCCCTCCATAGGACCCGTACTGCCGAACGGCTACACCAACTATCACTATGCCAGCCAGGGCGGCAATGCCATCGTTATGGCGGGTACGTACACCTTAGGAAACGCTTTTATTTTACATTGGCAAGGCATGGCTGATCCGGGTAACGTAACCAGTCCTACGGCCAGTTCCGACCACACGCCGGGTGATCAAGGGGGCTATTACGTAGCCTATAACGGAGGCTTTATCAAAGATGAAGTATTCCGCCGACAGTTTACGGGTCTTACGTTGGGGACTTCCTATACTGTTTCGTTCTGGGCTACCGAGTTGACTAACGTAAGCGGCCCCTTTGCCGTAAAGCCGAACCTTATCGTGAATGCCACTGACCCCACCACCGGTACGCTTTTAGCTACCACCACCACGGGTGACATTGCGTGGAGCAACGGGGCCTGGAACCAATACACCATGTCTTTCACGGCGACAAGCCCGAATGTTACCATTGCTCTTGTCAACAATCAGCAGTTACCGGGTACGTACGGAAATGACTTTGCACTGGATGATATTTCCATTGGTGTCAGTGCCGATCATGGCGATGCTCCCGCCTCCTATGGTACCCTGAATGCCAACACGGGTCCAGCCCATATTCTTTCTTCCGGCCTTACGCTGGGTGCAGTAGTTGACGCCGAAAGCGATGGTTATGATAGTCAGGCTACAGGCGATAACACGAATGGTATTAATGACGAAGATGCCATCAGTGGAACGTTGCCCAGCCTGACCAACCTGGCCACCACCTACACGCTGAATGGAATCAGTGTTCGGAACTCGAATACCTCTGTTAACACCGCCGCCACGCTTTACGGCTGGATTGATTTCAACCGCAATGGTGTTTTCGATGCGAATGAACGTTCTGCTGCGGTTACCGTAGCTCCGAATGCCACTTCCGTAAACCTTAGCTGGACTGGACTAACGGGCGGCGTTGCCGGTACCAGTTATGTTCGCTTACGCCTGGCCTACAATGCTTCCGAAATCCTCACTCCCACGGGCGATGCCAATACGGGTGAAGTGGAAGATTATTCCGTAGTGATTGAACAGGCAACCGTTGCCTTGAGCGGTAGCGTACTGAATGATGCGAATGGACTGAAAGACAATACGGTCAACGGAACGCCTACGAATACCCTTGGTTCGAATACCTTATATGCCAATCTGATCAACAATGGGGTAGTCGTTGCCAGCATACCCGTAGCTTCTGACGGTACCTATCTGTTCCCCGCCGTCAATGTGAATACTGCGTATTCGGTGGTATTAACCAATGCATTGACGACGGTTGGCTCTCCTGCCCCTACGGCTTCGCTGACGAATGCAGTGTATAGCGGAGAGTTCCTGGGAACGGGTGCGGGTAGTGATGGAACTCCCGATGGTGTACTCGCAATCAATGTTGGAACGACACCAGTCACCAATGCAAACTTTGGGGTGAACCAGTTACCCGAAACCAATGCAGTTACGGCCTCAACCCAGACCGATCCAGGCGGTAGCAGCCGCGTTGTGGTACCGGCGTTGAGTGGCTCCGACCCTGAAGATGGTGCACTCGGTAGCGGAAAAACGTTTATCATTAGCACGCTGCCTACCAATGCCACGTTGTACTACAACGGACAGCCCGTTACGGCCAACCAGACTATTCCCAACTACAACCCGGCCTTACTCCAGATCGACCCGAATGACGGCGTCACTAGTGTCAGCTTTACGTATGCGTCCGTAGATGCCGCCGGACAGCCCGATCCTACGCCCGCCACGGTTACGATTCCCTTCGGTCCCTCACCCGTACCCACCAATTGCCCGGAAACGCAGGTGCCCGTATCTGCATTCCTGGGTGGTGCCATGCAAAATGTGGGTTCAGGTGGTTTTCTTCAGCCCGCAGTTATGCGTGATGATCTCCGTAGCAAGTCTTATTTCCCAACCTCGGAGCCCTATTCTGGCTTAGGTTACACGGTTACTTTGACGAATAATACCACCACCAACGCTGGTGTATTAGCCCGTAGTGGTAGTACGGCGGTTATTGACTGGGTTCTTATCGAGCTTCGCAATCCCCAGGATAACACACAGCTCATTGCTTCGCGTCCGGGATTATTGCTTCAGAATGGCCAGGTAACGGAAGCAGCAGATGGTACAACACCGTTGCGTTTCACGGTACCTCCCGGGAATTATTACGTCAGCATTCGTCACCGAAATCACCTCGGTGTTATGACGGCTACGCCCGTAGTTCTGGGTTCGGCGGTAGACTTTACCAATGCTAATCTGGACGTCTACAATCTGACTACGCCTTTGAATTACGACGGTGCTGAACGAGCTAATCTGGGTACCCTGGCCAGTACCCCAGGAAAAGCGGCTCTCTGGTGGGGAAATGCGAAAAACACGTCCCCCAGTAAAGTGAAGTACGAGGGAGCTGATAATGACGGAGCGGGTGTGGAGTCGGCGGTATTGACTGCTCCGGGCAACGTTTTTAATAGCCCTAGCTACGTTTACAATGCCTATAATGCAGGAGATGTCAATCTGGACGGCTCGGTCATTTACCAGGGGCAAAGCGATGATATAATGGCCCTGTTCAACGCTGTAGCTCAATTCCCGCTCAACTCTTCAAATCAGTCGAACTATGATTTGATGTACGAACAGCTACCCGCTACCGTTGCTTATAATGGACCAGCTCTTTCCTGCGAAAAACCAACGCCCGTGAGTCTGGTTAGCTTTACGGCAAAAGCACTGGAAAATAAAACGGTAGAATTAAACTGGAAAACCGCTGGCGAGCTGAACAACAAAGGCTTCACGGTAGAACGCAGCCTTGACCTGGTTACGTTTGAAAAAGTGGGTGAAATCCACGAGGTAGCGGGTACCAGCACGCAGGTACACACCTACCGTCTGGTTGACCAGAATCCTTATCGGGGCACGAGCTATTACCGGTTAGTCCAACTGGATCTGGATGGTACTCTGCATCCGTACCGCCCACAATCCGTGATTATCGATGGAGAGTATAGGGCTTATCCCAATCCGGTACAGGGTTCCGCGTTCCGCGTACGCCTGGATGAGCCCGTCAAAGCAAAAGTAAGTCTTTCCACGGTAGACGGTCGGTCCTTACCGATTTCGCGTAAAGCTGAATCGAATAATACGGTACTGATTCAGGTGGAAGGTACTGCTGGTGCTGGCGTGTATCTGCTGCGGGTAGAGGAACGGAGTCAGGTCAGAATTCACAAGATCATACTCAATCCATAACTCGGTTTTTAAGGGGTAGACTCGTTCTACCCCTTCTTTTTTGTACCCGATGAAAATAGAAGGGCCATCTACGCTTCCCGTTAGAACTAACCGCTTTGCTTTTCCAGTAAAACACCTCTATTGGTCCAGTCGGCGGCCCCTACTACGGCCCGCCATTAACCCAGGTGCCACGGCTGGTCAAGGCTTTAGTACATAAAGTCATTTAAAGTGAACCGCTTTCAGTTCATGCGTGGCCGATAGCCGATTTAACCAGTTTTTCCGGGCCTCCTGAGCTTGCTCCAAGGTTTCGTAGGTGTTAAAGTCACTAAAGCATTCATCGGGACCGGGGCACTGACCTCTGGCAAAGTCAAAATACTGCTGACTTACTTTTTTCAGGTCTTCACCCGCGTTGATCCGCTTGATGTCGGTATAGAAAGCCCGGGGTTTCGTTTCTGCATTGGGGGTGTGCTGTTGCCGGGTTACTGCCCAATAATAGGCATGGTTACTAGCAGAATTTGGCTGGATAGAACTCTCATAAGACTGGAATGCAGCCAGCAGATTGGGTAAGCCCGCCGACGAACGCAGGTACTCACGCTCGAAATCCGCGAATGTTCGTTCATCTACTCCGCTTTGCAACAGGCTTTCTTTGAAGAAGGCATAGTTGGTAAGCGGTTTTTCCGTTTGCAGGACACTTCGAAGCCATTTCCACACCTGAGGCCGTCCAATTTTGGTTTCCAGTTCCGTGAGTAACAGTGGAATATACTGGTAGCGATACGTCTCATTGATTTCGCCCGGACTGGTAATTTCCGATAAGCCTTTGAAATTTTGCAATTTCCGGCTGGCGGCCATGTATTGTTTGATTTTTCGATCGTAGTAATTTTTTCCTACCAGATCACGAACGGCTTGCAAGGAAATGTATTCCGTTACGCCCTCCAGAAAAGCCCAGTACAACGTCGAATTGGGTTGAAAAACAGTGCCAACGTAGTAATGCCCTAATTCGTGAGCAATGAAAGAAATAGAACTGGAATCCGAGAGGGTTTGTGTATTCGGATTGACCAGCGTATTTAACCAATCCCTGGGGCTAACGGAAGCAATGGTGGGATACGTAACAAACATCCAGTCATTCCGCTGGGAAACGGGCGTACTGGCCAGCAAAGTCACATCGACTCCGTAAGGAATATCCAGATGATTCTGATAGTAGTCTTTAATGCGGGTAAACCAGCCATCCAGTACCTGAGCCTGTCTCTGACTCAGGGTCGTGTTGACGAGGTACGTGTTTTGCTCTTTTTTAAAGTCAAAATCGCCCGCAAACAGCAACAGCGGAAAAGGGCGATCCGATGTAAAATGGGCCACCGAACCCTGCCGGGGCGGCTGGCCGTTGAGGTAAATCGCCCTGGCTCCCGGTACGTGAATGGTCAGATCGTAGGTTACACTGGTGTAGGTTTTATCTTCTGCGATGTTATACAGGATGGGGTACCAGGCCGATTGTTCGGTAGCCCGAATTGTTTTTCCGTTCAGGGCGATATTTCCCTTCCAGTCGCCCCATTCGCTTCGCTTTTTTGAATCCGCGTACACGGGAAAGGCTCCTACGTAACTGACTTTGAACTGATCAGGTAGATAGCGGCTTTTACGATCAGTACCGGGAAACCAGTATTGAAAACTTTCGTACGATTTCTCTGGTTTGTATTCGCGTTCTGCGGAGTAAGAAAAACGGTCCCTGCTATCCCGAAAGAACTGTACATTCAATCCGCTATTTAGTTGAAGGGAATAATCGCTGGTTTTAGGAAGATTGGAGACGGTCAAGTCGGCCTTTATCGTCCCCTGCTCCAGCGACACATAAACATCGCCCGCCAAATGAGGAACCTGACTGTACACATGGCGGCTAATCAGAGCTAATCCCGTTATGAAGAAGATGAATAGAGCTTTGGACATTGTTTGAATGAGGGGAAGGATAGTTTAATGTATGATGTTTAAAGTCTTAAGTTAAAGAACTGTGTTTTTTTAATCTCTATATTTTTTGTCAATTTTCTCTTAATCTTTCTGCAATCAGAAGCTACAATTTATCCAAACGTTGTTCTATGAATAAGGTTGATCTGATCAATAGTATTTTACAAACGACCGCCTTTTATAGTTTCCGCATCATTTTAATCTCAACGATTACAGCCTCGCTACTGACCTGTGTTCAACAATTTAAATGCAGAAAACACGCAACGATGGTGCTAAAAGGCATAGGGTTCGACGGGCTGAATGAAGCGGCGGGCTGACCGGAAACCTTGCCGTAACCGACGGGCAATCCGCTTCGTTTTCCAGCTCATTTCGCAATTAAAAGTATAATAATAGTAGCATCTCAACAGAATTACGTACTCTATCATGGTTCAATAAAAACTCCATCTTTTCCACTCAATCATTCAGGACTTCAACGAGTCCCCCGTCTGCGTTTACCGGGAGGCAAGTTTTCGGGCATTGAACAGGTAATAGTCTTCGTCCGTAATGGAGCCGTCGAATTTTTTCAGACAAGTGAATACGTAGGTACCTTCCGTTGAGCGAAGGGTATCCTGCTGCCCTTCTTCGGGATGGTTCGGGCGATGGTAGGCCATGACCAGTACTGATGCCGGATGACTTCGCTGATAGCTAACAAAGCGTTGGTAGGTTAGGGAATCGGGCTGGTTATTCAGGGTATCATTCCAGTGACTCTTGCTCCACAGCACGTAAGGACGCTCCTGCTGTACATCCAGACAATAAACGGGTCTGCCCAAAAACCATTGCAAAGGAGTCATATATTCCTGAAAAGCCCCCGCTACCGACGTATGAGCGGGGTAGTGTTTCTGAAGGTACGAGGCCATATCCTCGGCTCTGGAAAAGGGGTACCGCAGATCACGGTACCAGGCATTCATCCCCGCCAATACCTGAAGCAACAGAATAGCAACACCAAAGTAGCCCAAGGTAAAAACGGGTCGGGCCGATCGCTTATTTCCGTCAATCCAGTACGCGGCAATCAGAGCCAGCGTATAATGGCCAAAGTGCCGGAAAAGTCCCCGGGGTTTTTCGTAGGTGAACACGAAAATGAAGAAAACACTGGCCACGAGTATAAGCAGAGCTACCGAAGATTTAGGTTTCGAAAACACCGCAAGTACGGCCAGAGCCAAACCCAGGGCCAGTTTCACGCCTAACCCAAACGGAAACAGCGAGAAATTCCAGAAATGATATTCGGAGAAACTGCTGATGGGGAGAAAACCATGAGCCATCCCCGCGGCCGCGAAGAAAAAAATGCCGGGGTTAAACCCACGCGTCCACTGATTTAAAAAACCGGAGTCTGCGGGTGGCAGCGACTGAGCCGTCCCCACAATACCCGCCAGAATCAGAACAGCTGCTATCAGGGATGTAGTCCGCAACGGCCAGATTCGCCGGGCATTGACTTCCTCGGCCAGTAAGCCCACGGCTAGTCCCAAACCTACCAGAAACGCGAAAACATTGGTTTGAAACAAAAGAAACAATAAACCACTGATTGCCAGCAGATTTTTCTGAGGATTCCGCCAAAGCACACAGATCCCACAAATAATGAGCACACCAATCTGGTAGTTCCGGCTGATGGTTACGTATTCGTAAATGAAGTAGTAACTGAACAGAATAAGGGCTTTTTCGAAAAACCGGAACGGACTTTTGAAGATAATCAGGTAAGCACTGCCCAGGGCCATGGCCCCATGAAGCACCTGCATCACACCGGGGTGATCGAAGAGTTGGGCAAAGGGCCATAGCAGGATAAACCAGAGTAAGGGATGGCCTTCGTAGCGGGCATTAAACGCCAAATCAAGTGGATTGCCCGTACTGGCTACGATGCCCCAGGCCTGTAATTCATCCCGCCACATTTCGTGCTGCCATAAGCTGCAACTCATGAAAAAGGCATACGTAACGAATAGGGCATAGTTTGCTCTTGGCGTGGACATAACGTGGTTAGAATTCGCGGTGAGGGTTCAAGGGAAAAGATAGAAATACGTCTGTAAACCACTAGCGGGAGGTTTTACAGGGAATAGCGACAGTGCAAGTATACACTTATTGCGGGAATTACAGACGCTAAACGGGCTGGCCATTCCCCTTTTTATTTGTACATCTATCCGACCTGATAAAGATGGTCCTATACGTCGTTGTGAACGCCCTGTCCGTACTGAAACACCCAGGCGTCTCATGGGTTCGGATCAAACGGGCCTACACCCTGAAATTTTCGTGTACATTTGATGATAGTAATCAGGTCATTTATGAAAACGCGTACCCTCGACGAATTCTATCAGGCCGTAGCCACTTCGGGCCAACGTAACGCAGAAGCCTTTTTACCCCCGGGTATTTCAAAAGAAATCGGCCATTTCAATGTCTTCAGTATAGGCGAAGTATTTCAAACATTTCGGGAGACGGGACAAGCGGCGATGCCTTATAATCGACGGTCGTATTACAAAATAAGCTTCATTCAGGGACGTAATCGGGCTGAATACGCGGACAAAACCATTGACATTGAAAGCAGTGCTTTGTTGTTTGCCACGCCTAAAATACCCTACCACTGGTTGCCGCAGGATTTGGAGCAGGCCGGGTACTTCTGCGTCTTTACCAAAGAATTTTTGTTAGCGACCCAAAGCGGCGTAGTGCTCGACGAATTACCGATCTTTCAAACCGGTGCGTACCCCGTTTTTCAGCTTTCCGAAGAAGAGTCGGTACAGATGGAGCTGATTTTCAGAAAGATGCATCGGGAGCTGGCCTCGGATTATCTCTACAAGTACGATCTGATCCGGGCGTATTTACTGGAACTCATCCATCGGGGACAAAAGCTTCAACCCCTTACGGCGGCCCGTCATACGGGTACTGCCCGCACGTCTTCGCTGTTTGTGGAATTACTCGAACGGCAATTTCCCATTGAATCCCCCCACCAGCCCCTTACACTCCGAACGGCCAAGGACTTTGCCAATCGTTTATCCATCCACGTTAATTCGCTTAATCGGGCGTTGAAAACCACGACGGGCAAAACCACGACGGATCTGATTAGCCAGCGACTTACCCAGGAAGCCAAACGCTTGTTGAAACACACGGACTGGAATATCTCAGAAATTGCGTATGGTCTGGGGTTTGAAGAAGTGGCCCATTTTTCCAATTTCTTTCGAAAGCAAACGTCTTCGTCGCCGCTAAGCTTTCGAAAATAAGTACGCGTTTGAATTTCGCAAACATCGGTTTGATGTTTACAAAGGCGTCCAGGGTCAGCTTATCACCTTTGTAGCTTAACTTTTCACACGCTATGACACGCAAAATTGCACTCGTTACGGGCGGAAGTCGCGGACTCGGTCGGGATATGGCTCTTCGCATGGCCCAAAAAGGGATAGACGTTATCCTTACCTACCATACCCAGCCGGAAAAAGCAGTAGCCGTAGCCGCTGAGATTGAAACACTGGGAAGAAAAACCGCCGTCTTACCTTTTAATGTCGGAGCGATTAGCGAATTGGGTACGTTTGTCTCGGCCCTACAAACGACTCTGCAAGAAACTTTCGCTACAAACAAATTTGATTTTCTGATCAATAACGCCGGTATGAATCTGGTCATTCCCTCCTTCGCCGAAACCACGGAAGATCAATTCGATACCCTACTCAACATCCACTTTAAAGGCGTATTTTTCTTAACGCAGAAACTCCTGCCTTTACTTAATGATAATGGCGGTATTGTCAATATTTCGACGGGTTTAACTCGCCTGACCTTCCCGGGATCTGCTACGTATGCTAGTATGAAAGCAGGAATTGAAGTACTGACCCGGTATCTCGCGAAAGAGCTGGGCCCTAGAGGAATCAATATCAATGTAGTAGCTCCGGGAGCCATTGCGACGGACTTCAGCGGCGGGCGACTCAAAAATACACCGCAACTACAAGAGCACCTGAAAAGCGTCACGGCGATTCCCCGGATTGGTCAGCCCGAAGACATTGGTGGTGTGGTTGCCTTTCTGTGTACACCCGAAGCCAAGTGGGTCAATGCTCAACGGATTGAGGTTTCGGGAGGTCTGCAACTGTAAGTTCTCCGCCGGAATTAAAGCCAAGCCGCGGCAAGCTCCAATGGGCTGCCGCGGCTTGGTTATGAAGCTTACTCTTTCAGAGAAACCGGTACTTCCAGTGTAGCCCATTTCAAGGTAAATCCTTGGGGTGTCACTTCATACAGCAAACGCTCACTGGCAGAGGCCATTGCTTTGGGTTTCGCCGTCACGGTCAGTACGTCGTTTGCCCGATCCAGGTTCGCTTCTCCCGTCCGTTTCACGCCCCACTGGCCCGTTTGAGAGTTAAAGATAAACGTCCACTGTTTTTCTTCGGGAATAGCAAATAGCGTGTACTTACCCGCGGGCAAGCTTTTTCCTCCGACCTGAATCGCTTGGTCCGTTTCAAAAGTGGTGGCCTCGTTGGCTCCCGCCCGCCATACTTTACCGTAGGGAACCAGTTCGCCCCAAACGGCACGACCTTTCACCGAAGGACTATTGTATTGAATGGTTACGGTTGCCGTACCAATTTTTCCCGTAGCCGTGGCCGGTGGGCTGGGTCGCTGGCTCTTATCTCCCTGAGCCATCACCAGCGATGACATACCGAGAAAGAAAAGCAGGGTTAATGTAAAATGAGTGCCAGGTTTCATGAGGTTTGATTTTAGATCGTGAAAGAGTATTCAGGGCAGGTTTACCCGGTTCTGCCAAGTTACCATTTTTACAGTAACCTTTTCAATCTCAGGCCTTTAATTGCTACACCTACGATTGTCAAAATTTAGTTTTACGATAACCCCGGAGAGCATTAGACTAAAAGATACCTGCGGACCAGGTTCAGGCGGCGGGGATGGACGGTTTATCACTTTCCAGCGTACAGCGGTTCCCGTTATTACTCTAAAAAACGAATGAGTAAAACCCGCTAGTGACTGCTTTTTTTAAAACGATACAGATACGGAGCTGTATGGGCCGCACCCGTGTACTTTTTGTGAAGACGTTCCAAAACCCCCAGATCCAGGATTTTCTTCTGAAAGTTGTTGATCGGAAACGAGCGATCATAAACGGCTTCGTACAATTCCTGTACTTCCCGCATCGTAAAGGTTTCCGGCAGAAGGTTAAAGGCAATGAGTTTCTGATCCAGATTCTGGCGGAGTGCCTGGAGTCCGTACTCCAGGATTTCCCGGTGGTCGTGGATCATCTCGGGGATATCCTGAATCGTTCGCCATTCGAGGTATTCGTCAAACTCGCCACACTGGGGATTCACTTTCGTAAGATCTACCAGGGCATAGTAGCCAATGCTGATAAAGCGACTGGTCAGCCATTCCAGTACTTCGGCATCGAATCGCTCGTGATCAAATCGTTGTAATTCTGACTTGACCGTTTCCCGATACTTACTCGTCACGATACGGTTTTCATCCCCAAATACCCGAAACTGTTCCAGATATATATTCGTCAATCCCGTTCTTTCCCGGAGAATACGACTGGCCGCGTGATCGATTCCTTCCGTTTTAAGGATAAAACCACCCGGTAACGAAAATACCCCTTTCCCAAATTTGAATTTGGCCACCAGTACTTTCAATGCTTTTGCCTCGTAACCGAAAATCACACAGTCAATGGACACCTGTGAGATATAAGTTGCACTACCCAGTTTCTGCATGATTCTTCCAATCTGCCTGGTCTGACTAAAAACCAGTATTCGCACAAAATTATTACTATTTATAGTTTAAATAATATTTTTATAATTTATCTTCTTCAATATAGATGATAACAGATTCTCCCTATCTTTGATGTATACCTCTCATACTCATCCCTGTTTTCTATGGAGACGCGAAACAATGCTTCGGAATGGCGGTCTGTCAGGGCCGCCCTGCTCCTTTTTTTGATGCTTCTATCCGTTAAGAGCATCGCTCAGAAAGACACCACAAGTTTCGTTCACACCCTCGACATACATACGGGAAAAATCGATACAGTCTTCCGGATTCAGAAACATCTCGAAGCTCCCAACTGGCATCCGGACCAGTATCTGATTGTCAATAGCAAAGGAAAACTCTTTCGGCTTCCGCTGAACGCCCCCAGCCTTCAGGAACTCAATACCGGATTTGCGAACCAATGCAACAACGATCACGGCATTTCACCGGATCGAAAATGGCTGGCGATCAGTCACAATGACAAACAGCACCCTTCGCCCAAATCTTACAAATCGGCCCTTTACATCCTGCCTATCCAAGGAGGAGAACCTCGAAAAATCACGCAGGAAGTACCTTCGTTCTGGCATGGCTGGAGTCCGGACGGCAAAACCCTGGTTTACTGCGGCGAACGAAACGGCAATTTTGACATTTACACCATACCTACGGAAGGAGGCTCGGAAAAGAGGCTGACCCGTACAGAAGGACTCGACGATGGTCCGGAATATTCCAGCGATGGCAAATACATTTATTTCAATTCCTACCGCACAGGACACATGCAGGTTTGGCGGATGCGATCCGACGGGTCCAGCCCCGAGCAGTTAACCTCCGACCAGTATTCCAACTGGTTTCCTCATCCCTCGCCCGATAATCAGTGGCTCGTTTACATTGCGTATACTTCCGATGAAAAGCAGAATCATTTATTCGGCAAAAACGTAAAACTTCGCCTGATGAATCTGAAAACCAAAACTATTCAGGATATTACACCCGTTTTTTACGGTGGGCAGGGTACGATCAATGTACCTTCGTGGAGTCCCGACAGTCGGAAGATTGCCTTTGTCAGCTACGCCGTCAAGTAATTTAACGTCATCACCTCATGGATAAACATTCCTCTAAATCAAGAAGACAATTTCTGCAAAAAATCGCGGCTACCAGTCTGGCTGCGGCCTCTTCGCCCCTTTCCTCCCTGGCTGCTCAAGCCAAGGCAGAAGAACGCATGCTTCAGTTTGAAAAGAGAATTTCTGCTAATGACACCATTCGTCTCGGGGTGATTGGATACGGGGTGCAGGGCCACTTTGACTTAAATACAGCCCTTAAAGTACCGGGTGTCGAATTG
>JAAIGE0101136687.1_pt1 | contig 16750 bp, 17 predicted proteins | sample 6487951 | NCBI WGS metagenome assembly JAAIGE01 (sample SAMN13974128, study PRJNA590717) | phyllosphere metagenome | biome: tomato field; feature: multiple bacterial spot infested tomato fields; material: tomato leaves; isolation source: leaves from tomato fields | host: Solanum lycopersicum ... | reverse complement strand
GGGCACGGTGACGACGGCCGCGGCGTCCATCGGTGCGACAGAGGCGGCCGATGCGTCGTCGTCTGCCGCCGCCGCGTCGACGCCCGCGTCGCAGCCACCGGCCTCCTCGGCTTCGGCCACGACCTCGGCAACGACCGGTGCCGAGCCGGCCGCGGCCACCGAGCCCACCGAGCCCGCGAAGAAGCGCGCACCCCGCTCGACAGCGCGCTCGACTGTCGGCACACGGTCGACCTCGAAGGCGACCCGCGGTGCGGTGTCGACCGCTGACTCCGCGACAGAGGCCGCCGGCGGCGCAGAAGCCGAGGGCTCAGGCACGGAGACCACCACGTCGGAGCGCGCGCCGAAGGCGACGGCATCCCGCTCCACCGCCGCGAAAGCCACGGCATCCGGCACGAAGTCGGCCGGATCGCGTACCGCGAAGTCACAGGCCGCGAAGTCGGACACCGCTACGTCAGGCGCCGAGGCGTCGAGCACTGCGAAGTCGAGCACTGCGAAGTCGAGCACTGCGAAGTCGAGCACTGCGAAGTCGAGCACTGCGAAATCGGGCACGGCCTCCTCGAACTCAGCCGAGACCACCACGAAGGCGACGGCCGCGAAGTCGACCGCCGCGAAGACGACGGCCGCGAAGACGACGGCACCGAAGACGACGGCATCGAGGACTCGTCGTCAGACGCCCGCGGCTGTCGACGCGCCCGAGCCCGCGGCATCCGACTCCGCTGTCTCTGACTCCGCTGTTTCCGACGCTGCCGTTCCCGACGCCGGATCGTCGCCCGAGGCTGCGAAGGCTCCCCGCCGACGGGCGCCCCGGCGCGCGTCGAGCGGCAGCTGACGGCCGAGCGCTCGGTCGGATGCTCTATCGAGCGCTCGGCCGGGCGCGGACGCGCGCGACCGCGAGGCCGCCGCGGTGCGGCTCAGCGTCGGCGTGAGAGTCGGCGACCCCGGTCGAGAGCGCGCGACAGTGCACGCCGGCCGCGCCCGCGCGAAGAGATCACCGGCACCGGCTGCGTGACGACCGCCTCCACCGTCATCGAGCCGCTCGTGGGGCCCACGACCGGCACCGGCAGGGTCGCGGTGGTGATGTGGTCTTCGCGGGCGATCGGCATCGTGGCCAGCTCGCGGTGGGCTCGCAGGTAAGCGGGCACGAGAATCACCACGGCGCCGAGCCAGGCCAACGGGTTCGACCAGGCGACGCCGGCGAAGCCCATCACCGCGCCGAGTACGACCGCCGCTCCCACGCGCGCGAACAGCTCGACGATGCCGGTGACCGTCGGCACGACGGTGTGACCGAGGCCCTGCAGGGCTCCACGCAGCACGAACAGCACCCCGAGCATCGTGTAGGTCGCGCCGTTGATGATGAGCATCAGTGCGGCCAGTCCGACGACGTCGTCGGCCCCGTCGCCGACGAACAGGCGCACCAGCGGGGCACCGAACGCCACGAGCACCACGCCCAGCACGACCGAGCCGACGAGGGCGAGCCAGATCGCCTCGACGACACCCCGACGGATGCGGTCGGGACGGCCTCCGCCGTAGTTCTGCGCGACGAACATCGACACGGCCAGGCCGAGCGACTGCAGCAGGGCCACGGCGAGGCCGTCGACGCGGGATGCCGTGGTGTACGCAGCGACCGCGTCGGCGCCAAGCTCGTTCAGCCGCACCTGCACGGCGAGCGTCCCGATCGCGATGATCGATGCCTGGAAGCCCATCGGCAGGCCGAGGCGCAGGTGCACGGCGAGGTCGGCCCGGGTGACCTTCCAGTCGGCGCGGCTCATGCGCAGGACCGGGATGCGGCGGCGGATGTAGTCGAGACAGAGCACGACCGAGAGCGCCTGCGACACGACGGTGGCGAGAGCCGCGCCGCCGACGCCCCAGCCGAGGGGGCCGACCATGAGCACGACGAGCGCGACGTTGAAGACGCAGGCGATGGTGAGGAAGATCAGGGGCGTGCGCGAGTCGCCGATGGCGCGGATGATCGCCGCGAGGTAGTTGAAGAACATCGTCGCCGCGGCGCCGAGAAAGCTGACGACGGCGAACGTCGTCGCCTCGTCGAGCAGCTCGGGCGGGGTCTGCAGCAGCTCGAGCAGCGGGCGCGAGATGAAGGGCGCGCCGACGGTCAGGATGACGCTGGTGATGGCGGTGAGCAGCGCACCCGCCGCGACCGATCGGCGCACCGCGGCCTCGTCACGTGCGCCGAAGGCCTGCGCCGTGGGAATCGCGAAGCCCGACGTCAGACCCCACGAGAAGCCGATCAGCAAGAAGAGCATGCTGCCGGTGGCTCCCACCGCGGCGAGCGAATCGACGCCGAGCCACCGGCCCACGACGATCGCATCGGCGAAGTGGTAGAGCTGCTGCACCACGTTTCCGATGAGCAGGGGCACCGAGAACGCGAGGATGACGCGCCAGGGTCGGCCGGTCGTGAGGGTGCGGGACATCGCGGAGGCTTTCGAGGATCGGGTGCGGGCACGACAACGGCGATGCCGAGGGGCACCGCCGGCACCCAGTCTATCGAAACGATTCGGGTTCGACGACGGGATGCCCGGCCGTCCCGGCTCACTTGCTGTCGATGCGCCCGATTGGGTCGAGGCTGTCGCGAAATGCGGACCGGGCATCGTGCCAGCTGTTCTCGGCGACGTGCAGCGCGGTCCGAAGATAGGCGGTACTCAAGCGCTGGATGACGGCCACGCGCTCCGGGTTCTCGTCGGTCGTCTCGGCCACGTCATAGCCGACGATCCCGCCGAGCGAGTGCTCGGCGCCGTGCAGAGTGAGAAGGTCGGTGGCGCCGGGGCTGTACGTGTATGCGTCGGTGAACCAGTCGGGCCCTCGGCTCGACATCGCGGACTGGTCACGATCGCCGGCGATCACGAGGGTGGGGGTCGTCAACTGAGGGAACGACGGGCGCATGAACGGAAAGTTCGCCTGCGCGAACGGATGGAGGTCGTCTCCGCCGAGGCCGGTCGCGGCGAACAGGATGCCGGCGGTGATGCGCGGGTCGGACATGTCCTCGCCGACCCGGCCCTCGTGATCGAGGATCCTCGCGCCGAGGAGCGATTGCGCCGACTGTCCGCCCCACGAGTGACCGGTGGCGGCCACTCGACTGCGGTCGATACGGCCGGCGAGGCCGGGGACCGCATTCTCGACGGTGTTGAGCTGGTCGAGGATGCGGGTGAGGTCGGCGATGCGTTCGGTCCAGATCGTCGGGAACACCGGATGATCGAACCTGAAGCCGTTCCTGCGCGAGTCGAGGTGCGTCGGCTGGATCACGACGAACCCTCGAGACGCCCAGAATGACGCGAGCGGGGCATATCCGTCCAGGTTCCAGCCGTTGCCGTGTGAGAACAGGACCACGGGCAGGTTCGTGCCTGTCGTCGGTGCCGAGACGCGCACCTCGAGGGGTACGGCTCGATCCGGCGCCGATAGCTCGAGAGGGGCGACGGAGACGACGGGCGCGCCGGTGCCGATGATGTCGTTCAGGCTGTCGAGGAGTGAGGGAGTCATGTCGATTCTTTCCCGAGGAAGGTCACTCCGATAGGTTTGACGGAGCAGCGTTCCGAAACTTTACGGAACCATGATCCGAAATGCAAGAACAGGCGAACGCGGTCGGAGAACAGGCCTATGACTGATATGCAGAGAGAACTGCCGAGCGTCGCGCCGTCTTCGCGCGTGGGTCGCCCGCGGAGGAGCGAGCAGGCTCTCCTCGAGGCGGCCGCCGCGGTCTTCGTGACGTCCGGCGTCGATGCCCCGGTTCGCGAGATCGCGGCCCGGGCCGGGGTGGGCGTCGGAACGATCTACCGCCACTTTCCGAACCGTTCAGAGCTCGTGGTGGCGGTCTATCGGCATCAGGTCGAGGCGTGCGCAGAAGCAGGCCCACGACTACTGGCGGAGAGCGCGAGCCCCGAGACTGCTTTCCGAGCCTGGGTCGCGCTCTTCGTGGAGTTCCTCGTCACGAAACACGGCCTCGCTGATGCCCTCCGCGGAAACAAGGCCGGCTCCGATTCTCTGCACGCCTACTTCGTCGGACGTCTCGTTCCGGTGTGCGACTCCCTCCTGCAGGCGGCACTCGCAGCGGCTGGTGCGACCGCGCCGGTCGATGCCTATAACGTCCTCAAGGGCATCGGCAATCTCTGCATCGGGGCGGCCGGAGACGACCGCTACGACGAGTCGGCTCTCGTGCAGCTGTTCGTCTCGGGCGTGCTCGCGGACTAGTCGCGCTCCGAGGTTGCACGGGAGCGTGCGGCGTGCGAGCGAGCCTTCATCCTGTTGCCGCAGGTGGCCATCGAGCACCACTTCGCTGTCCCGGGGCGACTGTGATCGACGAGGAAGAGGTTGCACTCGGCGTTCGCGCAGGCGCGGAGGCGGCCGGGAGATCGCGAGAGCACGTTCGACCAGGCGAGCACCGCCTCCGTCGCGAGTCCACCGCCTCGGAGATCCCAGTGCACGCCGTCCGCGGTGACGCAGGGCACCCGAACCGCGCCCTCGACGATCGTGGCGAGTTCTTCGAGGGCTGCGGCGTCGTCCCCGCGGATGACGGAATGCAGCGCGTCACGGGCGCGGCGCAGCTCTGCCACCTCGTCGTCATCGCCGGTGCCGCCCCACCTCTGCGAGAAGGTCCGCCCCGAGGCCCCGTCGAGAAGGTCCACCGGTGAGCCGTCGACGATCGGGGCGCTGTTCACAACGGCCAGCAGTAATTCCTCATCCCGATCCATGACTCCACTTTCCTCTACCTGGGCGGTGCGACGGTTCCTATGCTACGGTGACTAACCGGTAAATCTTCTGAAAGGGGTTACATCTCATGGTCGCAGTTCATCACCGCACCGTCACCGTCGACGGTCTCGACGTGTTCTATCGTGAAGCGGGCCCGGTCGACGCTCCCGTCCTTCTGCTGCTGCACGGATACCCGACGAGCTCTCACATGTTCCGACACCTCATCCCCGCCCTGGCCGATCGGTACCATGTCATCGCACCCGACCACATCGGCTTCGGACGCTCGTCCGCCCCGTCGGTCGACGATTTCACCTATTCGTTCGCCGCGCTCGCAGAGGTCACCGAACGATTCCTCGAGGCCGTCGGCGTGACGCAATACACGATCTACGTGCAGGACTATGGCGCCCCGATCGGTTGGCGTCTCGCTCTGGCTCACCCCTCCGCAGTGACCGGCGTGATCTCGCAGAACGGAAACGCGTACGAGGAAGGCTTCGTTCCCAGCTTCTGGGATGACATCTGGACCGACGCCGCCGAGCGGACCGACCAGACCCGCGACGCGCTGCGTCCCGCGCTCGGGCGAGGGGCAGTCGAATGGCAGTACACCCACGGTGTGCCCGACCGGTCGACCGTCGATCCCGACGCGTGGGAGCACGACCTCGCGCTCCTCGCACGCCGCGGTCAGGACGAGATCCAGCTGACGCTCTTCCGGGATTACGCGACCAACCGTGCTCTGTACCCCGCTGTTCACGAGTGGCTCCGCACCTCGGGCGTTCCCGTCCTGGCCATCTGGGGACGCAACGACGAGATCTTCGCTGCGGCCGGCGCGAGCGCCTTCCTGCAGAACAGTCCGGACGCGCGCATCGAACTCGTCGACGGTGGTCACTTCCTTCTCGAGTCGCACCTCGACGTCGTGGCGGACACGATCAGGGACTGGCTCGCGAGCCGCGGCTGAGCGCGGACCGTATCGCGCGGGTTGGCCGCAGCTATCCAATGCTGGCAGTATCGACGGATGCCGAACCCGAAGTCCTCGCCGTCGTTCGACGATGCCGAGCACGATCATCCGACGGATGACGATTCCGGTCGGCTCATCAAAGCGGCATCCAATCGACTTTTCTGGCAGCCGGGTGAGCCGTTCGTGTATCCGTACGAGATCGACCTGAGCGTAGACGACGGCACGTGGACGGTGCACATCGGCGAGGGGGTGACGTTCAGCACCGCGGGCGCCGACGTCTCGGCCGACGAGGCGCTGACGTCGTGGCGTGCGCACTTCGTCAAAGCGGAGGGTGAGTGGCTGGTGCCCTACCTTCGCCGCATCGCCGCGGGCGAGACCGTGCGAATGCGGGACCTCATCGACGAGTTCGAGCGACGCCACGGTCGCGAGCCCGTCGTCTACCTCTGACCTGCGCGCGGCCGCGGGGATCACCGATGGGGTCACTGCCGCGCGATCAGGTCATTGAGGCGATGCAGAACCCGATCAGCACGAGTCCACCGGCGAACACACCGGGGGCGATCAGTCCAACGCCGAAGCGGTAGCGGGGACGTGACGAGTCCTCGTCGATGGTCAGTCGACGTTGATCGCCCAGGGGCCGGAGCCGCCGTAGTTCACGGATTCGACGGTTGCGTCCGGCTCTGCGAAGAACAGCTGGCACCCTGTTGCGACTCCGTTCTCGACCTCGCCGCGGCCGGAGCACTCGAATTCACCGATTCCATACAGATTGACGGGCGTCATCGTGCCCGCAGAGCTTCGGCCTTTCCAATTGACGGCCGGCATCGTCGAGTCTTCGCCGCCACCGAAATCGACTTCGTAACGGACGAAGTACGGCGTCTGTCCGTCCACCTCGTCGAGACCGGTCAGCATCGAGATGTCGGCTGCCGACATCTCTTCTACAGCGGTCACCGTCAGGGTGCCGTCGCCGAAATCGTCCGACTCGCCGATCGCGATCGTACTCGTGCCGCCGCAGCCCGCGAGCAGCATGAGCGTTGCTGTAGTCGCGCCGAAACCGTCAATTTCCCCCATGAATTCATGGCCGAGGGTACAGACGTCGACGGTGTCTCGTATTCGCTTGACGCGAGGCTTGCGCGCAAATAGCGCGTCTCACGGCTGTTGCCGGAACCCGCATCAGGCCATGCGGGAAATGCCTCATCGGATCGCTTCGGTCGACGTCGCAGCCGCCCAACCTGCCCGCCGGAAACGATCGTTATCGGCACACCATGCGCCGGTCGTTCGGAAGCGCTGCCAGAAACGTGAGTCGATACCTGGTTGTGGTGACCGCTTCCGGTGGACCGATTGCGTCGCGGCGCTGCGGGCCCAACCGAGGATACAGAGAATGCTGAATTAACAGAACGCTGTACGCCGGGATGCGACGCCTTTTCGTCTGGTCTGTTGCGATCCATACCCTAGGGGGGTACGGTATACCCGTGAACGGTTACGAGGGCAACAAGGACGACCTGCAGAAGCGACTGCGTCGGGTCGAGGGTCAGGTGCGTGGGATCGCGCGGATGGTCGATGAAGACAAGTACTGCATCGACATCCTCACGCAGGTGTCTGCCGCGACGAAGGCCCTGGAAACGGTGGCGCTGTCCCTGCTGGGCGACCACCTAAGCCATTGCGTCGCTGAAGCGAGCGCCGAAGGCGGGCAGGTGGCTGCGGAGAAGATCCGTGAGGCCAACGACGCCATTGCCCGTCTCGTCCGTTCTTGATCACACACCGAATCCCTTGGAGGAGCACATCATGACTGACCGCATCGACCTCGGTCTGACAGACACCAACGCCGGCTGCGCCTGCTGCGCCACATCCGCAACGACGGACGCTCCCGCATCGACCGCCGCTGCCGTCACGGAAGACGTCCTGGTAGACGGGATGACGTGCTCGCACTGTGTGTCGAGCGTCACTGAGGAGCTGATCGCGATCGACGGTGTGGAGAACGTCACAGTTGACCTGAATGCCGGCGGTACGTCCCGCGTCACCATTCACAGCGCCGCGCCGATCGACTCTGACGCGGTGAAGGCCGCGGTCGAGGAGGCCGGCTACACCCTGGCAGGTAGCCCCGCATGAGCACGGTCGACGTCGAGCTCGATATCTCCGGGATGACGTGCGCTTCCTGTGCGACCCGGATCGAACGCAAGCTGAACAAGCTTCCCGGTGTGGAAGCGACGGTGAACTACGCCACCGAGAAAGCACGTGTTCGCGGGCACGACGTCGACCCCGCCACCCTCATCGCCACGGTCGAATCCGCCGGTTACCAAGCAGCCCTCCCCGCACCGCCGGCAACCGATGACCACGCCGAGGAGGCGCGCAGCTCGGAGGCCGACGAGGTAGGGGCGCTGCGGCGCCGGCTGCTGATTAGCACTGCACTGTCGTTGCCGGTCGCGGTGCTGTCGATGGTCCCGGCGTTGCAGTTCGAGTACTGGCAGTGGCTGGCGCTCACCCTCACCGCCCCGGTCGCGGTATGGGGGGCGTGGCCCTTTCACCGGGCCGCGGCGGTCAACGCCCGTCACGGCGCGGCCACCATGGACACTCTCATCAGCGTCGGCGTGATCGCCGCGTTCGGATGGTCCCTCTACGCACTGTTCTTTGGCGAGGCAGGCATGCCCGGGATGACGATGACTTTCACCCTGATCGGCACCCCGCAGGCCGGCGGACATGAGATCTACCTGGAAGTCGCGGCGCTGGTCACCGTCTTCATCCTCGCGGGCCGCTATGCCGAAGCACACGCGAAGAAGTCATCGTCGGAGGCGCTGCGGGCACTGCTGGAGATGGGCGCGAAGCACGCCACAAAGCTCGTCGACGGTGTCGAACGGACGGTGCCGGTCGCGCAGCTCGCTGTCGGAGACACCGTGCTTGTCCGGCCGGGGGAGAAGGTTCCCTCTGACGGGCTGGTGATCGATGGTTCCTCCGCAATCGACGCCAGCATGCTCACCGGAGAATCGGTGCCCGTCGAAGTGACCGCCGGGTCCCGCGTGGTCGGCGCCACGGTGAACGTCGGTGGTCGCCTCATCGTCGAAATCACCCGGATCGGGGCGGACACCGAGCTTGCCCGCATGCGCCGGCTGATGGAGGAAGCCCAGACCGGCAAAGCCAAGGTGCAGCGCATCGCTGACCGCGTCTCTGCCGTCTTCGTTCCCATCGTCATCGGACTAGCCGTGGCCGCGTTCCTCGGCTGGACAATCGCTGGAGCCTCGCTCGAGCTGGCCTTCACCGCGGCGGTCGCCACCCTGATCATCGCGTGCCCCTGCGCCCTCGGTCTCGCCACCCCCACCGCGCTGCTGGTCGGGACCGGCCGCGGCTCCCAGCTGGGCATCCTGATCCGCGGACCGCAAGTGCTGGAGCAGACCCGCACAGTCGACACCATCGTGCTCGACAAGACCGGCACGGTCACCACCGGTCAGATGACCGTCACAAGCGTCCGCCCCGTGGCAGGTGTCACCCGGGACGAGCTGTTGCGCGTTGCGGCGGCGGTCGAGGCAGGGTCTGAGCACCCGGTCGCCCGTGCCGTCGCCGCTGCCACCCCGGCGGGCGCCTACGCGGACAGCTTCGCGTCGCACGCCGGGTTCGGCGTCCAGGGGATCGTGGAGGGGTCTGCGGTCGTTGCGGGCCGGGCGTCCTGGCTGGCCGAGCAATGGGGCATCCACCCGCCGGCCGAAGCCGCCGCCGAGCTGAATGTTCTCGCGCGAACCGGTACCGCGATCGCGGTCGGTCGCGACGGGGAGTACCTCGGCGCGATCGGGGTGGCCGACACCGTGAAACCGACCAGCGCCGCCGCGATTGCCCGCTTCCAGGCGCTCGGCTTGCGCCCGGTGCTGCTCACCGGCGACAACACCACCACCGCCGCACGAATCGCCGCGGAGGTCGGCATCCCTGACGTGCACGCCGAAGTCACTCCTGCTGGAAAGCTTGATGTGATCCGCCAGCTTCAGGACGACGGGCACGTGGTCGCGATGGTCGGTGACGGCGTCAACGACGCCGCCGCCCTCGCCGCCGCCGACCTCGGCCTGGCCATGGGCGGAGGCACGGACGCCGCGATTGCCGCCAGCGACATCACCATCGTCTCCGGCGACCTCACCGTCGTCGCTGACGCGATCCGCCTCTCCCGCCGCACCCTCGGCACCATCAAGGGCAACCTGTTCTGGGCGTTCGCGTACAACGTCGCCGCTATCCCGATTGCGATGGCCGGCCTGCTCAATCCTCTCGTCGCCGCAGCGGCGATGGCGTTGTCGTCGGTGTTCGTCGTGACCAACAGCCTCCGGCTGCGCCGGTTCCGACCCGACCCGGCACCCGCCCCTACGACCCCCGTTCCCGTGCCCCAACCGGCCTGACCCGTGCCGCCGCACCGGCGCACCCAGCGAAGGAGGCTTCAATGAGCCAGCACGACCACCACAACCACTCCGATCACCCAGACCACCACGCCCCGGCGACTGCCACCCAACACGATCACGCAGCGATGAGTCACCCGCGCAGCGAGGACGACCGGGCGCCCGCTGCGGGTCATTCCGGGCACGGTCATGCCGACCACGGCGGGCACGCCGGACACGGAGACCACGTTGCCCGGTTCCGACGGCTGTTCTGGATCATGCTGATCCTCGCGGTGCCCGTCGTGGGGTTCTCCATGATGTTCTCGATGCTGATCGGATACCCGCTGCCGGACGCGGCGTGGGTGGGATGGGTGTCCCCAATCCTCGGCACCGTCATGTACGTGTGGGGCGGCGCCCCGTTTCTCGCCGGCGCCGTCAGCGAGCTCCGCGCCCGCAAACCCGGCATGATGCTCCTCATCGCCCTTGCGATCACCGTCGCGTTCCTCGCCTCATGGGGTGCAAGCATCGGACTGCTGCACCACGAGCTGGACTTCTGGTGGGAGCTGGCGCTGCTGATCGTCATCATGCTCCTCGGGCACTGGATCGAGATGCGATCCCTCGCCCAGACCACCTCCGCCCTGGACTCCCTCGCTGCGCTCCTGCCCGACGAGGCCGAGAAAGTCGAGGGGGACACCACCGTCACCGTCGCCCCCGCCGAGCTGCAGGTCGGTGACGTCGTCGTTGTCCGTCCCGGTGGACGGGTACCCGCAGATGGCCGGATCGTGCAGGGCTCGGCCAGCATGGACGAGTCCATGATCACCGGCGAATCCCGCCCGGTTCGCCGCAGCGACGGAGACCAGGTCATCGCCGGCACCGTCGCCACGGACTCCGGGGTCAGGGTGGAAATTAGCGCGGTCGGACAGGACACCGCTCTCGCCGGCATCCAGAAGCTCGTCACCGAAGCGCAGAACTCCTCATCCCGCGCGCAACGCCTCGCGGACCGTGCCGCGGGGTGGTTGTTCTGGTTCGCTCTCGGGGCGGCCGCTGTCACCGCCGCAGTCTGGACCCTGGTCGGGTTCCCCGATCAAGCGGTCATCCGCACCATCACCGTGCTCGTCATCGCCTGCCCGCACGCCTTGGGTCTGGCCATCCCGCTGGTGGTGTCCATCGCCACTGAGCGCGCCGCCCGCGGCGGCGTGCTGATCAAGGACCGCCTCGCGCTGGAGAGCATGCGCACCGTCGACACGGTCCTGTTCGACAAGACCGGCACCCTCACCAAGGGCACCCCCGCCGTCACCTCGGTCGCCCCGGCCGCCGGCATCGACGGAGACGAGCTTCTGGCGTGGGCCGCGGCCGCCGAAGCGGACTCGGAACACCCCCTGGCTCGGGCGATTGTGAACGCCGCGCAGGAGAAGCAGCTCACCGTCCCCACCGCCAGCGACTTCGAGTCCTCACCGGCCGTCGGTGTCCGTGCGCGGGTGACCGGCCGCACCATCCAGGTCGGCGGCCCCCACATGCTCGACCAGGAAGACGCAGCCGAACTGCCGGTCGCGGACGAGTGGCGCAAGGAGGGCGCGATCATCCTGCACGTGCTCGTCGACGGGCAGGTCGCGGGGGCGCTGCGCTTGGCGGACGAGATCCGTCCCGAGTCCCGCAACGCCGTCGACGCCCTGCATCAGCGGGGCGTGCAGGTGGTCATGATCACCGGAGACGCCGAAGCCGTCGCCGCATCGGTCGCCGCCGACCTCGGTATCGACCGGTTCTTCGCCGGGGTCCGCCCCGAAGACAAGGCGTCCAAGGTGAAGGAGCTTCAAAGCGAAGGCCGCAAGGTCGCCATGGTCGGTGACGGGGTCAACGACGCACCGGCCCTCGCGCAAGCCGACGTCGGCATCGCTATCGGCGCCGGCACCGATGTGGCGATCGCGTCCGCCGGTGTCATCCTCGCCAGCGACGACCCCCGCTCCGTGCTGTCGGTGATAGAACTGTCCCGAGCCAGCTACCGCAAGATGAAGCAGAACCTGTGGTGGGCCGCCGGGTACAACCTCATCTCCGTCCCGCTGGCCGCCGGGGTACTCGCTCCCATCGGGTTCGTCCTGCCCATGTCTGTCGGCGCGATCCTGATGTCGCTGTCCACCATCGTCGTGGCCCTCAACGCTCAACTGCTGCGGCGCCTCAACCTCAGCCCGGACGCGGTTACCGACCACTGACAGGAGTGTCGTACCGTGGAAGGAGGGAGGTGACATGTCGCTGATCGCACTGACGGAACGGCTCCACGCCGGACGGTCGATGGCGCGCACCCTTCTGCTGCTCATCGCGGTGACCGCCGCGGTCATCGTCGGCCTGTTGGCCATGCACTCCCTCAACACCCAAACCGCCGCCGACACCGGCCACCAAACCACCGTCGCCACCGCCAGTGCCACCGCTGAGGACCACCACTCCGGCAGCACCGCGACGGGCGAGCCGTGCGCGGACTGCGGTTCAGGCCACTCAGACATGCTCGCGATGGCGTGTGTGCTGGCTCTCCTAGCCACCGTGCTGCTGCTGGGCCGACTCCGCCCGAGCAAAGTGTCGTTGTCGCTCCTGCCGCGCCCGCAGCCACTCAGCGCCGCGCTTCCCGGTGGGCCGAGACTGCGGCTGCCCTCTCTCACCGTTCTCTGCATTAGCCGTACGTGATACGGCCGAGCCGGCGCACCCTGCCGGCCCGGACCTCACCCACCTGTCGATCTGACCGGTGCTCGTTCACGTACCCCTGTATTTGGAGAACTCTGATGAAAATTCGTACCGCAGCGGCCGCTGCGCTCACCCTCGCCGCCGCCGCCCTCGCCCTTGCTGGCTGCGCCGACGGCTCCGGCTCGCAATCCATGCCCGGCATGGACCACGGCAGCAGCTCGTCCCCGTCCTCATCGTCCACGGTGACGGCGGACTTCAACGACGCGGATGTGATGTTCGCGCAGATGATGATCCCGCACCATCAGCAGGCCGTCGAGATGGCTGACATGATCCTGAACAAGGAGGGCATCGACCCGGGCGTGCTCACCCTGGCCTCCGACATCAAGGCCGCCCAGCAGCCCGAGATCGACCAGCTGCAGTCCTGGCTGGACGAGTGGGGCGCCGACATGCCCGATATGGACAGCATGGAGGGCATGGACCACGGCGGCGGCATGATGAGCGAGGACGACATGGCCGCGCTAGAAGCCGCCACCGGCGCCGAGGCGTCCCGGCTGTTCCTCGAGCAGATGACGATGCACCACGAAGGCGCGATCGAGATGGCCCAAGACGAAGTCGACAACGGCCAGAACCCTGACGCGGTCGAGATGGCGCAGACCATCGTCGACACCCAGACCGCTGAGATCGCCCAGATGCAGGAACTGCTCGCGCAGCTCTAAACGCACCCCACCGGTGAGGACGCCCCCGGAGGGCGTCCTCACCGGTGGAATCGAAAGTGGTGCGGGATGCGTACCTACCTGCGCGCGACGGCGAGCTTTGTCGCGCCCACCGGCATGCCCCTCACCGGCTGCACCGCGGCCGAACCACCTTCGGTCGGCGGCGATCACGCTGACACAGCGATGCCGTACGCTCACGCGATCGTGCCCGCACCTGACGGTGACAGCTTCCTCCCTAGCCGCGACGGTGGCGCCACGTCTTCATCACCGACGACAGCAGGACTCAGCCTGCTGCCCTTCACCTAGCCCCCATTTACCGAGAGACCTCAATCCCCTGCATCGACCCTTGACCTCGCTCTAGCGTGACCACACGCCGGGGAAGGTCCCTGAAGAAAGGAAAGCACCCATGACTGTTGCAGATCAGATGCTCGCCACCCACCCGAAGGTCGGCTTTGCCGTAGCACAGGAGACCCTTCTGCGCTGTATCGAGGCGTGCGTCGAATGCGCGCAGGCATGTACCGCCTGCGCAGACGCATGCCTCGGAGAAGACATGGTCGCCGAGCTCATTACATGCATCCGGAAGAACTCGGACTGCGCAGACATCTGCGCCGCCACCGGTGCAGTGCTCTCCCGCCAAACCACACCGGATGTCGCGACGGTTCGCGCCCTGCTCGAAGCCTGCCGCACCGCCTGCGCGTCCTGTGCCGCCGAGTGCGAACAGCACGCAGACATGCACGAGCACTGCCGCGAGTGCGCCGAATCCTGCCGCCGCTGCGAGCAGGCATGCACCGACCTTCTCGCCGCTCTCTAAGTCGGCTCAGGTTCGCAAATCGCCCTGCATGCACAACCCGCCATGGCGGTCGCTGACGGGACGGTCGATGCCGCAATCGACCGTCCCGTCACCTCGCCGCTCCCCCCTCCAACAGGAGACGTCATGACCGCCATCTACATGGCCAAGGAAAGGTCGGCAACGGTCGGAACAGTGACGGCATCGCCCTGGCCAAACCATCATTTAGCGCACACACCACGTTCCCGCTCACCTATACCCCGGCGGCAACCCTTCATCGGGGTGTCCGCCCTCCCGCGACTCGGAAGATCATGAACCGTTTTCTGCCCCTGACCGTCACCACCCTCACCGCGATCGCGATCACCGGGTGCGCAGCTGAGCGACCTTCCCGCAGCGACGCATCGTTGCCAGTGATTCAACACATTCACGGCATAGTCGCCGACCCGCGAGGAGAGGACCTGTTCGTGGCCACCCACGGCGGCATCCTCACCCTCGCCCCCGACGGAGAAATGTCGGGCCCGATCGCGGGGGAGGACCTGGACGCGATGGGATTCACGCTCCGCGGCGAGACCTTCTTTGCCTCCGGCCATCCGGGAACGCAGACCCCGTCGGAACTCGGAGCGCCAAACTTGGGAATCATCCGCAGCGACGACTTCGGCGAAACTTGGTCACCGGTCTCGCTCACCGGAAGCGCCGACTTCCATGTGCTTACCGCCGGGCCGGACGGGACGCTCTATGGACTCGCCTCAAGCAATGCGGATCTGCTCGTCAGCACCGACGACGGCCGGAACTGGTTCAGCGGCGCCGCGCTATCCGCCGTCGACCTCGCAGCTACGGAAGAAGGCATCTACGCCGCAGCAGAACAAGGCCTCCTTCGCAGTAGCGATCGCGGCGCTACGTTTGCCGCCGTCGAAGGAGCGCCACTGCTCTATAGCCTTGCCCCTCAGCCTGACGGCACCATCGCGGGAATTGGAACAGACGATGCTCTGTGGGTGCAAGCAGCAGATGGGGCCTGGGAGCGCCGGGCCACTCTCAGCGGTGCCGCCCAAGCGTTCACCATCACCGACGATGGCCGCTTCATAGTCGCCGACGAGCGCGGCATCGTCGAGATCACCCCGGAGACCACCACCATCATCGCCCCATCGCAATGAGCCGCTCCTCGCGACGGCCGCGACTCCGCTACCCTGCGCAGGTCAGGGTCATCATCGTCTTGGCTTCGACGCTGATTGTCATAATCCTGATCGCCTTAACCCTTCTGCGCGTCGATCGAGCTGACGACCACCCGGGACCGGCAGCGTCAATGTCGGCGGACCCGATCGACCAATAACGATCGTTTCTGGGACGGTCGATTCGTGCGCCGCGGAAGCCTGCCGAAACTCAGGGCCGTATCGAAACCCGGTTTCGGGACAAACGGTTTCGGCAGGGGGTTTTGACGTGCCTCAGGGGCGGCGGCGCTCGATGAGTATCGTGTCGCGCCAGTTGCCAGCCCAGGGGCCGTAGGTCATGTACGCGATGCGTTCGCGGTGGCCGATGCGGCGGAAGCCGGCACGCTCGTGAAGGGCCAGGCTGGCGGTGTTCTCGGGGAAGATGCTTGCTTGCACCGTCCAGATGTCAGCGGCGTCAGCTGCGCGCAGGAAGGAGGTGAGAAGTGCCGTGCCGACGCCGCGCCCGTGGGCTCGATCGGCAACATAGACGGAGTGTTCTACGACTCCGCGGTAGACCTCGCGTGCAGAGACGCGGGATGCGGCAACCCAGCCGAGGACTGAGCCGGCGGGATCGGTGGCGACGAGTCGGCCAACCTGGAGCTTTCCTTGGTCGAAGCCGGCCCAGGATGGGGGCTCGCTTTCGAACGTCGCGTTTCCGGCGGCGATGCCTTCGCGGTAGATCGTTTCCACCTCGAGCCAGTCCCTCTCGGTCAGGGCCCGTACCGCGATGTCGCTCATGCGCGGAGGGCGCGGGATGCGGCGTCGAGAGCGTCGGTGATGACGCGGTAGTAGGCCCATCGGCCGCGCTGCTCGCGGGTAACGAGACCGGCGTCGACGAGCTGCTTCATGTGGTGTGACACGGTCGGCTGCGATAGGCCGACGGGCTCGGTGAGATCGCAGACGCACGCCTCCCCGTCAGCGGATGCGGCGATCAAGGACAGCAGGCGTACGCGGGTAGGGTCGCCGAGTGCTTTGAATGTTCGAGCGGTGCGCTCAGCGTCTTCAAGCGAGATCACCGCCCCGGCCACCGGAGCGCAGCACGATTCGCTTCCCGCGGGGGCAAGGAGCGGGAACTGTGCAGTCATACTGCGATCCTCTCACGTCGTATTGACAGTCGTCGATGTATCGATGATGCTCTACCCATCGATGTTCGTCAATGGATGAGTGAGGTTGCTGTGGAAGACGTCTTGCCGGTGGCTGTAATCGGCGCGGGTCCTCAGGGTCTTGCCGCGGCCGCGCATTTGGTCGAGCGAAGTGTGCCCGTTGTGGTGCTTGAGGCTGGCAGTTCTCCCGCGGCTGCGGTTGCGGAATGGGGGCACGTGCGGCTGTTCTCCGAGTGGCCTGAGCTGATCGACGCGGCGGGCGCTCGTCTCCTGGACGGCTTG
>JAAIGE0101489850.1_pt1 | contig 16760 bp, 16 predicted proteins | sample 6487951 | NCBI WGS metagenome assembly JAAIGE01 (sample SAMN13974128, study PRJNA590717) | phyllosphere metagenome | biome: tomato field; feature: multiple bacterial spot infested tomato fields; material: tomato leaves; isolation source: leaves from tomato fields | host: Solanum lycopersicum ... | reverse complement strand
CCGGCGATTCTGGACAATCTGGAGCAGTTCGAGCTGGTCTGCTTGGACGATCTGGACGCCGCTGCCGGGCAGCGCGCCTGGGAAGAAGCGCTGTTCCACCTGTTCAATCGCCTGCGCGACAGTGGCCGCCGGCTGCTGTTGGCGGCGTCTGCTTCCCCACGGGAATTGCCGGTGAAGCTGCCTGACCTGAAATCCCGCCTCACCCTTGCCCTGGTGTTCCAGATGCGCGGCCTGTCCGATGAGGACAAACTGCGCGCCCTGCAACTGCGTGCTTCGCGACGCGGCCTGCACCTGACGGACGAGGTCGGGCATTTCATCCTCACCCGCGGCACCCGCAGTATGAGTGCGCTGTTCGAATTGCTGGAGCGCCTCGATCAGGCCTCGCTGCAGGAGAAGCGCAAGCTGACCATTCCTTTCCTTAAAGAGACGCTGGGGTGGTAGACGACGCACTGGTCATGCAAACGGCGGCGGCACTGCGTCACGCCAGGCGAATTCTGATCATTACCGGTGCCGGACTGTCCGCCGACTCGGGCTTGCCGACTTACCGAGGCATAGGCGGACTCTATAACGGTCGAACCGATGACGGTCTGCCCATCGAAGTGGCATTGTCCGGTCCCATGCTGCGGCGTGATCCCGAGCTGTGCTGGAAATACATCGCTCAACTGGGCAATGCCTGCCTGGGCGGGCAACCCAATTCTGCTCATTACGCCATTGCTCAATTGCAGCGCATCAAGCCTGAGTGCTGGGTGTTGACCCAAAATGTCGATGGTTATCATAGGGCTGCAGGCAGCCCGCCTGAGCGTCTGATCGAGATTCATGGCCAGATGGCTCCGCTGTTCTGTCAGGCCTGTGGCGCAGAAGATCCGCAACTGAGCGAGCACCTGCAACGGCCGTTGCCACCTTTATGCTCAATGTGTAGTGGCGTTTTGCGACCGTCCGTCGTTCTTTTTCAGGAAATGCTCCCGGAACAGGCCCTGGAAACACTGTATGAACAACTGGCTATAGGCTATGACGCGGTGCTGACCATTGGTACTACGGCAAGCTTCCCCTATATCCACGAACCGGTGATCAGGACCAGAGTTTCCGGGGGTTTTACCGCCGAAATCAATCCTGAAGCAACCGATCACAGCGCGCAAATGGACGTATTTTTGAAGTGCCGGGCGGCACATGTCATGGAAAAACTCATAAGTCACATTTAGTTCGATTGAATTTGCAAATGACTTGGATAGCGGGCATAGTCTCGCCTTCTTAACAGTTCAGCCACGGTCGTGCCCATGCAAGTTGTTCGCTTCGCACCCCTCGTGCCCCTCGCACTCGTTACATTCCTGTTCGGTTGCTCGGCCAATATGCCGGTTTCTCAGCAAGAACAGGCTCAGCAAGCGCCTCGTTATCAGAACACTGTCACGGCCCAGTCCGCAGCTCGTCGCGCCGACGCCGCTGCCCTGCAGGACGAGATGGCTACAGAAGACGAACTGGCCCAGTTTGCTGACAACCAGTCCTACAAACTGCCGGTTCTGGCCGACAGTATCCTTGAACGTGGCAAGGCTCTGATCGGTACGCGTTACCAGTTCGGCGGCACTTCGACACGTTCGGGCTTCGATTGCAGCGGCTTCATCGGTTTCCTGTTTCGCGAAGAGGCCGGCATGAACCTGCCACGCTCGACTCGCGAAATGATCAACGTCGACGCACCTCTGGTGTCGCGCAACAATCTCAAGCCGGGTGATCTGCTGTTCTTCAGCACACGCGGCCGCGGTCGTGTCAGCCATGCAGCAATCTATGCCGGTAACGATCAGTTCATCCACTCCAGCAGCCGCCGCAGCGGTGGCGTGCGCATCGACAGCCTCGATGACGCGTACTGGAGCAAGACCTTCATCGAAGCCAAGCGTCCTCTGGCAATGGCACCCGGTGCCGTTGCAGTGAAGGCGCCCGCAGTTGCCGAGCAGACAACGGCGATGACATCGACTACAGTCAAGCCCGCAGTAAAACGCCGTAAGTAAACGAAATATGGAAAACGCAGACAGGCCGATGGCCTGTTTTCGTTTTTGAGCTTCTCGGCAGCGTAAGCCGCATCCGGATCAGGTTGTTGTGGTTATGTCGATTGCTTTGCGCCTGATGGTCATCTCTGTTGTTGCGTTGCTTGGCGCCTGCGCCAGCGCACCGCCGCCTCCCCAGCCCCGGGTCGTTCAGCGTCCGGTGGTGACTGCTCCTCCACAGATTCTTTCCCAGGCTGCCGAAGATGTGCTGTTTCGCGCATTGGGGCTGGTCGGCACGCCTTATCGTTGGGGTGGCAATACACCGGATTCGGGTTTCGATTGCAGTGGCCTGATCGGCTATGTGTACCGTGATGCTGCGGGGATATCCCTGCCGCGCTCCACGCGTGACATGGTGGTGATGGGCGCGCCGAACGTGCGCCGTGAACAGCTGCAATCAGGGGATCTGGTCTTCTTCGCCACCTCGGGTGGCTCGCAGGTTTCCCATGCCGGAATCTACGTCGGCGAAGGCCGCTTCGTGCATGCGCCGGCCACCGGTGGCACGGTCAAGCTGGACAGCCTCGACAAGCCGTATTGGCAGAAGGCCTACCTCAACGCCAAACGCGTGATTCAGCCGTCGAGCCTGGCACAGAATCGTCCCTGATTACCGCCGTTTCGACGGCGCAAGCGCCTGTCGATGTCTGGCGGTTGGCAGGGGAATGCGGGAGGCGGCTTGCCGGCGATCCGGTTTCCTGGCCAGCGTTCTCAGCGCCTGAAACAGCCCTGTCGCCGGCAACCGCCTCCCATAAAACTTACGCCCTGAGGCGGCTTGTATCTACTGGGCCGCCTTTATCGACGTCACCCGCCAGATTTTATTGCCCACATCATCCGCCACCAGCAACCCGCCGCGATGGTCATTGACTACTCCTACCGGGCGGCCCATGGCTTTTTCGTCTTTGTTGAGGAAACCGGTCAGCACATCAACCGGTGCGCCGTTGGGTTTGCCGCCGCTGAAGGGCACGAACACGACCTTGTAGCCGCTGTGCGGTTTGCGGTTCCAGGAGCCATGCTGGCCGATGAACAGACCTTCGTTGAACGGTGCTGCCAGTGTCTTGCCGTCAGCGAAGACCAGCCCCAGTGAAGCCGTGTGCGGGCCGACCGCGTAATCCGGGGAGATGGCCTTGGCGACCAGGGCCGGGTTCTGCGGTTTGACGCGCTCGTCCACGTGCTGGCCGTAGTAACTGTAAGGCCAGCCGTAAAAACCGCCGTCCTGCACCGAGGTCACGTAGTCGGGCACCAGATCGCTGCCGATCTCGTCACGCTCGTTGACGGCGGTCCACAGCTTGCCAGTGGCAGGTTCCCAGTCCATGCCATTGGGGTTGCGAAGGCCCGAGGCGAAGATGCGGTGGTTGCCGGTGGCAGGGTCCACTTCCCAGATCGCTGCACGGCCTTCTTCCTTGTCCATGCCGTTCTCGGCCACGTTGCTGTTGGAGCCGACGGTTACGTACAGCTTGCTGCCGTCCTTGCTGGCAATGACGTTCTTGGTCCAGTGGTGGTTGAGCGTGCCGCCCGGCAAATCGACCACTTTGGTCGGCTGCGCGCTGATCGAAGTCTGGCCGCTTTCGTAGGGGAAGCTGATCAGCCGGTCGGTGTCGGCCACGTACAGCTTGTTGCCCACCAGCGTCATGCCGAACGGCGAATTGAGGTTCTGCAGGAAGACACTGCGGGTTTCGGCCAAGCCGTCGTTGTCGGTGTCGCGCAGCAGGGTAATGCGGTTGGCGCTCGGTACGCCTGCACCGGCGCGGCCCATGACCTTTTCCATGACCCAGCCGCGGATGCCTTTTCCGTCGTCCGGCTTGGCCGGTGAGTTGGTTTCCGCAACCAGCACGTCGCCATTGGGCAGCACATACAGCCAGCGCGGGTGATCCAGATGGTCAGCGAAGGCGCCGACCTGGGTGCCTGGCGCAGCCACCGGTTTGGCGTCTTTTTCCCAGCCGATGGCCGGAGCGATGTTGACCGTCGGAATCAGTGTCTTATTGGGCTCCGGCAGTGTGGGAGAAGGCCCTGTTCCATCCGAGACCTGCAAGGTCGAAGACTCGCCGCACGCCGCAAGGCCGCCTGCGAGCAGAAGCAGTACGGCGTACTGTGGTCTGATTTTGAACATCGTGAATCTCCATCGAAAAAGGCTGGGTCCAGTAAGGGATAGAGACACCCTGATGGTCGAGGTTCAATTGCGTGTCGCCCTCCGGCGCTGCCATGCAGCTGAATGGCCTTTATGCCCTCGGTACTGCGGTGTCGATTGACGCTCCACCCCCAACTCTCTACCCTTCGCGGTTTGTTTCAGGTGCTCTGCAATCCTCCCGATTGGCAGGGTGAAACAGGGAAGCCGGTGAGGGTCTGACGATCCGATTCCGGCGCTGCCCCCGCAACGGTAAATGAGTCAAGGCTGTGCATGATGCCACTGCGTTTCGACGCGGGAAGGCGCACTGTCAGGATGACCCGCTCATGAGCCCGGAGACCGGCCTGAAATACTCAATGGCATCACGGAGGGTGATGCTCTGTGCAGGGCGTTGCCGTGCTGTTCAGTGCTGTCCTTCCGTCTGCTTTCGCGACCCCCCCAGCGGAGAGCCGAGATGAACGAATCCCCCGAACGCGACGAACGCCATCTGGTGCGCATGCAGCGCAAGAAAGCCGTGATGGACGAGCGTATCGCCAGCTCACCCAATGAATGCGGTCTGTTGCTGGTGTTGTCCGGCAACGGCAAGGGCAAAAGCAGCTCGGCGTTCGGCATGCTCGCGCGCGCCATGGGCCATGGCATGCAGTGCGGCGTGGTGCAGTTCATCAAGGGGCGCAACAGCACAGGCGAAGAAATGTTTTTCCGCCGCTTCCCCGAGCAGGTGCGCTATCACGTGATGGGCGAGGGCTTCACCTGGGAAACTCAGGATCGCCAGCGCGATATCGCGGCCGCCGAAGCCGCCTGGGCCGTGAGTCTCGAAATGCTGCGCGACCCGGCCATCGGTCTGGTCGTGCTCGACGAGCTGAACATTGCCCTCAAGCACGGCTATCTGGATCTTGAGCAGGTATTGACCGACCTGCAGGCCCGTCCACCGATGCAGCATGTGGTGGTAACCGGCCGTGGTGCCAAACCCGAATTGATCGACCTGGCGGATACCGTTTCGGATATCGGCGTCGTCAAACATGCATTTCAGTCCGGCATTCGGGCGCAGAAAGGTATAGAACTGTGAGCCTTTCAGTTGTGAGCATTCGGTCATGAGAACCCCCAGGGATTGTCCGGCAGTACTGATCGCTGCACCCGCGTCTGGTCAGGGCAAGACCACGGTCACGGCGGCGCTGGCACGCCTGCACCGCAATCAGGGGCGCAAGGTGCGCGTCTTCAAGTGTGGTCCGGACTTTCTCGATCCGATGATTCTGGAGCGCGCGAGCGGGGCACCGGTGTTTCAACTGGACCTGTGGATGGTCGGTGCCGACGAAAGCCGTCGCCTGTTGTGGGAGGCGGCCGGAGAGGCGGACCTGATCCTGATCGAAGGCGTGATGGGCCTGTTCGACGGTACGCCGTCCAGCGCTGATCTGGCGCGCCATTTCGGTGTGCCGGTGCTCGGCGTGATCGATGGCACGGCCATGGCACAGACCTTTGGTGCTCTGGCGCTGGGGCTGGCGCGCTATCAGCCTGATCTGCCGTTTGCCGGCGTGCTGGCCAACCGCGTGGGTACGGTACGTCATGCGCAGTTGCTGGAAAACAGCCTGACCGAAGGCTTGCGCTGGTACGGTGCGCTGTCCCGTGAAACCGGCTTCGAGCTGCCCAGTCGCCATCTGGGGCTGGTCCAGGCCGACGAACTCAACGACCTTGATCTGCGCCTGGACATGGCTGCCGCAGCGTTGGCCAGCACCTGCGAGGTAGCCTTGCCTCCAGCGGTAACATTCACGGCGCCAGAACCTGTTCATGTCGAGCGCTGGCTGGAGGGTGTGCGCATTGCGGTGGCCCGCGATGGAGCCTTTGCGTTCACCTACGGCGCGAGCCTCGACCTGCTGCGCACCATGGGCGCCGAACTGACCTTCTTCTCGCCGATCCGCGACAGCCATTTGCCGGAGGCTGACAGCGTGTACTTGCCCGGCGGCTATCCGGAGCTGCATCACGTCGAACTGTCCGCCAACACCACGATGCTGGCCGACATCCGCGCGCACCATGCGGCCGGCAAACCCACGCTGGCCGAATGTGGCGGCATGCTGTACCTGCTGGAAGCCCTGACCGATGTTGAAGGCGTGCGTGCCGAACTGGTTGGCCTGCTGACGGGCGAGGCGGCCATGCAGAAGCGTCTGGCAGCGCTGGCCCTGCAAGCAGTCGAGATGCCGGAAGGCGAGTTGCGCGGCCACACCTATCACCACTCGCTGACCACGACTGAATTGCAGCCGATTGCCCGAGGCATCAGCCCCAACGGCGGGCGCGGTGCCGAAGCGGTTTATCGCGAGGTTCGCCTGACCGCTTCCTACATTCACTTCTATTTCCCGTCCTGTCCCCAGGCGATTGCGGCCCTGTTCAAGCCATGACCGAGCACGCGTTCAATGATGAAGAGCGGGCAGCGGTGTACCGCGCTATTGCCGAGCGTCGCGACATGCGGCACTTCGTCGGTGGCAGCGTGGCGCCCGAACTGCTCGCCCGTTTGCTGGAGGCTGCACACCAGGCACCCAGCGTCGGACTGATGCAGCCCTGGCGGTTCATCCGGATCAGCGACCCGGCACTGCGCGGCAGGATGCAGGCGCAGGTCGAAGAAGAGCGGGTCCGCACGGCCGAGGCACTGGGCGAGCGCACCGAAGAGTTCATGAAGCTCAAGGTCGAAGGCATCAATGACTGCGCCGAGGTGTTGGTTGCCGCGCTGATGGAAGGTCGCGAGCAGCACATCTTTGGTCGTCGCACCTTGCCGGAAATGGACATGGCGTCGTTGTCTTGCGCGATCCAGAACCTGTGGCTGGCCGCACGCGCCGAAGGGCTGGGCATGGGCTGGGTGTCGCTGTTCGACCCTGATGCATTGGTCGATCTGCTGAACATGCCCGAAGGGGCCAAGCCGCTGGCGATTCTCTGCCTGGGCCCGGTAAAGGAATTTTATCCCGCACCGATGCTGGTGCTGGAAGGCTGGGCGCAGGTGCGTCCGCTGAGTGAGCTGTTGTATGAGAATCAATGGGGAGTGAGTCAATGAGTGTGGCGCTGTTGAGCGTGGCCGGGGTTGCGCTGGACGCGCTGCTCGGCGAGCCGAAACGCTCTCATCCACTGGTGGCGTTTGGACGCTTTGCCAGTCGTCTGGAACAGCGCTTCAACAGCGGCGGTCGCGGCTGGCGCAGCCATGGCGTCACCGCCTGGTTCGTGGCGGTGATTCCGCTGACGCTGTTGGCCACGCTGCTGAGCTGGGCGCCGTTCGTGGGCTGGCTGGTGGATATTCTGGCGCTGTATTGCGCGCTGGGCATGCGCAGCCTCGGTGAGCATGTGCAGCCGGTTGCTCAGGCATTGCGCAGCGATGATCTGGAAGAGGCGCGCCGTCGGGTCGGCTATCTGGTCAGCCGCCAGACCAGCGAACTGGATGCCACTGAAGTCGCCCGCGCGGCCACTGAGTCGGTGCTGGAAAACGGCAGTGATGCGGTGTTTGCTGCGCTGTTCTGGTTTGTGGTGGCCGGTGTTCCCGGCGTGGTGCTCTATCGACTGAGCAATACGCTGGACGCCATGTGGGGCTACCGCAACGAACGTTTCGAGCGATTCGGCTGGGCGGCGGCAAGGATCGACGACCTGCTCAATTACATTCCGGCGCGTCTGGTGGCGTTGACCTACGCACTGCTGGGTAAAACCCGGCTGGCGCTACGCTGTTGGCGCACTCAGGGACCGACCTGGGACAGTCCCAACGCAGGTCCGGTGATGGCGGCCGGTGCTGGCGCACTGGGCGTCGAACTCGGTGGCGCGGCGATTTATCACGGCGAGTTGCACCAGCGTCCGCAACTGGGCGAGGGCGTTCCGGCCGATGCCGACGCTATCGACCGTGGCTGGGAGCTGGTGCAGCGCGGCGTGTGGCTGTGGTTGCTGGTGCTGTGCATCGGGACGGAATTCTATGCTTGAGCACGGCGGCCGACTGCGTGCAGCGGCGCAGCATTACGGCATCGATCAGGCCGACTGGCTGGACCTGTCTACCGGTATCGCGCCGTGGTCCGCGCCGGTACCGGACATTCCTTTGCGTGCATGGGCGCGCCTGCCCGAGAACGATGACGGTCTCGAGACTGCCGCCTGCGCTTATTACGGCGTGTCACAGGTGTTGCCGGTAGCGGGTTCGCAGGCGGCGATTCAGGCGTTGCCGCGGGTGCGCAGCGCCGGTCGGGTGGGTGTGCTGTCGCCGTGCTACGCCGAACATGCCCATGCCTGGCGCAAGCATGGTTATGTGGTGCGCGAAGTCGGCGAGCACGAAGTGGATTACTTTCTCGACAGCCTTGATGTGCTGGTGGTGGTTAATCCCAACAACCCGACCGGTTTGCACCTGAGCGCCGAGCGCCTGCTGGGATGGCATGCACGGCTGGCAGAGCGGGGCGGCTGGCTGGTGGTGGACGAAGCCTTCATGGATAACACGCCTGAGCTGAGTCTGGCAGCCGAGACCTGGCGCATCGGACTGGTCGTGCTGCGTTCGTTCGGCAAGTTTTTCGGGTTGGCCGGCGTCAGGCTTGGCTTCGTGCTGGCCGAACCTACACTGCTCAGGCTGCTGGCGCAGGAAATCGGCCCGTGGTCGGTCAGCGGCCCGACGCGGATGCTGGGGCAGGCGTGTCTGAATGACCGCGAATGGCAGGTGCAGCAGCGCTTGCGCAGCGATCAGGCGCGTTACCGTCTGGTGGCCCTGCTCGAGCTGTACGGACTCGCACCACATGGCGGCTGTGCCTTGTTTCAGTGGCTGGTCACGCCTGAAGCCCAGGCCATCCATGAGTTCTGTGCCCGACGCGGGGTGTTGCTGCGCTTGTTCGAAGGCCTGACCCCTGAAGTCTCCAGCCTGCGTTTCGGGCTGCCCTGCGACGAAGCCGACTGGCGGCGTCTGCACACTGTTCTGTTCGAATACCGCAAGGAATCCTGATGGCCACGCTGATGGTACAAGGCACCACGTCCGACGCCGGCAAAAGCACGCTGGTGACCGCGCTGTGCCGCTGGTTGACGCGACAGGGTGTCAAGGTCGTGCCGTTCAAACCGCAGAACATGGCGCTCAACAGCGCCGTGACCGCCGACGGCGGCGAGATTGGTCGTGCACAGGCGGTGCAGGCGCAGGCCTGCTACCTGCAGCCGCACACCGACATGAATCCGGTGCTCCTCAAACCCAACAGCGACACCGGCGCACAGGTCATCATCCATGGCCGTGCGGTGACCACCATGAATGCGGTGGCGTATCACGGCTATAAAGAGATCGCCATGCGCGCGGTGCTGGAGTCCCATGAGCGGCTGGGGCACAGCTATCCGGTGATCATGGTCGAAGGCGCCGGTTCGCCTGCCGAGATCAACCTGCGTGCCAACGACATTGCCAACATGGGCTTCGCCGAAGCCGTCGATTGCCCGGTGCTGCTGATCGCCGACATCAACCGTGGCGGCGTTTTCGCGCATCTGGTCGGCACCCTGGAGCTGCTGTCGCCCAGCGAGCAGGCGCGGGTCAAAGGCTTCATCATCAACCGTTTTCGCGGTGACATCGCGTTGCTGCAGCCGGGCCTGGACTGGCTGGAAGCGCGCACTGGCAAGCCAGTGGTGGGCGTGCTGCCGTACGTGATGGACTTGCATCTGGAAGCTGAAGACGGTCTGGATCAGCGTCAGACCGACAAGGTCGAGCAGGTGCTGAATGTGGTGGTGCCGGTGTTGCCGCGCATCAGCAATCACACCGACTTCGACCCGCTGCGCCTGCATCCTCAGGTCAACCTGCAATTCGTCGGGCCCGGTCAGGCGATACCGCCTGCCGATTTGATCATTCTGCCCGGCTCGAAAAGCGTGCGCAGTGACCTGGCATACCTGCGTACCAATGGCTGGGAAGACGCCATCCGCAAGCACCTGCGCTACGGCGGCAAGCTGATGGGAATCTGCGGCGGGTTGCAGATGCTCGGCGAGCAGATGCATGACCCGCTGGGTCTGGAAGGCGCGGCGGGTTCAAGCCCGGGTCTTGGTCTGTTGGCGATGAGCACCGTGCTGGAATCCGAGAAGCAACTGCGTAACGTGCGTGGCCGCCTGACGCTGGAAGACGCCGAGGTCAGCGGCTACGAGATCCATGCCGGTGTCACCACGGGGGCGGCGCTGGAACAGGCTGCCGTTCGGCTGGACGACGGCCGTTGCGATGGCGCGCAGAGCGCAGACGGGCAGATTCTCGGGACCTACCTGCACGGGCTGTTCGAGTCGCCTGCCGCGTGCGGCGCCTTGCTGCGCTGGGCCGGTCTTCGCGATGTGCAGGCGGTGGATTATCACGCCCTGCGCGAGCGTGACATCGAGCGTCTGGCGGATCTGGTGGAAAAGCACCTGGACGGCACCTTGTTGCGTCAACTGTGCGGGCTGGAGGCGAACTGAAATGCTGCAACTGATTCTGGGGGGCGCGCGCTCCGGCAAGAGTCGACTGGCTGAAAAGCTGGCGGCGGAATGCGGCCTTAACGTGACCTACATCGCCACCAGCCAACCGCTGGACGGCGAGATGAACCAACGCGTCGCCAGCCATCGCGCCCGTCGCCCCGAGCAATGGGGATTGGTGGAAGAACCGGTCGAGCTGGCACGCGTGCTGCGAGACAATGCCGCGCCCGATCACTGTTTGCTGGTGGACTGCCTGACCCTGTGGTTGACCAACCTGCTGATGCTCGACAACCCTGAGCGTCTGGCGCAAGAGCGTGATGCGTTGCTCGACTGTGTGGCACCGCTTGCGGGCGAAGTCATTTTCGTCAGTAACGAAACCGGACTTGGCGTTGTGCCCCTCGGCGAGCTGACCCGTCGCTATGTCGACGAAGCCGGCCTCCTGCATCAAGCCTTGGCCGAACGCTGTCAGCGCGTAGTGCTGACCGTGGCGGGCTTGCCCCTGACTTTGAAAGGAACTGCGCTATGAGTAACGCCTGGTGGCTCGAACCCGCACAAACCATCGACGCGTCGATGCGTGAAGCCGCGCTGGCCCGTCAGCAACAATTGACCAAACCGGCCGGCTCACTGGCGCAATTGGAGCGTCTGGCTGTGCAGCTTGCCGGTCTGCAGGGGCGTGAGCGTCCGGCGGCTGATCAGGTGTGGGTCGCGATTTTTGCCGGTGATCACGGCGTGGTCGCTGAAGGCGTTTCGGCTTATCCGCAGGCAGTGACCGGCCAGATGCTGCACAACTTCGTCAATGGCGGCGCAGCCATCAGCGTGTTGGCGCAGCAGCTTTCGGCGCAGCTGGATGTAGTGGATCTGGGCACGGTTCTGCCGGTGGACCTGCCGGGTGTGCGTCATTTACGCCTGGGCGCAGGTACCGCCAATTTCGCCCAAGGGCCGGCCATGACGGCCGACCAGGGGCTGGCAGCCTTGCAGGCCGGGCGCGACAGCGTCTTGCGCGCCAAGGCGGCAGGGACCGAATTGTTCATCGGTGGCGAGATGGGCATCGGTAATACCACCGCTGCCAGTGCGGTTGCCTGTTCGATGCTGGAGTGTGCGGCTCAGTTGTTGGTCGGCCCAGGCACTGGCCTGAACGCCGAAGGCATCGAACACAAGACTCGGGTCATCGAGCATGCCTTGAAGCTGCACGCCGAGGATGCAGGCGATCCGCTGCACAGCCTGTTCAGCCTCGGCGGTTTCGAGATTGCCGCGTTGGCGGGCGCTTATCTGGCCTGCGCGCAGGAAGGTATCGTGGCGCTGGTGGACGGTTTTATCTGCAGTGTGGCGGCATTGGTGGCGGTGCGCCTGAATCCGTCGTGCCGCAACTGGCTGTTGTTCGGCCATCGTGGCGCTGAAACGGGTCATCGTCATGTGCTGGAGATTCTCCAGGCCGAACCACTGCTCGACCTCGGTCTGCGACTGGGCGAGGGCAGCGGTGCTGCGTTAGCCGTTCCCTTGGTGCGCATGGCCTGTGCGCTGCACAACGGCATGTCGACCTTTGCCGAAGCCAGCGTGTCGGATCGCCCGGCATGACCCTGCGTCTGGACTTGCTGCGCCATGGTGAAACCGAACAGGGCGGCGGCCTGCGGGGCAGCATCGACGATGCGCTGACTGATCGGGGGTGGCAGCAGATGCGCTCGGCCGTCACTGAAGCCGGGCCTTGGGACCGAATCGTCAGCTCACCCTTGCAGCGCTGCGCGCGTTTCTCTGAAGAGCTGGCCGGCCGACTGTGCCTGCCCATCGAGCTTGAGCCTGGACTGCAGGAACTGCATTTCGGTGACTGGGAGGGTCACAGTCCTGCACAACTGATGGAAACGGATGCCGAAGGTCTGGGGCTGTTCTGGAACGACCCTTACGCCTTCACACCGCCCAATGGCGAGCGTGTAATCGACTTTTCAACACGGGTGCTGAGGGCGGTGCAACGTCTGCATGACTGGTACGCCGGCGAGCGGGTGCTGCTGGTCAGCCATGGCGGCGTGATGCGTCTTTTGCTGGCCCAGGCGCGTGGCTTGCCGCGTGAACAACTGCTGCAAGTGGTGGTGGGGCATGGCGCTCTGTTGTCGATTGATGTCGCCGCTCATGGCGTGTTGACGGAGGTCTGAGATGCTCCCGTTCTGGATTGCCCTGCAATTTCTCGGCAGCTTTCCGATCCGTTTGCCCGGCATGCCGAGGCCTGAAGAAACCGGCCGCTCGCTGTTGTTCTATCCACTGGTGGGCGTGCTGTTCGGCATCGTATTGATGAGCCTGAATGCATTGCTGGCCGGTGCACCCTTGATGCTGCACGCTGCCTTGCTTCTTTGTGCCTGGGTGCTGCTCAGTGGCGGATTGCATCTGGACGGCCTCGCAGACAGCGCCGATGCCTGGCTGGGTGGCTTTGGTGATCGCGAGCGAACACTGGCCATCATGAAAGATCCGCGCAGCGGGCCGATTGCCGTCGTCACGCTGGTGCTGGTGCTGCTGCTCAAATTCACCGCCATTCTGGCGCTGATCGAAAATCATCACAGCATCGCATTGCTGGTGGCACCGCTGATTGGGCGCAGTGCCATACTGGGTCTGTTTCTCAGCACGCCCTATGTGCGTGCCGGTGGTCTGGGGCAGGCGCTGGCCGACCATTTGCCGCGTGGCGCTGCACGTCAGGTGCTGCTGGTCAGCGGCGCGGCCTGTGTGCTGCTTGCGGGCTGGTCGGGACTGGCTGCTGTGGTGGCTTCGATCGCCTGTTTTCTGTGGTTGCGTCAGGTGATGATCCGACGTCTGGGCGGTACTACCGGTGATACGGCGGGCGCGCTGCTGGAACTGCTCGAAGTGGTGGTACTGCTGGCGATGGTGCTGTTCTGAGCATCCGTTGATATCCGATTGACAGGCTCTTGCACCAAGGCGTAATTTCGCCGTTATCGATTTACGGGTATATCCACGCATTTCCGTTCAGGGAGCATGAGAACAATGACATCAGTCTGGCGTACCAGTGGCTGGATACTCCTTGGGAGTGCGCTGATCCTCGCGCTTTCCTTGGGCACACGGCACGGTTTCGGTCTGTTTCTCGCGCCCATGAGCGCAGACTTCGGATGGGGTCGTGAGGTCTTCGCGTTCTCCATCGCCCTGCAAAATCTGATGTGGGGTCTGGCCCAGCCATTTGCCGGCGCGCTGGCCGATCGGTTCGGCGCGGCCAGGGTCGTGTTTGTCGGCGGTGTGCTGTATGCCGTCGGCCTGCTGTGCATGAGCATGGCGGATTCGCCGCTGAGTCTTTCGCTGAGCGCGGGCCTGCTGATCGGCATCGGTCTGTCCGGCACATCGTTTTCCGTGATCCTTGGCGTCGTCGGGCGGGCCTTGCCAGCCGAGAAACGCAGCATGGGCATGGGAATCGCCAGTGCTGCCGGTTCTTTCGGCCAGTTCGCGATGCTGCCCGGCACGCTGGGTCTGATCGGTTGGCTGGGCTGGTCCGGCGCTTTGATGGTGCTGGGTGTGATGGTGGCGCTGATCCTGCCGCTGGTGGGCATGCTCAAGGACAAGCCGACCGAATCCGTGGGCATTCAACAGACGCTGGGTGAAGCGTTGCGCGAGGCCTGTTCGCATTCGGGCTTCTGGCTGCTGGCGTTGGGTTTTTTCGTCTGTGGCTTTCAGGTGGTATTCATTGGTGTGCACCTGCCGGCCTATCTGGTCGACCAGCATTTGCCCGCCAAGGTCGGCACCACGGTGCTGGCGCTAATCGGCCTGTTCAACATCTTCGGTACTTACACGGCGGGCTGGCTGGGGGGGCGCATGTCCAAGCCGCGCCTGTTGACGACGCTGTATCTGCTGCGCGCCGTTGTGATCGTGCTGTTCCTGTGGATTCCGCTCAGCCAGACCACCGCTTACCTGTTTGGTGTCGCAATGGGCCTGTTGTGGCTGTCCACAGTGCCGCTGACCAACGGTACGGTCGCGACCCTGTTCGGGGTGCGCAACCTGTCGATGCTCGGGGGTATCGTCTTCCTGTTCCACCAGTTGGGCGCGTTCCTCGGCGGCTGGCTGGGTAGGCTGGTGTATGACCATACCGGGAGCTATGACTTGATCTGGCAAGTATCGATCCTGCTCAGCCTGTTGGCGGCGGCCCTCAACTGGCCCGTGCGTGAGCGTCCTGTGGCGCGGTTGCAGGCGCAGGCAGGTGTCGCGTGAGCCGGCACTGGCCTTTGCTAGCGGCGCTTGTATCCGGCGGCGCAGTGCTGGCGCTCGTCTGGTGGGGCTGGCAGCAGGTCGGGCTGGCCGCGTTGCAACTGGGCATGGGCGCTTGCTAGGCAGAAGGCGTCCGTTGCGGTAGCGTGTCGGCAGACAGCCACCGACTCCAGGGACGCCTTGATGAACACTCGCTTTGTATCGATTCCCTTCCTGCTGCTGGCCATGAGCGGCACTGCCATGGCCGCCGACTGCCCGGCACTGCTGCAAGGGGAACTGCCCAAGCTGCGCTCCAAGGAAAACATCGACCTGTGCCAGCGCTATGCAGGCAAGCCGATGGTGGTGGTCAACACGGCCAGCTTCTGCGGCTTCGCTCCCCAGTTCAAAGGCCTTGAGGAACTGAGCCAGCGCTACAAGGGGCAGGGCCTCGAAGTGCTCGGCGTACCGTCCAATGACTTCAAGCAGGAAGCCAAGGACGGAGAAGAAACCGCCAAGGTCTGTTACGTCAATTACGGTGTGACCTTCACCATGACCGAACCGCAGGCTGTGCGGGGCGATGACGCCACCCACCTGTTCAAGGTGCTGGCCGAACAGAGCAGCGCCCCGCGCTGGAACTTCTATAAGTACGTGGTGGATCGCAAGGGCAACGTGGTCGCCAATTTCTCGAGCATGACCAAGCCGGATGATCCTGATCTGATTGCGGCGATCGAGAAGGCGATTGCTTCGAAGCCTTGAGGTGGCCGGCATGAGGTGACGCTCTGCGTCGTTCGAGATCAGACGCAAAGCCTTTACCGAGCACAACAAAAAACCCGCCATCCCTGAGGATGTGCGGGCTTTTTTTTCAGCCGGTTTTCAGTCGTTTATCAGAAGCGATAGGTAACCGAGGTGCCGACGCCGTGCGCAGTGTTGCGGAAGTCCGCGCTGTACGAGCCTTTGGTGGCGCTGCTGTTGCGGATCTTGGCTTCGTCTTCACGCAGGTACGAGTACGCCACGTCGATGGTCAGATCGTCGGTCGGGCTCCAGCCGGCACCGAAGCTGACGATCTTGCGGTCGCCGGTCGGGATGCGTGGAGAGCGATTGACGTTGTTGGTCGGTGCCTGGTCCACGGAGAAGCCGGTGCGCAGTGTCCACTCCTTGTTGACCTTGTAGGAAGCACCGATGGCGTGAGCCCAGGTGTCGTGCCAGTCCTGCTCTTCGGAGATGGTACCGATCGGGCCTGCAGAGCCACCCAGTTGTGGGGGAACGCCGTCGTTGTTGACGGTGATGTCGGACAGACGACTCCAGCGGGTCCAGGTGCTGCCTGCGTAGACAGTCCAGTTTTCATCGATCTGCTGGGTGATGGAGAAGTCCACCGACTCGGGCGTAGAGATGTCCAGCGAGGCGTCGTATTTCTGGCCGCCGAATGGACCGAAGCCGGAGCCTTCTACCTTGGTCTTGCCCTTGAGCTTGTAGTCCACCTTGGAGTGGTAGGTCAGACCCAGGCGCGTGGTGTCAGTGGCCTGTACCAGCACGCCGACATTGAAGCCCAGCGCGGTGTCGTCACCTTCGATCTTCACCTTGCCGTCGTTACGACCCGGCGTTGCGGCGTTAAGGGTGGAGGAGGTCAGCTCGCCGTCGATACGGTTGATCGTGGGGCCGAAACCGATGGATACCTTGTCATTGAAAGCGTAACTGACGGTCGGCTGGAGGGTCACGACCTGTACGTGACTCTTGTCGCCCCAGTAGCGGCCGGCGAAGCCGCTTTCGTAGTCGGTTACGAGGCCGAACGGGGCGTACATGCCCAGGCCGAATGCCCAGTGATCATCGATCGGCTTGACGTAGTAGCCCATGGGCACGCCCACGACAGGGACCATGTCGCCGTCGTTGCTGCCACCGAAGGTTCCACGGCCATTGTCGATGTCGGTCTTGGCAATCACGGCTGCCGCGCCCACGCTGATTTCTTCGCGCTTGAGACGGGACATGCCGGCAGGGTTGCCAAAGACGGTGCTTGCATCATCGGCAGACGAGGAGCGACCGGCAAAACCGGTGCCCAT